>Ga0187802_10000227_pt1 | contig 13087 bp, 13 predicted proteins | sample NC_wetland_sal_i_FD_130584 | JGI IMG/M metagenome (GOLD analysis project Ga0187802, IMG submission 130584) | Wetland sediment microbial communities from Neuse River Estuary, North Carolina, USA - Control_2 | ecosystem: Environmental > Aquatic > Freshwater > Wetlands > Sediment | place: USA... | reverse complement strand
TGGCTCGAGGCGGCCGGCCTGGTCGTGGCCGGGCTCCTGACCGGGGTACTGATCTCGCTGGCCGGCGTGGCGAGCGTATTCGCCGTGTGCGCGGGTCTGACCGTGGGCGCCCTCCTCCTAGTCGCCGGGCTGCGGGTGCCGACGCTGGCGGCCGCTCCGGAGGATGGCAGTCCCTCGGTGCTGGCCGGCCTGGCCGAGGGGGTGCGGCTGGCGGTCGGGCGGCCGCGGTTGCGGCTGATGCTGGCGCTGCTGACGGCCGAGGCCATCGTGTCGGGTGCGCTGGACCTGCTGATCGTTATCCTCGCCATCGGAGTCCTGCACCGCTCGCAGGCGTGGGCCGGGTACCTGAACAGCGCGTGGGGCGTGGGCGCACTGCTGGCCGCCACCGCGAGCGCGGTGCTGATCGGCCGCCGGTTGGGGGTGCCGATCCTGGCGGCCGCCCTCATGCTCAGCGTCGTGATGGCGGCCCTCGCATTCGGTCTCGGCCTGGCCGGGACGGTAGCCCTCCTCGCCGTGGCCGGGGCGGCCAGCACCATGCTGAACGTCGCCCTCCGCTCGATGCTGCAGCGTTCGGTTCCGCCGCAGCTGATAGGCCGGATCTTCGGCGTCCTCGAGGGACTCATGTTTGCCGGGTACGCCGTGGGAGCGCTGCTCGTTCCCTTGCTCGTGCACCTGGGCGGCAACCGGCTCGCACTGCTGGGGAGCGCGGTCGTGCTGCCGCTCGCAGCCGCCGTCGGCGGGCGAGCGCTGTTCGCTCTGGACGCGGGGGTTCCGGTGCCGGTGGTGGAGATCGCGCTGCTGCGCTCGCTCCCGTTGTTCGGCGAACTGCCCGCCCCCGCGATCGAAGGCCTCGCCGCGGCCCTGACCGAGGTTCGCCTGCCAGTCGGCGGGGTCCTGATCCAGCAGGGTGACCAGGGGGATGCCTACTACGCCGTCGCCTCCGGTGAGCTCGATGCCCTGCAGGACGGTCATTTCCTGCGACGCGTCGGGCGCGGCGAGGGAGTCGGGGAAATCGCCCTGCTGCGCGCCATCCCGCGCACGGCCAGCGTGGTCGCCCACACGGACGCCACCGTGTACGAGCTGAACCGGGACCTGTTCCTGACCGCGGTGGTGGGCCACGCCGCCACCCAGAGACGGGCGGACGACATCGCTGATACGCGTTTGGCCACTGGCTCCGCTGCTGACGGCGACGGGGGCGCGGGAACCGCCGCGGCGGAGCCGGGCTAGGTCCACCTGGCTCCTGTTCTGCATCCCCCGGCCGACCCGTGATGTCGGTCAGGCGGACGAACTCGGGCCAGCCGACTGATCACAGTCCGGTGACTGCACGCACCCGTCGGCGGACTGTACCCAGGGAACCGGGTAGTGGTAGATCATCTTCTTGCCCTTCAAGGTGACAGCCAGGACGGTGAACCGCCCGTGCCGGACCGCTGACAACGTCAGGGTGGCCGGGTACTTGATCACCGGGCCCTGGACGCAGTTCGGGAGGCACGTCCGGAGATACCATGAGCCACTCCCGGTAGCGCCGGATGCGTTCCAGGATGACCAGGTGATCTGGCGTATCGAGAGGCTGGCGTCGCCGCTGAAGAAGATCTGCGTCGGCTTGATGCCGCAGTACGGAGGCGAGCCTGCTGCGAAGCCGGCATGGCAGAACGTAACGGTCGGCGGGAGTGCGGCTGACCCGGGTGTCGTCGCGGACGAAGAGCTCGCTGGCCCGGCCGAGCATGCGGTTGTCCCCGACACCAGGGCTGCCATGGCCATGGCGGCGACGGTCAGCTTCGCGATCGTGTTCATGACTTCCTCCTCCGGGGACAGCGCGCGACACCCGAGGTTTGAGACGGCCGGGGAGCCAGGCTGGTTGTGCCTGCGTGCGGCTGGGTGCGCGACACGCCTACAGGGAGGCCGGGGAGGGCCAGGACGCACCTAACCAGATGCCGCCGTCATGCGTCTCTAGGGTGAAAGGCGGCCAGGCGCCACCGCGTCGACCGGCAGCACGGTCAGCATCGCCGAGTCCGGCGAGGGCGGCCAGGTGGTCTGGCAGCCCAGTGGTCGGCATATCGCGGGGGGCTGCACCTCGAGCGCGAATGGCTCACCCTACTCGCCACTGGCTTGCGGCGCGCCCGCCGCAGCGGCCTGACCAGTCCCGGAGCCGGTCCGCGCACCGACGGGCCGTCCCGACCCCGCCGAGCCGGGAACCCGGACAAGCCGCAGAACACGCGAGTGGCGGCACGGCCACGCCCAGACTCACCTGAGGAACTCCTGTGCGCGAATCAAGCCCGAAAGCGGTTTACCGGGAACCGGTCGGCGGATTCAGGCTAAGCAGTCTTCGCGTAGTTCAATGTGTGACATTGCAGTCACGGATTGTCTTACGGACTTCTGACATCCCGAACTGCGCGCCCGGCGGAGCCGTTGCGATGGGTGCCAGCAACGGCAGCGCGAGCACGCGGTGCCCGTGCGCGAGCCCAGCGGAAAGGGAAGGCTTGTGCCGAACGTCAATGTCATCTACGAGGAGATGCAGGCCGCTGCGCGGCGGCTGCAGGTACCGGTAATCAGGCTGAGAGTGGCGACAGCGATGGGGGCGGCCGTTGTGGTCGCGCTGTCGTGTGTTCTATCCGGCACCGATGGCCGCAACGGCACCAGCGCGTGTTGGCCCCATGCCGGTTACGACGGGGGCCAGCGCGTGGTATGTCGCGTCCGCTCCCGTCATCGCGGCTGCCCCCGGCTGCGGGAAGGGCGCCGACGTCCGCAAGGTCGTCGCCACGTAAAAGGCCAGGAAGTACGATACCGGTGGAGCGTCAGATGACTCGTCAGCTCGCTTCCATCAAGTTCTTCGAGAAGACTATCGGATGGGTGGCGATTATTATCGTCATGCTTTTTCTCATAAGTTCTTCGACGGCAATCTCAGCAACCGCAGAGGCTTTCCATGGAAGCTTCAGCACGGTTCAATACGGTCAGGTCCAGATCTCTGTAGGACGCGCCGGATCTTCCTGTCCGCTATATTACAGGAACCATCTATGTTACCAGATTCCTACGGAGGTGGTTCTCGCAAGGCTTCTTCCTCCTGCGAAGGAGGTGTGGAAGCTTGATCTGTACTTGGGGATTTTCCTGTCCTCAAGTTCGACAAACATCGGTCTCAGTCTCTCGGTTTCCGACATTCATTCGTCGGGATCGTCGCTCGGCATCCCGAATCTTCGGATTTCGGGCGGTTGCTCGACCTGCAGTCCTTCTTCGCAAGTCATAGCGAATGCTTCAATTACCGCTATCGCCGGCACAGCTACCACTTTCGTGCCAGTATCGTTCAATCAGGTCGTCCACCCCGACCTACAATTGCACACCACTTCATATCTCTCGGGGTTTTCTGTTCCTGGCTCGACTTCAGTGTCGCTTCCAATGGCGGTTCGGTGTGACCATCTATCTCAGCTAGGCAACTATCCAGGATGTGTTATTCCATCATTTATCCCCGAGGTCGACCTGTCAGGGTTGCCGACCATTAGCAAGAATATCGCCCAAGTGCAGAACCGGGGTAGTCACCTCGGGCAGCCGGGGTCAGGAAATCCCCTGTACCGGAATTCTGGCGGTGCCGAGAAGGATTACAATCGTCAGATCTCATGTCCCAAGGCGCTTAAGCGCCCGACTGGCTATGAGTGCGACGAGTATCCATTCGCCTCGACAACGATGGGCGGCGGAAAAGCGGCGCCTGCTGACCGATATGTCGGTTGGGTTCCGGCTGCAGAAAACCACCTGCAAGGAGGTCTTCTGTCGACGTTCTTCTCAACCGACAGAGTTTTCCCAGCATTCACGTACGGCGGGCAAGGGGATCCCTTCTATGTCTATGTATGAAGGTTTCAAATGGATGGACCCCTGGGTGTCGCAGCATCTTACAGGTTCATTTACGTGCGTAGTCACATCGATCACGGACACATCCAAGATCTTCGAGGTTCTTGGTGTAGAGCCGGACCTCGATCGTCTACACGGCGTTGCCGAGCTTCAAGATGGAACCTCTTCGGAAGAAGCTCTCGTCGGCGTCAATATAACCTCGGGATCTGCCTGGTGTTTCCTGGCCGATGTCATGGGTATTGGTCTTGCCCGCGTTTCAGAGCTATCTCAAGGCGGGATGGCAGTGTGTATGTCAGGAAACGAGAACAGCGGCGTCTGGTTTACAGTCGTCCGCTCAAGGGTTATCCTTGCCGAGTGTAGTTTGTCTGATGGTGGCGGGGTCAGTGGAGAATCTCCAGAACTTCTCACGCAGGGCATCCACGAAGTCGGGCTCGGTCCTGCGGAGCTTGAAGATGGATCCAACCACCCATTCGCCACCGCTGCCGCGCTCGTTCATCTGTTTACGGGCGTGGCAATCACCCGGATCCTTCTCACCGATACGGACTTCCTCGTAGGCTGTATCCCCCGAGCAGCCTGGCTGTAACAAGGAGCCATGGTTCTTGTTACGCGGCAGCGCCTGGAGCGAAGCCTCCTCAGATACACCGTTTTATATACCTCGTCTTGAAGGTATACCTTTGATACCCGTCGCTTTTGCGAGAGGAAGAGAGTCAATGAGGCTTGCCCATAATATGATTTACGTGCTTAGGCACAGCCGCGCCAGACGCAGGAAGGAGCTTCGTGGGACGCATGGAATTCGGGTCAAGTGTGGTGCCCGAGTTGCGGGAGATCTTGCTCTCAACGGGCGAGGGGAAGTTTTTCGGTCCTGACGGCAGGCTGACTGCGGTCCGGGAGGTGCCATTCCTGGAGAAATGGCACCTGACCTAGCCGGACTTCGACTCGAACCTCGGCCGGAGCAGGGCCGTCTGCGTCCTTACCGGGGCAGGCAAGACAGTGACCGCGACCATCAATGCCGGAGACTTCGCCGACTTGTGCGACAACACGTCGACAAGCGAATATAGCGGCTCCGCCTACCACGACCTCGCGGTACTGCTGTCGGTGCTGATCCAGGAGCAAATCCTGACGTGGGATCCTGCCGATATCCGCTCCGATGAGATACGCATCCGTATCCCCGCGGACCGCGGTAAGCCCTAGGCACGTCAGCGGGCGTCGTCGTGGCTGATCATCAGGTAGCCTCCGGCTCTTACGGCAACCCACGGAAAGCTCTTGACAGCTCGGCAACGCCGAACCTATCCGCATCTAATGTGTGTGTTTAGAGGAAGTATCCGCCGGGGAACTGGCACCTCTGATCCCGCAGCGCCACCAGGCGGCGCAGGTGGACCGGGATGTCGTCGGTCTGGCCGACGTCCAGCGGGAGGGAAGGGCCGTCCAGGCCCTTACCGAGGAGATTGCGGCGCAGGAAGGAGGCGACGCCGCCGGGGCCGGAGACGATCTGCAGGACGGTGGCGAGGATCTGGTGCTCCAGCATGGCCAGCACCAGCACCGCCCGGGCGGCCTGTGCGGTGGGGGTGTCGGCCGATCCGGCTGGGGTGACGGTGCTGTCCCCGGCCGCGGCCGGGGCGGGGTGCGGGCCCCGCCGGGATGCGGCGTGGCTGCGGAGGCGGTCGTACTGCATCCATTATGCCGACCTCAGGATTATGCCGACCTCGGGTGAAGAATCGCTGGTCAGCGCCGAAAGAGTGGACGTTGAGATCGGCATAATAGCGGCGCATCCGAGGGCGGCTGGTCACGCTGGTGGGTGCATCCGCTCTGTGCGGAGTGCTGTGAGCCGGTGACATGACCTGCGGAGATGCGATATGGCTTCCCGGAGTCGGTGTGTATGCCTCGTCCGGCCAAAGCCGCTCCGGTATCTGGACTATGCCGACTTCGTGAGCGTCCTCAGCTGCGGCATAATCCGCAGGTCGGCATAATGCACCAGCCAGGTCCGCAGCGTCTTCTGCCCGTCGGCCTGGTGCCCGTTCTTCGCGTCGAACGCTGCCAGCACCCGGGCCCACGCCACCGCGGCCACTGCATCGGCCTGCTCCATCCGCAGCAGGCAGGCGGCCAGCGCCTCGGCCGGCATACTCGCCGCGTCCAGGTCGGCCAGGTAGCCGACCAAGGTCTGCAGCTTCTCAAGCGCTTCGGCCGCGCTGGCCGGGACCGCCTCGGTGCACATCTTCCGTCTCACCTCCCCCGGGGTGCGGACCGGCGGGGGCTTCGAAGATGAGGTGGTTGGCGGCGGTGGTGGCCTGGTTCTCGATGACCAGGGCGCCGGCCAGGGTGTCGATGTCCTGGTTGAGGGTGACCTGGGCCTGCCCGCCGGGGCTGGTGAGCCAGCGCAGCGACGGGTCGGCGGCTAGGGCGTGGGCCGGGGCGGCGGCGGTGCGGGCGGCCGGGGTTTGAGGGGCGGGGCCGGAACAGCGAGACGGCTGATGAGGGGCGGGGCGAGGATCTGGCGGGCAGGAGTCACCGCGGTTAGCCGATTGGCAGCGAGGTCCGGTGCTGATGAGGACATGGCCCCGGGTCGGTAATGGGGGGCCTAGGTCGGGTGTTTGGGGCCAGGTCGGGTGTTCGGGGCTGGGTCAGGTCTCGTCCGGATCTGGCCGACCGGGGCGCGGGGCCTGTTGCTTGCGTCGCTTGCGCATGATTCCGAGGGCCAGTTTTACGTGCTTGACCGCGGAGCCGGGCAGGGCATCGCGATCGGCCTCGGATAGGGCCACCACGCGTTCCAGAAGCGCTATGGCCTGCTCCTCGGCCGTGTCCTTGCGGTGCGTCACTCCTGGGCCAACCGGAACGACCCGCCGATGCAGGTCCCGCGCATTCGCAGCAGGGGCTCCTTGGGATTGCCTTCGCGGTCGGCCATCGCTTGCCGGTTGCCGGCCACCAGCACCTGGTTGTTCACCCGCCAATGCGCAGGCACGGTGATCGCGATCCGCGCGGCCAGGCCCCACACCGTCAGAGTGATCTCGTCCTGGCTGGGCACGGCCGCCCGCAGGTCCAGCTCGAAGCTGCCGAAGGCCGCGGTCAGCGAGCAGAACCGCCCGATGGCAAAGCGGCCGGCTCGCTGGGCGGACCCGCCGATCACTACGCAGCGGTACGGGTCCACGGCCCGGTAGAGCGCGCCGCGCCGGACCGGGAGCACGGGTAGGTCGACGGTCACGGCGGCCACCTGTTCCTGCGTGCGGGCCGCGAACAGGGCGTCGAGCCTGGCGTTGTGGTCGGCCAACGACATCCGACCGGAAGCCACGGCGTCGGCAAGTGCGCTGGCGGCCTCGTCCCGGTCGGCGTCGGAGGCCAGGATGCCCTCAGGCGACTCTGTCATCGCGATCGCGGCGTGGAGATCCCGGCCATTAGGTCAGGAAGGAAACGCCGCTTCACCTCCCCAGAAATGTCGGTGGTACTCGATAGTGTGTTCGCATGTCTCGGTATCGTCTGCTCCCCTCGCCTGCCCAGGAGGCAGTCCTGCGGGACCACTGCGGCCACGCCCGGTTTGTGTGGAACCTGGCGGTCGAGCAGCACCGGCACTGGCGCCCGGGCCGGGCGAGCGCGCCGGGCTACCTGGAGCAGTGCCGACAGCTCACTACCGCCCGCTCGGAGTACCCGTGGCTGGCCGCAGGCTCCCAGATGGTGCAGCAGCAGGCGCTGCGCGATTTCGCCCAAGCGATGGCGAACTACTTCGGCGGCTCGCATGGACGCCCGTCGTGGCGGAAGGCCGACCGGGACGAAGGGTTCCGGGTCGTTGCCGTCAAGCCGGGCCAGGTGCGCCGCCTTTCCCGCAACGTCGGGCAGGTACGTGTACCGAAGGCCGGATGGGTACGGTTCCGTTGGTCTCGCGCGGTGCCAGCGGAAGTGAAGTCCTACCGGGTGACCATGGACCGGGCCGGACGCTGGCACGTCGCCTTCACGGCGGTCCCTGAGCCGATCCCCGCGCCCGGCAACGGCCAGGCGGTGGGCATCGACCGCGGCGTGGCGGTGTCCGCGGCCCTGTCCACCGGCGAACTCCTGCGCGCTCCTGGGCTGCGCGTCGCGGAACGCACGCGCATGCTGCGCCTTGAGCGGAAGCTCGCCCGCGCCCGGCGCGGCTCGAACCGCTACAAGCGGGTGAAGTACGCGATTGCTCGGCTGAAGGCCCGCCAGACAGACAGACGCAAGGACTGGGCCGAGAAGGCCAGCACCCGGCTGGCTCGCGAGTTCGACGTAATCTGCGTCGAGAACCTGGCCATCATGAGTATGACTCGGTCCGCCAGGGGAACCGCTGACAAGCCGGGCCGGAACGTGAGCCAGAAGTCCGGCCTCAACCGGGCGATCCTCGCCCAGGGATGGGGCCTGCTGGTTCGCCGCCTGCAAGAGAAGGCCCCCGGCCGGGTGGAGAAGGTCAAGCCGCATTTCACGAGCCAGCGGTGCTCGGCGTGCGGGCACGTGGACCCGGAGTCGCGTGAGAGTCAAGCGCGCTTTGTGTGCACGGCCTGCGGTTTCGCCGACCACGCTGATGTGAACGCGGCCCGGAACATCGCGGCGGGGCACGCCGTGACTGCGCGGGGAGGCGACGGGGTAGCCCGGCCCGTGAACCGCGAACCTCAACTGCTGCTCCAATCGGCGTAGTAGTTGGAATCTCCTGCCTTCAGGCGGGAGAAGATGTCAAGGTGATCCTCTTCCTGCCTGCGGGTCCAGAACGGTCAGCCGCCTACTCCGCCAGCAGCTCGGCGATGCGGTCGGCCCACTGCGCGTCGTGCGGGACTTGGGCGATTAGCGCCGACGTCAGCGCGGTCGGGAGGGCGACCGGCCGGGGCGGGGCGGCCAGGCCTGCGGCGTGGAGGGCCGCGACCTGGAACCCGGCGTCGTCGAGGGCCCGGTTGATAGCGGCCAGCGCGTCGGCGCCCTCGGCCCGGTACACGAACGTCATCGGCTCGGGATGGTTGAGCGCCTCATAGACCACGCGGCCCGGGCAGCTGCCGAGCGCGAAGGCGAGCACGGTGGGATCCTCGCCACTGGCGGTCAGCGCCGATAGATCTTCGGTCGCGGGGGTCAGGCGCCCCCGTGTCATGTCGGGTCTTTCCGCCATGGGCCGCTGTTCGCGGGAGTTCATCCCGGCGCCGAGCGCGCGGAACGCCCAGTAGTCGCCGTAGGCGCCGTACCCGGCACCGAAACCGAAGGGCCCGCCCGGACCGCCGAACCCGCCGGGTCCAGCGAACCCGCCAGGTCCGGCGAACCCGCCCGGACCGGCGAATCCCCCGGGTCCGGCGAACCCGCCCGGACCGGCGAACTCGCCTGGTCCCATCGGCGGGCCACCGGACATGACCCCGGCCGCCATCATGCCCATCAGCCCCGGTCTGAACGAGCCGCCGGGGCTCTCGTGCTGGCCGATGTGCGGCGTGGCGGCGTGGTCCTGCCACGGCGTGACCCCGACCGCGGGGCGGCGCACCGAGGTCAGCTGCTTGAACCCGAGCGCGAGGCCGGTCCGGCGGGCTAGTTCGGCCACCGCACCCTGGCGGTCTTGTAGCACCGCGATCTGGACCAGGGTGCTGGTCAGATCGGGGTGAATGCCGTCCAGCGTCCCGGCCGGCACGGCCACACCGTCCCGCAGCAGCCCGGCCGCCTCGCGCAGCGCCATGGGGTCAAGCCCGGGCAGCAGCGAGGCCAGGAACGCCGCCGTTCGGGTGCGCGCTTCGCGCAGCCGGTCGTTCAGGAGGCCGACGAGCTCGTCGGTCCGCCGGCCGAGCTGGGACAGGATCACGGGTTCCCGTCCCGTCACGTCCACCGTGACCGCGTAATTCTGCACCTGGACCGCGGCGACGAAGGAGAAGCTGATCCGTTCGCTGCCCGTGGCGCCGATGACCAGCAGCGCGTCATCGTAGACCCGGACCTCGGCCGGATCGCCGCCGCTCCGGGCGGAGAAGACGGCCGCGTCGCCCACTGCGGCTACGGCGGAGGCGGCGGCGTCACCGCGGCCGTCGCGGAGTTCGGCGAGCAACTGGGTGCGCATGACGCCGAGCCGGCTGAGTTCGATCGCGTTGCCATCGGCCAGGGTGACCCGCACCGTGAACGGCTGGGGCTCGGTGACGGAGGAAATCTGGCCGAACGGGACGCGCAGGACGGCACCCGACGATGGTGCGAGCACCAGTGCCCCGCCTGCCACCTCGACGTCGGCGTTGCCGTCCTCGCGTTGCTCGCCCGCCGGAGAGAGTATCCGGTACTGGGCCGCGCTCACGGTAGCCGTCAGCTACCCGGCCGGCGTCCCGCACTCGCTGCAGAACTTCGCCCCGGTCAGGACCGTCCCGCAGTTCCCGCAGAATTTCTGCGCCGACTGCGCCGCGGCCAGGGGGGTACCGCAGCTCTGGCAGAACTTCCCGCCCCCGCTCTCCTGCCCGCAGGAGGGGCACATGCCCGTCGCCTGGTCGCGGTAGTTGATGTCCTTGGTCCAGTCCTGGGCCTGGATCTTCTCGTTCAGCTGGCTGACCTGTGCCGCGGCCTGCATGCCGGCGACCTCCTGGTCAAGCTTGGGGGCGCACGTCGCGCACAGGCCCCGCTGCGCGTTCCAGCACACCTGCTCGCACACCCACTGCCCGCAGCGGTGGCACTGATGGAAGTACGGCTTCATCTCGTCGACGGCCTTGGCTAGCGCCTTGTCCCTGGTCGAGCCGCGATTGCCGTCGCGCATCCACTCGGCGTCCCAGCCGAGTTGCGCCGCCTTCTCGCCGAGGTTGCCGCCGACCAGGTCGCCGCCCAGCCGGAGCATCCGCCCGCCGAACCCCGTGGCGGAGTGCTGGAACGAGGAGCTGTAGCCGTTGCCGCAGCGACGGCAGAAGAACTCGAACTGATATCCGTCGTTGGTGCTGCGGTCCTGATAGTTGTCCGTGAAGAAGATCATCCCGGCCACGGAGGTTCCCCTTTCATTTGGCAGCAGCACGTTAGCAGGGCGGCTGGGCCTGAATCAGCAACTTGAGCCGCGACGGGGCCGACGGGGTTGGGATTCGAGGCGCAACAAGTATCGCTCAGGTGGAATCGGCCGCGGTAGACCCGGAATGGGGCGGGGCTTTGACGGTCCTCGGAATCAGCCGCGGTAGATCTGGAACGGGGCGAAGCTCTGGCTGGTCGCCATCAGTTCGATGGTGTTGACGTTCACGTTCGGCGGCTGGCTCGTCGCCCACTCGATCGCGGCGGCGATGTCGTCAGCGGTCAGCGGCTGGGTCCCGGCGTAGACGGCCGCGGCCTTCTCAGTGTCGCCGCCGAACCTGACCTGCGAGAACTCGGTACCGCCTGAGAGCCCTGGTTCGATGCAGGTGACCCTGATCCCGGTGCCGTGCAGGTCGGAGCGCAGGTTGAGGCTGAACTGATGGACGAAGGCCTTCGTCGCGCCGTAGACATTGCCGCCTGGGTACGGGTAGGTGCCCGCGATCGAGCCGAGGTTGACGATATGCCCGGTGCGCCGCGCGACCATCCGGGGCAGCAGCGCACGGGTCATGACGACCAGGCCGGTGCAGTTGGTGTCGATCATCTGCACCCACTGGTCCAGGTCGGCCTCCTGCGCCGGCTCGAGCCCGAGGGCCAGCCCGGCGTTATTGACGAGAATGTCGATCTCGGCCCAAGCCGGCGGCAGTGAGGCCGTGACGCGTTCGACGCTGGCGCGGTCGCGGACGTCGAGGGTCAGCGGCAGCAGGACGGCGGGACCGAGTTCGTCCGCCAGGGAGCGGAGGCGCTCGGTCCGCCTCGCCGCAGCGATGACGCGGTCGCCGCGGGCGACGAACCTGCGGGCGGTCGCGGCGCCGAAACCGGAACTCGCGCCGGTAATGAATACAGTCCGCACGGGATGACCTTAGCGAACGAGCGCCTGCCCCCGGCCGCACGGCATGACCTTCGGAGCTCTGCCCGCGGTTGAGGGGCACTACTACATCTTGCGTTGCTACGTGCGACGTAGTAGAACGGGACTATGGCATCGAGGCCGGCGAGGGCCAGTGGGTTGCGTAGGGCGAACGACCCGCCGCTGCTTATCCTGGTCAGCTTGGCGGACGGGCCTAAGCACGGGCACGCGCTGGCTAAGGACATTGAGGGCTTCGCCGGGGTGACGCTCGGGCCGGGTGCGTTGTACGGAGCGATCACCCGGCTGGACGAGCGGGGCCTCATTGAGCCCTTGCCTGGCGACGACCGGCGCCGGCCGTACCGGATCACTGCGGCGGGCTCGGCCGCGCTGGCCGGCGCCCTGGCGGACATGCGGCGGATCGCCCACACTGGGCTGACCCGCCTCGGGCTGGGCGGGAGCCTCGCGTGACGCCTGCGGAGGAGTCCGGGAGCCGACCTCGGGACCCCGACCTCGCGCGGCTGCTCCGCTGGTATCCGCGGGCGTGGCGGCAGCGGTACGGCGAGGAGTTCCTGGCCATGGTCGAGGACGGGCTCGACGGCCAGCGCCCGACGTGGCGCCTGACGGTGAGCGTGGCCCGGGCCGGCCTGCGCCAACGGGGCCGTGCGCTGTTTTCCGGCCGGACCCTCGCCCGGGGTGCGCGCGGGATCGACTCCGTGCTCGACGGGTGGTGGCCGAGCGTGGCGACCGCCAACATCCTGGCCTTCCTCCCGGCCACGGTCGGGGCGGCGGCGCCTGGCAGCCGCGCGTGGCAGGTGACAGCGGCGCTGGATGCCCTGGTCGCGGTCATGGCCCTGATCGGGCTGGCCGTCCTGGCGGAGGGCGCGGTCGCCTTCCCGGCGTTCCGGAGGTTCCTGCGGGCGGGCGGGTGGGCAACGATCCGGTGGCGGGTCGCGTGGGCGGCGGGGGTCACCGTGGTGGCGAGCGGAGCGCTGACCGGGCTCGTCCTGTGGTCCCGCTCGCAGACCTTTGCCCAGCAGACCATCTCGGCGGCCTACTTCGGCTGGGTCACACTCACAACGGTGGCGCTGATCGGCGCGCTGAGGCTTTGGACGTCCGCGGCCGGGGCCACGGCCGGGCAACTGGACCTCTCCCCCAGGGAGCGAACCGCGGAAGCGGTGCTGGGCGTGCTGACCTCGAACTGGACATTCGTCATGGTTTCCGCCAACGGTCTTTTGATCGCCGCTGCTCAGGCCTCGGTTCCGTTGCTGGCCATCCCGGTCGCCGGTCTAGCCGCGGCGGCCGTCCGAGCGCGCATGCAGATGAGGCGGGTCCTGGGCCGGGCTGGGCGCCCGCGCCGCGGGAGCGGACCGGGGCGTCACGTGTATCGCGGGGGATGATAGACGGGCTCGCGGAGGTTAT
>Ga0187802_10000226_pt1 | contig 13119 bp, 14 predicted proteins | sample NC_wetland_sal_i_FD_130584 | JGI IMG/M metagenome (GOLD analysis project Ga0187802, IMG submission 130584) | Wetland sediment microbial communities from Neuse River Estuary, North Carolina, USA - Control_2 | ecosystem: Environmental > Aquatic > Freshwater > Wetlands > Sediment | place: USA... | reverse complement strand
CGGGCTCCAGCACCATCGATCACTCAGGAGGAATTACGTGAAGAATTCGGAAAAGGTTTCCAGCGGCGAAACCGGCAAGGCAAATTCCCAGGCGGAACAAACTATTGAGAACGGTGGTCGCGCTGGCCACGTGAACCGACGTTCTTTTCTGGGCGGAGTCACTGCCGCTACCGTGGCGGCTGGCTTCTTGGGGCTGCCGACCATCGCCGAAGCAAAAGAGATCGGCCCGGAAAATCCAGTGCAGCGGCGGATGGATGAATTTAGCCGGCGCGACGGCGATGCCGTCGCGGAGAAATTGCTGCCGCCTAAACATCCCACCAATGGCGACGAGGAGCGGTATTTCAACAAGATCGCGAATTTTTCCAAGGGACTACGGCACGACGTTCTCGGCGAGGTGAATCTTGGTGCGTATACCGGACTGATCACTGCGTTGACTTCGGGAGCAGCTTCCGATTTCGAAGCCATCCAGCTTGGGGGGACGCTGAAGCTGTCCAACCCTCAGTCTTCGTACGCCTATTGCTTAGAGGGGGCTGACTCTCACGTGGGCGTCACGGCAATGCCGCCTACTTATGCGGGGAATGAGCAAGGCAGCGAAATGGCTGAGAACTATTGGATGGCGTTGGCCCGGGACGTCGCGTTCGCCGATTATGATACCGACGCGACCATTGCGGCAGCGGTTGCCGATCTGGGTACTTTCCCGAACTATCAGGGTCCGCAGCCGGTCACGCCAGACAACATTTTCCGCGGTTTTACTCCGGGGGATTTGATTGGGCCTTACGTCTCGCAGTTTTTGGCGCTGCCCATTCCCTACGGGGCCCTGACGGTTCCGCAGCAGATCACAACGAATGTGGCGGGCGACGATCACATGACGTCGTACCTCGCGTGGCTGAATATCCAGAACGGCGGCGCTCCCACCGACAAGAATGTGTTCGACACTACCCCACGCTATATTCGGAATCTGCGTGATCTGACGGCGTTCGTGCATAAGGATTTCTCGTACGAGTCGGGTTTGAACGCCGCCATCATTCTGGGTGGCATGAGCGCCACGCCGGACCCCAACAACCCTTACCTGAGCTATACAACCACGTCCGCGTTCGGGACCTTTGGCGCTCCGGACGCCCTGGATATGGTGGCCAGAGTGTCAGCGGCAGCGCTGCGTTGCGTTTATTTTCAAAAGTGGCTGGTGCACCGGCGGGTGCGTCCGGAAGAATACGGTGGGAACGTTCACAATCAGCTGACCGGGCAGGGAAGCTACCCGATTCCGCCGCGACTGCTTTCATCGCCAGTACTGCAGGCAATCTTTGCCAAATATGGAAGCTACTTGTTGCCGATGGCTTACGCCGAGGGCTGTCCGCCGCACCCGTCGTTCCCGCAAGGGCACGGCACACTGGTGGGAGCCACGGTGACGGTGCTGAAGGCCTTCTACAACGAGTCTTTCGAGATTCCAAACCCGGTGGTAGCGAGCTCGGATGGATTGTCGCTCGAGCCGTACACCGGAGGTCCGCTCACGCTTGGGAACGAGTTGAATAAGCTGGCGGCCAACATTGCCCGGGCCCGCGACGCGTCGGGCGTGCACTGGCGCAGCGATGGCATGAACGGTCTGCTACTTGGCGAAGCCTTGGCTATCAAGATCCTGAAGGATCTGAAGGCCAATTACTGGGAGCAGTTCGCCGGCTTCCAGTTGACCAAGTTCAATGGCCGCACAATTATTATTTGAGAAGATCCACGCGGCAGTCTGTGCGGTTCAATAGAAACGCCATCTGGTCAGGCGGCGTTTTCTTTTCAGTTGCATCGAACGCGTGACAGCAGGAATGCATCGCTCCAACATGGTGCGTGCTCGCGCAATAGACTCGATATTAATTCGGAAGCTCCGAATCATCCCTGGTATAAAATATTGCGGCTTCTCTGGAGGAGATTTTATGCGCCGTTCTTTCCGGAAATACCTCATTCCGCTTACTCTGGCGACCCTGGTTTTTCTCCTGGCCCCTTCGATTTCATTGGCAAACCAGAAAGTGTTCCTGACCTCGTGCTGTGGTGATGCTGCTACGGTTTCCATTCTTGACAGCATGATGTTGATGGAAATGAGCTTCATGCCGGCCGGGACCGGAACCACTGCGGTTGCTATCGGGCCAGACAGTATGACCGGATACATTGGCTTGTCTCCAACTGGCCAAGCTGGTCTTGTCGAAGTTGTCGACACGATGATGGGAACGGTAATGATGACGTTTCCGGCAGGCAACGGCGCGGCCGCGATTGCCATCGCTCCAGACGGTTCGACGGGTTACATCGCCAACAAGAATGACGGCAGCGTAACCATATTCGACACCGGCACGGGAACGATTAAGGCAAACCTGCCGGTTTTGGCGGGAGGGGCATGTCTGGATGCGGGCGTGTCGCCCGACGGGTCGAAGGCATATGTGGTTTGCCAAGTGACGCCAGCGGGAAAGTCTACTCACAGTGTTCTCGCCATTATCGCGAACAATCAGGTTGTTAAGGCGGTTTCCCTCCCGGGATCGCAACCATTCCCGGGAAATAATCTGCTGGCGATCACGCCCGACGGAACACGGGCTTACATCGCGGGTATCTCTACCCAAAAGCAGACTGGGTTTGCTGCGGTCGATCTCACGGCAGAGCGAGTTTTGCATTTCTTCGCGTTGCCCGGCATAAGCTACGGCTTGGCGGTCGATCCGATGTTCCCGAGTGTCTTGTTTTCGTCGGGCGCCGGCGTGTTGAATTACATTGATGCGGACACGGGCAGGATTCAGGGCAGCACGAGTCTGGGCAGTTCTGGCAAGGGCGGCGTTGTCCCGTACATGGGTGGGATGCGAGTGGCAGTGGCCAGTGTTGACGACGACGTGGTGGCGGTCATCGATAACACAGATGGCCGGCTGGCATCCTCTATTTCCTCAGGCGCAATGCCTCAGCGGTTGGTGGTCTCTAAAAACGAAATGACCTCGCTGGCCGGCACTACTTACACTACATTGGTCCATGAGTTTGACGCGGTGACGGGACAGTGGCTCGCGGATTTTGAGGCTGGTACCGCGCCCGCCGGGCTGGTTCTCTCGCCGGACGGGTCGATGGCGTACGTGGTGGATCAGGGCATGCCCGGTTCCGGCAGCGGCAGCGGTATTGCCGCGCTGGACATGATGATGATGGGACAACGGCAATGGCGTATCCCCATCACCGGCGCTTCCAGTGTGGCGATTCGGCCCGACGGCCGGATGGTTTACCTGGGAAGTTCTGCGGGCTCGGTCTCAGTCATCAACGCCCACAACGGCGCTTTAACTCACACGATTTCTTTGGGATCAATCACCGGCTCTCCGTCATTGGGGACGTCGCCGGATAATAAGAATCTCTATGCCGCCTACACGCAGGCCAGCGGAGGCAACGTGCTCTCCGTGGTCGCGACTTCGACGAACCGGATCACCGCAACAATTGCGCTGGGGGGTAGCACATCTTCCGCGGGTCCGTTCCTGGCTCTAAGCCCCGACGGCACGCGAGGGTATGTGACCCTGATGAGCCAGAGCGAGATCGCGATCGTGGATCTGGTTCACCAGCAATTGCTGGAAACTGTGAGTGTCGGCTCCGGCGTGAATCCGGGCTGCATCGCGATTCACCCCAACGGGATGACCGCTTACGTGGTTGCCAGCACCGGCGTGCTGGTTTTTGATCTGGCTTCGAATACAGTCGCAGGAACGATTCCGATTTCGGGTACGCCACAGAACGTGGCGTTCACGGCGGATGGTTCCATGGCATACGTATCCGTCGTTCAGGGGCAGGCCGCCGTGATCGATACGGCCATCGACCGCGTGATCGAGCAACTCCCAGCCACGAACACGCTTGGGGTCACGATCTCAGCCCATTAGACGCTCTCGATCTGGGAGAATGACAGCGCAGTTCCGGCGAGTGTAGGTGCCTGGAGTAAAGCGTTTTTTGCAGCTAGCCCGAATTCCCCGTTAGGAGTGCTTTCTTTGGGTTTTGTTCTTTCTGTGCGAGGAACTGATTAAGCTCCGTGACCAGTTTCTGGAATTCGCTGGGGTTCTGTTCCTGACAGATGAGCTGACACAACTGCACAATTCGTTCGGTGTCTGCTTGGCTCACCTTGCGGCCCCTCATTAACGGATTTAATTTCTCAGAATGTTAAGAAATGCCGCCTGATAAGGTCTGTTCGCCACCGGACACTTCCAGTTTACTTGTCTCGAAAGATCGGATTGTGACCAAAAGGATCCCCAGGCTGAGATCGAAGAGTTGAAACCTGAGCTTAGATTGCCTTCTTCTTATCCCGGTTACGTCTCTGTGTCCGAGCGCTGTCGGTCAGCGGCACTATCTTATCGACATTTACCGTCAAAAACGGATATTCCTCAACCATGCTTTTGAGTTGCTCGGTATGCGTACGCAATGCTTCCCGGAGTTCGGCCAGAATCGGCTGGAACTCGTCCGTATGCCGTGCTGCAATAGCTTGAGCACACAACTCGCGGATTCGTCTCTCCAAGGTTACGTCGAAGGCCACGACAGATACACATTATCCTGGCCAGAGGAATCGGTAACTGTTCAATAGCACGCCCCGCTCGTCGATCCGGGCCGAACCTAATCAGCGGATCGCCGCTCAGTTCGAATGGGAACCTCGGCAATTAGCTTCCTCATCCGCCGGGCGTGCTCATGAAGGGCTGACCTAAGTTGTTGGAGAATTTTATTCCACTCCATGGCGTCTGGGTTGGTCACAACTTTGGCGCAAAGTTCTCTGATCCGGTCTTCTAATCGCCGATGCATGACCCGAGCCAACCCCTTAGAAATATCCAAATGGTCTCATACGGAGTCCTCGCGTTCGATACCCTACATACCGTAGGGATATACGCTAAACCCTGAGAGTGCATCCAATTAGAAACCGGCGGGGAAATGGACCAAAATTTAAATGGTCCTCAACCCATTTTCATTGCCTATAATGTGCATCCGGTTGCACCTGCGGGATCGGCTATGAACCAAGGAATTCAGGGTAAGTGGCTAGTTCTTAGCAATTTGACAAAGCTTACGCTAATGGCGTTTAAGCTGCATTCCTCTTGGTGCCTGCTGTCATGGGCATAGAACGGGGGCTCCATTGATAAGCTGGACGCAAGACGCCGTCGTTACAATTCCGCAGACCTTGCCCGAACCTAAGCCCAAGCGCAAGCATTCTCTGCTCCCGGTTCTGATCGTGCTGTTCCTGGTTTCCTATGGCTTGATGTCCCTGCTGGCGATTGAACAGGATCGGACCATTGCTTCGCAGCGTTGGCTGATCACGTCTTTGCTCGGTGACAGCACGGAACTCAGCAATCTGAAAGGTAAGTTGATTCAAAAGCAATATGCCGAAGCCCAGGCCCAGGCTAAGGCAGGATCTCGCTCTCAGGCGAAGAGTCCGTTGGCGCAGAATCCTTCGATCCAAGCTCCCATGACCCAGGCTCCGATCACCCAGGACGCACCGGAAGGCACCGCCCAGCGCAACCACAATGCCGGCAAACTGCGGAAAGCGGTTCCGCAGAGGCCGCCATTAGGAATTGCGGATGTTGTGGACGGACGCAGGATCGTAAAAACGATCTGAGTTGCAAGGGCCCGGCAAAAGGTAGGATGAAAATTCTAGCAACATTGCTCTTGGCATTGTCTCTGCCCGGGTCCAAGTTCGCGTCGCCTCTGCAACCGTCCCTCGACCATCCACCTGCCCGCCACGGGCGCGAAGGCGGTAAATGGTACATGGCGGAAAGTGGTCATGCGGTGTTCTGCTATGGTCCGGTCATGCTGTTGAAGCAGCCAAACGGCGGACTGCAGCATGTGGCCACTTTTTGCCGCGGTGATCAGACGATAGTCCCTTTGAAAGACTGAGCGGTCTCTCGCTTTTCCCCCATCCTTTCCTCCGGAGACGCGATACCAGCCTGCCGAGCCTTGCTCGGCTGTCTGGACGTCCGGGGCTACGGGTGCATGGCCTGCGCCTGGGCCTTGTATCCTGTACATTGTTCTCATGGCTACGTTCGAGAAGCCTGTTTTCATCTGCGGGAACCAGCGTCCACCGGGGCATCCGCGTGAGTGCTGCGATCCGGCGGCGAAGGCGGAGTTGCAGAAATCATTCAAGCAGAAGCTGGCGGAACGCGGATTAAAAGAAGGAAGAGTGCGGGCGAATCAGTCGGGGTGTTTGGATCAATGCGAGCATGGTCCGAATCTGGTGATCTATCCGGAAGCGGTTTGGTACGGAGGGGTGACGCTGGCCGATGTGGATGAAATTATCGCATCTCACATTATCGGAGGGCGACCAGTCGAGCGGCTGCGGCTGCGTGATGCCTGCATCAATACGTCTAGTTGCGAGCATAGGCTGCGGCCGGCATCGACGAATCAGAACGAGTGAAAAGTAGCTCTGCGCCTTTTTGAAACCTTGATCCTTGGCCGGAGCAGACTTTCACTCCCATACATCAATTGCGGGTTAGTTCTCCTTCTTTCTTGCCGGCAATAGTGACGAAGCGAATCACGCCCTCGCTGTCCTCAAAAATCAGGCCGGTGCCCTCGGAGTTCACGACCGCAGTTACCAGGCGGCCGTACGCCTTGGGAATGCCCCCGCGAGTCGGGGTCTGGTCGTAGCGGGCTAGCTCTCCCTCTTTCATGCCGGTGATGCTGACGAAGCGGATGACGCCCCCGCTGTCTTCAAAAACCAGGCCGGTTCCTATCTGGTCGGCGATCGCCGTAACCAGACGGCCATATGACTTGGGCACGCTGCCGTGGGTTGGAGAATCGGCATGGGCGACAGCCGGGCCCCGGTTTCCAACCAGGTATCCAGCGACAAATAAAATCGCGCTCGCTACGAGCACACTACTCCTTCGCATCTGCTTTAAACCTCCTTGGTCGGAAACGCGGACGGGCGAGACGCCCGTCCTCCATCAACTTCACTATGGAAGAACCAGAATTTTGTGCATCATGCCCAGATCCTCGTGCAGCAGGATATGACAGTGAAACACAAAAGTGCCCGCAATTACCTTTGTCGGATCCCGAAAATCGAACCGCCCCTTAAAACTATGGTAGGGATGGCCCGGGCCTTCCCAGAAGGGAATTTCGATGGAGTCGCGCAGGTCTTGATCCTTGACCGGCTTTCCGTCTACCTCCAACACTTTGAAATGGATTTGGTGTATGTGGAAGTCATGGGTTTCGAGGGCACGATTTTCGACGATCCAATCTTCCACAGCTCCAATGTGAGTCGTGATCACGGGTTTCTCGTTGGCTTTGAAAACCTCCTGCTTTTGTCCGTCGACCGTGATGTAGAACTGGATGGGGCCGTTGGTGCCGCCAAATTCCTCCGAGAAGTAAAGTTTCCGTAGAGCGGTCGGCTTCTGTTGGCCCAAATCGGAGAATTTAATGCTTCGCATCGACATGCGAGACGCAGGTGCAGGGGTCTTTACCGTGTCTTGCGTTTCATCTTCATCGCTGCTGACTTGGATGCTGGCCAGTTGCTGCTCGAGATCGGGATTGCCCGTGGGACCGGTTGAATAACCAAGTGACATGAAAACCGCCTCGTTGTTTTCAGCGGGACCCTGCACGATAAACTCGGCGCGGCCCGCCGGCGGCACCAAAATGGTCTTTTCGAATCTAGGCTTGGCAAGAGGATAGCCATCGAGAGCGATGAGTTCCATCTCCTGCGGCTGGCCGTTGAACCACAGCTGCAACGGCATGAAATCCTGGATCGTAGCATTTGCCACCCGCCAGAACTGCTTTTCTTTCGGCTTCATTTTGATGATGGGCGACGGGAAGGTAGGGGAGGCCGCAACCTCGTAGTTAAGCGTCAGTTGGTAAGGTCCGGGCACCCACGGAACCAGGTACTGCTGCCGAATGACGAACACGCGCTGAGTAAGTCCGGCAACTTCCGGACGAACTTTCTCCATGCCCTCGACAATCAGAGCCCCGGCAGCGCCGCCATTCACCTGGAACTCGGTAAACCCGTGCACATGCGGATGGTACCAATACAACCCCGGCGGTTCGTCCTCTGGAATGTGTATGTCGAAGTGAAAGCCTTTAGTGTTGGGTTGAATTAAAGTCGTGAGCACATCATCAGAATGACAGTCTGGCGAAACATTCAGACCATGGAAGTGGACGTTGGTCGACTCCAGGGTTGGCGTTCCGGTGTCGCCGCACGTGGGCAAGCCGGACATATCCATCCCGCCCATTTCTGACGAGTCATCATCGCTCTCGATGCGGTCTTTGACGTCCAGGAGCAGATGATCGCCCTGGTGCAGGCGTAACGTCGGGGCCTCTACTTCTGCTTTGCCATTCTCGTAGATGTAGCAATAATGATTAAACCCGCCGGTATCGACCGAGTGCTTCATCGTGAACTCGGCATTGAGAACGCCATTCGCGCTGTTAAGACTCAAGGCATCCTGAACCACGGTACCCGGATCGGGGCGCGGGGGACACTGCGCCTCCACGCTTAAGAAAGAAAACCCGCAAACGACGACAGCAAGCGAATATCTGAACAGAGAGCGCATGTTCAACTCCTTATATCCTCTCAACCTCTCAAAAAATCGAGAACGTTGCCTGATGTTAAAACGGCCGCGGCGGAAAAGCTCCAATCGACAACAACCCCGGACTGTTGGGGTCAGCGAAGGGCGAGTGGGAGGATTCCGTTAGGGTACACTTCCCACTACCCGATTTCACGTCAACCATCCCGATGGAGGACGGATTACCGTACTCGGCAACATACACCATCCCTCCAGTGCCCACGGTTTGCTCCAGCGCCATAGACGCCAGATAGGACCAATTAGAGACAAATCCCTTGAGTGGGCGTGAGGTGCAGCCTTTTGAAAGCTTGCCGGTGCTCTTGTCAAAAAAAGCAGCTGTGACCGTGCCCGATTGGTTGTTGCTTACGTAGAGGATCGTCTCATCCGGGCTCAAGAGAATGTTACTGGAATTGATCGCCCTTCCCAGTTGATAGACAACCGTCGGCGTCAACTTCCCCGAGGAAATATCCGAGACTTCTACCACGGTAAACGGGGAAGTATCTCCAAAGATGGCGTAGTGCCCATCCTGCGTAATGTCGACGCCACTGGGATAAGTGTTGCCCCTGCGCGAACCGGTTGAATTCTGTTTATCGCCATTGGAAACCGGCACGCCGGCTGAAATATTGAAGGATTCGATGGAGCCATCGCCATAGGTGACGACCATTATGTTTCCATGGATCACCATTCCGTCGATCACGCCGCCTTGCAGCCCATTAACAGTGATGTCGCCAACGAAAGTGAGGCTGCAGCCCGCCGTCACCTGAAATGTTCCAATATTGCTCGAGTCGGTAAAGCTGGCATACAGGTACTGGGCGTTCATCGCCAAGCCAACCCCATTGGAGGCGCCCGTATCTTTCGTAGAGCCGACCGCATGGCCACCGATTTGGAGGGTTTTGACGCTGATTCCATTGATCTCGCCGCTCTGCGACACAGAGGCGTACACGCACTCTCCATTCTTCCCACTGTTAAGCACGCTCACGCGGTTCGCGGCGAAGTACCCGCCTGCGATACCGCCTCGTCCGATTAACACTTTTGCTTTCATGCTCAGTTGACCGTTGGTCCCTACTGTGAAGAAGCTGAGACTGGTAGCGAGGGCTGGTGGCACGTCGTCATTGGTAATGATGTAACGCGGAGCGCTTGCCCCAAGCGCAAAACCACTTGCGAGAAAGAGTCCGACCAGCACTGCGGTCACACGCGCTACCCAACATTCAAGGGATATCTTCATAGGCTCTTCTTCCTTAAAGCGGCAAGAATGTGGCCGATCAAGCTAACCACGAGTGGCGCGGCAGTTCAATAAGAAAGGGCTTATTTCACCACGGAACAACCACTGCGGCTGAAAAAGTTTGCGGAATAGTGGAAAAGCACCTTACCGCCTTCTCTCGGGTACCTCCAGCACCCCATTCCTGGCGCACATAGATCAGGCGGCAGCAATATACACCAAATCGTGATTGAATATGTCACCTGCTTTGCTCTTCTCAGGAGGCCGCCCCCCCAAGTTGAGGATTGTCATCTCTCCGGCTCTTGTGCTACGGTAATGGAAAGTTCACGCCTTAGAATCCACAATCAGTCGCGCCGGGTTGTGGCCCGCGTAAAAAAGCGTGTCAGATAGGTGGTATATGGCTATGAAAGACGCCGTTGATTCCATGCCGGACGAACGGACTATCGAACCGGAAAGTTTTGCCAACCGAAAGCTGATTCGCCCTTCGCTAGCCCGCAACGACCACAATCATTCGTCCGCACCGTTGGGGGAACGGCGTGATCGCCCTGAACGCTCCGGTGACCGCAATGACCGGAATGAGCGCGGTGACCGTAACGGCGGCGGCCGTAAAGCCCCGCCACCTGAGCAGACCAATGCGGAGAATTTTTATTATCAGAAACAGATGCAGGCTAGAACTCCGATGGTTATCGTGCTCCGCGATGGCGAACAAATCCACGGCATCATCGAGTGGTATGACAAAAGCTGCCTCAAAATAAACTGCAATGGCTCTCCCAACCTGATGATCTACAAGCCATCGATTAAGTACATGTACAAGGAAGGCGAAAACGCAAGGAAGTAATTTTGAGACTTCGACTTCCTGGATACTCCGATCAGCGTCAGAATTCAGCTTATAGCTCGCTGCACGACTTGATTTCGTGACAACGCAGAACACTGGAACCCCGGCGTGTCCATTCCGGGCGCCCGCTTTCTCCTTGACTCCCCTCTTCGCTGTGCTGATAATATTTAGTGAATAACATTAACTGTTGGATAATACGGCTCTTTGACAATCTATTCGGCACGTCTCGGCAGTTCCAACATGGAACGGGGGCTCCCCACGCGGGTACAGCATAACTCCAATGTTATCTAGATTTTGCCTGTAACTCCTTTAGACTCAAAGATCTAGCAGATAGTGATAAAATAAACCCCATGTTTTCAAGATTTTGCAAACGAAGAGGGGGAGGGGGGTACCGGTTCCAAACAGCAAAGGCGCCTTCCACTCGGAAAACCCCCTCTCCCCGTGCGATGTGGCACAAACCCCGAAGTGGTTCGATTCAGGTTGGGGCGGGCATGCTCCGTTACTCCCAACAGCGCAGCTGAGGGCTCCACGTCGGCTATCTTGACTGAGGAGATAACTCCCGTTGACAATCTCTCATATCTCCCTTAGCATCAACCACTTGATACAAACTATTCCGATCCGTCGCCAGGGGAGCCGCCTGTGATCAAGCTCGATATCATCAACGAAGTGGTCAACAAGACCGGAATCACTAAAACCAAAGCCGAACTCGCCGTGGAAACCGTCTTCGGGAGCATGAAGCGCTCTCTCGCCAAGGGCGATCGCATTGAACTGCGCGGGTTTGGCGTGTTCAATGTCCGGCCGCGCAAGACCGGCATCGGGCGCAACCCGCGCACTGGCGCCGAAGTTTCCATTCCGCCAGGCAAAGCGGTTCGCTTCAAGCCGGGCAAGGAGTTACAGTCCATCGACTGAGCTTGATTTCTCGGGTACGATGGAGATACGGGGGTTGCTGCCCGCACTTGATCTAACCCTGACAGCTCGGAATCTTGATGCCTGAATTTCTTCCCCCAGTTTCTTCCTCTTCGACCACCGACTATTATCGTCCTGTCGAAGTGTTTGTAGTGCAGCCGTTGAAGCAACGTTACTGGCTGCACATCGTTTTACTGCTGGTTACCATCTTCACGACGCTGGTCGTCGGGGCGCGCATGGAATTTAACTTCCAGCACAACCTGCCTACCTTTTATAGCAACGACGATGGACTCGCCGCACTTTTTCCCTTAACGTGGGCGCTACAGTCATCGCATATACTTTTGGGGATTCCTTTTTCCTTCACACTCATCCTCTTTTTCCTGGCCCACGAAATGGGGCATTATTTGTGCTGTCGCTATTACGGTGTGCGTGCGACACTCCCTTTCTTTATTCCGTTCCCCACACTCTTCGGTAGCATGGGCGCCGTTATCGTCATTCGATCCCCTATCCGGTCACGCACGGCGCTTTTTGATATAGGTATCGCCGGGCCGATCGCAGGATTCGTAGTAGCAACGATCGTGTTGTTTCTTGCATTACCGTTTTCGAAACTGTTGCCATCAGGGGGGGGTTCAGACATCCAACTCGGCTACCCGCTGGTTTTTCGGCTCGCTTGGTTTGCGCTTCCGCTAGCCCCAGTTCATGGGTCCCTGGCGTGGCAACCTGTAAATCTTCATCCGATAGCGATCGCGGCTTGGGTGGGGATGTTCGCGACCGCGCTCAATCTGTTGCCTGGCGGTCAACTCGATGGCGGACACATCGTGTTCTCGCTCGCTCCGCGGGCGCACAAGATAGTTTCGCGGTTGACCATCCTCGCGCTCATTCCGATGGCCTTTTATTTCTGGGCGGGGTGGCTGCTTTGGGCAATTCTCCTGAGGATCAGCGGGATGCGGCATCCCATGGTAGCGGAGTGGCCGGGAGTGACTGGCGTCCGGCGGTGGCTCGCTCTGTTCGCTCTGGTTATGCTGATCCTTACTTTAGCGCCAGCTCCCGTTGCGCACAGCTCGTTGCCGGACTCTTTGCGCGCATTGCAAGAATCGCTGCGCCAATCACGATCTGGGCAATAAGCCGCGCTTGAGAATGATTGGACTTGCCTGCGGTGAAAACATCTTTGCCACCGCCTGCCAGGGCAGGATGCCCTCGCGACAGCCGGCAAGATGTCGGCGCTACGCGTGGTCTTCGATTCCCGCGAATAGATCTGTTTCTTGTTCAATTAGGCCGGGAGTGATCCTGGCTGCGAGATGAAACATTTCCTGCCGTCCGCGCCCGCGCACGTGGGATTCGAAGAGTGGCCACAGTGGCGCTTGGCTGGTGTGAGCTTTGAAGGCTGCGATTTTGGTCTCCAGATATTCCCCAATTTCGATGATCGCGGTTGCTGGCGGCAGGCTGATCGGTTGGCGATCGGGCATGGTGAAGTTTGCGGTGCTGTAGTAGAGCTTCTGGGTTTGGTGCGGGACGATCTCGCCCGTGAGTTGGTCGGGGTACCGATTGTTCCGGCCCGCCCAGTGGACTGCCAGCGAGGCAAAAACTGAAGCCATCGAATGATCGGTATGGCCGGTCACGGAACCGTCCGGGCCGAAAGTGAGCACGACGTTTGG
>Ga0187802_10000225_pt1 | contig 13123 bp, 20 predicted proteins | sample NC_wetland_sal_i_FD_130584 | JGI IMG/M metagenome (GOLD analysis project Ga0187802, IMG submission 130584) | Wetland sediment microbial communities from Neuse River Estuary, North Carolina, USA - Control_2 | ecosystem: Environmental > Aquatic > Freshwater > Wetlands > Sediment | place: USA... | reverse complement strand
GGTCGCCAAAATCACTTCTGCGTCGCGGCCAGAATCCCTCGCGTCGATCTTTTCGATCACCGGGAACACATTAGGTTCAGTATTGTCGATCTTGACGGTCATGGCATCCCTCAATCACCAACTGAGGGTAATTATACACGACCTGCATAAAGTTTTGCGCGACGCGACCACTTCTTTTAAGTAACGAGGCGCGAAGGATTGCGGCGAATATCGCCAAGCTGCCGGAGCTAGTGCGTGCGCGTATTCAGGCCGCTGCCAAGCTTTCCCGCGAAGCTTCGAGTTGGGATATTTTGGCTTTGGTTTCAGCAGCTAGACGCCGCTGGTATGCTGTCATGCACGCCGAAGAACAAAAGTGCATGTGCCAGTATTGAAGAGCGTCGAGGGCTGTTCCTTTACGGCAGTGATCGCAGCGCGGGTTCGGGGCTGATATCCGCCCACGAAACCAAATCAGGAGACTATTGTTGGTTTGGTGTGGGAGGCAACACGGCCATGAACCTCATCACGGCCATCAGGAATCAAGGCTGCTGCCATTGTCATATTCGGTTGTGGCGTTGGCTGGTCAATGGCTGAGTTCGAGACCCAGCAATTAGGACTGGAAAAGGCAGTGCCGCCACTTAGTTCATGCCAAGCCGTCTTCCGACAATCAGATTTGGCGAGGCGACTAGGCGAGGAGTTCGGCCCAGCGTTTATCACCCCAGCGGTCCTGTGCGGAGACGAGCTGCTGCTCGTAGCGCTGCCGCCAGATCGAGCCTCAGCGCCGGACAGCCGTGATTAGAGGGAGGGATGGGACATGCGTCGCCTCTTTGGTACGGATGAAACGTACTATGCCGTTATTTTCATTCTTCTTTTGATCGTGAATGGTGGCTTTGCATTGTTTGCGTTTGAGAAGCTAGCAGGACATATCTTCAGATAACACTGATCGCGGCCTGATCGCCAACAACCAAGAACAAAGCCCCGAGCACGTCGCTTGGGGCTTTTTGAGTGGTCGCCTATGGCTGCCGCTTGGATGCTAGCTCAATTGAACACGACCGAGTAGTCGACGTAGTGCGAGGTAGGCAGATCCTTTGCAATCGTCATCATCGCAAATGGATCGACCGTCGAAGCAGCAAGTGCGGGGGTCGAAGTCCCTGTTCCCACGCCAATCCAGGTTCCAACGCCAATCAGGAACAACACAGCAACACCGGCGAAAAAGCTGATCTTGCGCATGTGAATTCTCCTCTGCATTTAGCTTACCATTCGGCGAGTTGAATGAAGGCTAGTTTGATCCGCAGCTCTGGTATGTGACCGGCGTCACGAATTGGAGGATTGCGGCGAACATTGCGAAGTTGCCGGAGCGAGCCAAAATAACGAAATGCCTCCAGCTCATGGTGTCACTGCATTGGCAATCGCACGAACTGCGTGCAGGATGTCAGTCAATTCACGACATGCTTGTTTTTCATCATCGAGCGGCACACGTCTGAGCCGCGCGGCGACAGCGTCCAGCGCTTTTACCAAAGCTCTGACCAACTTCTGCTGCTCTAACGACATGTCCTGTGGAGTATCTGCTGCCATGTCGCCTCCCTGGTGTGACTTTCCTTGATTGCTCTCCCGTTTCGCGGTCTGATCCCCAGTTGGGTGATTGCTGGGGGAACAAGAACGGGGATATTACAACTTATTTGCACAGTGGAAGTGGTCAGCGATATTACAGGGGGCGTCATGATCGAATCGGTCATGTATTTCGGGATCGGGTTCTTGGTTTCGGCCTTGCTCGGTCTTTTGTTTATTCCGGCGGTGCATAATCGCGCCGTGCGGTTGACCATGAAGCGATTGGAAGCGTCGACGCCGATGTCGATCACTGAAATTCGTGCCGACAAGGATCAGCTTCGCGCCGAATTCGCCATGTCAACCCGACGCCTCGAGACGAGAAACGAAAAATTGAAAGCGCAAACAACGACACAGCTCGCCGAACTCGGCAAGAAGACGGACACCATCAATCTGCTGAAGAAAGAGTTAGCCGAGAAAAACGTGACGAATGTTGCGCTGGAGGCGCGTGACAGGACGCTGCGCGACCAATTGCGTGCCAGCGAGAATGAAAATCAGATCAAGTCAAGAGCGCTGAGCGAAGCAGAACGTCAGCTCGCCGACAAGGAGGCTGAGCTCATGAAGCTATTGAGCGAACGAACGCCGGTCGCCAGCTAATCCTGGCCTTCGATCACCGCTAGTGGCTTTTTACCAGCCGCATTGCGCGAGCCAGGCATTTCCATTCTTCACCGCGAGAATTTCTCACAAAGTTTGCGAAGCAAGGGTCGAGGAAATCCGTAGCAAATTTGCGAGGTACCCTTAGCGCATTTCGTCCGCTAATGCTTTTCGTCGCAGGGAAACGTATTTTGCAAACCTTGCGCGAGAAGAAGTCCAATAGGAAGCTGATCGGGATCGGTTATCTTTTCGGCTTGACGCATCATAATATCTTCGGCCTGTCCAACCGTCAGCGCCAACTTCTCGGGCAAGCAGAAAAGCGGCTTCAGTCTCTTCTCTTCCAGTGCCACATTAAGTTCGATAATTCCTTCTCTGACACCATCGAGATACAATAAATAGAAAGCCCTTTCATCGTTGTTCGCAGCTTTGTAGTCTTTAAATATTACTGTCATAGCATTAGCGCTCGAAGTTAAGCCAAACAAAATCAGCGCGATTACAGCCTTCGTAATCATCACAAGCCTCTACTCTCTCGGACCTTGATCGCGGCCAATATCGCCAAGCTGCCGGAGCGACTGCGGCAATACGCTCTCAGTTTTGGCATGTGACCGGGGTCACACCGTTTTGCCACGAGGTGTCCTAGTTTGGGATGCTTAGGCCCGGCCGGGCGGCCACCCCATCCCCCGACACCCCAGGCCGCTTAGCCCCTTAGAAACCTAAGTGAGCCCCAGGCGCGTACCGTGCTTGGGGTTCTTCTTGTGTCGAGGGTTCGTCGCTTCTGTTGCAAGCACTCAGGCGTGGAGTCGCGCCTTAGGGGTTTGCTGTCTGTGGCCTTAGGGCAACGCATGCGAGGTATTTAGAGATTTGAAACGGCGATGGGTTGACCCCGGTTGGTGTTGGACCGAGGATGCCCGAGTTCTCATGACCTTCCTCAACGTCGAAGGCACGCGGGTCTCGTGTGCCTCTTTTTGCGCGATCTGCCACTCAATACAAGATCAGCAAAAGCAAATACGCGGTCAGCATAAGGGCCGTCACGCTCGCTACAGAGAGGACTAATGCTTGCGTCGCCGCGTGGTGACCTACACTGTCGGTCTTCATGGCCAAAGTCCGATCAGAAAATGGTGGCTGCCGTGACCCGCACGTTAGGGGCAAGAAGCGCCAGGCCTTAAACGCAGATTATCGAATGCGGTTCGATGAATGCCATTCGTCTAACTGCTTGTAGTTAACGCGCTCAATCCGCGAATGACGACTTTTTGATTAAAATTGTTGCTAGTTTTTCTTCAAAGATGACGATTGTTTGCGTCAAATACGACGACCAAAGTCGATTTTAATTTAATGTATGCGCTCTAAACACGCGCATCTTTTGGCACTTGCGTTGATGGAGAATTTGATGCCGCGCTTCTATTTTAATCTGTCCTCTAAGGATGCCAATATCCCCGATGACAGTGGAAAAGAACTTGATACCTTGAATGATGCTTATGAGCACGCGCGAAAGCTTATTCACAAAATATTATTTCACGTTGACCATGAAGATGCGGAAGAATGGAAGGTTGTCATCTTGAACAACGAACATGATGCTCAGATGATTATCCCATTCTCTGTCTCACATGCATTTAGGGCTCAACGACGCGCGACTGGCCGAGAAAACGCCAAAACGTGATGCTCTATTCAAGGCATCCAGAAGGGCTTCACGGCATGTTCCGTTTAGCGGTTCGAGGCCCGTTAAAATGCCAGTCTTGGCGTAATTTCCATGACCAAAAGTCGGAAACAAGAACTCTCAGAGAAAGCCCACGTAGAACAATGCCGATGCCGCGATTGGCTTCTCAACTTCATGCGGAATAATCAGCCCAAGTTCTTGACTAAGGCCGAACTTCGTGAAGCCGCAATTAGAGAGCTTAAGATATCGAAGAACTCATTCGATTTTGCTTGGATAGCCGCAATCCTGGAAACGGGTCGAGAAGATTGGCATCAACCGCTACGTCATCGATATCGCAGCAAAAGCTGACGATCCGCTGATGCAGACCGGGATCTGAGCTTAAGCCTTTACGGCAGCGACAATGCTTTCAATATTGATGGGGGGTCCCCAGTGGGGCCGGAGTTAGCACCTACAAACTTTCCTCTTTCCCATAGGCCTGATTGCGTCCAGCCCTCAGCGGAAGTGTAGGTTCCTTGCCCATCGTAAAATCCATCTTTGATTTCACCTACGTACTGCGCCCCACCTGGAAACGAATAGGTGCCTCGTCCATTTGGTTTGTCGTTCTTGAATTCACCAACGTATTTCCGTCCGTTTGGCCAAGTAAGCGTGCCTTGCCCGCTTTGTAGGTCGTCCTTGAATTCACCGACGTACTTCTGTCCGCTGAGCCACGACAGTGTGCCCTGTCCATTTCGCTTGCCGTCTCTCCATTCGCCAACGTATTCACGTCCGTCAGAGTATGTTTCGGTGCCACTTCCATTTCTTTTTCCGTCACTTACTTCGCCGACGTATTTGTCTCCGTTGGCAAAAGCATAAGTGCCCTGTCCATTTTCTTTGTTATCCCTCCATTCGCCGACATATCTGTCTCGATTAGGCCACGCAAGCGTGCCCTGTCCATTTCTTTTGTCGTCTCTGAACTCGCCAGTGTAGCTACTTTTATCAGAGTATGTTTGCGTGCCTGGTCCATTTTTCTTGTCGTCTCTCCATTCGCCAGCGTAGCGACTTCCATCAGAGTACGTTTGGGTGCCCCGCCCATTTCTTTTGCTATCCCGCCAATCACCGACGTATTTGCCACCATCGATAAATGTGTAAGTGCCATGTCCATTTTCTTTGCCATCGCTCCATTCGCCGACATATTTGTCTCCGTTGGCAAACGTGAGCGTGCCTTGTCCACTTCTTTTGTTATCTCTGAATTCACCAGCGTACCGGCTTCCATCAGGATAGCTATAAGCACCTGTGCAATCAGTCCAGACCTGATTTCGGTCGGATGGGCACTCCGGCAGGTGACTTTGAGCAGCGGCAATGCTTGGCCCTAAGCCAAAGGTAATCAACGATGACAAAATTGTTGCCGCGAGGCCCAATCCTACGTTTTGAAGCATGAGTCCGCCCACGCGCTTAGTCTGTGAAGTGCACGCAAGATATCGTGTGGGGCGGTCCCAGCACCCTACGCGACGCCTCGCCGCGCGCGTCGAACGCGTCGCGTATGCCAGGTTTCGAGAGGATCGGCTCGAGAATCGCTTCGACCGCATTACGCTGCGCAATTGCCCTGCTCATTCGACTTCACCTGAATCCTCGCAATCGAGGATACCGGTCGTCACAATTGGTATGAACCGTTGTGCCGTCGGTGCCCTACAAAAAGCTACCTCAACACGATGCTGAGCCTATCAAGACCAGAAGCGCAAGCCACGGCGGGCGTCGTTAACGGTCAACTGCGAGGCTGGCCTCACTCTGGACCCAGCAAGCTGCGCTCCTCATCGGTAATTTCGGCTATTTGGTCGGGTCGTATATTCACCATCAGATTAGGCGGCGAGTATCGTGCCCCTGTAGCATTGGTCCGCTTCGCGATCACGCTCCAATGCACTCGTTCGTTGATGTGCTCTTCTGTGGGATCTTTGCTGTTGCTGAAATAGCCATGATGAATAGCGACAGGCGACAAGATCGCTCGATAGTGAGGAAACACATGGTCGATAGGCCAGCCTTGCGTAGAATCCACGACGACACCGCCAATGTTCGGCTTCGTATTGGACCGTACCGCTGCCACATCGAACTCCAGACCGGTTAGCGCCTGCACCCGCGCGATCATCCAGATGAGTGCCTGATCTGAGAGACCGCTATCACTATAACCGCCGCCCACATTGCAATGAGCCCCAGCAAACCACGTCTGCTCAACGTGCCCTTTCGGTTGCCGCCCTTTTGCAATGGTCCAAAATGTTGGAACAAATGGACGGCGATGTTCGTCGACGGCAACTGCGTGCAACCCTACTTTAACGTGCTCGCCGAAGCTCGTGTCATGAAAGCCCAGCGTCATAAGCGTGAAATATCTGGCGAGCGGGGCGAGACCTATTCCCGCTGGGATGCCGTAAGATCCAACGGTATCCCATACGGCTACACATTCAATGGCGCGGGTATCATGAAAAGCCTGCCGCTGCTCTAAGGCGTTGTAGTTCTCTAGTGTCTTCCGATCACCCGCGCTCGCAGTCTGCGGCTGTCGGCGAACTGAAGGTGCTACGCGGTAGTGATCCCAGGCGATTTCAAACTCGTCTCGGTCCCTTTCCCGTTGAATTCCGGATGCGCCGATAAGCCCGGCCAGTGCGCGCGCCGCGTACGCCCCTCGTGAGAAGCCAAAAATGTAGATTTCATCTCCACCCGCATAATCAGAAACCAGAAATTCATAGACGTCCTGAATGATTTTCTTCAAACCTAATCCAATGGCACCCCCGAGAAGCCTTTGAGTCAGATCCCCGTCGCTTCCCACTCCGTCGTGATAATGAACGTGTTGCGCAACGTCGCCGGTTGCGTTCGTCTTGATAAAAGCTTGCGTAATTATCTTTTTTCCACTGTCGAGCTTTGCAACGTTGGTATCTGCGCCGGTACCTTCCTTGTTCCAAGTGCCGTCAATGAGAACCACTATCCTTTTCATCTAGCCCCTCCCCTCTAGGAGCTCCAACGTACGCGCGTCCGGTCCGCCATCATAAAATTGATCCAAAGCTTCGCTGAATAGTGCACGGCCGGAATTGTCGAAGGCTGCTTCACGAAACAGCGTCAGACAAGATCGAAACTTTAAGTCATCGGGAGAACCAAGGATTTCCAAAGCTGACTTCGCTTTTTGGTCGATCATCAGTTTGACTACCTGCGGCAAGCGAGGCCCGAGGATTGGATCCGCGGCGTTCAGATCGGCAAGCGTGACTTCATGGGCACACCACCGACGTCTTAGAGGGCTAGGCTACCGAAGCGGTCAACGTGATTGGCTCGACAATCGAAGGATCATCGTTTCCGGCTTGTCCACACGGATCGATATTGGCCACTGCTACTAAGACGGTTAGCCCATGCCCATTATAGAGATCACTTTCACTGAACTGGCTAAGAAAGCCGAATTTCTTGGCCATCGGACTATAGCGCGATCTAAATAAGGAAAAATAATGAACGCCCCGCACACCGAGTTCATTTTCGAACGCCGAATGCCTTAGCACCAAACAGGCGTCGCTTTTCTTCGAGCGTGAACAGATTGTCTTTCATGTCCCTCAGTATCTCTGGCTTCGCGTATGATCGGAAAACAGGAGAATTTGCCTTCAAGATTTTTCTTGCTTTATCAAGGTCCCAATCCGGATCGAAATCCATCAATTCCGATTCCTCGCCCTCTCTTTCCTGCCGATAGCCCGAATAGGAAACAGCGTCGGCGCCTTGCAATCCAGGCAGATCGCACTTCTCCTTCAAGACACAGGTGCCGAGTACCTCGCGTAATTCAGGAACATGTTTCTTAATCTGACTGACAATTTCCGGACACGCTCCCGCACCTTTAGCGCCGTTTTCAACGATGAAATTGAACTCATTGCCGTCCAAACCAACTCAGCGCTCTACTAATTCCAGAGTAAAGGCCAGCGATAGTCGAAAGCACATGCCGTACACCGAATCGAGTTGAAATTTTTTCGGCAAGGCTCCGGTTTTGTAGTGTTCTTGAAACTCCTGCTTATTGACAACCGTCACAAAGCGAAACATAGAGTTCTTATTTTGATGTTTGTCTAAATCGCGAATTAGCCGTTGCTTGCTCCACACGGACCAATTCTTAAATTCGCCGTCGCCGTCCTTTACTTCTTTCGAGTGAAAGCACTCGAACACATGCTTTTTGCAGAGCCGCGCCCATTTCCTGTCGTAATCGACCCACTGCTCAGAACGCCCGACAATCCCACCCATAATGAGAACCGGCGACTCAGCATGAGTGCCGCTTTCGTCAAGATAGGTGGTTAGGATCATGAAACCTTTTAATGACGACGGCGTGGTTCAGGCTATGTAGCAATCGTCCATTTAACCGGCAGGAAAATGATTTGCCACCGCGACCGCTGCCGCCATCGCCAACCTCCTCTTCACTTGCGTGGAACATGTCATTGGCAGAAAATCCAAGCAACTAAGCTGATTTTGCGAGCTGGGGGAGGGAGAAAACACAAGAAAAGTAATAATCGCCGTGACCGCAACGGCATTGGTCATGATACTCGCCACATTCCCGCATCAGGCCGTAGCGAAATCGTCCCACTCTAGCTACTCTGCAAAATCGTCCTACTCTGACTCTGATCGCCCTCGCATCGGACATCAGTCCGGCATGAATGGTCCTTCCGAGAAGGGATGGGGCGGCGGTGGTGGTTACCATCAATAAACTGCTCGCGATCATTCTGCTCGTCGGTGCCCTCGCGGCACCGGCATTCGCTTTCGATACCCGCCCGAACCCAAACCTGACAGGCGGCTCAGTGCGGATTGATGGGCACGATGTGCAAGCCACCTGCGGACACTCGAAGGCGCATCGCGGCTCGATGAGCCACGCTCGTCGCGATGAAATCCTGACGCGCTACGGACTGCCACCGGGAGACCACCCGGACTACGAGATCGACCATCTCATTCCGTTGTGCCTCGGCGGCTCCGATGACCCGTCTAATCTATGGCCAGAACCTCGCCGCAGTATCGAGCCCAGATGGAATGCCGAGGCCAAGGACCGATTGGAGCGATTTATGTGCGACATGGTCTGTGCTGGGCAACTCGATATTGGTACCGCACAGGAAGCTATCGCCAAAGACTGGATCGCCGCCTACCACAAGTACTACGATACTCATTGACGGGCACGGCTTCCAAGGGCCTCTACCTAGGCAAGCCTAGAACACCACGTACGGCTGTCGGAGTGGCCGCCGCAAAACGATTCCAAAGCGTTTTTGATACCTTCATAATCCCTTAGCGCCAGTCGATTGTGGACGATAGAGTTTACCGATGCCGGGGCTTTTAGAAGGATTTCAGTCATTTGGGGCTCGGGGAAGGAACGCTCGGTGGAGCTGGTCCGCCCGGACGTCCGACGGCCGCGTTGTGATGACGTTCTGGCAGGACCAGTTTCTTCGTGGGCAGCCTCTGACTTATTCGAACATCGGAAGGCCCGACGTCGCAAACTGGCGAGACCTACCTGGAAACCAAGAGCGGATTGAGAACTTGAGGTGGGCTCAAGATCATTGGAACGGTCTAATGGGCGTCGTCATCGTTAAGGCCGCCGATGAAAATGCCCATCCCCGCAGCATTGACGATGCGTTTCCCCGGAAGGACTTGCTAATGCAATTGCGAGAACTAAACCCCGATACGGGAGAGTTTAACGCCATCAACGTTGGTAATTGGGATCAGTTTCAACGAGGAGTCTAGATCCTGAAATCGATTGACACTGGCCCGTATCATCCTGGCGTGAGCGGACCAAGAACCGCGCAAAAAATTGCGGCCGCATAAACTCGCAATTCAGGGTCTACGGTGGTTGTAGGCGCATGAAGAAAAGCAGTCGCCATCAAAAAATTACTGGTGATTTCGCTGAAGGACTTGTCCTTTATTGGTTGTCCAAGTCCGGATATGAATGCGCACGCGTAGACCATACCGGCATAGACCTCATTGCTGCCGACAAATCAGGCAAGAAGCGGATCGGAATTTCAGTCCAAGGTCGCTCGCGGTATGTCGGCACAGAGAAGGCCAACGTAAATCTGCACGAATTCGAGAAGGCCCGTGCAGCGTGCAAAGCATTCAAATGCATTCCCTACTCTGCCATCGTTGTTGACGGTGGAGATATCCTCCGGTGTTTTCTGCTGCCGTTAGATCACCTGGAGAAGATTGCGACTGGGAAAGCTGGTAAGCAGAGATACTGGTTGATGAGCGATAAGTTTTTAGCGAAGTGTTACGAGGACCGCAAAATTCAACGATTTGAACTGATCATCAAGAACTCGCATTGGCAAGAGATCACCTGACAAAGGCTTCAGGCCCCATGCGCGGCGCCCTTTGAATTTTCGGGTATTTTTGGCGCGTCCGAGAACGGCTTCGTCAAGGGCTAACGAGGAGGAACGCTACCTGATTGCCGATGGTCCTCAGTGTTGAACCTGCGCCCCCCTCTTCCACCGTTCGTACCCTTTACTCATAGATACGCTGGATCAGCCCGCGTGGCGCCGCTAACCTTTTGATGTCGCACTCGGACTTTGTCCTACCGCAAATAGCCAAGTAATCTTGTGGTCTGCCCATAAGCGGAACATCTTTAGTCCTTGAATCCGGTATTATTACAATCTCCTGTGGATGCGAATCGCTTCGGGAGTGTCGCAGGAGGTCGTGATTGGTCGCGTTGTTTGTTCCGAAGGCCCAGTGGATGTGTTTTCCGTCGCTTGATCGAACAACTAGCGACGTCAAAGCAGTCTATACCCTCGCATGGCGGTTCACAGATGTTCCCAGCGATGCGTGGACAACGCGCGTCAACAACTTCAAGGCCAACATCCAGGCAGCAATCATCGGAGCCGCGTTCACTCTCAGGGAGGCACTTCCAGCACTGATAAGAGAAATGAAGTGGGACGAGAATGAAGCCGCTATTACTGCCGCCTTGTCCTCTGCCGACACCAAGATCAATCTGATGAAGCCGATGCCAATGGTTGCGTCGAAACTTGCTGGCAGATTTGGACTGAAATGGCTTCCAAACCTGCTGACCAAGCAGGCGCATAAGCCACTTCACAATATGAGCAATGGTGCAGACCGGACTGCCGAAATAGAGAAAGCAAGTTACCAAGCTACAGTTTTGCCTGGTGGAACTAAACGTGTGCTCGTCTTCGATGATCTTGCAACTCGCGGCCAAACTTTATCTGCTATCGCCGCTGCAATAAAGAAAAACTCACCAAAGGTTGAGGTGGTTGGGGTAGCCTTAGGGAAAACAGAGAGGCGCGGATACGCTGCTAGCTCTGGACAAGATCTTTCCAACGACCATGTACCCGTAGCTTGGGCCACAATATGGGACACCAAGCGGTGAATATGACTCCGAGCCTTTCAAATCCAAGCCGCGCGACTTTCTGGCTGCTAACTGCGCTGCAGCTTAGGGGTGTTGGCGTAGCTGCCGGTCGAAAGCTCGCGGAATGGAAGTTCGGGAAGGCCCCCCAGCCAAGCTCGGACGACAGCTTTTTCGAAGCTATCTCCAATCGTGTCGAAATTGATAGTGAAGCTCGTGCTCGGGCGAGTGCTATCATTGAAAAGTGCCCTGCCCATTCTATCTGGGTTATCTCGTTGGCCGACGATGCATATCCATCGCGACTCCGAGAAATCAAGGACGCACCCCCGGTCATTTATGTGAAGGGTTCACTAGACGCGCTCTCTGTCTATGGCTGCGCGGTTGTTGGCACGAGAAACGCGAGCGACATTGGACTCAAGATTGCGCACCGAATTGCTGGCGTGCTTGCGAAAAGACAATTATCCACCATCAGCGGGCTTGCGCTTGGCATTGATGCGGCGGCGCACGCCGGTGCGCTTGACGAACATGGTATCACTGTAACTATCCTTGCTCACGGTTTGGATACGGTAGCTCCATCCTCGAACAGGAAACTGGCTGATCGAATTTTAGAGCTTGGAGGAGCCTGGGTCTCCGAACACGAGCCAGGAGTTCCACCGAGACCAGCCGAGTTTGTTAGGCGCAATCGTTTGCAGAGCGGAATGGCCCTCTGTTCGATTATTGTAGAGAGCGGCGCGATTGGTGGGTCCATCCATCAAGCAAGATTTACGAAGGAGCAAGGACGACCAGTTCTTGCGGTTCTGCCTGACCTCGAAAAATGTCCCGCCGGAAACTTCAATACCGAGGGCGGCAAGTATCTCGTCCAAAACATCGGTGCGATTCCGCTCCGGTCCACGGACGAACTCAGCGATTATCTGACACAATTGACAAAGGCTCTTGTCGTCAGCAAGAGCGGTGGTGCAACGACTTCACAGTTAAATCTTTTTGAATGATTAGGGCTGTATTGTTTGATTTAGATGGAACGCTCTTGGATACGAGCGCGATTCAGAGCTATCGAACCGCGCGAAAGTGGAAGCAGTGTGTGGTGCGTGCGACTAACACGAAACTTTTCGATGGCATTTCAGTCCTTCTGGAGGAACTTGTCCGTCATAAAATTAAAATTGGAATCGTAACTACCAGCGTTTCCTACTACGCCGACAATTTATGCCGTCACCACAGTGTTCCGCTCGATACTTTGATCGCCTACCATGACGCGAGGCCTAAGCCTGCGCCAGATTCCTTTCTACTAGCGCTCGAAAAGCTGGGCGTATCCGTTGCAGACGCATTGGGGGTTAGTGATGATCTACCGGATTCCGTAGCTTTACATGCTGCTGGAGTGAAATCTTTCGGTGCTGGATGGAATCCGGCACTTAATCCAGAAGCGAAATGGGATGGATTGTTAAAGACGCCTGCAGATTTACTGAGCTTGCTGTGACGAGATCTTCTCTTATAAAAGGGCAGTACCTCATTGAGTGGCAGCTGATCGCAGGTCCACTCATTTACGCGGTGGTCGAGGCTCAACCCATATTGGCGCCCGGAGGTAAGTTCTGCTTCAGAACTAAGGGTGAATTTCGGCACCCATAACTGTTCGGTCCAAGCCTTATCTTTTGCAAGCTCTACTGATTGGACTTTGTTCTTGGTCATCGGTGGACTCCTGTCTACTGGACTGCACAACGTGCAATCCTGACAGACAGAACGACCGCTACCGACAGGTGCAGCCGCCGCTCCAAGTAATTTTGTGCGATGCTAGAAGAATGGCTCTACTGAACCATATGCCCTATCATTCGTGATCGTCGAATCACCAAGCTCAATTCTGAAAAAGACTGACGCCGATGCTCGACAATCCAGAGAAGACCGCGCACCTGTTGGCCGCGCTCAAGGCGGCCGTGCCGTTCGAAGTCGAATTGCCGCCAATGGTGGTCAAGCAGCTACAAGCTGACAAAGTCGCTGCCGCC
>Ga0187802_10000224_pt1 | contig 13151 bp, 8 predicted proteins | sample NC_wetland_sal_i_FD_130584 | JGI IMG/M metagenome (GOLD analysis project Ga0187802, IMG submission 130584) | Wetland sediment microbial communities from Neuse River Estuary, North Carolina, USA - Control_2 | ecosystem: Environmental > Aquatic > Freshwater > Wetlands > Sediment | place: USA... | reverse complement strand
CTGGCTGATCCGCTCGACCGCGTCACATGCATTCGCGTGTACAACGCCGGCGCCGATCAGCAGCGCTACGACAGCCCTGTGGCCTACACTTTCTCGATTGCGACGATTCTTGATGAGCTGACTATGCCCCCGATTGCGTTTGAAAACGGGCGGTACGTCGAGAAGCCCATGCTCTCCGATCCTGAGCAGGGGAGCTTTCCCGATCCGATTGGGAAAATCGTGCTCCGGCACTCGATTCACTCCGAACTGGGAACGCTGCCGGCGAGCTTTCGCAAGAAGGGAGTGCGCGAGGTTTTCTTCAAGATCAATTACGACCCGCAGCTCGTGAATCTGGTTCGCGATCTGTCACACACCGGGTTTACGAGTCGTGAGCCAATCGCCGTCAATGGTTTCCGTGTGGCGCCGCGCGCGGTGTTGCTGGCACTGATGCAGAAGCACGCGACGAAAAAGGTGCCGCTCGACGTGGAGGCACTGCGCGTGGTCGTGACCGGCCGGCAGAATGGCCGCCGCGCCGCTACAGCGATGGAAATGTGGGCGGACCATTCCGTGCGGCCTCAACTTTCCGCTGTTGCGCGCGACACAGGCTTTCCCGCGGCGATTGTCGCCGTGATGCGGGGTCGCGGAGAGATTGCGGGCATCGGGGTGCAGGCGCCGGAAAATGTGGTGCCGCCGGGCCCATTTTTTACCGAGCTGAAACAGCGCGGATTCCGATTCCGGCGATGGAACGTGCGTCTGTAACACTGATGACTTGCCTCGGTGGGCATTCGGCTCTGCACATGACGGGTGAGTGCGAGCCTGACGCCACAGATTTGATGGTGGAGCGAGTCGAGTCTGCGCCGTTCGCGCCACACGTGAATCACCAAGAACTGATCGAAGAAACCAGAAGAAGAATCAAATCTCAGGGCCGTGCGCCGGCCACAGCATTTGCTTTACGGAGGAAGTCATGCACGAAGGTTTGAAAAAGGAAATCGAGATTTACGAGAAGCGCACGCCGCGCTCTCGCGACGCCCACAAGCGAGCTACCGGACGGATTCCGCTCGGAGTCGCCAGCAATTACCGCGCCTATGATCCGTATCCGCTCTTCGTTCGCGACGGCATGGGCGGGCACATTCACGACATTGATGGCAATGAATACATCGATTTCAACCTGTGCTTCGGCGCGCTGATGGCCGGGCATTGCCATCCTGCCGTCATTAAGGCCGTGCAGCACAAGCTGGGTACCGGCACGATGTTCGGGATGCCGCATGACCTGGAGTGGGAACTCGCGGAAGAAATCTGCAAGCGTTTTCCGGTCGAGATGGTGCGCTTCAGCAACAGCGGAACCGAATGCACCATGCACTCGGTCCGCCTGGCGCGCGCGGCCACGGGACGTCCCCGGATCATCAAGATGGAAGGCGGCTACCACGGGTTGAGCGATTCCGTGCTCGTATCCGTGAAACCCAAGGCTGCTGAAGCGGGTGATCCGGCGATGCCGAACGTGATTCCCGGCGGCGAAGGGATTCCGAAGGCGACGCTGCAAAATACGCTGGTTGCGCAATTCAATGATCCTGCCGCCGTTGAGCGGCTATTCGCAAAGTATCCGGGCGAGATCGCTGCCGTGATCGTCGAGCCCATTATGATGAATGTGGGCATTCTGATGCCGGACCCCGGATATCACCAGGCGCTGCGTCAAATTACGAAGAAGAATGGCGCGCTACTGATCTTCGACGAAGTGAAGACGGGCGCAAAGCTGGCCTGGGGAGGCGCTTGCGAATACCTTGATGTGAAACCGGACATTGTCTGCCTGGCGAAATCCATCGGTGGCGGATTCTCTCTCGCCGCGTTTGCTTCGACGAGAGAAGTGATGGGCCTGATTTCCGACCATCGCGTGTTTCACGGGGGGACCTACAACACAAACCCGGTGGCGATGGCCGCGGGTCTCGCCACGTTCCGCGAGGTGCTGACGCGCGCAGCTTATGAGCATGTGAATCGTCTCAGCAAGAAGCTTATTGAGGGCTACAAAAAGGAAATTGCCAAGACCGGTCTGAACGCCTACGTCATCGGCGCGGGCGCGAATGCGGCGCTGATGTTTGCCCCGGAGCCCATTCACAGCTACCGCGATTGGTTGAATGTGGATACCGAACTCTGGCGGCATTATTGGTTCGCGATGGTCAACCGGGGCGTGATGGCACAGCCATACTGGTGGGACGAGCAGGCGACCATCTCCGTCGCTCACACGGAGGCGGATATTGACCGCCATCTTGCGGCCTTTGCGGATGTTGCGCCGGCGCTCGCGATCGCGCAAGAGCAGCCGCACGCCGCTGTGAGCGCCGGGCATTAATCGATCGGCGCGACGAACGTGCCAATCGGCAAGCGGGTAGAACGGAGGTCCATCTGCCGGAACAGGAAGCTTCTCATAGCAGCCCCGTGCACCTGAAAAGGGTTCTCGGCCGCTGGGACCTCGTCGCGCTCTTTGTTGTGGCGGTGTTCAATCTGAATGTGGTGCCGAGCATCGCCGCCAACGGAGGAGTGACCGTCTGGCTATGGATTGTATCGCTCCTGCTTTTTTTCTGGCCGCAGGGGATCGCGGTAATCGAATTGGCGCACCGGTACCCGGGCGAAGGGGGCGTGTACCTATGGGCCAAGGAAGTGTTCGGCGATTTTCATGGCTTTCTTTCCGGCTGGTGCTATTGGACGAACAACATGATGTACGTGCCGACGGTGATGCTGTATTTCGTGGGCGTGTCGGTCTTCGTCCTTGGCCCCAGCCATCAGGGGCTGGCGGAGAATAAGACGTTCACGCTGGCGGCGTCTTTCGGGCTGCTTGCGTTGCTAGTGGTGCTCAATATCGTGGGTTTGGGCGTCGGGAAGTGGATCAACAATCTGGGAGGAATTGGGACGATGATTGCCGCGTTGACGCTGGTTGGACTTGGCATCATCGTGTGGGCGCGATTCGGCACCACCGTCAGCTGGGCCGACTTTCGCATTCCAGCGAACCCGCGATTCGTGCTCAATTCTTTCGGGGTGATTTGCTTCGGGCTGGTTGGGCTGGAGTTGGCGTCGGTGATGGGCGATGAAATTCAGGATCCCGAGCGGACTTTGCCCGGCGCAGTGGCCTGGGGAGGCGTGCTTTCCGGTTTGCTCTATATGGCGGCGACGCTCACTTTGCTCATTGGCGTCAGCAAGAGCGACATCAGCGTGCTGCAAGGGATCGTGCAGGCCGTGAGCCACATGGCGGATCGAGTGGGCGTGAGCTGGATTGTGGCGCCTTTTGCGCTGATGCTGAGCCTTTCGATTGCGGGAATTGGATCGGCTTGGCTGGCTGGCTCGGCGCGCATTCCGTTTGTGGCCGGACTCGACTCTTATCTGCCGGCCTGGTTGGGAAAAATTCACCCTGTTTATAAGACGCCTTACCCCGCTCTGATCGTGCATGCCGTGATTTCGATGGTGCTTGTGGTGTTGAATTCGATTGGTTCCGGCGTGCAGGAAACGTTTCAGAAATTGCTTTCGCTCGCCGTGGTGCTCCAGCTCGTGCCGTTTGTGTACATGTTTGGCGCGCTCCTGAAGCTCGCGACGGATCCTGCGGCAGGGAAGGGGCATTACAGCAAGCTGACGCTGACTCTTGCGGGTGCGAGCGGGCTGATTACAACCATTCTGGGCATCGCCCTGGCGTTCTTCCCGGCGCAGCAGATCACTTCGTTGCGTTCCTATGAGCTATGGATGTTCGGCGGCACCGCCTTTTTCATCGGGCTGGCAGCATTCTTCTTTTTTATATATGGCCGGCGGAAGGCGCCGCAGGAAGCGCCGAGCCGCATCTAAAAGGAATCGAAGCAGGAGGCAATCATGGCCACGGAAGCCAAGGCCGCTATTCGCAGATATCGAATGTTCGTCAACGGAGAATGGGTGGAGGCGAACGGCGGAAAATACTTCCCGGTTGTGGATCCATCGACGGAAGAAATTATCGCCGAAGTGCCGGATGCCGGCGAAAAAGATGTGAATCGCGCCGTTGCCGCAGCCAGAGCTGCGTTCGATGGCGGTGCGTGGCCGCAAACGACGGCGCAGGAACGGGGACGCATCCTTTTTCGATTAGCGGAGCGCGTTCGCAAGGAAACCCCGAGGCTCGCCGAGCTGGAAGCGCGCAACACCGGAAAGCCGATTGTCGAGGCCGAGTACGACATCACGGACGTGGCGACCTGCTTTGAATATTATGGCGGTCTGGCGACGAAAGTTGCCGGCCAGGTGAACCCCGTGCCGGACAATGCGCTGAGCCTTTCGCTGCGCGAGCCGGTCGGAGTCGCCGCGCAAATCATTCCCTGGAATTATCCGCTGCTGATGGCCGCCTGGAAGCTTGCTCCCGCGCTCGCGGCCGGTTGCACGTGCGTGCTGAAACCCGCGGAACAGACGCCGCTCACGGCGCTCGAGTTCGCTGAATATTTGGGGGAAGCCGGCTTGCCGCCGGGCGTCGTCAACATCATTACTGGATTCGGTGAATCGGCGGGCGCACCTCTCGTGAGGCACCCGGATGTGGACAAGGTGGCCTTCACGGGGAGCGCTTCTGTCGGCAAAGCCATCGTGAAAATGGCGGCGGACACGCTGAAGCGCGTGACGCTCGAGCTCGGCGGAAAATCCCCGAACATATTTTTTGCCGACGCAGATTTTGAAGCGGCGATTGACGGCGCCCTCTTCGGCGTTTTCATTAACCAAGGGGAAGTCTGCTCCGCCGGGAGCCGCATCCTCGTCGAGAAGAAAATTTATCCGAAGTTTGTCGAAGCCATGGCCGCAAAGGCGAAGACTATCCGGCTGGGGCCGCCGCTCGAGCGGGAAACGAAGATGGGGCCGCTCGTCAGCAAGGAGCAATACGATCGCGTGCGCTCCTATCAGGAGCTGGGAAAGAAGGAAGCGAAACTCGCCTCGGGCGGCGGAAGGCCCGCTTCGATTTCGCGCGGCTATTATGTGGAGCCCACAATTTTCTATGATGTGGATAATTCCGCGCGCATTGCGCGGGAAGAAATCTTCGGGCCGGTCGCGGCCGTCATTCCGTTTTCAGACGAAGCGGCCGCCATCCGAATCGCCAATGATACTCCGTACGGACTGGCCGCCGCCGTGTGGTCGCGCGACATCTTCAAAGCGTTTCGCGTGGTGAAGGCGCTGCGCGCCGGAATCGTCTGGGTGAACCACATGCAACCGACGTACGTGGAGGCTCCCTGGGGCGGGTACAAGCAATCCGGGTTTGGCCGCGAGCTGGGCCCGTGGGGCATTGAGGAGTATCTCGAGACCAAGCAAGTTCACGTGAATCTCAACGAACAGCCGATCGGATGGTACTGACATGACGACAATTCAAGTGCGAACACCAATTCCGGGACCCAAGTCGCAAGCGCTGATGAGGCGCCGCAATGCCGCGGTGGCGCGCGGCGTCTATCACGCCACACCGATATTCGCGGCGCGCGCCGAAGGCGCCGTGCTCGAAGATGTGGACGGCAACCGTTACCTCGATTTCGCGGGTGGTATCGGCTGCCTGAATGTGGGGCACCGCGCGCCGCGCGTTCTAGCCGCCATTCGCGAACAGGTGGACGCGTTTCTGCACACATGCTTTAGCGTGGCACCTTACTCGAAATATGTCGAGCTCGCGGAAAAGCTGAATTCAATCGTGCCGGGCAATTTCTCGAAAAAGACAATCCTCGTCAACAGCGGGGCAGAGGCCATCGAGAATGCGGTGAAAATCGCGCGCAGCTACACTCGTCGGCCGGCGATTGTGTGCTTTGAGGATGCCTTTCATGGACGCACGATGCTGACCATGTCGCTCACGAGCAAGACGCATCCCTACAAAGCGGGCTTCGAGCCTTTCGCGACCGACATTTATCGCATCCCTTACGCCTATTGCTACCGCTGCTCGTATTCGTTGCAACACCCTGCTTGCAACGTCTTTTGCGCGCATCATCTCGAGGACACGTTCAAGCGCGTCGTGGCATCCGAAGCCGTGGCGGCGGTCGTCGTGGAACCGGTCCTCGGCGAGGGCGGGTTCGTCGCGCCGCCGCGCGAATTCTTCACGGTCCTGCATGAAATCTGCCGCCGGCACAAGATTCTTCTGATCGCGGATGAAGTGCAGACAGGATTCGGGCGCACGGGCGCGATGTTTGCGTCCGAGCGCTTCGGACTCGTGCCGGACATTTTGGTTTCCGCCAAATCCATTGCCGGCGGCCTTCCGCTCGCCGCCATTACCGGCCGCGCCGAGATTATGGACACGCCGGGCGTTGGCGGGCTCGGCGGCACTTTCGGCGGGAATCCTGTGTCATGCGCCGCGGGCCTCGCGGCGATCGAAACCCTGGAACGGGAAAATCTTGCGGGGCGCGCAGAGCAGTTGGGAGAACGATTCGACACGCGCGCCCGGTCTTGGCAGAAGCACTTCCCGTTGATTGGAGATGTGCGCGGTCTGGGCGCGATGCGGGCCATCGAACTGGTGCGCTCGCGTGAAACTCGCGAGCCTGCAAAAGAAGAAACCGAGCGCGTCCTGCGCCATTGCCACGAACACGGTCTGATCCTGATCTCCTCGGGCACTTATGGGAATGTGCTGCGCGTGCTGGTGCCGTTGGTTGTGACGGACGAGCAATTCGACGAGGGCTTGAACGTGTTTGAAGCGGCGCTCGCGAGCGTCTCTGAATCACGAGTCGAGGCTATGCCGAGCCGATCTTGAGAATCCGAAAATCGAGGTAGATACAATGGCAACTGCAACGAAAGCGCCTGCAAAGAACTGGGGCTTTTTTCTTGATGGGAAATGGCTTACGGAAGGTGAGCCATTCGAGGTTCATTCACCCTTCGACCGGTCCGTTGTCGGGACGGGATATCTCGCCACGGCAGCGCACGCCGAAGCGGCCGTCCGCGCCGCGCAACGGTCCTTTGAGACCACGAAAAAGATGGCCTCGCACGAGCGGCAGCGAATCCTGCGGGCGATTTCTGAAGGAATTAGTGTCCGCCATGAGGATTTCAGCCGCATGATCGCTCTCGAGGCAGGCAAGCCGATTAAAACCGCGCGCGCCGAAGTGGACCGCGCAATTTTCACGTTTGCCGTGGCGGCGGAAGAATCTGTTCGTATCGGCGGCGAGTGGATTCCCCTCGATTGGCAAGCTGCGACCACGGGCCGCGCGGCAATTCTCCGGCGCTTTCCGCTCGGGCCGATACTCGCGATCACTCCGTTTAATTTCCCGCTGAATCTTGTTGCACACAAATTGGCTCCGGCAATCGCTGCCGGGTGCACGGTCGTCTTGAAACCGGCACCTCAGACGCCGCTCACGGCGCTCTTGCTCGCGGAGGTTGTGGAAGCCGCCGGCTGGCCTGCCGGAGCCTTGAGCGTGCTGCCGCTTGCGATACCGGAGGCAGAGCGCTTGGTGAGCGACGATCGCTTGAAACTGCTGACGTTCACGGGCAGTGGCGCTGTTGGCTGGGCACTCAAGCAAAAAGCGGGGAAAAAGAAGGTCGCGCTCGAACTCGGCGGCAATGCCGGCGTGATTGTCCATTCCGATTGGGATGCGGACGACGCCGCGCGGCGCTGCGTCATCGGCGGCTTTTCCTATGCGGGGCAGAGCTGTATCTCAGTGCAACGGATCTTCGTCCAGCGGGGCGTGCAGGATAAATTCCTCGCGGCTCTTGTCGGCGGCGTGAAAAAACTTAAAGTCGGCGACCCTCTCGACGACTCAACCGATGTGGGCCCGATGATCTCCGAGGACGCAGCCCGGCGCGCGGCGGCCTGGGTGGAAGAGGCCGTTGCCGCGGGCGCCAAATCGGAAACCGGCGGTAAGCGCAGCGGCCCGATGCTTGAACCGACGGTGCTTACGAATACGCGCCGCGAAATGAAGGTCAATTGCCAGGAAGTGTTTGCTCCGGTCGTAAACGTTGAGCCCTACGACGAGTTCGCAGATGCCATCGCCCGCGTCAATGATTCTCCTTATGGCTTGCAGGCCGGCGTCTTTACCCGTGACGCCAAGCTGCTTTTCAATGCTTTTGAGGAACTCGAAGTAGGCGGCGTGATCGCCGGTGACATGTCTTCCTTCCGGATTGACCACATGCCCTACGGGGGCGTGAAGGAATCCGGGCTCGGACGCGAAGGCCTTCGCTACGCAATCGACGAAATGACGGAGCCGCGGCTTCTGGTTCTGAGCCTTCGATAAATGAAAACCATTGTGATTCCTAGACCCGAGTTGCGCGCTGGCCCTTGGCCGGAAATCCCAGCGATGAAAGAATCGTCACCAACAGAATCGTAGCAATGATGCATAGCGACACACCCGCCGAAATTGAGAACCAATCGCTTGCCACCATCTTGGCTCCGACAAAAATGAGGATGGCAGCGAGTCCTTGATGGAGGAATCGGAATCGCGGCAAAATATCCGCGAGAGCGAAATAGAGCGCGCGCAGCCCCAGAATGGCGAATGCATTCGACGAGTAAACGATAAAGGTATCGCGCGTGATTGCCAGCACCGCCGGGACAGAATCAACGGCGAATACAATATCCATCGCCTCGAGGGCAACGAGGGCCAGAAACAGCGGCGTTGCGTTCCATTTGCCCTCGCGCCGCACCAGGAACCGTTGCCCCTGGTATTCGGTCGTCACCGGCATATGTTTCCGCGCGAAGCGCACCAGCCAATTCTGTTCCGGGCGGAGGACACGATCCCGGGGCAGAATCATTCGAATTCCAGTAATTATCAGGATGGCCCCGAACAAAAAGACCGCGATATGAAAATCCCGCAACAACTCAACTCCGGCCACAATGAATGCGGCTCGCAGCACCAGCGCGCCCACGACGCCGTAATAAAGGACTTTGTGATGCGATTCGGCAGGGACGCGGAAGGCCCGAAAAATCAGGATGAAGACAAAAATGTTGTCCACGCTGAGCGATTTTTCCACCAAATAGCCAGTCAGAAATTCCAAGCCGACTTGCGGCCCGCGCCAGACGTAAACCCACAAGTTGAACAGCATCGCGAGAGCGATCCACGCAGCACTCTCCACAAGCGCCTGCCGGAGAGTGATCTGATGGGCTTTGCGGTGGAATACGCCGAGATCCACCGCGAGCGCGCCGACGATTACAACACCAAATATCAACCAGATATGGAGGGGAGTCCCCAGCATTTCGCTCACCCTTGTAACGAGCAACCAGAGTCTATCCTGCGAGGTGAGGTGCCAGAAACGCTTGTTTCCCGGGAGTTAATGGTTGCAGCGGCGGCCGAGATGCCGGATAATTCGGTATCAGGTACGAAAGCATTGTGCCGCCCTGGCGGCTTTCGTAATGAATTGCCCTCACTGTAGTACTGTCAACCCGGATTACGCCGAGTCGTGCTCGCGTTGCGGGACTCCCATGCCTATCGGGGAATCCGAAACAATTCAGATGGTGGATACGACCGCCCTCAAACCAGGGGCGGATTTCGGCCCGCGCTACCGCATTGAAGCTCTTCTTGGCCAGGGCGGCATGGGCCGTGTTTACAAAGCCACGGATAAGGATCTCGACCGAGTCGTAGCGCTGAAGGTTGTCCGCCAGGGCATGATGGGCGAGACCGATGCGCTGAGGCGCTTCAAGCAGGAATTGGTCCTCGCCAGCAAGATCTCACATAAGAACATCCTTCGCATTCACGACATGGGCGAAGTAGGGGACGTGAAGTTCATCACCATGGCCTACGTCGAAGGCCTGGATCTTCACGGAATCCTGCAAGAAAATCCAAAGTTGCCGATGGAGCGCATCCTGAAATTCGCAGTGCAGCTCGCCGAGGCGCTCGCGGCCGCGCACGCCGAAGGAGTCGTTCACCGCGACCTCAAGCCGCAAAACATCCTCGTCAACAAGGACGACCAGATTTTCGTCTCCGATTTCGGGCTCGCAAAATCATTCGAAGAGGGCGCCATCGGCATGACCCGCACCGGCGCCTTCCTCGGTACGCCGCGCTATATGTCGCCCGAGCAAGTGGAAGGGAAGCCTGCGGACCAACGCAGCGACCTCTACGCCTATGGCCTGATTCTTTACGAAATGGTAGCCGGCGACGTTCCCTTCACTGGCGAAACGACGCTGAAGGTGATGTATCAGCGAATTCAGGAGAAGCCGAAGAGCCCGAAACTGGTGAATCCTGCGCTGCCGAATTGGCTGGTCCGTATCATCATGCGCTGCTTGGAGCGGGATCCAGCCGATCGCTATCAGAGCGCCTACGAAATTCTTGCGGATCTGCAAGGTTCGAAATCGTCCAGCTCAAGCACCCGCACCGTTCAAATCGAAATTCCGGAGTTCGCTCAGCGCCGCTGGACCTGGGCGATTGCTGCAGGTGTTGCGCTGCTGGCGCTCGCCTTTGCGATTCCTCCAGTCCGCCATCTGATTATGGGAACTAAGGGCGGATCGAGTATTTCAGGTATTCCTCCGCTCTCTGAGGGGAAATTCATCGCCATCCTGCCATTTCACGTCCTGGGCGAAGACCAATCCCTTTCTTACGTGGCGGAAGGCCTGAATGAGTCGCTTTCGGCGAAACTTTTCCAATTGAAAGAAGTGCGCCTGGCCTCAGACGACGCCGTCGCCAAGGTTTCCGAGAAAGATCCCCTCGAGAAGGCAGCGCGCAGCTTGGGCGTGAATTTAATCGTGCAAGGAAAAATTCAAGGCACGGCCGACAAGATGGCGGTGATCGTCAACTTGATGGACCCCGCTGCGGGCAAGAAATTGTGGGCCCAGGAATTTACGGGCGCCGCGAAGGACTTGCTCGCCATCGAGGATCAAATTTCCTCGCAACTTGTGACCGCGCTCGACGTCAAGGCCAGTAGCGAGGAAATGGCACGGGCCGCGGAGCGGCCCACGGACAACGAGGATGCTTACGACCTATATCTGCGTGGCCGACAAGCCTTCAGAGGTCCGAATGCCTTCAAGGCACCGCAGACGGCGATCGACTATTTCCAGCGAGCGATTCAGAAGGACCCGGGATTCGCGCTGGCCTACACGGGGCTTGCAGACGCGTCGCTGCAGATGTACGTCAACACTAAAGATAGCTTCTGGGCTCAGAAGGCCCTCGGAGCTGCTCAACGCGCAGAGCAATTGAAAGACGACCTTCCCGAAGTACATTTTTCGCTTGGGAGCGTCTATCAGGGAACGGGCAAGACGGCGCAGGCCATCGTTGAGTTGAAGAGAGGACTTCAACTCGGTCCGAACTCAGACAGCGGTTATTTGCGCTTGGGGAAGGCTTATCTTGACAGCGGCCAGAAGGAGCAAGCCATCGCCACGTACAAGAAGGGCCTCGAGGTCAACCCGTACTTTGCGGGGCTCCACATCGAACTCGGACGCGCATATTTCTCCATTGGACAAAACGAGAATGCCGTGGAGGAGTTCAAGCGGGTCACGGAATTGGAACCAGACAATGCGGTGGGATGGAACAACATCGCAACGGTATACGTGGCGTTGGGCATGTATCAGCAGGCCATAACCGCTTATCAAAAATCGATTGAGCTGTCTCCGTCCTGGTTAGCCTATTCCAACCTGGGAAATGTCTTCTCGGTCACGAGGCAGTATCCCCAGGCAGTTCAAGCACTCGAGAAGGCCGTTGAACTTGGCCCCAACCAAGAGGTGGCAATGGGTAATTTGGCGGACGTCTACCGTTACTCGGGACAGAAAGACAAGGCCAACGCCACTTATGAAAAGGCCATCGGGCTGGCATTTCAGCAACTGCAAGTAAATCCGCAGGACGCCGAGGCCATGAGCGATCTTGGAGTCTTTTATGCCGAGAAGGGTGACCTAAATCGGGGATTGGAGTTTACGCGGCGAGCGCGGGCGATTGACAATAAGGATGTCCAAATTATCATCAACCAGGCCACCGTTGAGAATCTCGCGAACAATCCTAGCGAGGCCATTCGCAGTCTTCGCGAGGCGTTGAGCAAAGGATGCGCGGTTAAGGACGTAATGGATAACCGCGAATTCGAAAATTTGCAGAGTCGCCCAGACTTTCAGGCGCTGATGAAGGAATATAGCCAACCGGGAAAATAGTCTTCAGCCTTTTCGCAAGGGAAGAAAAAATACTTGGGCGTAAGCAAGTGCAATCGGAGCACACATACAAGGCACGCAATCCCACTAGAAGGGCGATGTCAAAACCGGATTGGTTAGAGCAGCGGTGAAGCCAGCTTCCGGCGCAATAAGAACAAGGCGGCCAGCCCGACAAGCAAAAGGGAGAGCGACGAACTCGATTCCGAAAGAGGAGCAGGTGCGACGCCAGCGCCGACGATGTCCAATTCTGTAAACGGCTTGAACCCTTCATCCGCGATAGGCGTCGTAAAGGTGAGATCGCAACCGGGGATTACGCCCAAAAGCACGTACACCAGCCCGATCGTGCAGGGGTTAGCCTTCGGCCAGTATTGCTCGATCTCGGCTGCGGTAATATCTGAAAGTGGGTCGGAGCACAAGGCCCCCCATCCCTCGAAGCCGCAAATTGCAGCCCAACCTTCGGCCACTAGGGGTGACTGCATTGTGGTGCAGGTGGTAGTGCCATTCGCGGCGGCTGTGCAGACAGGATTAGTCCAGTCGAACTCGGACAAAAGGGGGTTCGAGGCAAATGGCTGTAGTAGAGCGTCGTCTGTCATATTGAGCGTGCCGACGATATCGCCGGTTGGGAACACGATGGACCACGAAAGGTAAGGCGTCGGTCCTGGGTTCATGCACGAGCCGTTCGGGGGTGTAGCCGACGGCCCGAAGTCACCATTCATGTCTGCCGTGAACTGGATCGAATCTCCGCTCGATGCAATACAGGGCGGACTGCCACTGCCCCCACCCAATTGCCCTCTGGTGTCAAGCCCATCTGCATGTGCGGCGTGAGCTGCAAGAAGCGCCACTGCTGCTAGAATTAGGATTCGGTTAAGCCGCATTCGCACGCCTCCGGGCATTTAGAACCGTGCAATCTATAGCATTTCAGCCACCAATTTCAAAGAAAAATCTGTTAAGATAACTCGATTATTTTCATCTTGCTCTCCAGCGTTCTTCTCTCTCCCCCTCTTGGATGGTGCAATACTTTGCACAACTCCGGCATATGAACATCCCAATTACCCTCTTTGGCTTGCGAAAGCAAGCATCGCTCCAAAGCCACTCAATTGGTTCTATAACTAGTAGTACTGTCCTCATCAACCCGAGAGCAAGTTCAAATGCAATATAGCTAAGTCAAGATAGACGTCGATGGACG
>Ga0187802_10000220_pt1 | contig 13316 bp, 13 predicted proteins | sample NC_wetland_sal_i_FD_130584 | JGI IMG/M metagenome (GOLD analysis project Ga0187802, IMG submission 130584) | Wetland sediment microbial communities from Neuse River Estuary, North Carolina, USA - Control_2 | ecosystem: Environmental > Aquatic > Freshwater > Wetlands > Sediment | place: USA... | reverse complement strand
TTGCAGATCAAAGGTTCGGACAAGTCGGGGATACTGCTCTATCCGCGCCACACCTGGAAAAACTATCTGAAATATCAGGAGCGGAATGAACCGATGCCGGTGGCGATCTTTATCGGCCATCATCCGCTCTATTACGCCGCCGCGGCGACGACCGCCGCCTACGGACTGGATGAGTTTGAGATCGCGGGCGGCTTTTTGGGCGAGCCTGCTCGCCTAGTGAAGTGCGAAACCGTCGATCTCGAAGTGCCTGCCGACGCGGAGCTCGTATTGGAGGGGCATATTCCGCCGCATTACCGCGAAGACGAAGGGCCGTTTTCGGAATTTCAGGATTATTACGTCACCGGTACCGGCAAGAATCCGGTCGTGGAATATCAGTTCATGACCCGGCGCCACGATGCGATCTTTAAGAATTTGCAGAATGGTTCGGAAATGGAGGGATGCGTGTTCCACAAAATCCCGATGAGCGCCGCGATCCTGCGGCGACTGCAAACCGTCGGCGGTGGGCCAAATATTCACAATGTCATTTCGCTACCGGGCATCTTTGGATTAGTCGTGCAAATGACGCCGCGCTCCTATGGCGAGGCCAAAAACGTCTTGCTGGCGGCTTTGTCATCCGAATACCAGCATCCCAAACTGGTGATCGCTGTCGACGCGGACGTCGATATTTTCAATCCGCTGGAAATCCTCTGGGCTTTGTCCACCCGCGTGAATCCGCAAGAAGACGTGGTCGTTATTCCAGGGACTCACAATCATGCCATGGATGCGAGTCTGCCAGAGTTGGGAGGGCCGGGCACGGCGCTGTGGCAACGGTTTGGATCCAAGATGCTGGTCGATGCGACTGTTCCCCCGCCAGTCGATGCCGCGAAACGGGCGATGTTCGAGCGCATTCGCCCGCTCAATTCGGACTTGCGGCTTGAGGACTTCGCGGCTTCCGAATCTTTACCCCTCGTTCGCGCTATGTCGAAACGTTTCTTCGGGTCGAAGCTGCTGCACTAGATCGTATATCTCGTTGGCTTGGCTTGGCGCGCAGTCGCGAAACGGCTCAACATTTTGAAACGGGCTACAAATCAAGCGTGTCCTTGTGACCGAAGCCGCGGCGATTATCGATCATGACGATCCTATTCGGCACGAGCTGATACGTTTCGGCGGACAGATAAGCCTGCTCGAGGATCGGTTTATCCGACAATTGCTGCAATATTGGATAGCGTGCTGTCAGCAGCGCGCGTGCGCTGTAACGCGCGGCAGCGTCACTAAATTGATGCGCGTTTCCAAAAATCTGCACGCCGCAGATCTCATCAAAATCACTATGGTCGGTAGCTATCGTTGCGCTCACTTGCGGATTGATCCCAATATTCGTGGAATGCGTAGATTGCCGATCGGAAACCCACAATAGCGATAAGCCATCGCGGGCATAGAACACGTTCGCTGCATGGGGACCGCGCGGTCCGCAGGTTGCTAACGACATCACGTGATGTGCATCAAGAAAGATCGCGATACGGGCATTGACATCGTCGCTTTTTGACTTTTCAGTCTTGCGCGGCAGGCGGATCGCCATCTTGAGACCACGAGTCCGTAGGCTTCGGGTATTTGCGCAACAGCCGATACACGAGATTGACGTGCTCGGCCTCTTCTTCGACGAGCTCTGCCGCCATCTCCTTGACCTTGGCATCTTTGGCCGTTTCAGCAATCGAGGTGAAAAAGGCGAGTGCACGCTTTTCGCCGGCGAGACAGAGCTGCAGCGCATGCCACGGCGTCATCAAATAATGCGCGGCGCCAAGATCGACCTCTTCGGGACTCTCACCCTTGCGCCAAACAGAGTGCAACGCACTGGCTCGTCCGTTCAGATCGGCATCGCCGGCCATCTCGCGGATTTCCGCCGCGTGAATCGACTCCGCCTTGCTCAAGTCACGGAAAACCCTCGTCAGCTCGGGATTATTGTGGGTCTCCATTTGATCGGCCAACACGCCGTAGCGCTCGACGGCGTCAAGCTCGATCCGATAGGCGATTGCCAGCAGGTCCGCGACACTGAAAATGGGCGGAATCGAAGGTGCCTTGCTCATAACGCGAAGTCCTTCTCAAGCTCGCCGATATCAATGGCTTTGGTCGCGGCTTTGATCTGATACGGCCGCCGCTCGCCACGATAGAGAATGCCGATGTTGAATCCGTCGTCAGTCATAATGCGTCTGGCGGCTTTTGCCGGATCGCTCGTAGCAGCCACCGGAGCCGGATGGACGAGGTTTTTCCACTCCCGTTCGTCCGGTCGGAACGTCACGCATGGGCTCAATACTTCTACGAAGGAAAAACCGGGATGCCTGATTGCTTCGACCAGGATATTCGCGGTTTCGTTCGGCTCCCCTGAAAAAGCGCGCGCCACGAAATTGGCGCCCGAAGCCAAAGCAATCACCAGCGGATGAAATGGACTCAAGCCGGTCCCGCCGGGGAAAAGCGCGGTGTCGAAATCAGGCTCGGTCGTCGGCGACGGCTGGCCTTTAGTCATGCCGTAGACCCGGTTGTCCATCACCACATAGGTCATGTCGATGTTGCGGCGACAGGCTTGAATGAAATGATTGCCGCCAATCGAATAGCCGTCGCCATCGCCGCTGGCGACGACGACAGTGAGGTCTGGCCGCGACACTTTTAGACCGGTCGCGAGCGCCAATGATCGGCCATGTACGCCGTGAAATCCGTAACAGCTCAGATAGGCGGGTATACGGGAGGAGCAGCCGATGCCGGAAACGACCACGGTGTCTTCCGGTCGCAGGCCGAGCTGGGCGAAGGCGCGGGTAAATGACAGGAGCACGTGGTAGTCGCCGCAACCCGGACACCAGATCGGTTTGATGTCGGATTTGTAATCACCCGGCTTACAGATCGTGCGCGTTTCAGCGGTGGACATCACGATCTCCATTCCATGACCGCGCGCGCGATCTCGCTCGCCCGGATCGGCAGCGGCCCGGGACGATTAAGCAAGCGCACTTCGATCGGTAAGTCATAATGGGCGCGGAGATAGCGGTGGAATTGCCCACCGTGCGTTTGCTCGACGATGAGGACGCGATCGACTCCCTCAAGCGCGGCGTTCAAACGTTCCGGTTGAGCGGGCAGAAGCAATCGCGGCGCGATTAACCGTGCAGCGAATCCACCGGCCCGCAGCTGGTTGACCGCTTCCCTCGCCGCGCCCGTCAGCGAACCCCAGGTGATCACGGCCACCTCGCCGTCTCCCTCAAGAGTCGCCCAGTGGTCGCCGTAGCTGAACTGTTCGAGTTTGCCGCGGCGCTTGTCGAGTTGTACGCGGTGATCGTTTTCGTTGCTGGTGGGTATTCCGCGTTCATTGTGCGTGAGCCCGTCCGCCGTATATTGCCCGCCGGGCATGCCCGGTATCGCCATCGGCGAAACGCCGCCGCCCGCCACTGCGTAGCGTTTGTAAGCGCCCATCTGAGGCACCGCTGTCGCGCGCCGACCGATAAAGGCCACGTCGGCCGGGCGGTCGATTGCGGCGACGGCTTGTCCGATGAATTGATCGGAGAGCATAACAGCAGGCGATTGCAGGACTTCCGCCAGGTAAACGGCCCATTGCGTCGTGAACAGGCAATCCGCGATCGATTGCGGCGCTACGACCACATGCGGTGCATCGCCGTGCAAACCATAAACCGCGATGTTGAGATCGGCCTGTTCGGATTTAGTTGGTATGCCGGTCGACGGACCTGCACGCATGACATCGACGATCACCACGGGAATCTCGGTGGCCGTGGCGAGGCCGATGGCCTCGGTCATCAGAGACAGGCCGGGACCGGAGGTTGCCGTCAGCGCCGGTGTACCGCCGAACGAGGCGCCGATGGCCATGTTGATGGCCGCCAACTCGTCCTCGGCCTGAAACAGTAAGCCGCCTACTTTGGCAAGGTTGGGTGCCAACCATTCGAGAATTTCCGACGCCGGCGTGATCGGATAAGCGGCGGCAAAGCGGACGCCGCCGCGGATCGCCCCCAAGCCGGTCATTTCATTGCCGGAGACCAGCCAGCACTGCGCGTCGCGCGCTTTCGGAGGCGGCAGGCGGAGGCCGAGATCGAGCTGAGCCGCGGCGATAATTCCCGCTTTTAACGCAGCCTTGCTGGCGTCGATCGCTTTGTCGCCCTTTTCCGCGAGCCGTTTTTCGATCACGGCGGACAAGTCTTGTTCACTTAAGCCGAGCACGCCGGCCGCGACGCCGAGCGCAACCATATTCGGCCGACCGTCGGGGACAGACTTTGCGATGTCCTTAATTGGAACTTCGGCGCTGCGGGCTCCGGCGCGGCTGACAAAAGCGGGCAAATCGCCGCCCGCGGGATCGGTAACGACGAGGCTTTGCGGCCCGATTTCGATCTCCGCGCCAAAACGATCAACATTGAGCCAATCAATTCCGACCAGCAAATCGATCCGGTCAGCGAGGCACTCGACAGGCCGATTTGCAAGCCGAAGGAGGGCCGCGGCCTCGCCGCCGCGGATTTGCGGACCAACGGTCCGCGTCAACAGGCCGTGCCAGCCGGCAAGGCTTGCGGCTTCAAGGAGAAAGTTACCCGCTGTGAGTGCGCCCGCGCCGCCGCTGCCGACGATTGCGACCGAAATATGCTCTGTTTCGCGCATTATTTTTCGACCGGATAACAGGCTAGCAGTTTGCAGCATTGGCCAAGATCGACGACTGAGGCTTGACCTAAATCAAATGCCCCGGAGGCTATTTGCGTTTTCAGAGCCCGATCGGATTTGTCTTATGTCAATGCGGATCGCTGGCGGCCGCTTAATAATTCACCAAAGGACCGGAGGCGCCGATGGCGAATGCAGGTGTCAGATGGATGATGACCGGCCAGGGCGAACCTCTGATCGCCACCGAATTCAGTCCTTCGCTAGCTGCACCAGACCAAGTCGTCGTTGAGATTGCCGGCTGCGGCGTCTGCCACACCGACCTCGGCTATTACTATGACGGTGTCCGCACCAAGCACGATCTGCCGCTCACGCTTGGTCACGAGATCAGCGGACGTGTGGTCGATGGCGGCGTAAATGTAAAACAGTGGATCGGTCGCGCGGTCATTGTGCCCGCAGTGATACCCTGCGGCGAGTGCGACGTTTGCCGGCGCGGCAAGTCCACGATTTGCCCGAACCAAAAAATGCCCGGCAACGACATTCACGGCGGCTTTGCGACCCACATTGTCGTGCCGGCAAGGGGTCTGTGCCTCGTCGACGAGAAGCGGCTCGCCGCGGCCGGTATTGAGCTGTCAGACCTATCCGTCATAGCGGACGCGGTGACCACGCCCTATCAAGCAGTAAAGCAAGCCGGCGTGGGTCATGGCGATCTAGTGATCGTCAATGGCGTCGGCGGCGTCGGGGGTTATGCGGTGCAGATCGCCAATGCGCTCGGCGGGTCGGTGGTCGCCGTTGACGTCAAACAAAGCAAGCTCGACGCGATCGCGCAGCAAGGCGCGTCACTTATTCTCAATGCCCAGCAGCTTTTGGCGCGCGAGCTCAAGATGGCGATTCAGAGTTTCGCGAAACAAAACAGTTTGCGGCAGACCGAATGGATCATCTTTGAATGCTCGGGCACGCGCGCCGGCCAGGAAACGGCATTCAGCCTGCTCAACCACGGCGCCACGTTGTGCGTGGTCGGCTTCACCATGGACAGGGCCGAAATCAGATTGTCCAATCTTATGGCGTATCACGCCCGCGCGCTCGGCAACTGGGGTTGCCCCCCGGAACTCTATCCGGCAGCGCTCGAGCTGGTCATGAGCGGCAAGGTGCAAGTTGCACCGTTCGTCGAAAAACATCCGCTGGACGAGATCAATCAAATTTTTGCTGCGGTCCACCACGGCGATCTTAAGCGCCGCGCGATCCTCGTTCCAACCCACTGAGGAGCTAACCGATGACCGCCGAAGCCATGGTCGCCGTCGCCGATTCGCAAAATGAACCCAAGGAGCACATGCTGGTTCCGGAGCACGTGCGCAAAGAGGCGAGCAAAAGAGTTCTTTACGAGAAGCGCCCGGTCAAGGATGCGGCGGGCAAGCCGGTCGCCGGCCTCTTCAACGCCTGGATCACGCTGGACAATCCGACCCAGTTCAATTCCTACACGACCGACATGGTCAAGGCCGTCATCCTTGCCTTTCGCGAGGCGAGCGCGGCGCGCGACGTTGTCGCTGTCGTGTTCACGGGATCTGGTGACAAGGCATTCTGCACCGGCGGCAACACCAGGGAATATGCCGAGTACTACGCCGGCAATCCGCAGGAATATCGCGGTTACATGCGGCTGTTCAACGACATGGTGTCGGCGATTCTCGCCTGCGATAAACCGGTGATCTGCCGAATAAATGGCATGCGGATTGGCGGCGGCCAGGAAATCGGCATGGCCTGCGACTTTTCAATCGCCCAGGACCTCGCGCGGTTCGGTCAGGCCGGACCGAAGCACGGCTCGGCGCCAATCGGCGGCGCCACGGACTTCCTACCCGTCATGATTGGCGCCGAGCGTGCAATGGTCGCCTGTGTGCTGTGCGAGCCGTTTTCTGCGCACGAGGCGTATTTCATGGGCGTGATCACGGACGTGGTGCCGGCGCTCAAGGTAGACGGCAAGTACACTGCCAACCCGCTGGTGGAGACGAGCCGTATCACGGACGAGCACGGACGACTCGTATTCGGTAAGCCGAAGACCGGCGATGCGCTGAAAGTCGGGCAGGAGCTGATGAAGCGCGGCACCGTCGATCTTAGCGGTCTCGACGACAAGATCGAATCGCTGTGCACCAAGCTGCTCTATACCTTCCCAGACTGTACCACCAAGACGATCGAGGAACTGCGCAAGCCGAAGCTCGATGCGTGGAACCGCAACAAGGAGAATTCGCGTGCTTGGCTCGCGCTCAACATGATGACCGAAGCGCGCGCCGGCTTTCGCGCCTTCAACGAAGGCACGCGCGAGAGCGGCCGCGAGGTTGACTTCATCGGTCTGCGGCGAGCACTCGCCGCCAACACGCCATGGAGCGACGAGCTGACGGAAAGCATCATGCCGAGGGCGAGAACGACGTCATGACCGCAGGGCTCAAAGTCTGGTTCGACGCGGAAGGGCGGCTGTTGCGCCTGACATTGAGCCGGCCGAAAGCAAATCTGATTGATACGGCCATGATTGCGGCGCTGGACCAGGCGTTGTCTGAACATTTGGCAAACCCTGGTGTAAGTGCCGTGCTGCTCGATGCGGACGGTCCGCATTTCAGCTTCGGGGCCAGTGTCGAGGAGCACCTGCCGGCGCAGTGCGCCGCGATGCTTCGCGATATTCACGGCTTGATCCTGCGCATGGTGGAAGCGCCGGTTCCCATTCTGGTTGCGGTTCGCGGACAATGTCTCGGCGGTGGGCTCGAAGTCGCGCTTGCCGGCCATCTTCTGTTTGTCACGGCTGATGCGACCCTCGCTCAACCGGAGCTGAAGCTCGGCGTGTTCGCCCCCGCCGCGTCCTGCCTGTTGCCGGAACTGATCGGACCGCAACGCGCGTTCGACCTGCTCGTGTCCGGCCGCAGCGTCACAGGCGCACAAGCCGTCGCCATGGGGCTTGCGCACGAAGCGGCATCCGATCCGACGCGCGCGGCAATCACCTATTTCGATGAGCACCTCAAAACCAAGAGCGGCAGCTCGCTGCGTCACGCCGTCAAGGCCGCGCGCCTCGACTATGTCGCGCGCGTGAAGGCCAAGCTTGCAGCCGTCGAACAACTCTATCTGGACGAATTGATGACGACGCACGATGCAGTGGAAGGCCTCGAAGCCTTCATTGCCAAGAGGGCGGCACAATGGACGCATCGCTGAAGAAATCGGACACGGCCGACATCGTCGCTCGGGCCAATGCGCTGTTCGAGGATCTGTCGTTCAGCATCGCGCGCGAGTGGAAAACAGCAGTATCCGGCCGCAAGGTGGTCGGCTACATGCCGATCTACGTGCCGCGCGAACTCATCCACGCAGGCGACATGCTGCCTCTCGGCATCCTCGGCGGCGGCGATCAGCTCGAAGTTATCCACGGTGACGCCTACTACCAGAGCTACATCTGTCGCATCCCGCGTTCGACCATCGAGCTGGGAGTTTCCGGCCGGCTGGATTTTGTCGATGGCATGCTGTTTCCCTCGATCTGCGACGTGATCCGGAATTTGTCGGGCATGTGGAAGATGCTGTTTCCCAACGTCTATGTCCGCTATTTCGACGTGCCGCAGAACTATCGCGACGACATCGGTGGCAATTACTACGTCAACGAATTGGCCGAGCTGCGGCACGACCTCGGCGAACTGCGCGGCAAGCCGATCACCGACGACGAGTTGCGCAACTCGATTGCGCTCTACAACGAGAACCGCCGACTGGTGCGCGAGCTCTATGCCTTCCGCGCGGAAAAGCCGTGGCAGGTCCCGGCGGCGGAAGCCTATCTGGTGCTGCGCGCCGGCATGGTGCTGCCAGTCGTGGAACATTCGACGATGCTGCGCGACTATCTTGCCGCCGCCCGCGCCGAGGAGCGTCCGCGCCGCGACAATTGCCGCGTCGTCGTCACCGGCGCGTTCTGCGAGCAGCCGCCGCTCAATCTGATCAAGTCGCTCGAGCTTTCCGGCTGCTACGTCGTCGACGACGACCTGCTCTTGGTCACGCGCTGGCTCACGGCCGATACCTCGATCGAAGGCGATCCGCTGCACAACCTCGCCAGTGCGTTTCTGCATCAGTCCGAATCGACGGCGGCCAAATACGAGCCGGACCTGAAGGAGAAGGGCCAGCATCTCGTGCGCGCGGTCAGGCGATCCGGCGCCGAAGGCGTGATCTTCGCCGCCCCGAGCTTCTGCGATCCGGCGCTGCTCGAGCGGCCGATGCTGCAACACGTGCTCAAGGATGCCGGCATTCCCTACATCGCCTTCAAGTACGCGGAAAATTCCGGGCAGATGCAGCCGATCCGCGAGCAGGCCGGGACGTTTTCCGATTCGATCAAATTATGGAGCGGGACATGACAACCACATTCGTCACCCCGAAGGCTGCGGCGGCCAAGCAGGTTGTCAAGGATGCCTCCATGGTGAAGCAGAAGGAGATGATGGCCGCCCATTACGATCGGCTCACCAGCGCGCCGCAGACCGGCGAGAAGGTTGCGACTACTTTCGTGCCGGGCAATCTCAACGAGCTGCTCATGTGTTTCGGCCTTGTCAACAATCTGCCCGAGGTCAACGCCATTCAAAACGGACTGCGGCGCACGAGCGGCGCCTTCGTGCTTGAAGCCGAAAAGATCGGCCACTCGGAGGACGTCTGCACTTACGTGAAATCGGACATTGGCATGATGTCGAAAGGCAACATCGCGCCGAACGGCAAGAAATTCCCCGATCCCAACGTGCTGCTGCTGTCCTATACCGGCTGCTTCACCTTCATGAAGTGGTTCGAGCTGCTGCGCGAGCAATACAAGTGCGAGACGATCATGCTGCACACGCCCTACATGGGCGACGGCAAGATCACCAAGAACATGACCGAGTACATGGTAAAGCAGCTCAAGGATGAGGTGATCCCCAAGCTCGAACGCGTCTCCGGCGTGAAGTTCGACATCGACCGCTTGCGCGAATATCTGAAGAAGTCAGTGAAAGCGGAGGACGATCTCGTTCGCGTGCTGCAGAGCGCGAAGAACAAGCCCTCGCCGATCGACGCCTATTTTGGCGCCATCTATTACATCGGCCCGATCTTCGGCGCCTTCCGCGGCACCGATGATGCCATCGAATATTACAAGTTCCTGCTCGCCGAAGTAGAAGACCGCCTCGCCAACGGCCAGGGGCCGGTCACGCCCGACGGCGATATGGGCAAGGAGAAATATCGCCTGGTCGTCGAAGGCCCGCCAAACTACACAAGCTTCCGCCAGTTCTGGAAAATGTTCTACGACGAAGGCGCGGTGGTCGTCGCCTCGAGCTATAGCAAGGTCGGCGGCGTGTACGATCTGGGCTTCCGCCACGATCCCGATAAACCCCTGGAGACGCTGGCCGAATACTGCCTCGGCGTCTATACCAACCGCAGCCTGCCAATGCGCATCGATATGCTGTCGAATTATATTAATGAGTACGATGCCGACGGCCTGCTGATCAATTCGATCAAAAGCTGCAACAGCTTCTCCGCCGGTCAGCTCCTGATGATGCGCGAGGTCGAGAAGCGCACCGGCAAGCCGGCGGCCTTTATCGAATCCGATCTCGTCGATCCGCGCTACTTCTCGGCTGCCAACATCAAGAACCGGCTGGAGAGCTATTTCCAAATGATCGAGCAGAAGCGAGCGGGCGCGCTTTCGGCCGCCTGAAGAACAGATCCGGAGACGCAATGATGAAGACCTTTGTCGGAATCGATCTCGGATCGACCACCACCAAGGCCGTTCTGCTCGATGAAAGCTGCGACGTAATCGGCCGTGGCATCACCAACTCCCGCTCGAATTACGCCACGGCGGCTCGCGTGGCGAGCGAAGAGGCGCGCATCGACGGCCGCTTCACGCTGTTTCGCCGCGCGCTGAATACCGGAGGCGGCAACAGCGGCGAGCTTGACGAATTCCTCGACGCGCTCCATCGTTCCTTCCGCCTCGTGCAGTTCAGCGAACAGCTCGACGATCTCGAGGAAACCTGCCGCGGGCAGGTCAAGGGCGAGCGTTTTGCCAAGGTCGAAATCGAGGTCAAGAACGCCATCGGCGAGGTATTCAAGCTTCTGCGCGAAGAAGCGCCGTCGCTCTACGCGCCCGGCGCCAAGCGCAAGTCGGACTTTTTCCGCGACATTGCCGGCTCGCGCTACCACGTCCATGCCGAGGAAATCGCCCGTGCGGCGCGGCTGCCTTACGAACTGCTGCTCAACGTCTACGACAAGTCGATCATCGACGTAGAGAACCGGCCGCCATCGGGTGGCCTGAGTGAGAAATTCCGCCGCGCCCTCGCCCGCGTCATCGCCGCAGACGGTGCGGTCAAGACCGGATCGAGCGACGTGCCGAAGACGATCGAAGCCACGCTCGACATCGATCTGGAGGAAACCTACCTCGTCGGCACCGGCTATGGACGGGTGACGCTGCCATTTTCCAAGGAGCACATTCGCTCAGAAATTCTTTGTCATGGGCTGGGCGCCCACATGATGTATCCCAAGACCCGCACGGTGCTCGACATCGGCGGCCAGGACACCAAGGGCATCCAGGTCGACGCCAAGGGCATCGTCGAGAACTTCCAGATGAACGACCGATGCGCGGCGGGCTGCGGACGCTATCTCGGCTACATCGCCGACGAGATGAACATGGGTCTGCACGAGCTTGGTCCCATGGCCATGAAATCGGACCGTCCGGCCCGCATCAACTCGACCTGCACCGTTTTTGCCGGCGCCGAGCTGCGCGATCGCCTGTCGCTGGGCGAGAAGCGCGAGGACATTCTGGCGGGATTGCACCGCGCTATCATCCTGCGCGCGATCTCGATCATCTCCCGTTCCGGCGGGGTGACCGAGGAGTTCACCTTCACCGGGGGCGTTGCCAAGAACGAAGCGGCAGTGCGCGAGCTGCGCAAGGTGATCAAGGAGAATTACGGCGACGTCACCATCAATATCAACCCGGACTCGATCTACACCGGCGCGCTCGGAGCGGCCGAGTTCGCACGGCGAGCGCATCACGGACAGACCGACGGGAGTGAAGCATGACGATCGCGGCGGGAATTGACGTCGGTACCTCTACCATCAAGGCGGCTTTGTTCGCGGTGGAGAATGGACAGAGCACTTGGCTGTCGCGGTTTTCCATGCGCATCCGTCAACGCGACCCGATGGAGCTCTCGCGCGTTGCCTTCGATCAGCTGCTCGAAGACGGCAAGGTCAATGAGAAAGACGTCGACTATGTTGCGTCGACCGGGGAAGGCGAGAGCATCCCCTTCCATACCGGCCACTTCTATTCGATGACGACGCACGCGCGTGGAGCGATCTTTCTTGATCGTGAGGCGCGTGCCGCGCTCGATGTCGGTGCGCTGCACGGCCGTGCCATCAGCATCGATGAGCGTGGCAAGGTGCTGAGCTACAAAATGACCAGCCAGTGCGCGTCCGGATCAGGACAATTCCTGGAAAACATCGCTCGGTATTTAGGTATCGCTCAGGAAGAAATCGGCACGCTGTCGCGCGAGGCCGATAAACCGGAGGTAGTATCAAGCATTTGTGCCGTGCTGGCGGAAACCGACGTGATCAACATGGTGTCACGCGGGATCACCGCGCGTAATATTCTTAAAGGCATTCATCTGTCGATGGCCGCTCGCTTATCCAAGCTGCTCAAGTCGATCGGCGCGACAAGCGGCGTGGTGATGATGACCGGAGGACTCGCGCTGGATAAAGGGCTGGTCGCGGCGCTCGAAGAGGACATCGCTAACATCAAGGATATGAAGTCGATAGTCCGCAGTCATCCCGATTCGATCTACGCGGGTGCCATTGGAGCGGCACTGTGGGGCGCCTACCGGTTCGAAAAACTCGCGGCGCGCGGAATCGCAAAAGCGGCGTAGAAATCAGGAGGACGAACAATGGCGTTAATGATCACCGAAGCATGCACCGCTTGCGACGCCTGCGAACCGGTCTGCCCGAACAAGGCCATTACCGCGGGGAACCCAATGTACGTCATCGATCCAATGAAATGCACCGAATGCGTCGGCGCCGAGGACGAACCACAATGCAAGCTGGTTTGCCCGGCGAATTGCATCTTCCCGAATCCCGATTGGGCGGAGACGAAGGACGATCTGCTTACGAAATACCAGCAACTGCATGCGTGAGAGAAGGCGATGAACTTTCGCAACCGTATTTGTCAGACGTTGCACGATGAGCACCTGGCGAACATCGCGCTGCTGCAACGCGTAGGGCAACTGCTCGCCGCTCAAGGCCGCACTCCGCCACACAATATTCAAGCCGTTCAACGGTTGCTTTCAGATCTAGGCTCCGGCATGGCTAGCGAGGTCAAGCGCCACTTCGATTTTGAAGAAAGTGCGTTGTTCCCCTACCTCGACTCGATTGGCGAAAGCGCCATCGGCATGCATCTGACCGAAGAGCATTCCATGCTGCGTCCGCTCATTGCGCAGTTGTGCGAAACCGCCCATGCCACGGGGGAGCGCGGGTTCGATGCGGAATCATGGACTCAATTCCGGCGCCTTGGAGCAGAACTGTGCGGGCAGATGTCTGCCCACATTCAGAAGGAGGAGATGGCGCTGTTGCCGTTAATTGAGGAAAGCATGGATTCAGAAACCGAAATTCAGCTTTACCAGGATTACAGAGAAAACGCGTGAGGTTGCCATGGTCGCGGTATCTGCATTCCAACGCGACGAGATCCGGCTGATTGATGCCGAGGATCT
>Ga0187802_10000219_pt1 | contig 13339 bp, 13 predicted proteins | sample NC_wetland_sal_i_FD_130584 | JGI IMG/M metagenome (GOLD analysis project Ga0187802, IMG submission 130584) | Wetland sediment microbial communities from Neuse River Estuary, North Carolina, USA - Control_2 | ecosystem: Environmental > Aquatic > Freshwater > Wetlands > Sediment | place: USA... | reverse complement strand
CGAAGGGAAGAGCATTAACTACAATCGTTATTATTGAGTTTCATGTCCGCTGGTGTAGGACGACTCTCGCAACCGCAGTTTTCGTCGCCGGTGTACCCTCCAATATTCCTTAGCAGCTTCGTTCTGGGGTTTACCTCCATCGCGATTTAGCCAGGCATGGACGGCAGTGTGGAGTTCCGCTGAAGAGCACGCCAGACTATCAGGATTGATTTTGGGCCGCTATTGCAGCTTTGCGAACTCGGCCCTGGCTTGCTTCAAGATGGGGGCCTCGGGATCTCCATTCTTCCAGAGCGCCAGAAAATCCTGATAGGCTTTGCGGGCGGCGTCGTTCTCATGGCTCTGCAGTTTTGCCCGCGCCAGTTGCAGATGCGCCAGTGACGCCAGTGGGAAGTTCACCGCGACGCTACGGTGGTCGAGGATTTTCTGGAACTCTGCGGCCGCGTCTTCGCCCTGCCCTGCCTTCAAGTATGCGAGACCTCGAATGTAAACCGGATACATGGTTCCGAAGCCAAACTGTGCAGTCTCTCCTAATTCATAGGGTGAAGCAGCTTCCAGTATTTCAATGGCTCGCGCCGCACTGCCATGATCGAGTTCGAGCGCCGCGCGAATCGTGGGCAGCCAGTAGGACTGGATCATCGTGTTCAGGGGGAACTGCTGGTCGAGCATGTCGGCCAACTTCCCGGCATGTTCTTGGTCTCCTGAGCGTGCCCAGGCGAGCGCTGCCTGTACATTTGCTCCCTGTCCGGCGTGCAATTTCAAGGCCTCGGCGGCCACGCGCTGTGCTCCTTTTCGATCGCCGAGCTCAGCTCTCCGCAGGGCATCGTTGACTTTCCATCCTGCAGCAGTTTCGGCTGCATCGCTGCGCCGGGCGGATTCCACAGCGCGTTCGGAAAGGCCGCTGGCCTGAGCCAGCCGGCCGTAATAGGCCGCCGTGTCGGACTCCGCGGAAATCAATTCGTCTTCGAACCCGGGTTTGCCGTCGGCCCAGGCGACTTGGGCCTGCATGGTGGCAGTGTCGCCCTGGAGAAATGCGACGAGATACCTCGGCATCCGCAGATCGGAGCCATCCAACCCGCGAGCTGCGGCTTGATCCAAGAGAGCCTTCACTTCGTCGAGCCGACCCAGCGCCAGATAGCATCCCGCCAAGTTGCCGATGGCGACCGTAGAATCCGGCGCCGCCTGCAGGGCCTTGCGCATCACCTCGGCGCACTTGTCGTAATATCCCATGGTTGCGTAGTTGAAGCCAAGATTGTCGTACGCGGTAGCATCATTGGGATACTCGTCCATCCACTGTCGATAGGCCTGGTTAGCCTGCTCCAATTGTCCAGTGGCCATGGTGTAATACGCCGATTCGATATAGAAACGCTCTCGTTCGGTCACGCGGTCCCGAAGCTCATAGGCTTTCTTGAAACTCTGGCTGGCCAGACTGAGTTCGCCGAAGTTGACATAGCGAGTTCCCAGAGACGCATAGGCCACGGCGAAATTTGGATCCAACTGTACCGCCCGCTGAAGACCGCGAAGGGACTCGGGCTGGTCCGAGGCCCCAGCCAGGGCATAAGCTTTCAGGGCTTCCAGGGATGGAGTTGTGGCTTCCGGCAGTGGCTTATTAAAGCGATTGACCGAGGCGAGCGATTCTCCTAGTTTCTGGCGCAACTGATTTCCAAGCTTCTGCAACGCGGTGAGGATCTGGTCCCGGTTTTCCGCTTCCGCGTCCGCGCTCGCCAGCGAATCTCCAGTTTGGCAATTGATGGCCCGCACCCCCAGAAGATAGTGGTTGCCCACACTGGCAATCGAGCCCTCGAGCGTGGCTTTGCTGTTGGAGCGGATGCAAACCTCGCGGGCCACATCGAACGTGAGCCGCCCGGCGCTCCGGTTCATCCTCTTCTCGGTCGCAGTCACTCGCTCACTGGAAAGAATGTTGAGGAACGGCGACTGTTCCAGATGAATGGTCAGTGCCTGTTTCAGGATGTCATCGAATGCCGGATCGCTCGTCGAGTTGACGAAGTCTGCCACGACAATCGTGTCTTTCTCGGCCAACCGCCGTTTAGAGTAAGACTTGGTCACGAACACTGCGGCCCCGATCGCAGCGAAAAGCAGGACAGCTACGGCCGCTGCGGGCCATCCACGGAGGAACGAGGACGTCTTCTGCGAAGCCGGCTCCGGCTTCGCATCAGCAGGCAAATTCGTGTCCCGGCCATCTACGGGAGCGATGAAACGATAGCCCCGGCGTGGGATGGTTTCTATATAGCGCGGGCTCTGTGCATCATCCCCAATCGTCGCCCGGATCTGGCGGATACAGTAGTTCAATCCCTGCTCAAAATCGACGAATATTTCGTTCCCCCAGAGTTCATGACGCAGTTCGTCTCGGGACACAACCTGGCCCGCACACGAGACCAGCAGGGCAAGGACCTTGAAGGGCTGTGGCTGGATGCGGAGAATTACTCCTGCCCTGCGAAGTTGTTGGGTTTCGGGGTCCAGTTCGAAGGGACCGAAGCGCAGGATCTTGCCGGATTGCGACGGAGAGCTTATCAAGTCAGCTCCCTAACCAGAGGTTGCGGGGGATTATATCACCGGTTTCGCCGCCGTCCGCTCCTTGCCAGCGTCCCTCATCTACCATTTCAAGTCTTGCGCGATCAATTTGATACGCCCTCAGGTCAACTTCATCCACAACTCACTTGCATTGCTTGGCGGCCCGACATAGCATCGCGGCGTTTTTAGGAGGTCACTATGCGATGCGGAAATTGTGGACTGGAAATGATACCGGGAGCGGCGTTCTGCCCGAGCTGTGGCAGGCCTGCCGGACAGTCTTGGGTTGGAACGGAGAGTGCATCCCGGACCTCGGCCGTTACCAGTTCAGGTCTGCAACCCAACGTGGCCGGGTCTCTCTGTTACCTGGTGGGATTCATTACCGGCATCTTCTTTCTGGTTGTCGACCCGTATAAGCGGGACCAGTTTGTGCGCTTCCACGCCTTCCAGGCGATCTTTTTGAGCGTGGCCTGGTTTGCCGTCTACTTTGTACTCGCCATATTCCTGGTGATTGTCCCTGGAATATTGTGGCGCGCGGCGTGGTTTCTGCACTCGCTCCTCGACCTGGGCTTTTTCCTGCTGTGGCTGCTGCTGATGTACAAGGCCTACAACAAGGAAGAGTTCAAGCTGCCTGTGATCGGAGAGCTGGCCGCGAAGCAGGCCTAGCGAGAACGAGGGCAAGCAGAAACACAGAATGCGTCGAAAGACATCGTCAAAGCTCGCATGAAGAAGGTTAAAAATGATCAGCAGGACGAAAAGTTTTGCCGTGTTAGTTCTCACGTTGTTTCTTGCTGGGGCACTCGCGCTCGCGCAAGAAGCTCCCGATGAGCATCCGCTCGTCAAGAAGTATCCCGGATCAGAGTCCATGGGCGGACCGCCGACGGTGCGCGAGTTCGACGAGTTCGAGTTGATCGTCGGGCCGATTAGCAAGAACGGCCAACCCTCCAAAACGCAGCATCTGGAGGGAAAAATCTTCACGGCCGACTACCGCAACCCGGTCAACCGGTCGGTGCTGGAGATCTACAGGAATTATGAACAGAACCTGACCCGCGCCGGTTTCCAGACACTTTACGCCTGCGACGGCGTGCAGTGCGGCGGGGCGCAGGACTCGAGTGCACACCCTTCATTTCGCGATCCCTCGTATGTGCGCCGCTATCTGGCCGCCAAACTGTCGCGCCCCGAAGGCGATGTGTACGTCAGCATCGCGGTCCAGGCACAGGATCCCCGCAGCACTGGGGACACGATGCTCGACGTGGTTGAAGTCAAACCGATGGAGAACAAAGATCTCGTAGATGCCGCGAGCCTGGCCGACAACGTTTCGCGGACCGGCCACGCCGCCGTCTATGGAATCTCTTTCGATACCGCCAAGGCCGATCTCAAGCCGGAGTCGGATGCCACGCTCAAGGAAATCGCCAAGCTGCTGCAGCAGGATCCGAAACTCAAACTCTACGTCGTCGGACACACGGACAATCAGGGCACGCTGGAGGCGAATATGGATCTCTCGATGCGACGAGCCAACGCGGTGACCCAGGCCCTCGCCAGCAAGTATGCAGTGACAGGGGCGCGCCTGAAAGCGCTGGGGGACGGTCCCTCTGCGCCGGTGGCTTCAAACGACAGCGAAGACGGGCGCGCCAAGAATCGCCGGGTCGAGCTGGTCAAGCAATGACGACGCCCCTCGCCTTCGCAGGGCGGCAAGAACGGAGAATCCTCATGAACAAGATCGGCATAAGAACAGTTTTCGTTGTGTCGGCGGTGTTATTGGCCGTCAGTCCTGTTGTGGCGCAAGACAAAGACGTTGAGGGCAGCAAGGATCACCCGCTCATTTCCCGTTATCCCGGCTCCGTCATCACGGAATACTCGGCGACGGAGTTTGACCAATACACGTTGCCGTTGGGAAAGCTGCAGCAAGACCAATGGGCTAAGAGTCAAAGCCTGGAAGGAAAGCTGACGCGCATCCACTACGCAATTCCGATCGGGCGGTCAACCCTTGAGGTTTCTCGCAACTATGCCCAGGCTCTCCAGAGCGCTGGTTTCCAGACACTGTTTTCCTGCTCCAGCGGAGAGCAATGCGGCGGCGGAACCGTCGGCAACACGGGCTGGTGCGGAGGTTGTTCGCCGCGTCAATTGTCGGCGAAGCTTTCGCGCTCCGAGGGCGATGTGTATGTGAGCTTCCACATTGAACAGGACAATTCCAATGTCCAGGCCCAGGTTCAACTGGACGTCATCGAGATGAAGGCAATGCAGGGAGGTCTGGTGACAGTGGATGCGGCGACGCTGGCCGGCGACATCAGCCGCACCGGCCATTCCGCCGTTTATGGCATTTATTTCGACACTGGCAAGGCGGACGTCAAGCCCGAATCAGACTCCGCTCTAAAGGAAATCGCCAAGCTCCTGCAAGAGAACGCGACTCTCAAGCTGCACGTGGTCGGGCATACCGATAACGTCGGCCAACTCGCTTCCAATATGGACCTTTCGCACCGGCGCGCCGACGCCGTTGTAAAGGTTCTGACCACTAAATACAGCATCGCGGCCGCGCGACTCGATGCGCAAGGTGTTGGCCCGCTCGCTCCGGTGGCTTCAAACGATAGCGAAGACGGACGCGCCAAGAATCGTCGCGTTGAACTGGTGAAGCAATAAGACTATGACGCGAACGGAAAAGAAACTCGCCATACTCGCGGTCGCAGCACTCTTACTGACCAATTCTGCCGCTGCGCAGGACGCCGATGCCATGTCGCGCTGGGGCCAGACCACCGGTGATGCGCTGATTCGATTCTTGCCGAATGCAACGCCGTGGGGCATGACCGTTGATCGCGACCCCATTTTTAGCGCCTTCGCCAACGAGACCTACGATTACAAGGGCGCAAATTCCCTGGTTCGGAAGTACCCAAGTTATGTGGTTCATCAGACCTGGTGGTTCGACGATGCGGGACTCGCCCAGCAGACGGCAGATCTGGAAAAGGAAAAAGCAGCCTTAAAGCAAGAAGTAGAAACGGCTGGGGAGGAATTTTACAGAGTCCATGGTGCCGAACTGAAGGCCTTCCAAAAGACTCGTCTGGCGGAAATGGAAACGTTGTCAAAGCAAGTTGCAGATCTTACCCAGCAGGGCAAGTCTGAGCAAGCCCAGGCAGTGCTCAAAAAGATTGAGGAACTCCCCGCCGTTTTTCCGCCTTACCAGGTACTGATGTCATCGCTCGATAAGCGGCAACAAGAACTTACCGACCGCGAGCGAACCCTTACCAACCGCCGGCGCCAGGTCAATTTTCGGATCTATACCAACCGAACGCCCTTGACCACAGCCCCTAAGTATGCCCCGAAGCCAGCGGGCGCCTTGGCCGGGCATCCCTTCTATAGGCAGGACGAGGGAACCTTGAAGGCCGGCGATGGGGACACATCCCTCGTGGATCTGGCTGTATACGTCGGGCCAACAGGATGGGAGAATCCGCGAGTAAAAATCGGACAGAAAGAACTTGCGGTGAAGTGCATCGTGGTTTGGGCCTGGATCGAATCCCACCCGGATACAATCAAGGCTGATGAAGCCGCGGTAAAAAAGGTTCTCGAGTCGATAGACTACAACGGCCTCGCCAAACTCATCGAGCCCTGAGCGCGATGGCGCAAGCTCGATGTCGTCTTGCGAGATTTGCCCGATGCCCGGCACACAGGCACAAGCGAACACGCGGATCTGAAAAGGATTTGGCTGCCCCCCAGGGATTCGAACCCCGATATGCTGATCCAGAGTCAGGGGCACTACGCGGGATCTGAAGCCGGGGAATATCATGCTAACCACCGGCGGCGCGAAGTTGATGGACTTTGGGTTGGCCAAACCGCTGGGCATGCAGGCTGCTTTCGGGATCAGGAACAGCACCGCCATCATTCACCGCGGCAGCGAACATTGAGTGGGCCCAGCCTCTTGACCCCACTCACTACAGCGGGCAGCATCGTCGGCACCATCCAGTACATGTCTCGGGAGCAGATCGAGGGCAAGGAAGCGGACGCGCGCAGCGACATTTTTGCATTCGGCGCTGTGCTCTATGAGATGGTCGCAGGAAAGCGGCCGTTCTCGGGCAAGAGTCAGATCTCGCTGGCCTCCTCCATTCTGGAGAGTGATCCGGCGCCGATCAGTACAGTCAAGCCACAAATTCCGCCCGCCTTCGAACGCGTGGTGACGACTTGTCTGCAGAAGAATCCGGAAGAGCGCTATCAGAAGGCGCACGACATCAAGCTCGAGCTGCAATGGATCGCGGCTGACAAATCGTCTCTGGCCGCCGCGCCGGTGACCCCCGCACGGTCTTGTAGCCGTGAGCGTCTTGGTTGGGCCGCGGCCCTGGTAGCCGCGATTGTTCTGACTGCGGCCGCCGCCCTGTTCTTCTACCATCCGGCTCAGTCTGCGCGCTCCATCCGCGCCGTCATTGATCCTCCGGAGAAGACCACATTCAACCTGACCGGCGATTCTGCAGGCCCGCCAGTGCTTTCGCCCGATGGCTCATCCATCGCGTTTGCGACCACCGGCGCTGACGGCAAGACGGCGCTCTGGGTACGTCCTACGAACGCGCTGGAAGCACATGCACTGCCCGGCACCGAGGGCGCGATTTTTCCTTTTTGGTCGCCCGACAGCCGTTCCCTCGGATTCTTCGCCGAGAGCAAGCTCAAAACGATCGACCTCGACGTCGGCTCGGCGCAGGTATTGTGTGACGTACCGCTCGGTCGCGGCGGCGCCTGGGGACCGGGTGGGGTGATACTGTTCTCTCCGGTTCCATCAGCGGCCCTGATGCGTGTCAATGCTAGCGGAGGGACTCCGACTGCGATCACGAAGGTCGATACCGCTCTGCACACCTCGCATCGCTGGCCGTACTTCCTTCCCGACGGTAAGCATTTCCTCTATGTCGCACTTCACCACGATCCTTCCAAGGCGGCGAACAACACGCTTTACTACGCATCGCTCGACGGCCGAGAAAATCGTCCGCTGTTCCGCTCTCAATCCAATGCAGTTTACGCCAGCGGTTTTCTTTTGTTCGGCCGTGGCGACCAATTAATGGCACAGCCTTTCAACCCTTCCACTGGAACGCTGAGTGGAGAGCCCTAGAATGTGGCCAAGGGCATGATGAACGACTCCAGCACCTGACACATGGATGCCTCGGCTTCCGGCGACGGGTTGCTGGTTTTCGGAAGCGGCGCCTCTGGGGGACTTGCAGTTGGTCTGGCTGGATCGCAGCGGGAAACAGGTCAGCACCATCGCCGACAAGCTCCCCGACTTGCAAGGCGCGATCCTTTCCCCGCAAGGCGACCGCGTCGCTCTCCAGCTTAATTCCGGTGAAACCGACATCTGGGTGCTCGATCTAGCGCGTGGAGTCCGCACCAGGCTCACCTTTGGACCGATTGGGAATGTTTCCCCCATCTGGTCGCCCGACGGCAAATGGATCGCCTACTCTTCCGCTCGCAACGGTCAGTTTGCCCTCTGCCGCAAATCCTCCGACGGCAGCGGCGCGGAAGAGACTTTGCTCACAGAAGTTGATCATCCCGCACTCGACGATTGGTCGCGCGACGGCAAGTATCTGCTCTATTCGCGGGCCATATCGACTGGCCCAGGCCGGCAGATCTGGTCCTTGCCGCTTGAGGGAGAACGCAAACCATCGCTGATCCTGGAGCGGGGTGCGAATGGAAAACTTTCTCCAGATGGCGACTGGCTCGCCTACACGTCGGGTGAATCCGGCACGATTCAAGTGTATGTGGTGCCCTTTGGCGGCGGGCAGGGCAAGTGGCAGGTCTCGGCTAATGGAGGACAACACCCGCGGTGGAGCAAGGACGGCAAAGAACTCTACTACATGGACCTGACTTTCAATCTTCTTGTGGTCCCGGTAACGAGTGCGGGCGGCGCATTGCAATTCGGCGCTGCCGAGAAGTTCGTCGCCAGTTGGTCCGCTCCGCAGGTCTTCTACGATGTCTCGCCCGACGGCAAGAAATTTCTACTCGACCGGGTTGAGCAACAGGTCAGCCAATCCGTCACGGTGGTTACAAACTTTACGGCGGGATTGAAGAAGTAAGTGACAAGGCCAGAAGTGCTGATCCAGTTCCGCAGCAGCAGAACCTTGTCTTCTTCCCGTTTGACGGGCAACCCGGAAGTTATTTTGGGCCAGAAGTCGGTTTCGCGGAGATCGCCAGTGGTCTCCTCCAAGCACGTTTAGGCGACAGCATCATTTCAGCGAATATGCGCATTGAATCCGCGTTTACATAGTAGCGCGCTACCGTAGCCACCCTTTCGGTTTAACTGCCCGGAACTCAATACTAATGGCCGCACCTCCATCTTTGCCAAACGCATCCTGAGTCCATCCTCTGGCCATCCGAATCAAACATACAATGTACGCCATTCACCAGTCGCAACTCCCATTTGTAGGAATGTCCCATGAGTTCGTGGGGATGGATCATGGCAGCGTCGGCATCTCGTTCTTCGTAGTCATCGGCGAACCCGGCCGTGGAACGCGCTTGCACAAGCGCGATTACGACGAGGTCGAATATGTCATGGAAGGCCGCTCAAAGTGGAGGGTTGGCGATGAGGAGCGAGAGGCTACTGCTGGTGACGTTCTTATCGTCCGCGCCGGCGAGCCGCACAAATTTGTCAACAGCGGCGACGGTCCCTTGCGACAACTCGACATACATCTCAACCCAACCTTCGAGACAACTTGGCTTGAAAAGTAGTGCAATCTACAGAGCGGCCACGTACGGCACACACACGGACGTTGCCTCACGTTCCGACCACTAAATTGCGGCGCTTTTGATTTAAGGAGTCGGCCATGCAGATCCCCTTTCATCTCGTCGATGTCTTTGCCGATCAGCCGCTCACCGGCAATCCTCTTGCGGTCGTGCCTCAGGCGAACGAGCTCGATGACAGCACGATGCAGAGCATCGCCCGCGTTGCCATTCGAGCATCAATATTCAAGGACGCGACTATGTCCGCCGTCATTATTGAGTCTCTAAGGAAAGTACCGGGTGCAGGCGTGCAGCAGTGGGTATTGTGCAAGCGACTTTGGAGGAAAGGAATACTATCTTTTCCTTTTCGAACGCTATCTTCGGTGAGCCACGAACGTATCTTTTGGCTAGTTCCTGACAAACCGTTTTCCACGCGAGATGAACACACTCTTAGTCCTTTCCGAGTAGCCTGTGGCCAGAGCGAGAAACAGGTTCCTTGAGAACGCCAATTAAAAGTTGAATTTGGCTGCCACTTGCATTACACGGCTCGGCATGGCACTGACGATCTGTCCGAACGACGTGCTGCTGATGTTGGCGTTAACAGATGTTGGACCGAAGAATTGCGCATGGTTAAAGGTATTGAACGTTTCCAGGCGCATCTCAAACACTTTCGATTCGCTAAGGTGCGTCACCTTCAACAGGGCCATATCCCAATTGTCCATGCCGGGCCCATAGAAGAAGCGGCGCGGTGAGGTTCCCGGTGACCCGAGAGGAGCAATGCTGAATAGGGACGTGTTGAAATATGGCTGTCCGTTTCTGGGGTCGCGGTTGATCTCCAGGTTCCCTGCCGTGACGTTTGGCATGTCGGCGCCGCCACCGTTCACACCCTGGTTGTTGCTGCCGATCAAAGAGTAGTCGTTGAGGTCTACCAGCGTTACGGGAACTCCAGTGCTGAAGCGGGTAATACCGGTAAGAGCCCAGCCGGTTGCGATACGGTTTGTGCCGAACAGTTTCTCGAACGGAAGCTCGTAACGGTAACTGGCGACAAAATTGTGGCGCAGATCAAAAGCTGAGATGTCTCGCCAGCGCTGGTAATTGTAGGGATAGAGCTGCTCCTGGATATTCGATCCCATGTCGAGAGACTTGCCATACGTGTAAGTTGCCAGCAAAGACAAGCGCTTCGTAGTGTGCTTCGCGGTGACTTGCAGTGAGTTGTAAACGGAGTTTCCGTAACCATAGAAGTAGGAGTCGCTTCCGAAATTGCTGCCCAGCGGCTGACGCGGAATCACCGTTTGGCCTGAAGCCGTAGTGAAGGTGCCGGTTTCAGCGAACGGACCGCATACCGGAGATCCGGGCGCTACCTGATTTGTTTGGCTCACGCCCAGGCAAAGCGCCGGATTGCTCGGGTTCGCAGACAGGAGCGTGAGCAGATGATGGCCCTGGCTGCCGATGTAGCTTGCGGTGATTACTGTGCTGGCGCCAATTTGCCTTTCAACCGACAGGAAGTAGTTCTCCGAGTATGGCGTGGGATTCTTGTAGTAATAGCCGACCGCGCCGCTCAGCGGAGTGAACAGCGACCAGTTGACGTTTGTATCAGGGTTCTGCCGGCTGACGTTTGTCGGCGGCACACTCAGCGGAAACGGCTGCGCCGTTACGCTTCCGTCGATGGCACCAATGAAAGGCGCTTCAAAAAGAGGACGCTCGGGGCTTGTGTATTGCAGGCCATACGGCGGATTCCCTGTCTGATAGGAGGTTGTCAAGCCCTCGATCGCGGTAAAAAAGCGACCGTACCCGGCACGAATGCTGCTCTTTCCCTGACCTCCCGTAAACATGCGCAGGAAGCCGTTGTCAGGCGCCGGAGAATAAGCGATTCCGATTCGTGGAGAGAAGTCGTCCTTGGGAGTCGCAGCAATCGTGGACGGCATGGTCGAACCATCGAGTAGTTTATCGCCGGGAAACACGTACCCGGGTGGAGCGCCAGGAAAGAGGATAGACTGGTCGCCGGGAATGAAGGTCGCTGTCTGATTTTTCTGAAGGGACCATGCCGCTATATATTCCCAGCGGACGCCGTAGTTGAGCGTCAAATTCGGGCGGACGCGCCAGCTATCCTCGGCAAAGATTCCCGCATATCGGGAGCGATTGTCGAACTGCGGCGTGTACGACTACAGGTAGGCGTTGGGCAGGCCGATGAGAAAATCGGCAAAGTCGAGACCCGTCTCCGTTCCTGTGAACTGGAATTCGCCGTTTTCTATCAGGTTGACTCTCTGCTTAACGTGATCGATGTGCCCCTGGAAACCGAATCTCGCCGTGTGATTGCCGATTACCTTTGAGAAGTTGTCTTGTAGCTGGTAATTCTGGTTGACCTGGTCGATGGCAAACGGAGTAGTACCGAAGGTCAAGGAGTTAAAGACGACGGTCTCGATGCCCAGCGTGCTGGGCGAAGCCGGAACGATGCCGCCTTCGGACGCCGAGGCGAATCCCTGGGCCTGCTGTATCTTTTCCCGATCATGCTAAGTGCTAGATTTCTCCCGCGCTGGGCAACCGTTTTGCAGGGCACTGGGTGTGCATTGCTCAGCGAGCACCTCAGTAATTTCGATCCGTCGCATGTCTACATTCGACTGGGAGTTGAAGCACTGGCGCTTTGTGGCGGCCTGCTCGTTGCAGAAACTCTCCGGCACGCGAGATCGAAACCGGAGATCCAGAAACGCATGCATGTTCTCATCGAAATGGGCCCCGTTGCGATCATCAAAGTCGATGAGCGTGGCGCTATGAACTCCTGGCACCGCGCGCTCAGCATGTGATCGGACGTCCGATAGCCGGATTCCTGCCTGCGCTGCACCACGCGGTGCGCTGGCAAGCCGGACCACAGTTTCGAACGTCGATCGAGTGCCGGGGCCATCGAGACAACGGGCAGCCGTTTCTCGCGAGGGTGTGGTTTTCAGGTTCCAGGGATGGCAGGGGCCCGAAGTTGGCTGCCATCATCGCCGACATCGGCGCAGGGTAGTTCGCCCAGTCTAGTTCCCTTTGAACCGAGTGGAGACATCGAGACCGTGCTGGGATTCCTAGATCAGCTCTTGGGCACATCCGAGCGGTTCCACCATCCACCACCAAGCGCCTGAAACAATGCGGCGGTGTCGGCGTAACGATTGCCTTGGGCTTGCGCAAGAGTAATCACAGCTTGTTGATACGCTTGCTCAGCGCTTAATAGGCCCAGATAGTTGACGTAGCCGGCCTGAAACTGCTTTTTTGCCAAGTCAAGGGTAACGGCGGCGGCGTCTTTCGAGGCCGCCGCAGCCTTGAGTCCGTCGGCATCTTGCTGGAGTGCATTCAGCGTATCCGCCACGTTTTGAAATGCGGTGAGGACTGTGCTGCGGTATTGTTCGTCGGCCTGAACATAGGCCGCTCGGGCGGCGCGCTCTCGATGCATCAGAGTTCCGCCCTCGAAGATGGGCTGCGTGACGCTGGCGCCTATGTCGCGAAAGCCGTTACCGGCGGAGAATATGTTGCCGAAGGCGAGCGCCATGCTGCCGATGTCACCGGTCAGATTAAAGCTCGGCAGCCGGTTGGCACGCGCAACCCCAATCAGGGCGCTAGCGGAATGCAGATTCTCTTCTGCTTGACGCACATCTGGGCGTTGCTCCACCAGTTTCGAAGGGATGCTCACCGGCAGTTCTTGCGGCAATTGCAGATTCGAGAGTTCAAATTTCTCAGGCACATCTTTATCGGGGAAACCTCCCGCCAACACGGTGAGCAGATCTCGCTGCTGCGCCAACTGCTTGAGCAGCGGAGGCAACGTGGCGGCAACTTGAGCGAGCTGCGATTCCTGCGCCGCCACATCAAGCTCGCTGGCATATCCCTTGGCATACTGGCTGCGTAGGATCTCCAACATATTCGTGTTGATCTTGATCAGCTCGTTGGTCGCTTCAATTTGCGCCCTCAACGAAGCCTCTTGGATGGCTGTGGCGACGACGTTGGAACTGAGCGTAATATTCGTTGCCGCCAGAGCAAAGCGCGCTTGCTCTTGCTGCGCTTTCAAAGACTCGACCGTTCGCCGGTTCAAGCCGAAGACATCCGGGACGAACGAAACGCTGACGTCCGGCGTGAAGAGGCTATATTGAAAAACGCTGGCGTT
>Ga0187802_10000217_pt1 | contig 13352 bp, 16 predicted proteins | sample NC_wetland_sal_i_FD_130584 | JGI IMG/M metagenome (GOLD analysis project Ga0187802, IMG submission 130584) | Wetland sediment microbial communities from Neuse River Estuary, North Carolina, USA - Control_2 | ecosystem: Environmental > Aquatic > Freshwater > Wetlands > Sediment | place: USA... | reverse complement strand
GCAGTCGATGAAAGAATAGCGGATCCGAAGCACGCCAAAGTGGAGTTTGAGAACGACCAGGTCAGGGTCGTGCGCTACCACTACGAGCCAGGAGAAAAATCGGCCATGCACGGACATTCGGATAACGTGCAAGTGTTTCTCACCGACAGCAAAGCGAATGTCAGTACACCGGACGGTAAGACTGCACCAACCAGTGGGAAAGCCGGAGAGGCGCGCTGGAGGCAGGCCACTCAGCATTCGGTGCAGAACACCGGTGACAAGGCATTCGACGGTATTTTGCTGGAGATGAAGGGCGCGCCTGGAGCCAAGACTACGGGTGAGTGAAGACATTCATCAGGCGAGACTTCCGCGATAGCAGTTTCCTAAGCCACCAACACTGCTGGCTTTTTTTATCGCGCAGCCCCCAAAAAGGCGGCCTTTCAATTCCGTCAAACCGGCAGGTATTCGTCACGCCGCCACGCGGCGATTTCTTGTCAGCCACAGCCAGGCCCCCACTTCATTAGTAAATAGCCGTCCGCCAAAGCCCGGTGAGACGCCCACCAATGCGACAAGTCACTGCAATCCTCCCCCAGCAGGAGTAAAAGAAAATCAGGCCGGGAGTCGTCCGAAAGTCAGCACTCAACCCCAGCGGTCCAAGCAGGCTCGATCGAGCGCGGCGACGCCCGGCATCCGGCCGCCAACGCTTGTGGCGTATAATTCGCTGCGCCATGGATCTAACAGGAAAAACGTTCTATTTGGCGGTACGTTGCGAGAGAAACAGTGAACACATCATTCCCCTGAAGGTGATTGACTTCGAAAAAGACGGCACCGCTGAGGTGTGGAGCGATTTCTCATTTGACGCAACTTGTGACATTTGCAAAAGTGCGCAACGGTCTCATGGGTATCAGGTGATAGTGTGGCTGGGTCCAAAGCCCAGCACGACTTTCCACGCGAATCCATCTTTCCAACGCGTCCTTAAGCGTGAGGCGCGCGGCAGTGCTCGGTGAGGTGTTGTTAGAGCCTCTAAGTCTCCCGCCCAGAGCTGCTACCCGGACTTCCGAAAAGAGACAAGATCCCAATCCCCGTCAGGCACCGACGTCTGGTGTCGCAGGATGTAGAGGTTGCCGTCATCCCCGCGGATCTGGCGGGTTTAAGGTTGCCAGCGTCGACGGCTGAAAGGATCGGTCCAAGTAATGTTGACCAGTCCGAAGTAGGCTGGGTGATCCACTTGGCGAGGCAACTCGTCGAGCCACCAAACCCGAAAAAACCAACTGCTCTGCGAGGAGCAGCTGGGATTTGGAACCGCAAAAGCGGTGATCGCATCAGAGGGCTGCGACGGTACACGCATCCACGCTGTGGGCTCCCTCGCAAGAGCTTGCAGCTACAAGAAATTACAGATCTGCTTTACTAAGAATGTCCAAGTGGACGGCAGGTTCAATAGGTTTCGACGAACTCTATGGTAAGCCTGTGAGCGTAAGGCAAGCCCGGTCCAAAAAAATTGAATGCCATCCCTCGTCAAATGATCTCACCAGCCGGTGTGCAGCCCGGACCATTTCAGGATTTCTACCAGCGATCGCTGGCCAAAGGCATCAAGCCGACCATGGTGCGTCTCACGCTGGCGCGCAAGATTGCAGCCATTACGCTGACTCTATGGAAGAAAGGAGAAAACTTCGACGCAAAAAAACTAAAATCACAAGCCGCTTGAGCGTCTCGGGTGAAGAGCCCTTCCATCTCCGGTGATCTTCTCTGGTGGTGGCCAGTCGGTTCTTGAGACGCTCGGGTTCGAGGGTGAGCATCCCAAACGCCTGTAGGCGCACAAGTGTCAGTGACACTTAGCCTCCGTGAAATCCCTATGCCCTCTCGTACAACCCAAAAAAGCACTAGGCCACGAGCCTCAGATAGATCCATGGTTGACACCGTACAACCGCACGGCTTGATGAGTTTCGAAACTGATCGGCGTCGTCGCTACTAAAGAAGATGCAGCTGCTGAGATGGAATAACCCAGGAGCAGGACACCGGACGAGCGTCTTCCATGGTGAGAGGGGCTGGATGTCGCGAAATAAACCCGCGCCTCCAGCGGAGGGAGAAAAATGTTCTTGACATACCCTTTTATAGATCAGGCGTCTCTGACTGGACCCTGGCCTAGATGTAGTTCATCCGCATGCTGCGGGAATTGACGTAGGGAACAGCGCGCATTACGTCGCCGTGCGGCCGGATCGAGATCCAGAGCCCGTACGTCGGTTTGAGTGTTTTACAGCTGACCTGCACCGCATGGCCGATTGGTTACAAAGTTGTGGGGTGAAGACGGTAGTCATGCAGTCAACCGGCGTCTATTGGATTCCGCTCTACGAAATCCTCGAAGAGCGTGGTTTCGAGGTTCATCTGGTGAGCGCACGCCATACTAAGAACCTGCCCGGACGCAAGAGCGCATTTTATATCTTCGGTACACCTCGGCCAGGCATAGTCGACCGCTTAGCGGTCCAGAAGAGCCAAAATCGCATGGTCGAGCGGTACACCTAGCGGTACCGCTAAGCGATAAAGCGCTCTCCGGTTGCGTGAGCGTTATTGAGACGCTCTAAGCTCTAAGCTCGGCCTTTACGATTGAATCTCTCGTCTTCTGTAGGAATGGCATTGCCGCTGGATCGCGCAGCTAGGTTGACACGGTGGTTCCTTGCAGCTCACAAGGACTCCCGTTCTCCCCGCAAAAGGGGCCACCGACGTGTCGCTGGGCCACGCTAACCTTGATCGCGGTCTTCTGACCATTCGGTTGTTCGCGTTGAACCGTGTCCAAGCTGGGTCTAGAATTGGTTTGTGGCGCTGGAGGGCCAGCTTCATGCCTCACTACGAGCTCTTCTGCCACACTTGCAATAGACCCTTCTCAAAGGCGCTGACTCCCACCGAATACAAGGAAGGCACGATCGTCTGTCCGCGCTGTGGCAGCGAGGAAGTGGTGCAGAGATGGTTCTACTCAGTCACTATGCCAATAAGGAAGGAGATCCAACGACAGCCGCAAAAGACAATCCTCGGAATGGACGTGTGCTCCTTTGCTTTAATTGCACTAGGGCTGCTGATAGGATTAGCAAGCTTGATACTCCTGGGAGGCCTAATAGTGGGTCATTGGGCCCGCCTACCGATGCCAATGTAATTTTGATAACGATCGGGGACGCACTCTGCCCAGACGGCAATAAACTCCTCGATCGAATACCGCGTTGTAACCACGCGCTTTTGTTCCTTGTCCTTCGTCAAAAACCCGACTTCTCGATCTGTCACTCTTACGATACGGCGCTGAGCAATCGCTGGCCGCTTGATATATCACGCCGCGTACCGTGGAAGCGCTGCTTCGACTTGCAGTGTCAACATCCATGATCCCAGTCGCGTTCGTATTGAGTCGTCAATATTTTTCTGAGCTCTTCGGCGCCAGAGGCTGTCCAAAATGCGGAGATGACAATTGAAGTTCAGTGGCGTCCAAAAGTGTGCGGTACTACGATGATCAGGACGCGAACACCGAACTTGGCTTTCACCCATTTGTTGCACCACTTCGGGTCCAAACGGCAGGTCATGAAGTAAGCAAATCTGGTTCTCGGTTTGTTCTCTTCCCCTGATTGCGCGTCACAATATATGAGGAGTTTCGCCGTTTCATGAAACGAAACAGCAACAGAAGTTTGGAGCACCAACATCATCTGATTAGGCGCGAATTCAAGAGGCAGGCATCAGCGTGGGCAAGAGAGCGAGTTTCCCCCGATCTTCAGTGGGTTGCGCGCCAACTGCCGTTGAGACGGAGCCTCAGTGTGTTGGACGTCGCCGCCGGAACCGGGTTGCTGAGTCAGGCCGTTGCCTCCAAGGTGAAGCGCGTTGTGGCACTGGACCTCACCCTTGAAATGATTACCGAGGGTTACAAGAAGGTCCAACAACGCGGATTGCGCAACATCATCTTCATTTTGGGAACGGCAGAGGCCTTGCCGTTCCCAGCTGGGACATTTGATATGGTTATGACCCGCTTCTCCTTCCATCACTTTCGCAGGCCGGAGGTCGTTCTGAGGGAGATGAACCGTGTGTGTCGCCCCGGAGGTAACGTGGTGGTTGTCGATCTCCTGGCATCTGCTGACAACAAGCTACGCGCGAGATACAACCTCCTAGAGCGCCTTCGAGATAGCTCTCATACCGAAGCGCTTTCCCAGCGCCAAATGGAGTCTATGGCAACAGATCTCGGTCTGAAGATGATGAGCTTCTCCTCCCGCCGAGTGAGAATGGACTTTGAAGAGTGGCTAGATTTTGCTCATGCCGGGCCTAGTGCCAGAGAGAGGATCCGAGCTGCATTGCAGCAGGAATTGAAAGGATCGGAACCGACAGGGTTCCAGCCAATCATCGAGAAGGGTCGCCTGGTTTTTCGGCACACATGGGGGGTGCTGATTGCCAGCAAACTCTGACATTGACGGTGCAGAATAATCATGCGATCAGTTGTCCCAGCTGTACCGCGGATATCGAAGAGATTCTTGTGCAGGGTGCCCTTGGTCCAAGGTGGCCGGTAGTCGCCCCGCAGACGCGAACGTGATCTCCCGGTTGACAGACTCAAGCGATTGGTAGAGCATTCCTACACCGTCGAGCCGGAGCACATCGGGTACGAGCGCCCCGCAACCAATTGCCAGGAGGACTGCCTTGGCGAACTACATATGCAATCCGAAGAAGTGGTATTCGCTTTCTGTCAGTCTGTTCCTGGCGCTGGCTGTGTTGCCGGGATGCGGGAAAGGCAGTAAGGGGGGCACCAACGAGATCGCGGTCGGCGTTGTGCTGCCCATCACGGGCCGGGAAGCCAAACCGGGTCAATATCAACGAGAAGGCATTGAGTTGGGCATCCACCAGATCAACCAGGGTGGAGGCATCTTCGTAAAAGAGCTGGGGAAGAAGCTTCCGGTGAAAGAAGTTTTTTACGATGATGGCTCCGATCAAGCGAAGTCAGCGGGTCTGGTCGAGCGCGCGATGAGCGCCGATAACGTAGTCGCGGTTCTGGGCGGCTATTCCACCGCTCTGGGCGAGGCCGAGTCGGTCATGCCCGACCGATACCAGACTCCGTGGATCACGACCGGTGCGGCCGCGAGTACCATCTTCAGCCACGGCTATCAATACATTTTCGGAACGTTGAGCCCCACCGATCTTTTGGGCTACACCACGGCGGAGTTTCTCGGTAGTGTCGTGGACCATGGGAAACTCAAGAAGGGTCTGAAGCTGGCTCTGGCGCTGGAAAACACAGATCACGGCGTTGACTACGGCAAAGGCATCGACAAATGGATTCAGGAGCACCCCGGATACTTCAACGTGGTCTTCAGTGAGAAATTCGACCTGGGTTCGACCGATTTTTCCGGCCTTCTCCAGAAGGTCAAGAACGCCCGAGCCGATATATTTCTGGCTGACGCCCACCTGCAGGATTACATCACCATGCACCGGCAATATATGCAGACCGCCATGTACCATCAGATGATCAGTTATGGTGCACGCGGGCCGGAAGCGGATGCACGCAAGGCCCTCGGGGACGCCACCAACTACATCTTCGCCGGGATCTGGTGGTCCGATAAGCTCCCCTACCCACAGGTGAAGCGATTCGCGGCCGACTACCAGGCATCCACCGGACATCCGCCCGACTCCTGGTACGCCGCCACCGCTTACGAGGGCATGCGGGCGCTGGCAACTGCCATCGAGCGCGCGGGCAGCCTGAACAGGACCGCCATCCGCGATCAGTTGCGGACCGTAGAGCTTAACGATTCACTGTTGCCAGGCCAAGTTCTTCGATTCGGGAAGAACGGCCAGATCAACACGCCGTTCGTGATCGTGCAGAACAAGCCCGGTGACAAAGTGGACATCGTTTATCCGCCAGACGCAGCCACCGGGGAAGCGATTGCACCCAAGCCTCGTTGAGCGAGCCCCACGATGAATGCTGTCGATCTGCTGAATTTGCTGATCGCCGCGCTGCTGCAGGCCGGCGTCTACGCCGCCATGTCGGTCGGCATGACCATCATCTATGGCGTCATGAAGATCGTGAATCTCGCCCACGCCGGATTCCTCATGCTCGGAGCTTATTTTGTTTACGAGCTCTACGCCCGGTTCCACATCGACCCACTGCTTGGTGTGTTGCTCGCCTTTCCGGCATTTTTTCTCATCGGGATGTCGGTCCATTGGGTTCTGGTCCGGCGGATTCCCACTTCTGATCAGCCCACGCTAACCTCGCTTCTGCTGCTTTTCGGATTGTGGTTAGTGCTGCAGAATCTGGGCTATGTGGTCTGGGGTAACTCGGATCGAGCCATTCTCACCCCTAGAACCCTCGACGTACTGCAGATCGGCCCCATCAGCTTTCCGACTGTCCGGCTCGTGGTTTTCGGTGCCGCCCTGGCTTCTCTCGGAGGCCTGGAGTTTGTCCTGCACAAAACCTGGTTCGGGAGAGCGGTTCGGGCGCTCATGCAGAACAGCGATGCGGGACGAATCGTCGGGGTCAATGTGGAGAGAACCGCTCGGGTTGCCTTCGGCGTTGGAATTGCTTTCGCCGGAGCTGCCGGGGGTCTGCTGGCCATGATCTACTCTTTCAGTCCGGATTTTGGCGGACCCTTTTTGCTGCGCTCATTTGTCATCATCGTACTGGGCGGCTTGGAATCGTTCGCCGGCGTGGCCGTCGGTTCGGTGATTCTGGCAGTCGTGGAAACCTTCTGCATTCTGGTTTTACCCGCAAATTACCAGCCCGCAATTGCGTTCTCACTGCTGGTCCTCGCTTTAATAGTGCTTCCGGAAGGAGTCGCCGGACTCTGGAACAAAAGGCGCCGCTGGGCATGAAAGGAGCCGCAAAAGGTGACGCATCTGCCCGCCCCAGATTCGCTTTCGCTGTGGCGCCCCTCTTGCTGCTTGGAGTTTTGGCTGCGCTTCCGGCGTTCGGCCTCGGCCCGAACACCGTTCGGCTTCTCTTTGTCACCTTGGTTTGGGTCACGGTCAGCATTGCCTGGAACATTTTGGGGGGCTTTGGCGGCCAGGTTTCTTTCGGTTTTGCCGTTTTCTACGGCCTCGGCGCCTATGCGGCTGCACTGTCGGTCAATAGAGGAGTCAACTCCATTTTATCGCTGCTGCTGGCCGCCAGCGTAGCTGTCCTGGCTTCAATGTTAATAGGCCTCCCGACTTTTCGTCTGAAGGGTCCCTACTTCGCCATTGCGACGATTGGAGTGAGTGAGGCGGTCCGCGTCGTGATGACCAATGTTTCCATGACTGGCGGCGCCAGCGGTTACCGGATCATTGAGACACGACCCTTCCACCAGTTGGAGCATTTTTATGCCGCATTGGCTCTGGCGGTGGTAGCTGTGGCCGTATCCATGCAGGTGCGGCGCTCCAAGTTCGGTCTGGCACTCATCGCAATACGCGAGGATGAGGAAGCCGCTTCTGACCTGGGAGTGAACCCCTTTCGCACCAAGTTGCTGGCCCATGCCCTGGCCGCCGCGCTCACCGGAGCAGCAGGGGGCGTTTATGCGCAGTACGCCGCCTTCATTCATCCTCAGGGTGTTTTCGCGTTTGGCATCGGCGTTGCTATCCTTCTAATGCCGATCATTGGCGGCATTGGCACGATCTGGGGACCGGTGATTGGCGGTGTGGTTTACGGACTGATTCACGAAGAGTTAATTGCGTCGTTCCCGCAGTTGCATCTTCTGATCTACGGATCTCTGTTGATTCTGATTGTTCTTTTTGAACCAGCAGGAATTGTGGGATTGCTCGACAGGTCGTTCCGCGTCTTCGCGCGCGGATGGAGGGTTATTGGCTCCCATCCTTAGCATTGACCGCGTGACCAAGTACTTTGCCGGGCTGACTGCGTTGAACGAGGTGAGCTTCGACCTCCAGCCGGGAGGGATTTATGGCCTGATCGGCCCCAACGGCGCCGGCAAGACAACGCTGCTGAGCATCCTCGCCGGGTCCATCCAACCAACTTCGGGAACAGTCGTCTTTCAGGACCGCAACTTGACCGGGGCGAAGTCCTTCGCCATGGCCCAGGCCGGCATCGTCCGGACCCACCAGGTGCCCAGGCCCTTCCGAGCCCTTTCCGTGCTTGAAAACGTGGAAGTGGGCCTCCGCTTCGGTCGCAGCCAATGCTCGGCCGGCACCCCCCGAGATGCCAGTCAAATCCTCGAGTGGGTAGGAATTGCACACCTCGCAGACGCATCGAGCGTCACGCTTTCGGTCGGCGACCAGAAGCGTCTCGAGTTGGCCCGTGCTCTCGCCACTCGCCCCAGCCTCCTGCTCTGTGACGAGGTTTGCAGCGGGCTCACGGAACCCGAGACGGCCTCTGTGCTTCGCCTGCTTCGCAAAATCCAGGAAGCCGGCACTACGATCCTCTATGTGGAGCACAATTTGAAAGCAATCATGTCGGTCTCCCATCACGTCATCGTGATGAACTACGGACAAAAGCTGGCGGAGGGCTCACCCGAAGCAGTGCAGAGAGATCCCGCAGTCATTGCGGCCTACATCGGCAGAACGGCGTGCACGTAAATGGCTGAGCGCGGCGACCCAGATCGATTGCTTGAGGCGGAGGATCTCGACGTCGCCTATGGCACGATCCGGGTGGTTTGGGGCGTCAGCCTCCACCTGAATCGTGGCGAGGTCGTCAGCATGATCGGGCCCAACGGCGCCGGCAAGACAACCACGTTCAAGGCCTTGGCAGGACTCATTCCTGTTCGCAAGGGAAGAATCGTTTTCAATGGATGCGACGTAACCTCAGAGCCAGCGCACGAACGAGTGCGCCACCGTTTTTGTCTGGTTCCTGAAGGGCGCCAGTTGTGGCCCCGGATGACGGTCGAGGAAAATCTTCTGATGGGAGCTTTTTCACCTCCGCTCCGTGGGAAAGCTCATCAAAATCTCGAGCGAATTTATCAGATGTTTCCCAGGCTCGCTGAACGGCGAAGGCAGGCCTGCGGAACTCTGTCGGGAGGAGAACAACAGATGTGCGCCATCGGGCGCGGTTTGATGGCAGAGCCGCTGCTTCTGCTTCTGGATGAGCCTTCCCTTGGGTTAGCTCCCATGCTGGTGGAACAGGTTTTCGAGATGATTGGCCGGATTGCTGCCACAGGCGTCAGCATCCTGCTCGCTGCGCAAAACGTCAACGATGCACTGCTGGTTTCTCGCTCTACTTACGTGATGGAAACGGGACGGGTTGTCCTTGAAGGCCTGAGCGAGGAGCTGCGCACCAGCGACCATGTCCGCCGAGCTTACTTCGGGGTCGCCGACTGATGGCGCGGTGACTCCTGAAGAGTCGTTCAGGCCCTCCCACGCCGGTGGGTTGAACTTTCTAGCGCGGCGCGCGGCCGTCACATCGTCAACACTATGACAAGTTTTCGGCCATCGTTTTCTCAAGACAGGTCTTCGGATAGAAGTGCGCTGTGATAAAAACGTCTATGCTAAACGCATCCACTTGTACCGGGTCCGCGAAATCGTCAAAGAATTAGGGGACATCGGAGACCTCACGTCCGCATACGTCCGCTACCGACAGCACACGGACGAAAAGCCGTACGAGCCAGCACGGTTTGTTTCACGGCGCAACATGATGTTCCGCCGCACGTAGGTGACACCGGTGCAGGGATGGCTGCTCAAGCGTTGGGGAATATCCGTGGACCCGAATTTAAGCAGCTGAGAAAAGATCCGACAAAAAACGAGAAGCCGTATGATATGCGTTCGCACGACGGGAAAGAACCCCTTGTTCGCTTAGCGATACCGCTTCGGGTACCGCTCGACCATGCGATTTTGGCTCCTCTGGACCGCTAAGCGGTCGACTATTGAAACAACCACCGACGTGTCGCTGGGCGCGTACCGCTGTTTCAACGAGTCGCCCTGACATGAAGAACCTGCACCCGAACTTCGACCTTGAACCAATCTAGCCTACCGGGTAAACCGAAGAGTAATGTATCGTTTCGCGTGATTCCGTGATTCCGTGATTCCGTGAACGTGATGTGTGTTTCATTCTGATGTGGACAGAGCAAAGTTGACGTTATATCTCGGTTACACTCATTGTCCTTCGTCGGGCATGGTTCACTGTGCTTTCCACTGTCCAACGTTTCCCTGCGAACGCCGAAGCGGCTTGGCCTCGATGCTGACCGTTCGGCAGCCATCCTTTCAATCGCACAGGGTCAGTCTGATTTCCACAAGGTTTTGATGCCGAGCACAACGAAAACCCAGCAGGAGTTGAATATCACGTCTCCAAGTGGTCCCCACCCGTTGTCTCCGAACGGCAGAAGTAACCGGCCTGCGTAAGAAAATCGAGTCAGGAAAGCTGCACCCGTGGTGACAATCAATCCAGCAAGGGCAGACCACACAAGGTTCGAAAAGAAAGATCGATGGAACGCTACTAGGGACACTGGCCACCTCTGGCAGCAGCCGGACACATTTTATTAGCCGGACCCCAGAACTCCCAGCTCCCCGAACTTGGATTCCGGGGCCCTCCCCCTCGCAACTTACCAGCCAACTATACCCCTCTTCCTTCGTTTTGCAACCTCGGTGCGCACATAGCCATGGCGTTGGATGCCGGCCGCCTCCGCGATCAACTGTCGTGCCATCGCCATAGCGCTCATTTACCAATAGTCAAAACGTGTAATTGATTCCATGACAATGTCGGCTCCCACGCTCGAGTAAAGTTGGTGGTGCTGAATCCAACCAACAGGCTCGGGAGAAAGGAGCCGAACGATGATCATTAGATGATCATTATAGGAGTAGATTTTCATCCCGAGTTTCAGCAAATAGCTTCGGTGGATAGCGACACCGGAGAGTTCCAGGAGAAACGGCTGGGGCATCGCGAGGAAGCGGAGAAGTTCTATCGCGGGCTGGCAGCAGCGGACCAGCAGGTGCGAGTTGGGATGGAAGCCAGCGGGCAGGCGCGCTGGTTCGAACGACTGCTGGCCGAGTTGCAGGTTGAACTCTGGATCGGAGATGCTGCAGAAATCCGAGCCCGACGAGTACGCAAGCAGAAGACGGATCGGCAAGATGCGCAGCTTAGCCTATGGAGGACCTGATAAGCGGATTCACAATAGATGAGTACGTTCACCTCACCGGATCCCTAATCTTTGAGGTCAGAAACTGTCTGGTGGGCTGTGTTGGGTATGGGGAACTCGCGCAAAAAGAATTGGAGCCCTCGCACCCGGCTTTCACACCATGTTGCAACTGCGCTGAAATTGGCGGAACGAGCCTTCGACGTAGTGAAACAATTCGATCGCGAGTTCTATCGTCGCAGGCTGGAGGCGGAGAAACTGAAGACCGGCGCTCCCGACTAGTGGCAGCGAAACTGTATGAGAGGAATCCGCCTTAGTCTCTTTAACGGAGAGGCGATTTTGCTCCTGCAGTGTATAAGCGGCAGCCAAGAGTTGCCCGCAAACAGGGAACCCTGGCTAGACTTGACGACCGATGGATCCGTTGGAAGGGCAAACCCAAGAAATACGAATGCGACGTAGGCGTGCCAGCCGAGGCCGAAGGGGATTTTCGGCAGCTTTGAATCGCGGCGCGCGGCGCCTCGGTTTCCGGATACGCCATGCCTTGGACAGAATCTTCTCTATTGCCAGCCGCAAACTTCCCACAAGCCGACTTCTGGCCCGTGTCGTTGGGAGTCCGCCCTACTCCGAGCTTCCGCAGAGGGGCGACGCAGCTATCGCAGCTTTGCATACTCGGCTTTGGCCTGCTTGAAGATAGGGATGTCCGGGTCCGCATCTTTCCAGAGCGTAAGGAAATCCTGATAGGCCGATCTTGCCTTGGTGTCATCACCCGACAGCGCGTAAGCCCTGCCGAGCTGCAGGTGTGCCAGAGCACCAACAGGATCGCAGATAACGAGTCCTCGGTGATCGAGAATCTTCTGGAATTCCGCAGCGGCCTCAGCGCCGCGATGTGCCGCCAGATAGGCTAAGCCACGGACATAGGCGGGGTAGAGATTACCGGCGCCCAAAAGAAATTCAGAACCGCCCTCGATCGGACTCCCGCCCTCATAAGGAATTGCAGTTTGAAGCAGTTCGACAGCCTTTGACGGCTGGCTGTGGTTCAACGCCAGAAGTGCGCCGAGCGTCGGCACATATGTGAATTGGACGCTTGTATCCTCCGGCAAGCGTCTTGAGAGGTCTTCCGTTAGCGCTTGAGATCGAGAAGAATCTCCCCCCAGAGCAAGCGCAAAGCCGGCGACGTACACCACATCCCTGCTTTTTGAAAGCTCAAGTGCGTCCACGGCTCTCTGCCTTGCGATGGATCCATTTCCGAACAGCGCTTCCCGCACCGCCGCATCCGCTTCGTAAAGCGCCTCCGTTTCCCGCCGGTCCGCCTTCCGAGCCAAATCCGCTGCCCGCCGTGACATCTTCCTGGCATCTTCCAGGTGACCGGAATAAGCCGACACGAACCCTTCGGCGTTAAACATCCAGTCATCCACGTCGGGCTTTTCCCGAAACTGAGCGGCCTCCCGCTCCATTCCCGTCTTGTCGTCTCTCAAGAAGGCTATGACGAATCGCTGGACATAGAAATCAGGGATTTCAAGTTTACGCTCGAACGCTTGCTGCAGGGTATTTTCCGCTTCAGCCCTGCGCTCAAGCGCAAGGTAGCTGGCGGTAAGAATGCTATATCCTATGGAAAAGTCCTGGTCGATCCCTAAAGCGATCTTGGCTTCCTCGACCGACTTCTCATACTTGCCCAGTTGAGGGTAAATCCCCCCTGACAACAGCGCGTGAGGCAACCACGCACGCGGATAAGCTTGCACCCACAAGTCGCAGGCCTGTTGGGCCTTCTCCCGGTTTCCCGTAACCTGCAATTCGTAGTTAACAGAAATAAAGAACTTCTCCTGGTCGCTGGCGCGATCCCGCAGTTGATAGGCTTTGCTGGTATTTTTCGCAGATAGGGCAGATTCCCCGATGTCGCCATACATGCGCCCGATCGCAGCGTAAGCGCTGGCGAAGTCGGGGTCAATCTCGATGGCGCGACTGAAAAAGGGTACGGCGGCCGCTGCACCAGAGGAATAAGAAACCTGCCAGCCAGCGCTGTAGGCTTTCAAGGCTTCGAGTGATGGCGTCGTAGCCTCGGCGAGAGGTGTGTCATGGCTCTTAACGGTTGAGAGCGATTCACCAACACGGGTTCTGAACTTACTTGCGATTTGACTTAGGGCGTTCAGAACGTCTTCTTTTCTTGCAGCCTGCGCCTGCTCTTCATCCAGAACATCTCCAGTGCGGCAGTCCTTTGCGCGTAGCGTCAACACGTACTGGCTCCCAAGGCTTGCAATCGAGCCGTCGAGAACGGCCGCGCTTGCAGTTCGTTCGCAGATTTCCCGGGAGACTTCCCCGGTAAGTCGTGCGTCGGCTGGCTTGGCCATCAGCTTCAGCATCTGCTGGATGCGCTCGTCTGAG
>Ga0187802_10000215_pt1 | contig 13462 bp, 9 predicted proteins | sample NC_wetland_sal_i_FD_130584 | JGI IMG/M metagenome (GOLD analysis project Ga0187802, IMG submission 130584) | Wetland sediment microbial communities from Neuse River Estuary, North Carolina, USA - Control_2 | ecosystem: Environmental > Aquatic > Freshwater > Wetlands > Sediment | place: USA... | reverse complement strand
GAAATTCGGCTACAAGAATTCGCAGGTCACGGTGCTGGCTCCAACGGGTACGATCGGATTCATGATGGATTGCGACACCACCGGAATCGAGCCGGATCTCGCGCTGGTGAAGCAGAAGCGGCTGGTGGGCGGCGGCGTCATCAAGATCGTCAACAACACGGTGCCGCAAGCGCTGATGAAACTTGGGTATCAGCCCGAAGATGTGGCAAAAATCGTGGACTTCATCGACGCGAACGGCACGATCGAAGGCGCTCCGGGACTGAAGCCCGAGCATCTGCCGGTGTTCGATTGCTCGCTCGCTCCGATGGGCGGCGGCCGGTCGATTGCCTGGCGCGGCCACCTGCGCATGATGGCAGCGGCGCAGCCGTTCCTTTCCGGCGCGATCAGCAAGACGATCAACATGCCGGAAGAATCCACCGTCGAGGACATCATGGAAGCGTATATTGAGTCCTGGAAATACGGGCTCAAAGCCGTCGCCATCTATCGCGACAACTCCAAGCGCTCGCAGCCGCTCTCCGCTGCCGGCAAGAAAGAAGAGGAGAAGGCTGCCGTGGAACCCACCCCTTCGAAGGCCGAAGCTCCCGCGCCCCAGCAGCAGGACCTATTCCCGGGAACGAAGCGCCGCAAGCTGCCAAGCGAACGCAACTCGATCACGCATAAATTCTCGATCGGCGGCCATGAAGGCTACATCACGGTGGGGAAGTACGCGGACGGCCAGCCCGGCGAAATCTTCATCAAGATGGCCAAGGAGGGCTCCACGCTCTCCGGCATCATGGACGCTTTCGCTCTCTCCGTCTCGATTTCTCTGCAATACGGCGTGCCGATGCGCGCGCTGGTGGACAAGTTCGTGAATGCGCGCTTCGAGCCTTCGGGCTACACCGGCAATCCCGAAATCCGCTACGCGAAGTCGATTGTGGATTACATCGGGCGGTGGCTTGGCGGGAAGTTCATCTCGCCGGATTACCTCGATCACGACGGGACAGCGGTTGACCAGGATCTTGCTCTCTCAACACCCGCGGCGAGCGGCAAGGCCCCGGCATCCGTCACGGTGATGAAAGTGGCGGATCCCGAGCCATCCACGCGCCCGCGCGCCGCAATCGACGATGCGCCTTCGTGCTCCGAGTGCGGCATGCTCATGACGCCGAACGGCAGTTGCTACAAATGCTCCAATTGCGGCAGCACTTCCGGCTGCAGCTGAGCTTAGGTTACTCAGTTACGGCTAGGGGGATGCCGACCGGCGGAGCGACTGAATCGCAGTTGCCGCGAGGATAATCACCGCAATCCCCAGCACGACCCACAGAAACACGCTATGTTGTTCCGTCCAGGGTTGGGGATCCGACCAGCCGGGATTCACTTCCTCAGGCCCGAGTGTTGCGGCCACAGCCGCGGTCATTTGTTTCGCATCGAGCCGTCGCACGAGATCGTATTCCGGCCGCTTGGCTTCGCTCTGCCCGTAGAGCAGCCGGTAGCTCCGGCCCGGTTGTTGCTCAAACACGATGTGAGCAGGCGTTGCGTAGAGATGGGGGATGGCGCCGGCGAGCGGGGCATCATTGCGATTTACAATTTCCACGCGCCAGTAGCGCCCGTGCGCGAGGCTTGAGTTCAAGCGGAGTGAAAGCTGCTCCTGAACGGTCTCGCCGAGGCGGTAACGATAAATCTCTCCGTACACCAGTGTGGGCCATTCCGATTTGTCGGAGCTGGTGGACACCACTACCGAGCGGATAAATTCCGCCGGCGCGGCGACTTCGAACCGCAGTTCCGAAACCGGGATCGCCACGTCGCCTAAATCAACGATCCAAGTGGTTCGATCCGGTTTGCCCTTCGCATCCGGAATCATCGCTATCGGCAGCGCGACACGCTCGGGGGCTTCCGTGGTTTCATGAAGCACGCTCGCGCCGGCGATCGGAAACTGCTTCGCTCCGTCGAGGATGCGCACGCGCAGAAAATTCGCGTTATTTTCCGAATAGCTCACCGTCTGCGTGCCCTGAAGATGGTCCTTCTGGAAGCGGAAGATGGGAGCGCGTTGCTGGACGATGCGCCACACGTGCGCGTCGTCGCTCGCTTCCACCTGCACCCACTCGATGAAATCGGTTTCGCTGGTTTTTATCTGGACGGCGTTATGGAAGGGCGCGCGCCCGGAGATTTCCAGAATCAACTGCGTGTACAGCCCCGGGGCAAAGCTCTTTTCATGCACCGTTGTCGAGACCGGCGCCGTGGTTTTCGAGCCTTCGCGCCTGAACACGACGTAGGGCGTCTCAGCGCCGAGATCGTCGATGACGCGCAGGTCAGAGAGCCCGGCGCGGGACTTTGGGTAGAGCTCCTCGGTGATGGTCACGCTCGAGAGGCGCGGGGTATCAGCGGGTGAGAGCTCAATTGCGCGGGAGTAGAGCCAGTTCTTCCACGCAGGCGGCAAAGGTGTAGCAGCCAGCGAACCAGCAGCGGCGATCAGGACAATCGCAGCGATCCGCCTGCGCCGCTTGCCGTCCAGCAAGATCAATTTCACGACCCTTTTTCGCTTTCCCGCATTGCCGCCAGCCGCCGCTGATAGAAAAAGGAAATCAGCATGAGCACGAGGCCCAGCAGCAGAAACGAGATGATGCGGTAGAACCGCTGGAGGAAAGAAAGATCGAATAGAAACACCTTCGCGATGACGACTCCCAGCAGCGCCAACGCCTGCCAGCGCACAGCGGCGGATTTCTTCCGCATGCCTGCAACGATCAATCCCAGCGCGTACACAAGCCAAAGAGAGGAAAGGGCGAGTTCCTGCGCCAGGCCGGTGTCGATTCCGAGCGATGGCATCCGCCCGAACGCATCCCATATCTCGAGCGAGAGCGCCGCAAGCGCAAGCACGTTGGCGCCGATGGCCAGGGCCTGGAACACGAACATTTCCGCCTGCTCGAGCTTGATGTCCGAGTCGCGCGCGAAGAGGTACGCAGCAACAAAGCTTGCGACTACAATGGCAAAAGTGAGGAAGCGCGCGTTGAAAAATAATTGACCGGCCGGGATGGGAATGAACACAAGCCGGCCAGCCGCGATGACAAAGAGGAGAAAGCCGGCGGCGCGAAGCTCGGCCACTCGAATGCGGATCCCGCTCCAAACCAACACGGCGCCCTGCACGGCCCAACCGATCGTGATCCACTTGCCGTCGAGGCGAATCGGAATCGCCAGCGTCACAAACGTGAGCGCAAGTCCGGCGTAGAGAACTCGCCCGAGCCGCGCACCTGCAGTTTCTTTTGCCGGCAGCGCCCGCTCTGCGAACAAATGGGCCGCCGCAAGCGCCAGCACGAATACCGTCAGCACCCAGCGGCGCTCCGGCCAGAGCATCGCGCGCAATGCAATCAGGTAAGCGAAAGAATTCACGAGCACGATGCTGGCTTCAAGGACCGAAAGCTCGCCCTCGCGGCGGCTGCGCACCACTGGCAGCGCCGCGAACAGCAGGAAAAAGATCGTCGCAAAGAAAATTGTCTTCACGAGCGCGTCTTCGGCATAAAACTCGTTGTACCATCCCCAGAAATAGACCAGCGTCGCTGCGAATTGAATCGGAGGGAGCGTTTTCCAGTCGCGCGCTCGTGCAAGCCCGAGCATTCCCGCGCCGAGAACGATCAGATAGGTGAAAAGGACGGTCTCATGGTTTTCCCCCGTGCTGACGAGCCACGGCGTAATCACGCCGCCAATCAGCGAAAGCACGGCGATGCGCTCCGAATTGCGGCCTACAGCAACGAGAGCCGTTGCCGCCGTCACCACGATCATCAGCGCGAACCCGGCGGACTGCGAAAAGAGGTGGTAATACTGGCAGCCCGCCCAGAGGGAGAGATACAGCACCGCCGCGCCAAGCCCTGCGATTCCTTCGGAAAAATATCGATAGCCCTTTTCGAGCAGGCGCTGGCTCCAGGGAAATAGCGCGCTGCCAACGAGCAGCCCGATCCCCACGCGCCCGCGGGGGCCCACCCAGTTGTTCTCGAAGGCGTATTTCAAAAAAAACGTCACCGCGAAGAAAAGTGCGATGATTCCCACGTAGTGCATCCAGCGGCCGGCGACCAGCGCTTCGAAATTGGCGCTCTCCTCCTGGCTAATGGGCTTTGCCGCAGGACGAGAAAGAGGGGCCGAGAGGCTTGGAGGTGCAGGACGCGGCGGCATGGATGCAGGTGGAGCTGGGGCTATTGGGGTGGCTGGGACTGGTCGCGGAGGTTCGGGTTTGGGTAGCGCGGCCGGCGGTGGCGCGGGAGCAGCCGCGGGACGACCGGCGGGTGTCATGGTTCGCTCAATTTGGTCGAGGCGCTGCTCGAGCGTGTAAAGCCGGCCGAGTATCTGCCGCACGATTCCGCTAGCGTCTTCGAGCTTCCGCACGCGGGCAAACGCCATGATCGAGAGAATGGGGACGGCGATGAAGAAGAACAGCGCCAGCAGGACGAGCAGTGGCGTGGCGGCTTCCATGTGCGAGAGGGGGTAGACCCGCGCGCGCATTACACCATAGTAACTTGGGCCGGGCAACGAAGTTCTCAAGCCATTTGCCGGGCCCGGCACGCGTATGGGTTACGGGATGGTAAGATGAGGCGCGCCCGAAATAGTCGGGTGCGAAATCATGCTGCGCTTGCGACAACTGATACCGCCGCTCACGCTGCGAACATCGCAGGGACGGACGATCCGCGCAGAGGACTTCAAGCAAAAGAAAAACCTCGTGATTGCGTTTCTCGACGCGGATTGCGCGCTGTGCGGTGATTTTCTCAGCCGTCTGGCGGCGCGCGCTGCCGATTTGCGCGAGAAGGAAGCGGTGGCGCTCGTCGCCTTTCTCGAACCGCCGCTTCTTTCGATCGCAGGCAGCCTGCCCCAAGAAATCACTGCGGGCTCGGATATGCCGGGGCGTGGGGCGCGCGCGTTTCTGGGCGACGATGCGTTCTCCGCGCGCGGGCTCGTCCGGGGCGGCGTGTTCGTCACGGACCGCTACGGCGAACTCTTCGCGCAGTGGCCTACCGCGCGGCACGACTTTCCCGCGGTCGATGAAATCATAGGCTCGCTCAATCAGGTGGAAATCGCCTGCGAGGAATGCAGCACTCCCCTCTGGCCGGCAGAATCTTAGACTCAATCCCAGAACTGCATTCGCTGAGCGGTTGCCAACCTGCGCCGAAACCTCCGGCCGAAAAAAAGAGGGGGCTCTTTCGAGCCCCCAATTTGCTCTACCCCCAAGATTCCGGTTTCGGCGCGGCGAAACCGGCCCACCCCGGGATAAGAGACAGCCGCACAATGAGGTGCACGCACGTTGCCATGGCGAGTCAATTTCCGCACAAGGCTCAGGCGCTTGCAGACAAGAGACTTAGCGCAAGAAGATGTGCTCGATAGATGGGTTTCCTGGTCTTAAAATCCAGTTTCTGAAAATAGAAGCTGGCTTTTCTATGTTCTTTGGAAGGATTCTAATTGAGTCACCAAGTGCGAGATCGAGGATTCTAAGAGCACTCCTTTCAATGAATTGCTCCACGCGTGTTCGATTTCGAAATTTCTGAGACAAGGCACCACTATGCCGCGCTCGCCGAGGAAGCTTTCTCCGCTGCCGCGCGGCGCCAGCGCTTCCAGGCCCAGCGCGCCGGGAAGAAGAGCAGCGCTCCCCAGATGAGCAGCGCCGGCCCAACTGCGAGGAGCCACACAGCGAATCCGATCACGCTTTCGACCACGCCATGGTATCCCTCGACGAGGGCGTTGTGCAGGCGTGTGGCCGTGGACGGCGGCGCAACCTGGAGGCTGGCCCTGAAATCTTCGCCCACGGAGAGCTGCAAGGTGGCGTAGTCCACCCGCGTCTTAAGGTCACGCTGGTCCGCCTCCATCTGCTCGATTTCGCCGCGGACGCGCGCAATCTCCTTTTCGACGTCGAGGACATCTTTCACCTTTCCCGTGTTGTTGCGCAGCACTTCGACGAGCCGCTGCTCGGTGGCGCGGGAGTTTTTGAGGCGTGCGACCAGGTCCGTATATTGCTTGGTGACTTCCTCGCCCGATTGCGATTCCTGCTCGACGCGGCCGAGCTGCTTCAGCTCCGCAAGCGCGGCATCGAGCTGAGGCGAGGGAATGCGCAAGGTGGCGTTCAACTGGCGCGCCGCATCCTGAGGCGTGACGGTGTTCAGCTCGCCGATGTAACCGTGATGCCGGCCGGTGATTCCTTTCACCGCCGCTTCGACCGGCCCGAAATCCTTCACCAGGATCGAGAGCGCAGCAGTGCGCGCGATCATCGGTTCCTGTGCGGCAGACAAAAGGGGCGGCTGGTTGGAGATGACTTTTCCCTGCTGGTCGGTGATGGGCTGGCCATCACGGGTAAATGAATTTTCGGGGTGATCGCCAAGCCCATGGAAAAGCCCATTTGAATCTCGAGCAATTCCGGGGAGTGGGCGCGTGACGGGTGACTTAGTGTCGGTGCTTTGAAGCCAACCGAGATAAGCAGAGGGGCGTTCAACCTTCTGTGAGGCGATACCTCTGCTGAATTCTCTTTGCTGAATCCGCATGAATGCAAAGGCGAGAAAAGCCGTCGCCAGCGCGCCGCCAAGTGCCCAGGCCCAGGGCCGCCTCTGCCACGAAAAAAAGCCGCGGAGAAGGCCCTGCTTAAAACCAACCGTGTCACCCGTCTTCGGCCGGGCTTGCTCATGTACGGCCTTGCTGACGTGCTCGGTCAAGCGGCGCGGTGAAGGCTCTACTTCCCACGCAGCCAATTGATCCGACACGCGACGGAGTCCGGCGGCAATCGACCGGCATTCGACGCAATGATCGAGATGCGCGGCAAGCGCCGAAGCGCGGTGCGGCTCGAGTTCTCCATCGAGATAGGCCATGATTTCTTCGGGTTCAAAAGCATGTTGAGCAGAGCGATTCATCGCAGCACCTCAAGCTTGGTCGCGCGCAGGCAGCAATTGCTCTTTCAAAGCCATTCGCGCGCGAAAGAGTCGCGAGCGCACCGTATTGACGGGCAAGCGCAGAAGCCCCCCGATTTCGGCGTAGCTCAGTTGTTCGTACTCGCGCAGCATCAGAATCTCGCGGTCTTTTTCCTCGAGGCGCTCGAGAGCATGTCGCACCCAGAGCGCCGCATCGGGGTTGTCCTCGGCAGGCGGGTCCTGATCTGCATCGCCCCTCGGCAATTCCCGCCCTGCTTTGCGCCGGTCCGCCGACACCAGGTTGATCGCGATGCCGTAGAGATAACTTCGAAATCCCGCGCGCGGCTCATAGCGCGCCACGTTGCGCAGCACGGCGAGGAAGCATTCCTGCGCTAACTCTTCGGCGCGCGCGGGATTGTCGAGCCGGCGGCGAAAGAAGCCATAAAGCGGGTCGCGATAGCGCTCGAAAAGCTCCACGAAGGCTTCGCGCGAGCCTTTCTGAAAATCGAGGATCAAATGGTCGTCGCTCGTCATGCTGCGCCGCGCACCTTCTTCCTCACGGCCGACCCGGACCATCCTGCCGGGCCCGGCCCGCTCATTACTTAGAATGTCGCGAGCCGGGAAAAAGTTCCCGGCCGGGCCGCGATTTCGATTGCCCGGAGTGATACTAGGATGAGAACGGCAGAGCGGCGATTTCTTGCAGGGGGGCGTTAAGCGCCGATGGAAGACTTCAGGGCGGAGGCAAGCGCATCGGTCCAGCGACGGACGTCTTCCTCGCGTTCGGCTTCCACCATCACGCGCGCAAGAGGCTCGGTACCCGAATAGCGCAGGACCACGCGGCCGGAATTTCCGAGAGCCCGTTCCGCCTCTGCGAGCAGGCGCGAAACTTCGGGCAGCGAATCGAGCACAGGTTTCGAGCGCACGCGCACGTTGACGATTTCCTGCGGGAAGGTTTTCATGCCGGCGACAAGCGAGGCGAGCGGACCGAGCAGCGAAACGATTGACGCAATTTTCAACGCGGTGAGCATGCCGTCGCCGGTGGTGGCGTCGTCGAGAAACAGAATGTGGCCAGACTGCTCGCCGCCGAAATTCGCGCCGATCCGCAGCATCTCTTCGAGGACGTAGCGGTCGCCCACGGCCGTGCGCACAAGCCGGAGGCCCGATTTTTCAAGGGCGCGCTCCAGCCCGAGATTCGCCATCGTGGTGCCGACGATCACGTTTCCCTTGAGCTTTCCGGCCGATTGCAGGTAGCGGCCGGCGACGAGCAGCACGCCATCGCCATCCACGCGCCCGCCCGAAGCGTCCGAAAAAATCGCGCGATCTGCATCGCCATCGAACGCAACGCCGAGCGCCGCGCCGGCCTCCGCCACTCGCTGCTGCATCGCTTCCGGGTAGAGCGCGCCGCAACCGGCGTTGATGTTCCGCCCGTCGGGCGCGGCGTTGATGGCAATCGCCTCGGCACCGAGCGAGCGGAACAGGCGGGGCGCGAGCTTGCTGGCAGCGCCATTCGCGCAGTCGAGGACGATTTTCATTCCCGCGATTATTGCGCCGGGCAAAACTGCCTCGCGCAACCCGGCGAGATAATCCTCGTGCAGCTTTTCATCGCCGCCGAGTTGCAGCGCGCGAGCAGCAGGGGCAGGTGATTTCGAGGAAAGGATCGAATCTTCGAGTTGCGCCTCGACCGCATCGGGGAATTTCATCCCCGAAGAGGCAATCAACTTCACGCCGTTATCGTGATACGGATTGTGCGATGCGGAAATCACCACGCCGGCGGCGAATCCCTCGCGGTTCACGAGCCATGCCACCCCGGGCGTGGTCAGCACGCCGGCAGAGACCGGCTCGGCGCCTGCCGCGCCGAGGCCGCGGGCAATGTGTTCGGCAATGTGCGGGCCGGACTCGCGCGTGTCGCGCCCGATGAGCACGCGCGGACGAGCCGAGTGCGTGCGCACATACTCGCCTAGAGCAAGCCCCACGCGGACGAGCGTCGCGTCGTCGAGCGGATATTCGCCCGGGATGCCGCGGATGCCGTCGGTGCCGAAGAGTTCCTTAGCCATGCAATCGAAATCCTGCGCCTCTGGAGACGAGGAGCACGCGATTCTATCATCGCTGCTCATGGGCCCACGGAGGGCGGCCTGCAATCCCCGCGAAGTTGTCACCCTCACGAGAAGCGCCGGGGCGTTGTACGCAGGGGCACATAAATCCCGGTTCGCCGCGCGCTGTGCTATCGTACGACGATGCCAATGGAAGAAACGAGAGTGGTCAGCACAAGCTCGGTAAGCGCGCGGATCATCGCCGCCGGGATCGTAATCGCGTTCTGCTACTGGGCGTCCACGGTGCTGGTGACGCTGCTGGTGGCGGTGTTGATGGCGTACTTCCTCGACCCCCTCGTCACCTGGCTGGAGGAGATCCACATCCCGCGCGCGCTTGGCTCGCTGCTCATCGTGCTGGCTACGATCGCTGTCCTTGTGGTCGTGGGATGGACCCTGGTCGAACGCGTGGACCAGTTTGGCCGGGACTGGCCGCAATACCGTGCGCCCCTGCGCGCCGCCACGAATGCGATCGAGAAGAAGCTTGAAACCTTCGAGGCACACGTTTCCGAGATTGAACCAATCGAGCGGGGTGGCCAGAGGATCGTGGAAGTTGCCGAGTCACATCCGGTGCGCACGGCGCTGTTTTCGAGATTGAGTTCGCTTTACTCATTCATCCTCGCGGCAACGTTCGTTCCGTTCCTTGTGTTCTTCATGCTGGCGGCCAAGCGCCAGGTGTGGCATGCCACGATGCAGTTGTTCCCAACCACGGAGCGCACGCAGGTGAAGGAGACGCTCGCGGATGTGACGCTCGTGCTGCGCAGCTACGTGGTGGGGACGGCGCTGGTGGGGCTGGTGCTTATCTTCGCAAGTTGGATGGTTTTTCTGGCACTCGGGCTCGAATTTCCGTTTCTCGCCGCGCTGGTCTCCGGACTCTGCAACCTAATCCCTTATCTCGGCGTGGTGCTCTCCTGGCTGCCGCCCCTGCTGATCGGCCTGAAGCAATTTCACTCGCCCGGGCCATTTATCTTCATCTGCGTGATGCTCACTTTCCTGCATCTGGTGACAGCCAACCTGCTGATCCCGGCGCTGGTGGGCTGGCGGGTGCGGCTGAATGCGCTGGCGCTGACAGTGTCGATTCTCTTCTGGGGGTGGCTGTGGGGAGCGATGGGCCTGATCCTTGCGATTCCCATAACTGCAGTGATCAAGGTGATCTGCGACCACGTGGAGAGCATGCAGCCGGTGGGCCGCTGGCTCAGCGCGTGATTCTCATGCGGCATCAGTTGGACAGGCCTCTGACCGGTCCGGTTTCCTCTTTTTCCAAGTCGGACTTAGGTTAGACCATGGAGTCGTGCGATCAAGCGCTTCAGCGCCATCCCGTCCGCCGCCTCCTGAAACAATCGAATCGCCGCAATCCCTACCGCGCCCGCGCGGATGCAGTCCGCAGCGTTCTCTTCACCGAGCCCGCCAATCGCGATCACAGGGATGCGTACTCCGGCGCAAGCCTCCGCAAGGCGGGTAATCCCTTGCGGTGCCCCGAACGGCACCTTCGAAGGCGTCTCGAAGACCGGCCCGAAGAAGACATAGTCAGCCCCTGCGGTTTCGGCCTCCTTCACTTCTCCGGAGCTATGGCAGGAAACTCCAATCAGGAACCCGGCCGGGGCATTTCCAGCGCGGCACCATCGCACTACGTCGCGCGCCGGCGCCGACTCATGGCCGAGATGCACACCGGCCGCGCTTGCCGCCAACGCCACATCGAGCCGATCATTTACGATGATACGCGCGGCGCCCATTTGAACCGCCCGCCGCGCAAGATTGAACAAATCCCGTCCTGGCAGGTTCTTCTCGCGAATCTGGATCCAATCTGCGCCCGCAGCCGCCGCGGACTCAATTTTATCGAGCAGACTCTGTAATGGAACCCCCGAGCCGAGGGTCTTCCGGTCGGTCACATAGCAGACGATTGGCCGGGAATCAGGTGCGGCTGGCAACGGCAGAAGTCCGGCGGCGGAATGCCTCAAGCGCGAGGAACACATTCATGATTCCCAGCCCGGAGATGGCCCCGCGTACATAGGCGTTTTTGACGAAGAATCCGAGCGCGGGATACTGGTAGAGAAAATAATTGGCCTCCCAGACCTCGGACCATGGCACCAGGATCAGCACCAAGCCCACTTCGAGCCACATCAGGAGCACCACAACGCGCAGCAACCGGTTGAGCATCAGGGTATGGATTATGGGAGATTCGCGGCGGGGTGGCAACAGTTGAACGGATCGGACCGGAAACAGTTTTACGTAGAAGAGGACTATCGCTTCTGAAGCTCTGAAATGCGATCCGATACGTCGCGGTAGTCGATGTTCATCGCGTAAACCTGTCGAAAGCTGTCGAGCGCTTTGTCGGAGTCGCCGGCTTGTTCAAGCGCGATGCCGAGATCATAGCGCAGCGCGAGTACGGCCTCCTGTTCGAGCCCGGGGACTTCGAGCGCCCGCTGATACCATAGCGACGCGATCTTAGGCTCTCCCTTTTCCATGAAGCAAAGGCCAAGAAGCGTCGAGCAATTCATCGAATAGCGGAAGGGCTTCCCCTTCTGCACCGCTTTCGCCACCTTCTGGAATTCTCCGATGGCCTCGTCGACTAAGCCCATTTCGCGGTAGGCAATACCCAGGTTGTAGTGCGTCTCGAGGTCTTCATCTTCTTCGCCAAGCTCGCCCAGTTCGTTTCGAAATTCCTGGAAGACTTCCGCAAGCTGGTTCAGGCTCTCGACGGTCGCCTCGGGAACAGGCCCGGCAGCAGGCGTTACGGGAGCGGTGGCCACTGGTTGCGGTGCAGGCGCATGGATCTTCGGCGGAGCGGCAGCCACGGCCGGTTCGCGTGCCGGAGCTTCCATGTCTTCGATTTCCGCCACAAGCTCGCTGATAAAATCTTCCGTGCTCGCAGGCCCGGTCTTGCTCTCCACCTGCGCGGGCGTAAGTTCCAGCTCAAATTCGCCATTCCCAGATGCTACCGTCTCTGTGACCGGCGTCTCCGCCTCAGGCTCTTCGACGAGTTCTATGGCCGGCTCGGAAGCGGACTCCTCAATCGTGTCCTGCACCTCGACGGGCTCAGGTTCAGGCTCGGCCACAATCTCAAATTCCGCGGCCGCTTCTTCGAGGACGACCTCGGGCTCGGGTGCCGCAGGCTCCGGCTCATGAACAGGCGCGGGCTCGACCTTGGCCTTGGAAGCAGCCGCGGGAGGCTCGACAACCTCCTGCACCATCGCCTCCCATTCGTCTGACAGGTCAACTTCTTCAGGCGCTACTGCCGGATCCAACGAGACGGCCGCCGGCGCCTGCTCGACAGGCTCAGGGACCACCGGAGGATGTGCTTGCTGCGGTTCAGGTTCCGGCGCGGCCTCCACGAGGGGAATCTCGAATTCAGCAGTTGCAGGGGGCGGTGGAGCAGGCTTTGCAGTAGCTGCTGGCGGCGCCTTCGTCGCCTTTGCCGCGGGAGCTTCGACCAGCGCAGCCTCCACTACGGAGGCTTGCGGCTCCGCTTCCGCGGGCGCGGCTGAGACGGGCGGCGCCATTTCTGGCGGCGCAGGGGCAGCCGCAGGCAATTCCGCTTCGGTGATTCCTGCTGCCTTCTGGAACCGCAGGCGTAGCTCAGCGAACCTGTCGGCGTTGACCGTATCGTTACGCTCGCGATGAATTTGCTCCAACTGGGCCGCCAAGCCGGCGGTGCGGCGTTCATCGCCCGCTCCGAGATAGAGGTCAAGCAATCGCTCGAGGGTTGGGGTATGCCGTGGGGCGCGCTGCAGCACGTTTTCAAGAAGGTGCGTAGCCTTCTGCGTCAGCCCATAGCTCGAAAACAGGTCCACATCCGTGAGCGCCTGCGCGATATAGCGCTGCGTCTCTTCATCAAGGGTTTCTTCCGTGATCGGAGGCGGCGCTGCAGGCTGTTCCCCCACAAGCACAGTCACTGCTTCTGCCGCCGGTTCGGCTGAGGGGCCTGGAGGAGGCGCCGAGGCCGTGGGGACCGGCTCTTGCGCGCCACCTGTGCGCGTGCGAAGCTGGTTCAACCGCTCGACCAGCCGCTCATCGTCCTTGTTCTTATCGATCAGCTCCTGAAGCAATTCCTCGGCGCGAGTCAGATTGCCGGCAGCGGCACAGGCATCTGCAAGCTGGCTCAGCGCAAGAGGCAGCTCGTGCGAGTTGCTCGTGTGGCGGCAGAAATCCACAAGCATCTCGAGCGGCTCCACCTGGCCGGAGAGTTGCCGGGTGGCCGTACCCAGCGATTTGTGGAATTTATCCTGCTCGCCGGCCTCGATCATGGGATCGCGAAGTTCCCGCAGGAGTGGGAGCGCCACAAGGGCCTGCCCGGCTTCAATCAGAGACTCCGTAACTCTGAACATCGGTCCAAAATGATCGTGCCCTCGCGCGAGTTGCTTGCGCGCGCGATCGGCAGCCGCTTTCGTATCCCCGGCTTTGAGCTCGAGATCGAGCAGCAGGTTCGTCACCTCGCCGCCTGCATCGGCTTCCGGATGGCTCTCGAGGATTTTTACGGCCTGTGCGCCTTTGCCGCTCGCGCTCAGCACCTTCACTTTCAGCAAGAGCGCG
>Ga0187802_10000211_pt1 | contig 13641 bp, 11 predicted proteins | sample NC_wetland_sal_i_FD_130584 | JGI IMG/M metagenome (GOLD analysis project Ga0187802, IMG submission 130584) | Wetland sediment microbial communities from Neuse River Estuary, North Carolina, USA - Control_2 | ecosystem: Environmental > Aquatic > Freshwater > Wetlands > Sediment | place: USA... | reverse complement strand
AAGCTTAGGTGGATTTATGTCGTGAATCCCGAGCGGAGCATCGCAATTCGCTCTGCGAATCGCAACGCGGAGTCGAGGGACCTGCTGTTATGAATAACCAGACAAATGCCCAAACGCACTGACATCTCGAAAATCCTGATTCTCGGCTCTGGCCCCATCATCATCGGCCAGTCGGCGGAGTTTGATTACTCCGGCACGCAGGCTTGCAAGGCGCTCAAGTCCGAAGGTTTCGAAGTGGTGCTGGCCAACTCCAACCCGGCCACCATCATGACCGATCCGGAAGTGGCCGACCGCACCTACATCGAGCCGCTCACCCGCGAATATCTGCAAGAGATCATTCGCGTCGAGCGCGAGCTCTCGCCCAGCAATGGCTTCGCGGTTCTGCCCACAGTCGGCGGCCAAACTGCCCTTAACCTCGCGATTGAGCTTTCAGATGGCGGAGTGTTGGATAAATACAACGTCCAGCTCATCGGCGCACAGATCAGCGCAATAAAAAAAGCCGAAGACCGGCTGTTTTTCAAAGATGCGATGCAGAAGATCGGCCTCGACGTTCCCAAGTCCGCACTCGTGAACAATCTGAAAGACGGCCTGGAGTTCGCCGGCAAGATTGGTTTCCCGGTTATCGTGCGCCCGTCCTTCACCCTGGGCGGGAGCGGTGGCGGCATCGGCTACAACCGCGAAGAGCTGATGGAAGTGCTCGCCCGCGGCCTCGATTTTTCTCCCGTACACGAAGCCCTGATCGAAGAGTCCGTGCTGGGCTGGAAAGAATATGAACTCGAGGTGATGCGCGACCTCAAGGACAACGTCATCATCATCTGCTCAATCGAAAACTTCGATCCCATGGGCGTGCACACCGGCGACTCGATCACGGTTGCTCCGGCGCAGACTCTCACCGATCGCGAGTATCAATCCATGCGGGACGCTGCCATCGCCGTGATTCGCGAGATCGGCGTCGAGACCGGCGGATCAAATATTCAGTTCGGCGTCCATCCTACCACCGGCCGCATGGTGGTAATCGAGATGAATCCGCGCGTCTCGCGGTCCTCAGCGTTGGCCTCGAAGGCTACTGGTTTCCCCATCGCCAAGATTGCCGCCAAGCTGGCTGTGGGTTATACCCTGGACGAGATCCCCAATGACATTACGCGCAAAACGCCAGCCTGCTTCGAGCCCACGCTTGATTACGTCGTGGTGAAAATTCCCAAGTGGCAATTCGAAAAATTCCCCGGAGCAGACGAGAACCTCGGCCCGCAAATGAAATCCATGGGCGAAGTCATGGCCATCGGCCGCACCTTCAAAGAAGCATTGATGAAGGCGGTGCGCGCTCTCGACACCGGCAAGCGCATTGGCGGAGAGAAAATCGAGCCCAAGATTCTCACCCAGCGGCTGGTGACGCCACACCCGGAGCGGCTTTCCTACGTTCGCTACGCATTGCGCCAGGGCCACACTGTCAAGCAACTGGCGAAGATGACATCGATCGACCCGTGGTTCCTCTACCAGCTCAAAGAAATTAATGACATGCAGCTTGAGCTGGAGAAACATCCCATGGAGTCGATCCCGACAGAGGTACTGCGCGAGGCCAAGCGCATGGGTTTTTCGGACGGCCGACTGGCGGCAACCTGGCGGCTTAGCGGCAGAGGGGATCAGGACAAAGTCCGCCATCAACGCAAGAAGCACGGCATCAAGCCGGTGTACAAGCGCGTCGATACCTGCGCCGCGGAATTTGAAAGTTACACTCCGTACTTGTATTCGACGTACGAAGAAGAGGATGAGGCGACGCCGACTCACAAAAAGAAAGTCATCATCCTGGGCAGCGGCCCCAACCGCATCGGCCAGGGAATTGAATTCGATTACTGCTGCTGCCACGCAGCCTTCGCTCTGCGCGACGACGGTTACGAGACCATCATGATCAACTGCAACCCCGAAACCGTGTCCACCGACTACGACACCAGCGACCGCCTATACTTTGAGCCGCTGACCCTCGAAGACGTGCTCGCGGTGTGTGAACACGAGGCTTCGTCGGGCGCGCCAGTTGGGGTGATCGTGCAGTTTGGCGGGCAGACTCCGCTGAACCTGTCTTTACCGTTGAAGGCTGCAGGGATAAACATCATCGGCACGGCGCCGGAAAATATCGATCTCGCCGAAGATCGCAAGCGCTTCGGAAAGCTGCTCGAGGAACTCGACATCCCGCAAGCTCCCGGCGCCATGGCAGCCTCGATCGAAGAAGCCGTCGAAGGCGCAAATCGTGTCGGATACCCAGTGCTGGTACGGCCCTCCTACGTCCTGGGCGGGCGCGCCATGGTCATCGCCTACGATGAAGAAACGGTCGTCCGCTACATGAAAGAGGCAGTCGAATATTCGCAGGACCGCCCGGTTCTGATCGATCACTTCCTCGAGGATGCAATCGAAGTAGACGTGGACGCGCTCTCGGACGGAGAAGATGTTGTCATCGGCGGCATCATGCAACATATCGAGGAGGCTGGCATCCACTCCGGTGATTCCTCCTGTGTTCTTCCCGCGGTCGACATTCCCCAACCCCTGATGGCCCGCATGCGCGACTACACCTTCAAGCTGGCGCGCGCCCTGAAAGTAGTGGGATTGATGAACATCCAGTTCGCGATTCCTCGGAGCAATGGAACGGGTGGGGACGGACTGCGTGGCGACGGACCTTCGACTCGTTCGGCCGGGTCAGAGACCCGCCCCCACACGAACGGCAAAGTTTACGTACTGGAAGTCAATCCGCGGGCCTCGCGTACCGTCCCATTTGTTTCGAAAGCCACGGGCGTACCCATGGCAAAGATTGCGGCCAGACTAATGACCGGACGCAAGCTGCGCGAATTTTTACCGGAGTTCATCGAGCGCCGCACCGACCTCGACACTGGGCCCTGCTATTACGTAAAATCCCCGGTTTTCCCATGGAACAAATTTCCCGGCGTGGATACAGTGCTTGGTCCGGAGATGAAATCCACCGGCGAGGTCATGGGAGTGGCCGACAACTTTGGCGAAGCCTTTGCCAAGGCGCAAACCGCAGCTGGACAGAAGCTGCCTACACAAGGCACAGTCTTCGTCAGCGTCACTGATCATGACAAACCGCAAGTAGCAGAAGTCGCGCGCAAATTTGTGGACATGGGCTTCAAGTTAGTGGCTACAGCAGGCACCGCCGACGTACTGGAGAACGCCGGCATGACGGTGGAGCGTGTCTACAAAGTGAAAGAAGGCCGCCCCAACGTAGTCGACCTGATCAAAGGCGAACGCATTCAGCTCATCATCAACACGCCCCATGGCGTCGATCCCTTCTTCGATGAGAAGGCCATCCGCCGCGCTGCGGTCAGTGCGCGCATTCCGACGATCACAACGCTATCCGCCGCCCGCGCCGCCGCCGAAGGCATTTCCGCATTACAGCGCGGAGAGATTAGAGTACAAGCGCTGCAAAAGCTGCATTCAGAGCGTCATGCCTCCCAGCGGTAGCGGCGCAGCTGCCGAATTTTTCGTGTGCGGCCGCTTCCCGCTGTATCCTATGATCGGACTTCATCCTAGGAGCTACAAATTATGTTACTTCATGGAATCTTTCCGCCCATCACCACTCCGTTCTATCCGGACGGCAACCTCTACTTCAAAAAGCTCGAAGCCAACGTCGAGCGTTACTCGAAAACTCCAGTCGCAGGAATTGTAGCGCTGGGCTCGACGGGGGAGGCCATTCTCTTGTCGGATCAGGAGCGGCGCGATGTGTTAAAGAGCACCCGCGAGGCGGCTGCGGCAAACAAAGTTTTGATTGCCGGCACAGGGATCGAATCCGCGGTCGAAACTTTGCACCTTACCGAGTACGCCGCCGAACTCGGCTACGACGTTGCCATGGTGCGCACACCGCACTACTACAAGAAGCAGATGCATTCGGCCAACCTCCTGGCCTTTTATCGCACCGTGGCCGACCGCTCGCCTCTGCCCGTGATCATCTACAATTTTCCGCAAGCCACGGGGTACGACATTCCTGTTGAGTTAGTCATCGAACTGGCGGAGCACCCAAACCTGATCGGGATCAAAGAATCCAGCGGCGACGTCGAAAAAGTCCGCCGCATGGTCGAGGGCACGCGGCACGTGAAGCGCAGCGCAACGGTTACCGAGACATTTGATGCAGTCACGCCGCGCATGCTGAAGGCAGCCAGCCAGGGCGATGGACAGGGAAGGGAACTGATTTCGGTAGGCGCCCTCGCGGGCTCTGCGGGAGAAACGATGGCGGAGTCCCGCTCGTCCAGCCAGATGCGGGCACTCGGCCTCCATCAAACCAATCCGTCCTCTACTGCTGTAACTGTGATTTCGGGCCTGAAGACCCGGCAGAAGGAAGTCGGGTTTCAGGTGCTCGTCGGCGCCGCGCAAAAGCTTGAACCTTCTCTGCAAGTGGGCGCGGTGGGCGCGATTCTCGCCTTCGCCGATGCGGCCCCCACGGCCTGCTATGAGATTTATGCCGCCTGGAAAGAAGGCGACATCGAACTCGCCCGGCTGAAACAAGAGCGGATCGCCCAGCCCGCGCAGCGAGTAGTTGGAGAGTTGGGCATCCCGGGCATGAAACACGCCATGGATTTCAACGGCTACTTCGGCGGCCCGGTTCGCCTGCCCCTGCTGCCGCTGACCGCCGATCTGAAAGCCGAGGTCGAGCAGTTGATGGCCGACATACGCAACTGATAACACCCCTCGGTTTGCATTCGGGCGCAGTCTCGAGGCAGCCATTTATACCGGTAGTGGCTGAATCTCAGCCATTCCCTTTAGATCACCCGCTCTTGAGATCTTTGTCACATTGCGTTATTATTATTTGAACGAACGTTCGAACTTCCATGGCATCCTCGTCTCCGGTCTCGTCAGCCATTTCAGGTCGCCGCCGTCTTACCGGTCTTACGCCTCCTGCCGAAACCCGCTTTGATCGCCGGCTGGGCAAGATCCTGCTCCACGCCACCGAAGTCTTTTACGAAAAAGGATACGAGGGCGCGTCGATGCGCGACCTGGCTCGCTCCAGCGGCATGTCTTTGTCCGGCCTTTACTACTACTTCGAGTCCAAAGAGAAGCTGCTCTACCTGATCCAGAAGCACACTTTCAGCACCATCGTTGAACGGCTCCGCGAGCGCCTCGATGAAGTATTCGATCCGGAGCAACGCATTCGCGTTTTCATCTTGAATCATCTGGAATACTTTTTGACTAACCAAAAGGCGATGAAGGTCCTTTCCCACGAGGCAGAAGTTCTGAAAGACGGTTTCGGGGCCCAGATCGCCGCCATTAAACGCGAGTACTACCGGATATGCGTGGGATTGCTGGACGACTTTAAGGCCGCAAAGAGATTAGAATTTTCTAGCCGGATGGCAGTGCTGAGTTTGTTTGGCATGATGAACTGGATTTATACCTGGTACAACCCCCGAGTCGACCCCGGTGCAGAAGAATTGTCGCGCGGGATGGGCGACATTTTCTTACGAGGAATCAGCGCCACTGCCAAAGGTCAATCAGCTCGTACCAAGGCGTCTCAGAAAAGGAAGCCAGCATCGAACTAAATTCAGATTTAAACATTGCGAAAAGGAGTTTGGAATATGGCTACTACGTTACAACCGGCAGCGGGCGAAAGTACCAAGCAACTGGTCAACTACCGCACTGATGGCGGCGTCGCGGTGATCGAGATGTTCGATCCCCCGGCCAACACTTACACCTACGAAATGAACCGGCAACTCGATGATGCCATACTGAAAGCACGCATGGACAACGGCGTTTACGTCATCGTGCTAACCGGAGCGGGCGACAAGTTTTTCTCCGCCGGCGCCAACATCAAGATGCTGGCCAGCGTCGATCCAACCTTCAAATATTATTTCTGCCTCCACGCCAACGAGATGCTGCTTCGTCTCGAGCACACGCCGAAACTGGTGATCGCGGCCATCAACGGGCACTGTGTCGGCGGTGGCCTGGAAATCGCCATGGCGGCGGACATTCGCATTGCGCGCCAGGACGCGGGCAAGATCGGATTGCCCGAGGTAAATCTGGGCGTGCTTCCCGGAACCGGAGGAACGCAACGCCTCTCCCGAATGGTAGGGAAGAGCAAGGCCATCGAACTAATGGTGACCGGAAACACGTTCTCCTTCGAAGAAGCCAAGGAATTCGGGATCATCAACGATATTTTTGACCGCGACGGCTTCATGGAAAACATCATGGAATACGCCCGCCAATTCTGCCCGCCAAACAAAGCGGCCAAGGCCGTGGGCCGGATTAAGCGCGCGGTGCAGACCGGCTGGGAAATTCCCATGGAGTCCGCCCTCGCCGTAGAACGCGAGAATCAGCAGCTACTTTTCCAAAGCGAAGACGCCAAAGAAGGCCTGGCGGCATATGTAGAGAAGCGCCCAGCAGTTTTCAAAGCGAAATAGCTGACCCGATGGAGGACGGGCGTCTCGCCCGTCCTGCCTCCGTTGAACTGATTGGAAGATGATGATTACGGCTAGCAAAACAAAACTTTCTCCCGGACGACTTTTCATCGATGGCCAGTGGACTGATGCTTCGAAGCACTTCAACACCACCAATCCCGCCACCGGCGAGGTTCTAACCCAGATTGCAGAGGCGTCTGCCGCCGATGTCGACCGTGCCGTTCAAGCCGCCCGTCGAGCCTTTGAAGATCGCAGCGGTCCCTGGCGCAAGATGTCAGCCAGCGAGCGCGGACGCCTCATCTGGCGTCTGGCTGATCTGCTCGAGAAAAACATCGACGAATTCGCCGAGCTCGAAACACTCGATAACGGCAAGCCGATTTTCGAGTCCCGTTATGTCGACATGCCGATGGTGATCGACGTTCTCCGTTATTACGCGGGGTGGGCAACGAAGATTCATGGCGAAACGGTAAACACGCTAGAGACCGCCTTCACCTACACGTTGCGCGAGCCCGTGGGCATCGTCGGGCTCATCGTCCCGTGGAATTTCCCGCTATTGCTGGCCTCATGGAAGCTCGGGCCAGCGTTGGCTTGCGGCAACACCATTGTCTGGAAACCCGCTAGCCTCACGTCACTGACTGCACTGCGATTCGGCGAAATAGCGGTTGAGGCAGGCCTCCCCGCGGGCGTTTTGAATATTGTTACGGGCCGATCGGAAGTTGGCAGGACGATCGTCCGCCATCCCGGAATCGACAAGATCGCGTTCACCGGGTCGACCGAAGTGGGCAAAGAAATCATGCGTAGTGCAGCCGACAGCATGAAGCGCCTGACCCTTGAACTCGGAGGCAAGTCGCCCAACATCGTTTTTGCCGATTCCGACATCGACAACGCCGTCAAAGGCGCTATCACCGGAATCTTCTACGGCAAAGGTGAAGTCTGCAATGCAGGCTCGCGCTTGTTCGTTGAGAGCAAGGTACAGGACGAGTTCCTGGAAAAACTTGTCGCCCGCGCTAAGAAGATGCAGCCCGCCGATCCGCTCGATCCGAAAACCCGAATGGGCGCAATCGTCAGCCAGGAGCAAATGCAAACCGTTCTCGGCTATATCGAGGCGGGCAAGAACGAAGGCGCCAAGCTGATTGCGGGCGGAAACCGAGTTTCGGTCGATGGTGGCAAGGGATTTTTCATTGAACCGACGATCTTCGGTGGCGTGAAGAACGACATGAAGATCGCACAGGAAGAAATCTTCGGCCCCGTGCTGGCAATGCTCAGCTTCGATGATGTGGACGAAGTGATCAAGCTGGCAAATAGCAATCCGTATGGCCTCGCAGCAGCTGTGTGGACTCGCGATGTGAAGAAAGCGCACTCCGTTTCCCGACAACTCCGCGCCGGAACGGTTTGGATCAATACGTACGGCCTGATGGATGCGTCTTTGCCCTTCGGCGGCTACAAGAGCTCAGGTTTCGGCCGCGAGCTGGGCGTACACGCCATCGAACATTACACGGAGCTGAAAACAGTTTGGCTCAACATGCTGTAGAAATGTTGCTTGCAACGTCTCGCGCCAGTTGAGAATCATTATCGCAAATCAGATTTATTGAGGTCCTATGCCAGGGAAAGTTGCAAAAATCGGAACCTTCAGTGACTGGGTCGGTCTGTTCGACGATTGGCGAAAAGACATCGGCGTCAATCACGACGAGATTGCCAATTTTAAATTCGACACGCTCTATGGCGCGATCGAGACGGATGAAATCCAGTTCGGCGCCTTCAAGGGCCGCCGCAAGTGGGAAAACCTGCGCCAGGTGCCCACTCAGCAGATGCGCGACGCTCTGATCAACTTGATTGTTTATCAAGGCGACACGGAGTTTGCCAGCGTGGAGCAGCAACGGCATCTGTTCGAGATGGCGCCCACAGATTGGGACCGCAAGGCGCTCACGCGCGTGATGATCGAAGAAATGCGCCACGGCTGGCAGATGTGCGCGCTGCTGGTCGAGCATTTCGGCTACTCCGGCAAAGTCGAGGCGCAGAAGATGCTCGAGCGCCGTGCCTTTGAGAACAAGCGCCTGCTGGGCGCATTCAACGTCGACGTGGACAACTGGATGGACTTTTTCACCTACACGGACTTCGTCGATCGCGACGGCAAATTTCAGTTACAGATGTTGAAGTATTCGGCCTTCGCGCCGCTTGGACGCTCGATGTCCTACATGTTGCGCGAAGAGGCGTTCCACATGGGCACCGGGAATGACGGACTCCGCCGCATTGTCGAAGCGGGTGTGATCCCCACGTGGCTCATCCAGAAATATCTGAATAAGTGGATCTCCAGTTCGTACGATTTGTTTGGCACCGACAACTCGTCGTCGGCGCATTGGGCGTATGTCTGGGGAGTCAAGGGCCGTTACGACGAACCAAAGAATCCGCAAGAAGCAAAGGTCGACGAACTGAACGACTACAACCGGCATTTGTATCGCGACGAAGTTGCCGGACTAATCGAGCGATTCAACAGCGTGCTGAAGCCCGGCGAGCCCAAGCTGTATGCGCCCAATATCAAGTTCAATCGCAACATCGGCCGCTGGGCGGGGCAGAAGTTCCACGCTCAAACCGGCGAGCCGATAGATGACATGGGTTATGAGCAGCACGTAAAAGATTTCATGCCCACGGCCGAAGACAAGAAGCTATTGCTGGACATCATCGGCAACGAGAAGAAATGGATTGCGCCAAAAGAAGGCGCGCGCGATCCGCTGTCATCAATCGGAGAAGTCCGCAAATCGGCAATTAATTTGTAACTTCGCGGGCAGGTAGCGGACTTCGCCTGCCCAGCAGTTCTTGCCTGATATGAGCATTACCGCCGCCGACATTGCGAAACATGAACCTACCTCAGTTCGCCCATACACAATGGGAGAACTGATGGTCGCCACAGCCGCTCGCGAAATCCGCGATGGTGAAATTGTATTCGTCGGCATGCGGCTGCCGCTCATCGCGTTCGTAGTTGCGAAAAAGACTCATGCTCCCAACGCCGTAGGCTTGTTTGAAAACGGCGTGATCCGTACCACTCCAGCGCCGGAGTTGATCTACACCATGGCCGACCCGCCCAACATTCTGGGTGCCACACAGTGCCTGGACATGCTCGGAGTCATGAGCTTGCTGCAATCCGGCCGAGTCGATCTCGGATTTCTAGGCGCCGCGGAGGTCGACCGCTTCGGCAATCTGAATTCCACCGAAGTACGAGGCACAAGGGGCAACACTCGTCTACCTGGGTCCGGAGGCGCTTGCGACATCGCCTCGCTCGCCCATCGATTTGTAGTTCTTCTGGAACATAGCAAACAGCGCTTGCCCGAACGCGTTTCGTATATCACCAGCCCGGGCAACGGAGACGGCCCTGGCTGGCGAGAACGTGTAGGCCTGCCGCGCGGCGGGCCATCCGCGGTCATCACCACTAAAGCCGTACTGCGTTTCGCCGCAGATGGTGAAGCTTTTCTGGCTTCGGTGCACCCAGGAATCGAAGTCGACGATGTGCTAACCAGCACAGGTTGGAAGTTGCGTTTAGGCAACAACGTAACGCAGACGCCCACACCGACAGCTGGAGAATTGACGGCGATTCGCAAATACGACAAGCAGGGTTTCTGGACACAATAAGAATTTGTGGCGCGGGCGCCCTCGCCCGCGAGGCATAATCATGGCGACGCAACCAACTACGGACTATTCTCGCATTGCTCTTGAGCTTCACGCTCCAGTCGCGCGCATTACTCTTGACAATCCACCGCTAAACATTATCGATATTCCGATGATGGACGAACTGGCCGAGGCGTTGACCGAGATCGAGGCCAGGCCTGACATCTCCATCTTGATTATCAGCGGTTCGCAAAAGGCCTTTTCCGCCGGGGTCGACGTTGCGGCCCACACCCCCGACAAGGTCGAGCAAATGCTCGCGAAGTTTCACGGCGTCATCCGAGCGCTAGTTGGTTCGAAGAAGGTGAGCATTGCCGCCGTGCATGGCAATTGCCTGGGCGGAGGCGCCGAGCTTGCCGCGGTCTGCGATCTTGCATATACCTCGGAACTGGCCACCTGGGGATTTCCGGAGATCAAGCTGGCGTGTTATCCCCCGGTCGCGGTCACCGCATTGGCCGCGCTCGTAGGACAAAAGCAGGCAGCCGATCTTGTGCTCACCGGGCGCTGCATCACCGGCAGGGAAGCGGCCAGCATCGGCCTGGCGAATTCGGTTGTGCCGGAAGTCGATCTCGAACACACGGTTCAGCACGCCGTCGATCATCTTTCGCAGCTCAGCCCAGCGGCGTTGGCCATCACCAAGAAAGCGATCTACGCGTGGGATTCAATCCATTTCGATAAAGGCCTCGCCCGAGCAGAGAAGATGTACTTCGACGATTTGATGAAAACCGAGGACTCGCGGGAGGGAATCAACGCCTTTCTCGAAAAACGACCGCCAGTGTGGAAAGGGAAGTGATGGCCGAATCTTTGACAGAGCCGAAGAGCACCTAGCCCTCGATACGGACTGGCAGACAGCAGTAGCAATGATCGCACTTTTCGTCATTTGCGCGTTTATGGGAATAGGTACCGCCTGGATGACTTTGCGCGGAACTTTCACAATCCCAAGCAGTTCGTGGTTGACCGTGTCGCTCGTTGCATTCGGTATTTATTGCGGCGTGGTAGTTCCCGGGCGTTTATTTCGGATTGCCATCGTTGTCTTCGCAGTCGGACCGGTTTTTCGTATCGTGCTCTGGCTGGCCCACGCGTCAGTTGAGACTCTTCTCATCAACGAAATATTCGTCCGTTGGATTCACAGCGGCCTCTATCTGGCTGGCTGTGTGTACGCTGTCTCTTGGCTTAGAAGAAAACTTACCCATGTCTAAGATCCACACAATGCGCGAAGCAATTGCCGAGTTGGTGCCGCATAACGCCTCGGTCGCGCTTGGTCTGCAGATGGAGCAGATGATCCCCTTCGCCGCCGGACATGAAATCGTTCGTCAGAAGAAACGTGGCTTGACGCTAATCGGACCGATCTCAGACATTCTCTTTGATCAGATTATCGCCGCAGGCTGCGTCGAAAAGATCATTGCCGCCTGGGTCGGAAATGTGATGATGGGATCGGCCTACAACTTCCGCCGCGCCGTCGAGCAGAACAAAATCGAAGTTTTCAACATGACCAATTTCACCGTGGCGCTGGCTCTACAGGCCGGGGCCATGGGCGTACCCTTCCTTCCTACCCGAACAGCATTGGGCAGCGATGTAGTTAACAACAACGAATTCTTTGCCGTGATCGATTCGCCGTTCGTACAGCACCACTCGTGTGGGGACGAGCGCTCTCGCGATCTTCCCCTGAGCGAAGTCGAAGGGTCCAGTCCGGGCGAAGCTCGACAGCCTCGGCCTGTGCTGCGGGAGCGCCTCCACGCCGTACGCGCACTGAATCCCGATGTCACCATTGTCCACGTGCAGCGCGCCGATCGCGAAGGCAATGCCCACTGCTGGGGCAATTTCGGTGTGATGATCGAAGGAATTCGAGCCGCCAAGCGCGTGATCGTGGTCGCGGAGGAGATTGTCGAACCCGAGATCATTGCGAGCGATCCCAATCGCACCATGATTCCCGGCTTTCTGGTCAGTGCCGTGGTCGAGTGTGGGTACGGCGCGCATCCCTCGCCAGTCCAGGGATATTACAAGCGCGACAACACATTCTTTCGCCAATATCACGAGCACACCAAGACGAAAGCCGATAGCGATGCCTGGCTCGATCGCTGGGTGTACACCATGACTGATCGACGCGCTTACATGAACCAACTCGGAGCGTGCCGCGTGGAAGAGTTAGGCGTGAAGCAACACGCGTATTCCGCACCAGCGGATTTCGGATACTGAGCGAGGCTTTTAGCTCTTGGCTCTTAGCCTGAAGTGCGGGGTTGAGCTAACAGCTAAAAGCCAAGAGCTAAAAGCTACATCGTGAAAAAGGAACTCATCGAACTTCGCGTCAACGGCCGCTCTCGCGAGCTCGCCTTCGAGCCCAGCAAGCTGCTGCTCGACGTATTGCGTCAGGATCTCGAACTCACCGGATCCAAGCGCGGCTGTGACGACTCCTCCTGCGGCGCTTGCACCGTGCTGGTGGACGGCATCCCAATGATGTCATGCACCATGCTCGCCGCAAGTTGCGAGGGGCAGGACATCACCACAATCGAGGGTGTGAGCGAGCACGGCAGCCTGGCCGCCATTCAGAAAGCCTACGGCGACTGGGGCGGAGCACAATGCGGCTATTGCACTCCCGGATTCATCATGACTGTAAAGCATCTGCTCGCTGAAAATCCCGAACCGACAGAGCAAGAAATTCGCGGCGCGCTCAGTGGAAATCTCTGCCGCTGCACGGGCTACAGCCAGATGTATCAAGCCATCAAGGCTGCGATTGATGCCGAGCAGAAGGGAAGGGCGGCCGCGAAATGACAAGCCGCTCCATAACACTTGTCATTCCGAGCGAAGCGAGGAATCTGCATTTGCTAGCGACCAACGACCAATGACCAACGACTTCTCAATAATCGGCAAACCCACCGCTATGGTCGATGCCGCCGGCAAGACCACGGGCGCCGGCAAATACACCGACGACCTCAGCCTGCCCGGAATGCTCGTCGGCAGAATCCTACATTCGCCCTACCCGCACGCCCGCATCAAGCGCATTGATACTAGCCGCGCCGAAAAATTAGAGGGAGTCATTGCCGTAGTGACCGGCAAAGACGCGCCCAATCCCTACGGTATTCTTCCCGTAGGCCACGACGAATACGCTCTTGCCCTCGACAAAGTCCGCTACGTCGGCGACAACGTCGCTTGTGTCGCCGCGATCGATGAGGCCACGGCAGACCAGGCGCTGGAGTTGATTGATGTCGACTACGAGCTCTTGCCAGCCTATTTCGATCCCGAAGAGTCGATGAAGGCGGAGACGGACCTCATTCACGACAACAAGCCGCACAACCTCGAAAAAGATTACCACCACGTATTTGGCGATCCTGAAAAAGGTTTTGCCGAAGCCGACCAGGTAGCCGAAGCTCGCTTCATCGCCAATGAAGTCACTCATGCCGCGATGGAACCGCACTCGACCCTGGCAGCGTTTGAAATCGACCCCCACACCGGTAACCGCGGACGCCTGACAGTACAGTCGTCTACCCAGGTTCCTTACTACCTGCAACACAAGCTCTCGCTGGTTCTCGAAATGCCAATGGCGCAAATCCGCGTCATCAAGCCGCTAGTGGGCGGGGGTTTCGGCGGAAAGAGCGAAGTT
>Ga0187802_10000210_pt1 | contig 13671 bp, 9 predicted proteins | sample NC_wetland_sal_i_FD_130584 | JGI IMG/M metagenome (GOLD analysis project Ga0187802, IMG submission 130584) | Wetland sediment microbial communities from Neuse River Estuary, North Carolina, USA - Control_2 | ecosystem: Environmental > Aquatic > Freshwater > Wetlands > Sediment | place: USA... | reverse complement strand
CGCGAATCACCGCCGGGCTGCTCGGCCGGCTGGCGGCGCGCGCCACCGTGGCGGGTCGCAGGGACCAGGTACCTATCGAGATGCCGGCGACCGGCAAGATCTTGGGGCACGTCCCGCACGGCACCGGGGAGGATGTCGCGGCGGCCGCCGAGGTAGCCCGCGGTGCGCAGCCTGGCTGGGCTCGGGTGGACGTCGCCGACAGGTCGAGGGTGCTGCTCCGGTTCGCCGAGCTCCTGCTCGGCCGGCAGGATGAGGTGCTCGACCTGATTCAGCTTGAGAACGGCAAGGCCCGCCGGCATGCCTTCGAGGAGATCATCGACGTGGCGCAGACGAGCCGTTACTACGCCCGCACGGCCGCACGCTATCTGCGCCCGCAGCGGCGCGCGGGTGCCCTTCCCGGGTTGACGCAGACCTGGGAGTATCACCATCCCAAGGGTGTGGTCGGGGTGATTTCCCCGTGGAATTACCCGTTGACGCTGGGCATCAGTGACGCCCTGCCCGCGCTGGTGGCGGGTGATGCGGTCATCGCCAAACCGGACGGGCAGACGCCGTACTCGGCGTTGTGGGCCGCGGAACTGCTAGCCGAGGCCGGCCTGCCGCCAGGCGTGCTGCAGGTGGTAACAGGCTCGGGACCGGAACTTGGCGGGCCGCTCATCGAGCACTGCGATTTTCTGATGTTCACTGGCAGCACCCGGGTCGGGCGGATCGTCGCCGCCCAGGCTGCCGGGCGGCTCATTGAGTATTCGATGGAACTGGGCGGGAAGAACGCCATTCTGGTGCTAGCCGATGCCGACCTCCGCCGGGCTGTGCCCGGGGCGGTGCGCGCCGCGTTCTCCAGTACCGGCCAGCTCTGCATCTCGATGGAGCGGATGTACGTCGAGGACTCGGTGTGGGATGCCTTCGTCCCGCGCTTCGCCAAGGCCGCCAGGTCGCTTCGGCTGGGTCATTCACTCGACTACAAGCCGGACATGGGCTCGCTGATCTCGGCGAAGCAACTGGACACGGTCGCCGGCCACGTCAGCGACGCGATCGGCAAGGGCGCAACGCTGCTGGCCGGGGGCAAGGCCCGGCCTAATATCGGTCCCTATTTCTACGAACCCACCGTGCTCACCGACATCTCCCCCGGTATGGTCCTCTACGCCGACGAGACGTTCGGGCCGGTCATCTCCCTGTACCGAGTCAGTGGGGCAGAGGAAGCCATCAAGCGCGCCAACGATAGCTGCTACGGGTTGAACTTCTCCGTCTGGACCCGCGACGCCCGGAAGGGCCGCCAGGTCGCGAGTCGGCTAGCGGCCGGAACCGTCAACGTCAACGAGGCCTACGCGGCGACCTGGGGTTCGGTCGATGCCCCCATGGGCGGCTGGAAGGACTCGGGTGTGGGCAGCAGGCACGGCGAACACGGGATACTCAAGTACACCAACGCTCAGACCATCTCGCTCCAGCGGCTCCTGCCCATCGCACCGCCGGGCCCCACGCCACCTGCGATCTACGCCAAGGCCATGACGGTGGCCATGCGGGCCCTGCAACGGCTGCCCGGCCGCACCTAAAAAGAACTTCAAAAGGCGGGGGTTTACGAGCTCTAGCGGTGGCGGCGTGGGCTGCGTTATGCCAGGACAATGAGGTATCCCGATGGTGGCGGGCTGACCGCGGAGGACGCGACACGCTTCCCCGTGGCAGTGGACACTGTCGTTATCGGCGCCGGGACAGCGGGTGCGGTGGTTGTCGGCCGCCGGGCGGCGGGTAGCTCCGAGCGCTCGCTGCTGTTGGAGGCCGGGCCGGACCGCCTGCTGGCATCAAGATAGGCGCCGAGTTTCCTGGCGGTGGTGGCTGTGGCTTATTGTGGCCGTTCATCGTGGCCAGGCGGCGGTGGCGGCGCGGCCTCGCGGGAACGAAGATGGCCCTAGGAAGGCGAGGGCGCGTACAGGAGCGGAGTGGGCAGTGGCCACGCAGAGCGTCGCATCGGTGCGGGTGGACCGGCGTGTGATCCTGGTCGGCTTTGCGCTGCTGACCGCGTGCACGCAGTGGCTGTGGCTGGCTTACGCGCCGATCACGACGCAGACCCATCAGCTCATGGGGGTGTCTGAGGGAGCGGTCGGCGATCTCGCCGGGATCTTCCCGTTCGTCTACGTGATCCTGGCGCTGCCCGCCGGCCGCTGGCTCGACGCCCGGTTCGCGCGTGCGCTGAGCCTGGGCGCGGTCCTGACCGGTGCCGGCGGGCTGCTGCGCCTGGCTGGCCCGTCATCGTACGGCTGGGCGCTCGCGGGCCAGTTCGTGACCGCGGCCGGCCAGCCGTTCGTGCTCAACTCGATCACCAAGGTCGCGGCCCGCTACTTCCCGGCCAGGGAGCGGACCATGGCGGTCTCCATCGGCAGCGTGGCCTTGTTCGCAGGTATCCTCGCCGCCGTCCTGTCGGGCGGCCCGCTGCTGGACGCTGGCGGCCTGACGCTCCTGCTGCGGGTCCAGGCGGGAGTGGCGGTCCTTGCCGCCGTCTGGGTGCTGGCCGTGGCCCGGGCGCCCGCGGTGTTCCCGGGCGATCCGTCGGTGGCGGTGTCCCTGCGCTGGCTGCGGGGGGACAGGTTCATGTGGGTGCTGGCCGGCCTGCTGTTCGTCGGGATGGGTGTGTTCAACGCGGTCGCGACGTGGCTCGACTCCATCCTCACGCACTTCGGGCACGGCGGCGCCAGCGGCTACCTGATCGCGATCATGACCGTTGGCGGGATCGCCGGCGCCGCGCTGCTGCCGGGCATCGTTGCCGCGCGTAACCAGCGGCGGGGCATGCTGGAGGTTGCGGTAGTGGTGACGGGGGTGACGTTCGCCGCGATCGCTGCCGTGCACAACCCGGTCTTCGGCGGCGTCGTCCTGTTCGTCGTTGGTTTCTTCCTGCTGGCCGGGCTGCCGGTCGTGCTGGATTGGTCGGAACTCCGCGCCGGGCCCGAGCGTGCGGGCGGGGCGGCCGGGTTCCTTCTGCTGGCCGGGAACCTCGGCGGCGTGATCCTGGTGCTGATCATCCAGGCCGTGATCGGGAACCCGTACCTGTCGCTCGGCGCCCTCTCGGTGGCTTGCCTGGCCGGACTCGTGCTGGCCACCAGGCTTCCGGCACGAGGTGCGGCAGTCACCCATGAAGGGGGATCCTCGTGACCGACCCGATGGCCGATCTGGAACACCAGCTCAAGCCGTACCGGGACCAGTTCCCGTCCTTCCGGGAACTGCCGGCCGAGGGCCTGGCCAGGGCCGAGGTGACCGGCCTGGTCGAGCAACTGGCATCGGCTGAGGAACGCCGGTGGCGGGAGGGCTACGCTTCAGGGGCCGTCTACCACGGCGATCCGGAACACGTGGCGTTCCTCAGCCGGATCTACGCGGCGCAGTCGCAGAGCAACCCGCTCCATCCGGACTTGTGGCCAAGCGCCAGCAAGTTCGAGGCGGAAATCGTGGCGATGACCGCGTCCATGCTCGGGGCCGGCCATGCCCCGCCCGGAACGCCGGTGGTCGGCACGGTCAGCTCCGGCGGGACTGAGAGCATCCTGCTGGCGATGAAGGCCTACCGGGACTTTGCCCGCGAGCGCCGCGGCATCGAAGCGCCGGAGATCGTCGCGCCGGTCACCGCGCACGCGGCGTTCGACAAGGCCGCCCGGTTCTTTGACATGCCGCTGGTGCGGGTCCCGGTCGACGGTAAATTCCGGGCCGATCCGGGCGCGCTGGCCGATGCCGTGACCGAGCGGACGGCCGTCGTGGTGGGGTCGGCGCCGACGTTCCCGCACGGCGCGATCGACCCGATCTCCGAGATCGCGGCGCTGGCGGCCGACCGTGGCGTGGGCTGTCACGTCGACGCCTGCCTCGGCGGGTTCATCCTGCCGTGGGCCGAGCGGCTCGGCTACCCGGTGCCGGCCTTTGACTTCCGGCTGCCCGGGGTGACCTCGATGTCGGCCGACACGCACAAATACGGTTACGCGGCCAAGGGCTCGTCGGTAGTGCTGTACCGGGGCAGGGAATTGCGCCAGTTCCAGTACTACACGCTGGCCGACTGGCCGGGCGGGCTGTACCTGTCCCCCACCTTCGCCGGCAGCCGGCCCGGCGCCCTGTCCGCGACCTGCTGGGCGGCCATGGTCTCGATCGGGGAGCGTGGCTACACCGAAGCTGCCCGGCGGATCCTGGAGACCGGGGCGCGGATCCGGGACGGCGTCGCGGCCACGCCCGGCCTGCGAGTGCTCGGTGACCCGCTGTGGGTCACCGCGTTCGCCGCCGACGACGACCTTGACGTCTATCAGGTCATGGAGAACATGAGCCACCGCGGCTGGAGCCTGAACGGCCTGCAGCGTCCCGCCGCGGTCCATATCGCGGTCACGCTGCGCCACACCCTGCCCGGGGTCGCCGACCGCTTCCTCGCCGACCTGGCCGAATCGGTCCAGGAGGTCCGGTCCAATCCGGGCGTCAGCACCGGGATGGCTCCGGTCTACGGCATGGCCGCCAGCCTGCCCGCAGAGGTCGTCCGCCAGCTGCTCACCGGCTACCTCGACATGCTTTTCGAGGTATAGGCGTGACCGGCCACGTCCTGGCCATCGACCTGGGAACCTCAGCGCTGAAGGTCGCCCTGGTGTCCACGGGCGGCCAGGTCGTCGCGTCGGAGCAGGAAACGTGCACGGTGACCCTGCTGCCCGGTGGCGGCGCGGAGCAGGACCCGCAGCAATGGTGGGAATTGATCACCAGGGCATCGTCCCGTCTCATGTCGCGCGGCACCATCCCGGCGGAATCGGTGGTCGCCGTCGGGTGTACCGCCCAGTGGTCAGGGACCGTGCCCGTCGATGAGCAGAACCAGCCCATCCGCGATGCGATCATCTGGATGGACTCCCGCGGCGCACCATATGCGCGGCGCGTCACCGGCGGCGCCGTGAAGGTCCAGGGCTACGGAGTGGTCAAGCTGGCGCGATGGCTGCGCACCACAGCCGGGATCCCCGCGCACAGCGGCAAGGACTCCATCGCCCACATCCTGTGGCTCAAGCACCAGGAGCCACAGACCTACCGCCGGGCGCATGTGTTCCTGGAGCCCAAGGACTGGCTGAACGCCCGTCTCACCGGGCGGCCGGCCGCATCATTCGACTCGATCGCGCTGCACTGGGTAACCGACAACCGCCGCCCGGACCGCATCCGCTATGACCCGGCGCTGCTCCGGCTGGCCGGGATCGAGCAGTCGCGGTTGCCGGAACTGCTGGCCGCCACCGATATCCTCGGCCCGCTGTCACCCGGACCGGCGGATGAGCTCGGCGTCCCGGCCGGGATCCCCGTCGTGGTCGGCACGCCTGACCTGCAGTCGGCGGCGATCGGGTCCGGCGCTACCCGGGACTACCAGGCGCACCTGTATGTCGGCACCTCGTCCTGGCTGACCTGCCACGTGCCGTTCAAGAAGACCAGCCTGTTGCACAACATAGCTTCGCTCCCCTCGCCGATCCCGGGGCGGTACTTCGTCGCCGACGAGCAGGAGACAGCCGGCGCCGCCCTGGCGTTCCTGCGTGACCGGGTGATGTTCGGCGCCGGCCCGCCGGCCTCCGCCTACCGTGAATTCGACACGATGGCCGGGCGGGCCTCGCCCGGGAGCGGCGGGGTGATCTTCACCCCGTGGTTGTACGGTGAACGGACCCCGGTGGAGGACCGGTTCCTGCGCGGCGGATTCCACAACCTGTCGCTGTCGGCCAGCCGCGACGACCTCGTCCGGGCTGTCTTCGAAGGCGTGGCGCTCAACACCCGTTGGCTGCTCGGGGCCGTCGAGCGCTTCACCGGCCACCGGCTGGAGCCGATCCGGTTTATCGGCGGCGGCGCACGTTCGGACGTGTGGTGCCAGATCTTCGCCGACGTGCTCGGCCGCACCATCGAGCAGGTCACCGACCCGGTGAACGCGAACGCGCGTGGGGTTGGCCTGCTGGCCGCGGTCGCGCTCGGCGAGCTCACCTTCGACCAGATCCCCAACCGGGTCCAGGTAGCAAGGAGCTACAAGCCACACCCCGCACCGAAAGAGCTCTACGACCAGCTGTTCCGCGAGTTCGTCGGACTCTACCGGCGCAACCGCAAGGCACACGCCCGCCTTAACCGCGAACACCCGAGCCCATAAGGAAACCGGCACCACAGAAGCCTGCCGACAGCCGCACCTGCGGCAACCGGCGCTCCCCCGAACATCCGGGTTGTGCGGCATCAGCCATCAGTCGATCGCAAGCCCTGCGATACATATCGGACCGGCGACGTCGGTGCCGTATGGAGCGGGTTGCAGGATCCAGACGCGGGTGGCAGCGGTGCCGAATCTTGGTGCTGGAGTCTCCGGTCACGGGTTTACCCTCGGGTTAGCTACCTCAGAGATGAGCGGAGCGGCGTCCACGGGCGAGCGGGGCGTGCCCTACTCGGGCACGTGGCACACGGCCTCGACGTTGTTACCGTCGGGGTCACGCACGAACGCGCCGTAGTAACTGGCGTGGTACTCGGGCCACAGGCGGGGTTCATGCAGCACCTCGGCTCCGGTGCCGACCGCTGCCGCGAAGAACGCCCGCACCGCGGCCCGGTCGGGGGCCGCGAATGCGATATGGGACTCGCGGAATCCCTCACCGGTGGTCTGCGGGCCGATCCAGAATTCCGGCTTGCCTGCGGTGCCGAAGCCGATGACCTCGCCGAAGTCCATCACCCTGGTTCCGCCGAGCGCACCGAGCGCGGCGTCGTAGAACGTGGCGCTGGCCTGCACATCAGCGCACTGAATGGACAGGTGATCAAGCATGCAGCCATCTTTACCACAGACCCATGCCACCGGGTGGCGGCATCCTGCCGTGACCCGAGCTCGCCTCGCACCGCAGATTGAGGCGACAGGGCACGGGTTGACTGGGTGTCTCGGCGGGATGCCGATCCGCGCCGCCAGGCAGATAGCGCGCAACGGCGCTGCAGGCCAGTCGTAGACCTCAGATACCGACAATGGATGCACCAGACGTCTGCCTGGGCTGGCCGGGGATGAGCGGATGGACGGGTTGTCGGGGACTGGCATGGAGCGTACGTCTCACGGCACTCTGCACTTCACGCCAGGCTAGAGATGATTACAGAGCGCCACGCCTTTAGAACGCCGAACGAACGCCTCCGGGGTCCGTCAAGGGTTCGGATGATGTTTTGAATCTTTCAATTTCCGTGTTCAGGGAATGTTGCTCTGGCTGGGGCTGCTGATTGCGGACACGACAGGGAAGGGCCACTCCGGGTGGAGGCGCAGGCTTTTTAGGTCACGCGGGCAGCGGGTCAAAGATTCCGTCTGGACGTTTGTCTGCCCAGCGATCGTCGTTGCGCAACGCAGGTCGTGTTGGCTGACCCGTCAGCGATACGCCACTTGGCGCATAAGCGTGCTCCTGACGCAATACGCTCAGATCGGCATGAGTGCATGCTGCAGCCTTGACGAGCTCGGGAGGCCTTCGTTCGTCGAGCACCGATCCTGCCTTCCTCCCTGCCAGATCGCCCGGGCCTCCTCCGGGCGCACGCCAGCCACCAGGCTCACAACACTGCAGGCGCGCACCAGCCAGGCCGGCCGCGGCGGATCCTGCAGCCCTATGCAGCTCCAGCAGCGGCGAGTGCCTTGCCGCCGCACGGCGCACCCCGGGGGGCCGGACGGATGTAGCCCCGGCCGCGGGGCACGCCTCCCCCATCAGGGACCATGCACCGGTGGTTCCCGGTCGTGGTTCCCAATCCTCCGATTAGCGTTTCAAAAATAGCCGTCTAGCTGCGGAAACTTTGGTGGGCGCAGGTGGGTTCGAACCACCGGCTTCTCGCTTGTAAGGCGAGTGCTCTTCCGCTTAGCTATGCGCCCTGTGTTCTGGGCGCCGTAGGACACCGTGAACGCAGCCAGAGTACCGGTTCGGAGGCCTCAACCGCAGCGGCGGCTGGCGGGCCAGGCACTGGAGGTCCTGCTCACCGGGAGAGGAACCACGGCCGTTCGGGATTACTGTCTTGCTGCTAGTCGGCGGCCCGGTCGGCTAGGGGGCCGCCGAGTAGTTGCTGGGTGGACCAGGCGCGACGGTAATGGAGGTAGGCGTCCTGCTCGCGCGGGGACCTGACGCCGCCGAGAAGCTGGATGGCGGCTTCGGTCGCGTTGCGGTAGGACTCGGCGGCCCGGCGGGCGGCGGTGCGGGCCGCCTCCGGCGCATCGTCCACGTCGTCCGCGGTGGCGACGGCGGCGTAGCGGGCGGACGCCGAGACGTCCCGCAGGTCCGCAATCATGTCGACGCAGGAGTTGAGCACCGCCTGGAAGGAGCCGGCAGGGTTTTCGGCCTGCTCCCGGTCCTGGGCGTAGGCGATGGTGGCGTCGAGGCACCAGCCGATGCCGCCCGCGGCTTCCGCGGCGTTGGCGAGCAGCAGTTCCTGCTCGGCCCGGGCGAGGGAGGCGGCCGCGGCCTCGTACTCGCTGAGCAACAGGGCGGGAGTCGACTCCAGGGTGGTGACGCTGATGCGCCGGGTCATGTCGAGGCTCAGCTGCCGCGAGACGGTGAACCCAGCCGCTCCCGGCTTGACTAGGAACATCGCGGTGCCGGTTCCGGTGGTGGCCGGGACTATCACGATGTCCGCGACGTGGGCCGCGATGGCGTACCACCGGCGGCCCGACAGTCGCCAGCCATCGATCGCGTGCTCGGCTCGGACGCTGTCGGGTCCTGGTGCCCAGTGGCCGGCCTCGCTGGCCGCCGCCACGGTCGCGATCACCGACCCGTTCGCCATGAGGGGCAGCCAGTGCTCGCGGGCCTCACCGTTAGACGCGGCCAGCAGCGCCGCCGCGGCCAGGAAACTGGGCAGGAGCGGTCCCGGGTACAGGGCACGGCCGAGTTCGGTATGGACCACGCAGGCCTCGGCCTGCGACAGGCCGAGGCCTCCGAACTCCTCGGGTATCGTCAGGCCGGCCAGGCTCAGCTCGCTCGTCAGGCGCGCGTGCAGTTCGGGAACGTAGCCTGGCTGGGTGTCGAGGGCGCTGTGCAGCTCGCCGGGGGAAGCCTTCTCGGCCAGGAAGGTGCGGACGCTCTCCTGGAGGGCACGCTGTTCTTGGCTTAGGGCGAGGGAGTCGCGAATCGCCATGAAGCAGCTCCTCCCGCGGGGCGCGGGAGGCCGGGGCCCTGCGCCGCGCACCCCCGAGGACCACGCGTAGGTACTCCAGGCGCCGTTGTCGGCGACCAGGGCCGGGCCGGGCGCGTCCGCGACGAATCCGGCCAGCGGTCTCATATTCGCAGACAAATCACTCTCATTCCGGGCAATCTGCTGATCAGGGCCCGGCAAGTCGTCGTTCGGCGGCCTCAGGCCCGGGTAAGTGCGCGGTGCGCACGTACGGTAGCTGAACAGCCCATATCCGCTATCTGAACCCTGTGGTCTATGAAAATGAACCTGCCGTAACGGCTTTGAATGCCTGGTAGCGAGATGATGAACGCATCGCTAACTTCCGGCGCAGGGCACGAGCGGCGGGCGGTGGGCGCGGGACGGAGGGACAAGGGCGGAGACCAGTGCACGGCGAAGGGCGGCGGATGCAGGACGAGGGCGCGGGGCGGAGGTGAGATGGTGACCGGTTCCCCTGGGGGCCGCTGGCCGGGGTGGCTGCGGGCGCTGCCGGTGCTGCAGGGAGTGCTGCCGATTCAAAGGTCCCGGGTTCTCGCGGAGGTGCTCGCCGGCGTGACGCTGGCGGCGCTCGGGATCCCGGAGGTGCTCGGGTACGCCAAGATCGCCGGGATGCCGCTGGTCACGGGCTTGTACACGCTGCTCCTGCCCATGGCGGTGTTCGCCGTCCTCGGCTCGTCGCGCCACCTGGTGGTGGCCGCGGACTCCGCGACGGCCGCCATCCTCGCCGCGTCGCTCACGGGCCTGGCGGTCGCGGGCTCCGCGCAGTACGTTCGGCTGGCGGGGCTGGCGGCGCTGCTGGCCGGGGTGATGCTGCTGGTGGCCCGGATAGCCAGGCTCAGCTTCCTGGCAAACTTCCTGTCCCGGACGGTGCTGGTCGGGTTCCTCACCGGAGTGGGCATCCAGGTGGCCGCCGGGCAGCTGCCCGACATGCTGGGGGTGACGGCGGCGGGCAAGCAGACGCTGCCCAAGCTGGTGAACACGGTGCGCGCACTCCCCCACACGCACCTGGCCGACCTGGCGATATCGGTCGGGGTGCTCGTCATCGTGCTGGCGGCCCGGCGGATCACCGGCCGGATCCCGGGGGCGCTGATCGCGGTGATCCTGGCGATCGTGGTGAGCCGGGCCGCGGACCTGGCCGGGCACGGCGCGCATACGATCGGGCGCGTCCCGGGCGGGCTGCCGGGCCTGGGACTGCCGGCCCTCGGCTGGCACGACACCGGGGCCCTGCTCGGCGGGGCGTTGTCGATGTTCGTGGTCATCCTGGCGCAAAGCGCGGCGACGTCGCGCGCCTACGCGGCGAAGTACGAGGAGTCGTTCAGCGAAGGCACCGACCTGGTGGGGCTGGGTGCCGCCAACGTCGCCGCCGCGTTCTCGGGCACGTTCGTGGTGAACGGCAGCCCGACCAAGGCGCAGATAGTCGACAGCGCGGGCGGCCGCAGCCAGCTCGCCCCGCTGGCCGCGGGCGCCGTGGCCGTCGCGGTGCTGCTCTTGCTCACCGGGCCGCTTGCCTACCTGCCGGCCGCCGCCCTGGCGGCGGTGGTCTTCCTCATCGCCGCCGAACTCATCGACGTCAAGGGGATGCGGAGCATCCGGGCGGTCCGCAGGCAAGAGTGGGCCGTGGCCCTGCTCACCACGGCGGCGGTCGTAGTCTTCGGGGTCGAGTACGGCATCGGGCTGGCCGTCGTGGCGTCGATCGTCGACCACTTGCGCCACAGCTACAGCCCGCTCAACAGCATCCTGATGAAGTCACCAACCGGGCACTGGCAGTCACTCCCGGTCACGCCCGGCGCTCGCACCATGGACGGGCTGGTGATATACCGGTTCGGCACCAGCCTGTACTACGCGAACGCAGCCAGGCTGATGTACGACATCCTGCCGCTGATCATCCCGGGCCCTCCGGTGCAATGGCTGGTCCTGGACTGCGCGGCCATCGGGGACATCGACTACACCGCGTCCGCGGTGCTCGCTCAGGCCGTGCAGCACGTGCAGCAGCGACACATACGCTTCGCGTTCAGCACTGTCCTCGGCCCGGTGCGACAGCAACTTGACCTGTACGGCATCGGCAAGACCCTGGACAACCACGCCTATTACGACACTTCGGGCGAGGCCCTCGAGGCCTTCCAGGCCCGCAAAGGCACGACGCCAGCGGCGCCGTAGGAGCGGGCTGCGGGTCGGCCGACGCCCGAGCCGGGTCAGGCCTTGTGTGATGAGACGAGGGATGCGAATACGACAGTGGAACTGAGATAATGGCCGGTGGCATAGTCGAAAGTGCCGCCGCAGGTGATCAGGCGGAGCCCGGCGTAGCCTGGCGCGCCGTAAATGGATTTCGCGGGGAAATTGGATTTGAGGTACTCCCGCACGCCGGTGACGCGGAAAATGGCCGTGATCCCGTCGGCAAGCGTCACATCGACGGCGTCTCCGGGACGCAGGGACCCGAGGCGAAAGAAAACGGCAGGCCCCCGGTGACTGTCGACGTGGCCCTCAATGACCGATGCGCCCATCTGGCCGGGGGTGGCCGAGTACTTGTACCACGCGGCCAGGTCGGCGCTGGTGGTAAGCGGCGGCACCTGCATCGAGCCGTCGGCGTTTACGCCCAGGCGCAGGAGTCTGGAGTTAACGCCGATCGCCGGGATATCGACGGACACCGGCAGCGAGCGCGAGAGCCATGGCCCCCGGCCGGCGGGCCCCAGGACGCCGGCGGTGGCCCGGGACGGCTGGGGCGCATGCTGCTGGGCGCTGACCGCGAAGCCCACGGCGGCGGCCCCGATCGCCAGGAGCAGGACACCGGCCACCCCGGCCAGGCGGGCCAGGCGGCTATCCGCTGTGGAGGGCGGCGAGGCAACCCCGTCCTGGGGCCAGGAGACGACGACGCGAAACCCGGCTATTCGCCGCCACTGCCCATCTCCCAACCCGTCCGCCCCTCCCTCCGCCTTCCCAATGGCCTTCTACTCGCGTAGCCTAATATTTCGATGGTGAATACGCCATTGCCTGACGTAACGTGCGTTTTCCCTTTTCAAAACTGGTTTGGCAGAGCAGGACCTGGGAAACAGGATCGCTATCCGCCGAGCGCATGAGTAGGGTCACATGACAGTGCGTGGAACCATCGCGGGCACAGTGCTCAGGGCGAAGCTGGCCATCAGGGGCTTCGGCGTTTTGGCCATTCTCACCGTGGCAGTCGCGGGGTGCTCGCCGTCCTCGTCCTCGCCGTCGGCAACCAATTCCCCGCCTACAGGGAACCACTCGGCGAGTGGCACGGCTTCCGGCACATCGACGAGCGGCACGGCGGGCGCTGGCTCCTCGGCCGGCGCGGGCGGTAGCTCCCCGGCCGGCGCGGGCGGTAGCTCCTCGCCCAGGGCGACGGGGTCGAGCACGCACTCGCCGACACCCAACTCGGGCGCCAGCCCGACGCCTAACCTCACCGGCGCCCCGGGGGCCGGCGGCGGCGGCACGGCCTGGCTTCAGGACATCATGCTCTTCGGGCTGGGCGGAGCGGCGATACTGGCCGGAGCCGCGAGCATCGCGTACCGGAGAAGGCTCACTCGGGGCCGATGAGGGGTACGCTCGCACCCGCGCGGCGACAGGACCTCGGCCACGTTGGGTGGGAGCTGTGATGACCGAACTCGTCCGGTACGAGGTGGGTGGGGATGTCGCGACCATCACCCTGGATTCCCCGCACAACCGCAATGCCCTGTCCGCCCAGCTCGTCAGCGAGCTATCCGCGCGGCTGGCCGAGGCCGGAGAGGACCCGGCCGCCCGGGCGGTCGTGCTGACGCACACCGGCCGGGTGTTCTGCGCGGGCGCCGACTTGAAGGCCGCGGGCGCCGGCTCGACCGCGGACTCGAGTGCCGCGGTCATGGCGCTGCTGACGGCGATCACCGAGCTGCCCAAGCCGGTCATCGCCAGGATCGCGGGGCACGTGCGCGCGGGCGGGATGGGCATCGTGGGCGCATGCGACCTGGCCGTCGCGGCCGAGGGCGCGTCCTTCGCGTTCACCGAGGCGCGGATCGGCCTGGCTCCGGCCATGATCTCGCTGACCACCCTGGACATCATGGATCCGCGCCAGGCGGCGCGCTATTACCTGACGGGCGAGACGTTCGGGCCCGAGGTGGCGGAGCGGCTCGGCCTGGTCACGGCCGCGGTGCCGGACGGTGAGGTCGACAGCGTGGTGGACGGGCTCGTGGCACAGATCCGCGAGACGTCGCCTCAGGGGTCCGCGGAGACCAAGAAGCTGCTGACCGCCGCCCGGCGGGAACGGCTGGCGGACCGCGGTCCGGAGATGTCGACGCTGTCCGCCCGGCTGTTCGCCAGCGAGGAGGGGCAGGAGGGCATCCGCGCGTTCCTCGAAAGGCGCGAGCCGGCCTGGCGGGCGGGGCGGTGAGGGAGGGCGACAGATGCTACGCGAGCAGGTCGGCGGGGACGGTGACCAACCGGGAGCGCAGGTACTCCCCCAGGCCCTTGGCTTGCGGGTCGGGCCGGGCGGTGGCGGAAACGCCGGGCGCGAGGAGGCCGTGGACGACGAAGTTGAGGGCCAGCAGGTTCGGCAGTTCGTAACGGTCGATGTCCAGGCTG
>Ga0187802_10000209_pt1 | contig 13674 bp, 15 predicted proteins | sample NC_wetland_sal_i_FD_130584 | JGI IMG/M metagenome (GOLD analysis project Ga0187802, IMG submission 130584) | Wetland sediment microbial communities from Neuse River Estuary, North Carolina, USA - Control_2 | ecosystem: Environmental > Aquatic > Freshwater > Wetlands > Sediment | place: USA... | reverse complement strand
GCGATCTCGTTCTCCGACATGGACGGACCTCCCGGGGACCCGCGCTATGCGATCGTGATCGTGCCGTTACCGTATTCCGGTCTCGGGTTTGTTACCCCGGAATGGATGACGAAATGTAAGGTCGCCGCGGCGTTGCTGATCCCGCTGCTGCTGGCCGCGTGCGGCCACGCCCCGGCCAAGCCCCTGCCCCCGCCGGTGACGCTGGGCTACTGCGGCAGCAACCCGCAGGTGAGGCCGGACGTCGTGCTGGTGGTCTGCGCGACCGACGACATCACGGCCGAGAACCTGGTCTGGTCCGACTGGGGCGCGCAGTCTGCCCACGCCACGGGGTCGGCCACGGTTGACCTGTGCGCGTACAGCGACTGCGCGTCCGGCGACTACATCTCCGTCCCCTTCGACGTCACCGCCACCAGCATCGTGCACTGCACGAAGACCAGGCGGGCGTACTCGACGCTGCGGTACGTGTTCCCCGAAGGGTCGCCCTTCAAGAGCGTGCCCCGCACGGCCGATTCCCCGGCCTACTTCGGCGGGCAGAACCAGCCCGTCCCGCCGAGAGACCAGACGGTCAGCCTCACCTGCTGAGCTGCCGAACCTGCTGACCGCCTGACGGTCAGCGGAAGCTCAGCCTTCCCCGGCCTCGAGCTGCGCCTGGGCCGCCGCCATCGCCTCAGCCGCGATCGGGGGCGGCGCCTGGAAGTCCCAGGCCCGGAAGAGGACGGCGTTCGGTACGCCCATGGCCCGCCCCTGCATAGCCGTGAAGCCGGTGATCATCAGCCGGGGCGCGGGGTGGCCGGGGATCCCGGCCAGGTACTGGGCGTGCGCCTCCAGGGAGGCGATGCCGCGCTGCAGCGGCTCTCCGGTGATGTCCACGCCGTGGGTGGGCCGCGGGTCCCCCCCGATGAGCAGCCACCGGACCGAGTGCGGCTCCAGGCCCTCGTCGAGTAGCTCGCGGAAGACCCAGCGGTTGCCCGCGTCCCGTACGGCGTCCAGCGCGCACAGCCCCGCCACCCGGTGATCGGCCTGGTTCAGCCCGGCGGCGAACTCGGCGTCCCAGGGCCCGATCACCACGGCGTCCGGCTTGCGCCGGCGGATGACGCGCGCGATGTCCCGGCGGATGCCCAGGCCGTACTCGAGCATGCCGTCCGGGTGATCGAGGAACTCGACGTCGGTCACGCCGACCTCGTGTGAAGCCGCGATCTGCTCGTCGGTGCGCAGCTTCGCGGTCTGGTCCGGCGGGCTGCCGTCCATGCCCGCCTCGCCGCGGGTGAGGAGCAGGTACGAGACGTCGACGCCGCGCGCGGTCCAGGCCGCGACGGCCGACGATGTCCCGTATTCCACGTCGTCCGGGTGCGCGACCACGCACAGCACGCTGCGGAAGGCGTCCTCCGGGAGCGGCGGGACCAGGTCTGGGGTCATGGGCGACAGCGTAGCGGGCGGTCAGCGCGCCGGTTCGAGCAGGACCTTGACCGCGCCGGTGCGCCGTGAGTCCTTCAGCGCCAGCACCGCCTCGTCCCACCGCTCGAGCGGGAAGCGGTGCGTGATGACCGGGGTCAGGTCCATCCCGGCGAGGACGAAGTCGAAGTAGTGCTCCATCGAGTGCTTGGCGACGCCGCCCACCTCTTCGATGCCGAAGCCGTTCGACCCGATGACGTGCAGTTCCTTGAAGTACAGGGGAGTCCACTCGAAGCGCTTCGGCGGTTCGACGCCGGAGATCACGAGCGTGCCGCCCGTCTTGAGCAGCCGGAGCGAGGTCTCGACGGTCTCGGTCGAGCCGATCGTGTCGTAGACCACCCCCGGGCCGTCCTGCAGCCAGTCGCGCTTGCTCCACGGCTCGAGCGGCGTCGCCCCGACGCGTCCCGCGACCTGCGCGACCAGTTCGTCGGGCGAGGAGGACAACGTGGCGTGCGCGCCCAGGCGGGCCGCGAGCGAGGCCCGCGCCCCGGGTCGCGTGGCCGCCCATACCTCGGTGTCCGGGTACAGGTGGCGGAGCAGCGCGATCACCGCGAACGCGAGCGTGCCCGACCCGTAGACCAGCGCGGCCTGACCGTCGGGCGGCGGCGCGAGCAGGACCGAACGCAGCGACACGCTGACCGGGTCGGCGAGCACGGCGGCCTCGTCGGACACGCCGTCCGGGATGGCGAACAGCTGGGAGGGGTGCGCGCAGAACCGCTCGGCGTGCGCGCCGTAGGCCGCTGCGCAGTTCCCCAGGTGGATCGAGACGGGCAGGTTCCCGTAGCGGAAGTTGCGGCACCACGGGTAGCGCCCGGCCTGGCAGGCCTCGCACGGCGGGTCAATGCCGCGGGGCAGGCAGGACAGCCACGGATTGAGGACCACGCGCTCGCCGGTGTCGCAGCGGCGCCCGACCACCTCGTGCCCCAGTACGTGCGGGAAGGACACCAGCGCCGTGAGCGGGTTGTCGCGGGACCCGTTCAGCAGGATCTGCTTCACGTCGGAGCCGCACAGGCCGGAGAAGATGGTCTCGACCCGCACCCAGTCCGGCGCCGGGAGCGGGAGGTCGTCGACGTCCTCGATGCGGACCGGCGCGAAGCGGGATACGTACACGCGCCGGTCCACGCGTCCGCCGATGGCCGAGGCCGCCTCCCGGGTCAGGTTGTGCCGGAACACGAGCGCCTTCACGTTGTCCCTCCTTCACCGGGGCCACCCAACCTACCAAGGTGACCCCAGCGAAGAGACGGCGCTCTACTTCCGGCGCTCTACTTCCGGCGCTCTGCTACTTCCAACGCCAGGCGGGCAGGGTGAGCGTCATGCGCAGCCCGTGCGGGTAGTTGGCCGCGGCCATCGCCACGCCCTGGTGGGCGGCGGCGATCTGGCTCACGATGGCCAGGCCGAGGCCGGACCCGGTACGGCGTGAGGTTCCCGCGCGGTAGAAGCGGTCGAAGATGCGGGGGAGCTTGTCGGCGGGGACGCCGGGGCCGTCGTCGGTGACCTCGACCACGACCCGGCCGCTGCCGTCCCGGTGCGCGGTAACGGTGGCCACGGTGCCCTCGGGCGTGTGGGTCCGCACGTTGGCGAGCAGGTTGTCAACGGCCCGGGACAGTTGCTCCTCGTCGCCCGCCACGGCCAGACCCGGCTCGATCTCGGCCTGCCAGGTCCGCGCGGGGTCGGCGACCTGCGCGCGCTCGACGCTCTGGCCGACCAGGGCCGTGAGGTCGACCAGGTCGCGCCGCTGGTCGGGGTGCTGGTCGAGGCGGGCCAGCCGGAGCATGTCGTCGACGAGCCGGCTCATCCGCTGAGCCTCCAGCGTGATCCGGTGCATCGCCTCGTCGACCTGCGAGCGCTCGACCAGGGCGCCCTGCTGGTACAGCTCGGCGTTGGCGCACAGCGAGGCCAGCGGGGTGCGCAGCTCGTGGCTGGCGTCGGCGAAGAAGGACCGCATGACGTCCTGGCTGGCTTCGCGCTCGGCGACGGAGGTCTGGATGCGGCCGAGCATCCCGTTCAGCGCCGTGCCGAGCCGGCCGACCTCGGTTTCGGTGTCGGTCGGCGCGACCCGCTCGGTCAGATCGCCCGCCGAGATGCGGTCGGCCTGGTGCGCCATCTGCTCGATGGGGCGCAGGCCCCGGCGCATGACCAGGCCGACGCCGAGGAAGATGAGCGCGGCGGCGGCGGCCGAGCCGGCGCCGACGATGATCTCGAGCTGCCTGACGGTGTTGTTGACGTCGCTGAGGTTGGTCCCGGCGACCAGGGTGCCGGCCTGACCGGGGACGGCCTCCGACACCACGCGGAAACTGGGTGCCGCGTTGATGGTGGCGATCACCTGGTTGACCTGGCCCTTGCCGGGCATGGGCTTGCCGCGGACCGTGAAGGTGGCCGCGGCGTTGGCCACGGCGTAGTCGTACTTGATCATGGCCTGGCGCGTGAGGCCGGGGCCGCCCTGCAGGTTCAGCACCTGGCCCTTGGCGGGCACCCACTCGATGTTGTACGCCCCGACGACAGGGAAGGCGCTGAACGGGACGCCAGCCGCCACCGCGCGAGCCTTGCTGAACGCCGGGAGCAGGTAGTTGAGCTGCGGCTTGGTTACCGTCAGCGCCGACTTCAGGCTCACGTCCGTCTGGCCCACCAGGTACTTCTTCAGCGCGGTGACCGCGGCGAAGTCGAAGACGGCGAGCACGGCGAGCGTGATCGCCACGACGCCGGCCACCACCTTGGTGCGGAGCTTGCCGCGACCCTGGGTGCGCTCGCGCCGCAGGCCTCTAATCGTCATCGGTATTCCCTTCATCGCCGGGGTCTTCGGTCTCACCTGGCCGGGGCAGGCGGAGGCTGTAGCCGACGGCCCGCTGGGTATGGATCAAATCAGGTCCGTACCTGGCCAGCTTGCGCCGCAGGTACGCGACGTAGGTCGACACCACCGTGGTCGACCCGCGGAAGTCGTAGTCCCACACGTGATCAAGCAGCTGGTCCCTGGTCAGGACCCGCCCGGCGTTGAGCATCAGGTAGCGCAGCAGCCGGAATTCGGTGGGTGACAGCTCGATGAGGTGACCGCACCGGCGGACCTCGTAGGTCTCCTGGTCGAGTTGCATGTCCGCGAACGCCAGCACGGGCCCGGCGGCGCTGGGGCGCGTCCGGCGCAGCACGGTCCGGATCCTGGCCGCCAGTTCCTCCAGCCCGAACGGCTTGGTCATGTAGTCATCGCCGCCGATGCTCAGCCCCTCGACCTTGTCGGCCTGGGTGTCCCGGGCGGTCAGGAAGATGACCGGGACCTGCCGGCCGTCGCGGCGCAGGCGGCGCACGATGTCGAAGCCGTCGGTGTCGGGCAGCATGACGTCGAGGACGACCAGGTCGAACGGGCGGTCCCTGGCCACGCGCAGCGCCTCGGCGCCGGTCTCCGCGGTGGTCACCTGGAACCCGAGGAACCGGAGCGACGCGGCGACCGCATCACGCAGGAACGGCTCGTCGTCGACCACGAGCAGTTCGCCGTGATCCGCGGGCCGGTCCGCCGCCGGGTCAGCCATCGCCTCGACTCCTTCCCCCGTCGCCAGTTATCCGACCACGTCATCGCCAACAACGCGTGTGACCTGTGTGCGAGTTTCGTGTGAGCCCTCCGCTCACGCGGAACTCACAGGCAATCCAGATATATCTCATTCACCGGCCGCATACTTTCCGTTCCATGGTCACCCCTGGCCATAGCGAGAAAGCAACACCACGGAGGGAAAGAATCAGCATGAAGCGCATCGCGGCGGTGGCCGCCCTGATCGTCACCATGCTCGCCGTCCCCGCGGCGGCGGCCATGGCCAGCACGGGGGGAACGGGCCACCCCGGGCCGGGCCAGTCCGTGTGTCCGCCGCCCTACCTGTTCAATCACCGGCCCCACGTCCGGCACTTCAGCCGCTACCGGCACCACCATCCCAGGCGTAGCGTGGTCTGCTCGGTCACGCTGCCGTACCAGCCGCAGTCCCAGAACTGCCCGTCGGGCTACGCCTACGAAACGACGCAGTCCCTCACCTTCGACGTGGCGTCGGGCAGCAGTACGGTCTACGAGGTCTCCGGGCCGACGCTGGCCGCCGGGGAGGAGTTCACCTGGGACGGCACCACCTACACCATCTGGTCGGTTAACCCCGGCGACAACAGCTTCACGATGTCGGCGGGCTCGTCGCTCTACGTCAACGGCGGACCGGACATCACCGGCGGCGCCGGACAGCTCGTCTGCTTCGGCTGAGGGCGAGTGCGCGGAATACCGGATCTTCTACGGGGGGATCCGGTATTCCCCGGACCCGCACCACCGTCGTTCGGGCAAAAATGATCTTCAAGATCACGGCCGGCCGGGTGCACACTTGAACGAGTCATGCGACCCGAGTCACTGCTGAAGCTGCTGGCCTTCGTCCTTCCGCTGGGCCTGGACTCCTTCGCGGTCGCGGCCGCGATCGGGGCCGTCCGGGCCACGACGGCGGTGGAGCGGCTGCGCGTCAGCCTCGTCTTCGTGATCTTCGAGGGCGGGATGCCGCTGATCGGCCTGGGGCTGGGCGGCGCCCTGGCCCGCGGGATCGGCTCGGTCGCGAACTACGCGGCCGCCGCCGCGGTCATTGGCATCGGGGCCTGGATGCTCCTCAGCGGGGACGAGGAGGACCGCGCCGGGCGGGTCCTGTCCAGCACCGGGCTGGCGCTCGTCGCGCTCGGGCTCAGTATCAGCCTGGACGAGCTGGCCATCGGGTTCTCGATCGGCCTGGCCCGCCTGCCCGTCGCCGCCGTGATCGTGGCCATCGCGCTCCAGGCGCTGGTCGCCGCCCAGCTCGGCCTGGCCCTCGGGGCCAGGATCGGCGAGCGCTGGCGGGAGCGGGCCGGGCAGGTCGCGGGGATCGCCCTGATCCTGCTCGGCGTGTACCTCGTCATCGAGCAGGCCGTTCGGTAAACACCACCGCGAGCATCGGTAACCGTCGTGTTACGGTAGGGTGCTGGTTACCGAGCCAAGGAGGGGACGTGGAGCACGCGCGGGCCAGCGGTGACCCGTTCGAGGCGCTCGGGGACCCGCACCGGCGCGACATCCTGCGCCTGCTCAGCGAGGGCGACAAGCCGGTCAACCAGATCGCCGCGGCGCTGCCGATCAGCCGTCCCGCGGTATCCCGCCACCTGCGCCTGCTCAAGGAGGCCGGCCTGGTGTCGGAGCAGGCCCGCGGCACGCTGCGGATCTACCACCTGCGCGACGAGGGCTTGCACGCCGTCCAGGCCTACCTCGAGCGGGTGTGGGGGGACGCCGCCCGCCGGTTCCGGCTGATGGCCGAGAACACCGAGCCCCGGGATTCGGCACCGTGAACACCCCGCTGCGGATGGCCTTCGAGGTGGCCTGCCCGGCCGAGCACGCGTTCAGCGTATGGACGTCGGGGCTGGGCCGCTGGTGGCCGCCCGATCACACGGTGACCGGCCGCGCCGAGCGCATCGTCCTGGAGGGCGGCGTGGGCGGCCGGATCTACGAGCGCACCGCCGACGGCGTCGAGCACGAGTGGGGCGAGGTGACGGTGTGGCAGCCCCCGGCCCGGCTGGGCTACCTGTGGTATCTCGGCCGGGACCGCGCCGACGCCACCGAGGTCGAGATCAGGTTCCTGGCCCAGGGCGCCGCGGCCACGAAGATCGAGATCGAGCACCGCGGGTGGGAACGCCTGGGTGCCGCCGGTGACCAGTGGCGCGAACGCAATCGCGCCGGCTGGCAGAGCCTGCTGCCGCACTTCGCGGCAGCCGCAGCACAAGGAGACCACCGATGACCGCTGGCACCAAGGACGACCCGTGGGAGCTGAAGACCCCGCCGGGCACCTCCAGTTACACCATGTATAAGGACGAGCAGGCCGACCCGCCCGCGCTGGTCTGCCAGGTCGGTTCCACCACGCTCAGGTACCAGCTGCGCGCCATCGACGACCTGCACGCCTGGCTGGCCGAGCAGGGGGACTGGGTCCCGCTCGGCGCGGCCGACGAGCAGAAGCCCGCCCCCGACGGCACCGTCGAGGCGTGGGGGAGGTCACCGGACAACCCGGTCGGCGGCTGGTACGGCCTGCGCAAGGGCTACCGCGGCCGGTTCGGGATGTACATGCCGCCGCTGCTGGAGGCGCTCGGCCTCGCCGAGCTCACCCACGACGCCCGCAACAACCGGATGCGCGCCATCTAGCACTATTGTCAGCGCGCGCGCGGACCAGGCACCATGGCCGAGTGATCGGTGTACCAGCACCGGACACCGGAGGGAGCCTGCCTTGACCGCCACCGCCACCAGGCACCTGATCGGGTTGCTGCTCGGTACCGAGGACGACTGGCCGACGGCGTTCGAGGAGATCCTGCGTCGGCTCGGCCCCGTCCAGGATCCGTCCGGCGGGACGCACGAATTCGACGTGGAGCGCATTACCATCGAGCCCTTCAGCCTGCGCTCCCGGCCGCGCTACGACCTGGTCATCGACCGGCTCGCCTACTGGTACTACCACCCGAGGGAATGGCTCAAGAAGGTCGCCATGATGGACGGGGTGTACCTGCTGAACAGCCCGTTCACCTTCCAGTCGATGGAGAAGCACGCCGCCTACTGCGCGATGATGCGGCTCGGGCTCAAGATCCCGGAAACCGTGCTCGTCCCGTTCAAGAACCCGGTCGACAACGCCCGCTACGCCTATACCTCCGCTCGCTACAACCAGCCCTTCGACCTCGACGCGATCGCGGAGAAGATCGGCTACCCGATCTTCATGAAGCCGTACGACGGCGGGGCCTGGCGCGGCGTCTCGCGCATCCGCAACGCCACCGAGCTGCACGCGGCCTACGACGCCAGCGGCGAGATGCTCATGCACCTGCAGAAGGCCGTCGACTTCGACGTCTTTGCCCGCTCGCTGTCCATCGGCGCCGAGACCATGGTCATGAAGTTCCAGCCCGATCAGCCCATGCACGCGCGCTACGCGGTCGAGCACGGCTTCCTGCCCGCCCAGGCCGGCGCGGAGGTGGTGACGATCGGGCGGCTGGTCAACGCGTTCTTCCGGTGGGAGTTCAACTCCTGCGAGACGCTCGTCAAAGACGGCGAGGTCTACCCCATCGACTACGCCAACGCCTGCCCGGACGTGGCCCTGACCAGCCTGCACTACTACTTCCCCTGGGCCATGAAGGCGCTGGTCAAGTGGAGCGTGTTCGCCCTGGTGACCGGCCGGAAGGCCAGGCTGGACCTGGAGACCGACAAGTTCTTCGCCGTCGCCGATGACCCCCACCTGTCGTATGCGGAAAAGCTTGAGGGGTACCGGGCGCTGGCCGACGAGTACTTCGACGCGGCGCACTACTACGACTTCTGCGCGAGCAGGATGCGGCACCTGGATGAGGTCGTCCTGGACTGGGTGGCCGGCCCCGACTTCGACCAGCTGCTGATCCAGACGGTCAAATCGACGTACCCAGAACACGAGCACGACAAGTTCATCGCGCACCTGCGCGGGCTCCTGGATCTGTGGGTCCGCGACCAGAACGGGGGTGGAGGCCGCCATGGGCCGTGACATCCAGGCGATCAAGATCAGCGGCGAGGACCGGCGCAAGTACCGGGACAAGGTCCGGCGCTCGCTCGACGTGTTCGCCCGGATGCTCCGCGAGCGCCTGTTCGAGACCGACCGGACCCTGGTCGGCCAGGAGATCGAGCTCAACCTGACCGACGAGCGCGGCGTCCCGTCCATGCGGAACGCCGAGGTGCTCGCCGAGATCGCGGATCCGCTCTGGGCGACCGAGGTCGGGCAGTTCAACCTCGAGATCAACGTGCCGCCCCGGCAACTGGAGGGCGACGCGCTGGCGGGGCTGGAGCAGGAGGTCCGCGACGACCTCAACAAGGCCGACGCCCGGGCGCGCTCCATCGGCAGCTATCTCGTGATGATCGGCATCCTGCCCACGCTGACCGAGGACGACGTGGCGGAGGAAACCATGTCGGCCAACGAGCGCTACAAGGTGCTCAACGAGCAGATCTTCGCCGCCCGCGGGGAAGACATGCGCATCGCGATCGACGGCGCCGAGCACCTCCTCACCCACGCCGACAGCATCACGCCCGAGGCCGCCTGTACCAGCGTCCAGCTGCACACCCAGGTCAGCCCGGATGCCTTCGCGAACTACTGGAACGCGGCCCAGGCCATCGCCGGCGCGCAGGTCGCGCTGGCGGCCAACTCCCCGTTCCTGTTCGGCAAGCAGCTCTGGCACGAGACGCGGATCACGCTGTTCGAGCAGGCCACCGACACGCGCCCCGATGAGCTGAAGGAGCAGGGCGTCAGGCCCCGGGTCTGGTTCGGCGAGCGCTGGATCACCTCGGTCTTCGACCTGTTCGAGGAGAACCTGCGGTACTTCCCCGCGCTGCTGCCGATCTGCGAGGACGAGGACCCGCTGGCCGTCCTCGACGACGGCGCCATCCCGCTGCTGGCCGAGATGAGCCTGCACAACGGGACGGTCTACCGCTGGAACCGCCCCGTCTACGGCGTGGTCAACGGCACGCCGCACCTGCGGGTCGAGAACCGGGTGCTGCCCGCGGGCCCGACGATCGCGGACGTCATGGCGAACGCGGCGTTCTACTACGGGCTCGTGCGGTCCCTCGCCGAGGCGCAGCGGCCGATCTGGACCCAGCTGTCGTTCGCCACCGCCGCGGAGAACCTGCACGAGGCGGCGCGCCACGGCCTGGACGCGCAGCTGTACTGGCCCGGGGTCGGTGACACCCCGGCCGCCGAGCTCATCCTGCGGCGCCTCCTCCCGCTGGCCCGCGACGGGCTAGCCCGCTGGGGCGTCGGTTCCGCCCAGGCCGACCGCCTGCTCGGCATCGTCGAACAGCGCTGCCTGACCGGTCAGAACGGCGCGGCCTGGCAGATCGCCACGGTCGCGGGGCTCACCGAGCGCGGCGGCGTCGACCGCCGGGAGGCGCTGCGGCAGATGACCCTGCGCTACATCGAGCACATGCACTCCAACGAGCCGGTCCACACCTGGCCTCTACCGGTGGACCGCTAGCCGAGTCAGACAGGGTCAGAAGGTCGCGCCGAATCCGTCGAATTCGCCGAGCCGTGCCCCGCCGATGAACGCCCGCCACTCGGCGGGCGTGAACCGGAGCATCAGCCCATCGGGATCCCTGCTGTTGCGGACGCCGACACCGCCGCTGGGCAGCGCGGCCACCTCGACGCAGTTTCCGTTGCTGAAGCTCAGCGAGCTCTTTACCCAACTAAAGCCGTCGTCTTTCATCGCTACCCTCCTGCGCGACCGATGACTATGAGTGACTATCTGAACTCACTCGGTTATTACGCTAAATCACTACACGGAGAAGTCAATACATTACGTAGAGTTCCTGAAGTAACCCCCCATACCCGGCCAGATCGCCCCGCGTGGTGAGCAGGCGCTCAGCCGGCCCGGTCGGCGCTCAGCCGGCCCCGCCGGCCGCGATCAGCGCGACGCACGCCGCCGCCAGGCCCAGGCCGGTCAGCCGCAGCACGGTCAGCTTCTCGCCGAGCATCACCCGCGCGAGCACGATGGTGACCGCCGGGTACAGCGAGGTGAGGACCGCCGTCACGGCCAGGAACCCGTCGTGCGTGGCGAAGAAGTACGCGACGACGCCGCCCGCGCCGGTCACCCCGGTGAACACCGCGAGCCAGCCGTGGCGGGCCGCGGGCGCCCGGATGTTGCGCGTGGCCGCGGCGACCACCAGGGCGACGGCCAGTTCGGCGGCCGAGGCGGCGGCCACCGGCCACAGGCCGCTGTGCGAGCCCGCCCGGTTGAGCCCGATGAACAGCAGCGAGAAGCAGGCCCCCGCGATCAGCCCCGCCACCACGCCGGTGAGCCGGCCCCGAGGCTGACCCTCCTCTGCTGCGGAGCCCTGCTCCGCCGCCGCGCTGGCCGAGACCCCGACGATGGCGGGCAGGGCCAGGACGATCCCGGTCAGCGCCAGGGCCGAGGGCCGCTCGCCGAACAGCAGCCCCGCGAGCACGGCAAAACCCGCGGCGCCGACCGCGCTGAGGGGCCCGGCCACGCTGAACGCCGCGTGCCGGAACCCGTAGTACAGCGCCAGCGCCCCCACCTCCTCGCCCAGGCCGGCCAGCGCGCCCCAGGCCAGCGGGGCCGCGCCGGGCGGGTGGGCCGCGGCGAAGGGCAGCACGGCCGCCACGACCAGGGTGGAGGCCGCCGCGCTGACCAAGGTGACCTGGATGACGCTGAAGTCGCGTGACGCCAGTCCCGCGGCGTAATCAGAGACGCCGTAGGCGAACGCCGAAACCAGCGCCAGGACGATGGCGAGCATGGAAAGGCCGCCCCGCTATGCCTCGTGCTTGGCGGCCGGGCTCCCCGCCGGGTGGAACACGCCGAGGACCGCCAGCAGGTCCTCACCCGTGTTCTCCAGGCAGTGCGGCTGGTAAGGCGGCAGGTAGATGGAGGTGCCCGGCCCGATCTCGGCCGTGGCCTCGCCCAGGTGGACCACGCCGCGCCCGGCCAGCACGTGCACCACCTCGTCGTAGGTGTGGTGGTGCTCGGGGGCCCGCCCCGGCGGGATCAGGCCCGCGAACTGCGTGAACGCCATCCCCTCGCTCAGCAGGACCCGGAACTCCCGGTCCCCGGTCCGCTCAACCTCACAGGCGTCCAGCGTTACCACCTGCATCTCAGGGCGGCCCTCGTCGCCCGAGGATGAGGCCTGCACGGCGACCGCCACCGCGTCCAGCCCGGCGGCGCCCGCCCGGCACTCGTACCGCAGCCCGGAACGCATCCACACCGCGGTACCGGGCTCCACGGTGGCCAACCCGTGCCCCTCCGCGTCCAGGGTCCCCGACCCGCGGATGACATACCAGGCCTCGCCCCGCCCCCCGGCGGTCCCCGCGATCGCCGTTCCGCCGGAAAGGCTCAGCCGCCGCTGGTGCAGCCCCCGGCACCCGTCCGCGTCGCCCAGCATCTCGCGGACCGTGACCCCCGGCGCCGCGGGCCGGCTCGGGACCTGTTCCGGCGTCCGGACGGCGGGCGGCGTGGCCTGGTTGCTCATGCCCTGGACGATACCCAGATCACAGTTCGGGGTACCGGCGGTCCGGGTTGTGCTCGGACAGGACCGAGGGCGGCCCGATGATGGCCCGGTCTGGCTTGCCGATGACCTCCTCGTTCTTGCCGTCGTAGTCGAATTTGAGGAGCACGTGCTTGATCGCCTCGAGCCTGGCGCGCTTCTTGTCGTTGCTCTTGACCACGGTCCACGGCGCCTCGGGCGTGTCGGTGTAGTGGAACATCGCCTCCTTGGCGCCGGTGTACTCGTCCCACTTGTCCAGCGACTCGATGTCCATCGGGCTCAGCTTCCACTGCCGCACCGGGTCGATCCGCCGGATGATGAACCGCGTCCGCTGCTCCGACCGCGTCACCGAGAACCAGAACTTCGTCAGGTGCAGCCCCGAGCGCACCAGCATGTGCTCGAAGGCGGGCGCCTCCCGCATGAACTCCTCGTAGTCCTGCTCATCGGTGAACCCCATCACCCGCTCGACCCCGGCGCGGTTGTACCAGGAGCGGTCGAACATGACGATCTCGCCGGCCGCGGGCAGGTGCGGGACGTAGCGCTGCAGGTACCACTGGGTCTGCTCGCGCTCACTCGGCTTGGCCAGCGCGACGACCGTGGCGCCGCGCGGGTTCAGGTGCTCGGTGAACCGCTTGATCGTGCCGCCCTTGCCCGCCGCATCGCGGCCCTCAAACACGATCACGATCCGCTGCCCGGTGGACTTCACCCAGTTCTGCAGCTTGACGAGCTCGATCTGGAGCGGGCGCTTGAGGTACTCGTACTCGCTCCGCGGCATCTTCTCGTCGTATGGGTAGTCCTCGCGCCAGGTGTCGACCACCCGGCCGTCCGGCCAGCGCAGGACCGGGTCGTCGTGCTCGTCGTCGTCGTCCACCACCAGGCCCGCCACCAGGACGGGATCGGACGCCCAGTCCGCGGGCAGCGCGTTGAACTCGTTGGCGGTATCGCTGGTCACGCCACTAGCACAGCACACCACGCCCGCCCGGTCACGACCCGGCCGGCCGTCGCGCGGCCGAACTTCAACCCCCTTTATCCCGAACGACGGTGGTATCTCCCCCGCGACCCGCGGCGACCGCACCCCCAACATCCGCCCCCGCGGCCCCCGTGATCGTATGGGCCTCATGAAGGTTCGGATCGGGATATCCCTGGGACCGTGGGGGACCGCCGACGGGTTCGCGGCGTCGGTCGACCTGCTAGAGCAGGCCCGGGTGGATTCGCTGTGGCTG
>Ga0187802_10000207_pt1 | contig 13705 bp, 10 predicted proteins | sample NC_wetland_sal_i_FD_130584 | JGI IMG/M metagenome (GOLD analysis project Ga0187802, IMG submission 130584) | Wetland sediment microbial communities from Neuse River Estuary, North Carolina, USA - Control_2 | ecosystem: Environmental > Aquatic > Freshwater > Wetlands > Sediment | place: USA... | reverse complement strand
TTTCGAAGAGCGCTTCCGCGTCGAATCTTATCCTTTATCTTCTTCGATCCTCGACGCGCTGCTCGCGAGCTATCGCGAATGGGGCGGAAAATCGCCCCAGCCCGTAATCGCCATCGTGGATTGGCGCGAGGTGCCCACCTGGAGCGAATTCCAGATTCTCCGCGAACGATTTGAGAAGCGCGGCATCCCCGCTCTGGTCAGCGATCCGCGCGATCTCGTTTTCGATGGCCGCACCCTCTCTGCCCAGGGGCGGAAAATCGATCTCGTCTACCGGCGCGTTTTGATCAACGACATCGTCGCGCATCCCGCCGAATGCGACGCGCTCGTCCGCGCCTATGAATCCCGCGCCGTCTGCGTGGCCAATACCTTTCGCTGCAAGATTGCGCACAAGAAGGCGTTTTTCGCCGTGCTCACCGACGAGCGAAACAGCAAGCTTTTCAGCGACGCCGAACGGGAAATCATTCGCCGTCACGTGCCCTGGACGCGGCTCGTCGAAGATGTGCGCACCACGCGCGATGGAAAGCCGGTCGAGCTCCTCGAATACGCCCGCGCGAATCGCGAAAATTTTGTCCTCAAGCCCAATGACGAGTACGGAGGCACCGGAGTCACGCTCGGCTGGGAGACCGATCCTTCAGCCTGGGAAGCCGCCATCCATAAAGCCCTCGGCGAGCGGGAAAAGGCCTGGGTGCTGCAAGAGCGAATATCCGTTCGCCGCGAACCATTTCCATACGTTGACTCGCAGGGCGGAGTCACCATGCGCGATATGCTCGTGGATTTCGCTCCCTATCTTTTCCACGGCCGCCTGGCTGGATATCTCACGCGGCTCAGCGCCACGGGACTTGCCAACGTTACTTCCGGCGGCGGCCAGGTGCCGGCATTCCGCGTGAGCGCGCGCACTTGATGCTTGAGAAGAAGGAAAAGCAGCCGCTGTGTCAGTGGGCTCGCTGCAACAGCCGCGAAATTTCCTCATGCTTGCGGGTGACATTCGCAGGGAGCTAAAGGTAAACTACCTCCAACGATGAACACGGACACATTAAATCCGGCGCTCCTTCCCGGAGCGCGCAACGCCATCGAGACCTGTCTGGCCATCCAACCCGGCGAAAAAGTGGCGCTCATTTTCGATGAACCGAGCGCGGAAGTTGCCGCGAGCTTGAAACAGGCGCTCGATGACCGCAAGGCGCATCCCATCACATATCGTCTGGAAGATTTCCTCAAGCGCCCCGCCACTGCAGCCCCGCCCGAGATTCTCGAGGGGCTCGAAACCGCCGATGCCGGCATTTTGTGCATGCAGCCGCTCGAAGGCGAGCTGGGCGCGCGCCGAGACATCGTTGGCGTGGTCGAGCGACGCCAGATCCGCTATGCCCACATGGTCGGCGTCACGCCTGAGATCATGCAGCAGGGGATGCGCGCGGATTATCAATTGGTGGACCGGCTGAGCGAGTCCCTTTTGCACCGCATGCATACCGCGCGCTCGCTTTCCGTGCGCACCGACGCCGGCACCTCCATGGTCGCCTCCTTCGATCCCAAGCTCGATTGGGTGAAAACCAGCGGATTGATCAGCCGCCGCTACTGGTCGAATCTGCCGGCCGGCGAAGTGTTCACCACGCCCGCGCGCGTGGATGGCACGTTTGTCTGCGACGGCACGGCCGGGGACCATTTCTGCGGCAAATATGGCGATTTGCAGCGCACGCCGCTGGTGGTGGAAATTCGCAATGCGAAAATGGTGAGCGCCACTTGTACTCGAAAAGATCTCGAAGCGGAATTCTGGAGCTATTGCCACACGGACGAAAATAGCGACCGCATCGGCGAACTTGCCTTCGGCACGAATCTCAGCCTCCAGGACATGATCGGCGTGCTGCTCCAGGATGAAAAGCTGCCTGGGGTCCACATCGCTTTCGGCGACCCCTACGGCAGCCAGACGCATGCCCCCTGGTATTCGCGCACGCACGTGGATTTGCTCGCGCGCCGCTGCGATGTGTGGATTGACGAAGAGCAGGTGATCGCGAAAGGCCGCTACCTTCTCGATCGCTTGGGGCTTTACTAGCTTTCCGCGGAGATTGCCAAATCAGAAAAGGCGCGAGATGTATTGCCTCATCTGATTTTTCCAGTAGGGCCAATCGTGCCCGCCGTCCGGCCCCCAATCATCTAGGTGATGCGCGATTCCGCGGCTCGCCAGGATTCCGGAAAGACGATACGAAGGCCCGCTGTTCTCCCATGGCCCATGCCCCGTGGCGATGTGAATGTCGCATTGCGCGAGCTGCCCCAGCGCATTCGGGTCCGAGAGATTCGCGAGGTAATCCACGGGATTATTGAAATAGGTGTTGTCGTCGTACATCCCATCCATGAATCCCTTGATGTCGTAAACTCCCGAAAGCGCGAAACAGCGCCGCACCACATCCGGATGCTTGAAGAGCGTGTTCGCGGCGTGATAGGCGCCGAAGGACGCGCCCATGGTCGAAATCGCCGTCCAGGAAGTCCTGCAACTGTCGAAAATAAACGGCACCACTTCGTAGCGCAGGTAAGCATCGAATTGCGATTGCACCCAGCTGCGGTGAAAAGGATGCGCACCCTTGTTGTAAAAGCCGGCGAAATTCACGGAGTTGACGCTGAAGAATTTCACGCGCCCGCCATCAATCAAGTCCCCGAGGCTGCCGATCAATCCCTGGTTTTCCAGCTCCCACTCGTCTCCCGCGCTCGTCGGAAAACCAATAAGCGGCGGGCCCCAGTGCCCGTACACCACGACTCCCATGTCCATCCCCAGCCGGTGCGAATACCAGCGATGATATTCCCGTTGCATGTTTCTCCTGTGAGCGCTCGGCCGCCGGGCACGCGGGACGTTGCGCGAAGCGTGCGGTATTATACGGGTTTTGCGCGCCATGGAAACTCGAAAGAATTTCGCGAGGAATTTTGTCTCTGCTATTCTACTCCGCCATGCGACACGCGAAAGTGAAGCTGCTCGTGGCCCGAATTCGAATGGAAATCCACCCCTCGACGACTCGGGGAGAGAATCCCGATTGGCTCTGATCCGGTGACAATCGATAATCCCGAAGCAGCCGGCCCCGGTTCGCTGCGCAAACACGAAGCCTTTCGCTCGCGTTTCCTCCCCGCCGCGCGCGACCTGATCGTCTATCTTCCGGCTCCCTACGAATGGCAGCCCGATCGCCGCTACCCCGTCCTCTACCTTCAGGACGGCCAGAATATTTTCGATCCCGCCACATCCTTCGCGGGCGTCGCCTGGGGCATGAAAGAGACTGCCGACCGCCTCATCGCCGAGGGCAAAATTCGCCCGCTCGTGATCGTCGGCATCTACAACACCGGGAAGCAGCGCATCCGCGAATATACTCCGTCGCGCGCTCCCAAGCAGGGGGGCGGCGCCGCCGATCGCTACGGCCGCATGCTGCTCGAGGAAATCAAGCCGTTCATTGATTCCGAGTACCGCACGCTCGCCGGCCCAGCCAACCACGGCCTCGGCGGCTCTTCGCTCGGCGGCTTGCTCGCGATTTATCTCGGCCTGCGATTTTCAAATATTTTCGGCAGGCTGGCAGTGCTGTCTCCCGCAATTTGGTGGGATCAACGCTGGATTCTCGGCTTTGCCGGCCGCTTGCGCGTGAAATCGCGGCCCCGAATCTGGCTCGATACCGGCACGCAAGAAGGCATCCACACCGCATCCGACGCTCGCAAGATGCGCGACGTCTTGCAGCAGAAGGGCTGGCACGAGGGCCGCGATCTGCACTACGAAGAAATTCAGGGCGGCCAGCACAACGAAGCCGCCTGGGCGCAGCGCGCCGCTCCGTTTCTGCAATTCCTTTTTCCCGCCGCCGAGACCGAAGTATAATCCGCGTTCCCGCGGCCGCCGGACGCGCCTCGATTCATCCCCGCGGCATTCGGAGAACGTCACGTGCCGGACGAGCGCCCCCTCACGATTCTCTGCATCAGCTCTTACGAAAAAGGGCAGGAATTCCTGCGCACTTGCAAAGCGGAGGGCTGCCGCGTCCTGCTCCTCACCGTCGAAAAACTCCGCCATGCGAATTGGCCGCGCGAATCCATCGACGAGGCCTTCTATACGCCGGAAGAGCTGCCCGTTGCGGACATGATCCGCGCGGTCAGCTACATGGCGCGCACGCATCCGGTGGACCGCATCGTCGCACTCGACGAGTTCGACATGGAAAACGCTGCCTCGCTCCGCGAACATTTGCGCATTCCCGGCATGGGCCTCACCACCATGCGCTATTTCCGCGACAAGCTGGCCATGCGCGGCCGCGCCGCGGAAGCGGGCATCCTCGTGCCGGAATTCATCCAAGTGCTGAATTATGACGCGCTGAATGATTTCATGGCGCGCGTGAAGCCGCCCTGGCTTCTGAAGCCGCGCTCGCAGGCTTCCGGCATCGGCATGAAAAAAATTCAGGACGCCGCGGGCTTATGGCCGCTGCTCGACCAATTGGGCGACCAGCAGTCGTTCTATCTGCTCGAGCAATTCGTTCCCGGCGACGTCTTCCACGTTGATAGCATCGTCTCCGAGCGCGAAGTGGTCTTCGCCGAAGCGCACGCCTATGGCAAGCCGCCTCTCGATGTCTCGCACCAAGGCGGCATTTTCACCACGCGCACCTTGCCACGCGATTCCGCCGAGGCCGAAGCTCTGCACAAACTCAAACGCGAGCTGGCTCAGGCGCTGGGGCTCGTCCGCGGCGTCACGCACGCCGAATTCCTGCGCTCCCATGCAGATGGCAAAATCTATTTCCTCGAGATTGCCGCGCGCGTCGGCGGCGCGTACATCTCCGACGTCATCGAAGCGGCCACGGGAATCAATCTCTGGCGCGAGTGGGCGCACATCGAAGTCGGGGGAGGGAAGCGGCCGTACAAATTGCCTGAATCGCGGCACGATTATTCCGGCGTCATCATTTCGCTCGCGCGGCAGGAGCACCCGGACACATCCCCCTACAACGACCCGGAAATTGTTCTGCGCGTCCCTAAGAGCCATCATGCCGGGTTCGTTTTGCGTTCGCCGAATCCGGAGCGCATCGCCACGCTTCTCGACTCCTACGCGCATCGCTTTCGCGAAGATTTCTACGCCAGCGCGCCCGTCCCCGAAAAACCGACTTCCTAAATCTCCCGGAAACCGCCCGGCGCGCAACCGAATGCCGGCCTGCCAGGAGCGTGCATCCAATCTGCGTTTGCCGATGCCGGACTATTTTGTATACTCGCTCCCGGTGTTAATGCGCATTCAAGACGCCACTCGCCCAGCAGTGATCACGCACCGAAAGCCGCACGCGGTGACCAACTTCGCGGCGCGCCTGGGGAGATACCGGTAGTGAACACGCCGCCCGCTCATCTGCTCGATCCGCTTTTCACCACGGACGAGATGCGCGCCGTTTTTTCCGACCAGCGCCGCCTGCAAGGCATGCTCGATTTTGAAGCAGCTCTCGCCCGCGCCCTCGCTCGCGCGGGAATCGCCTCAAGCTCGGCCCCCGCTGCCATCGCGGCAATGTGCCACGCCGAATTATTCTCCATCGAAGCGCTCGGCCGCGAGGCCGCTCTCGCCGGCAATCTCGCCATCCCGCTCGTAAAGCGCCTCACCGCGTTGGTTGCTGAAAAAGATCAGCAGGCCGCTGCCTTCGTTCACTCGGGAGCCACAAGCCAGGACGCGATGGATACCGGCCTCGTCCTTCAGTTGCGCGATGCGCTCGCTCTCTTCGATTCCGGTCTCGCGAAATTTTCGGATGTGCTGGCAAAGCTCGTCGAGGCGCGCGCCTCAACGGTCATGGTCGGCCGCACTTGGCTCCAGCAGGCCCCGCCCGTGACGCTCGGCCTGAAAGCCGCCGGCTGGCTCGACGCCATCGAGCGCCATCGCGCGCGCCTGCAAGAAACACGCGCCCGCGCTCTCGTGCTTCAATTCGGCGGAGCCGTCGGCACGCTGGCGGCGCTCGGCGACCGCGGCCCGGCCGTGGCCGCCGCCCTCGCCGAAGAATTGAAGCTGCCTCTTCCGCGAATCCCCTGGCACGCGCAGCGCGACCGCTTCGCCGAAGTCGCGACCACGCTCGGCTTGCTCACCGGCTCGCTCGGTAAAATTGCCCGCGATATTTCCCTGCTCGCGCAAACGGAAGTCGCCGAACTGAGCGAGCCCGATGCGCCGGGCCGCGGCGGCTCCTCGACAATGCCGCACAAGCGCAACCCCGTCGGCTCAGCTGTGATTCTCGCCGCCGCCACTCGCGTTCCCGCCCTCGTCTCGACCATGCTCGCCGCCATGCCGCAGGAACACGAGCGCGGCCTCGGCGGCTGGCACGCTGAATGGGAGACGCTCCCGGAAATTTGCCTGCTCTCCTCAGGCGCGCTTTCGCACGCAACGCAGATCGTCGCCGGCCTCGAGATTCACGATTCCAATATCGCGCGGAATCTGGCCGCCACGCACGGCTTGCCTCTCGCCGAAGCTGTCGCCATGGTTCTCGCGAAACACATCGGCCGGTTGCCGGCGCACGAATTGATCGAGCAAGCCAGCCGCCGCGCGCTGAAAGACGCTCGCCCGCTCGGCGATGTCCTCAAAGAAGACGCCAAGGTCCGCGCGCATCTTTCGGAAAGCGATTTGGCGCGCTTGCTCGATCCGAAAAATTACACCGGCTCGGCGGAAAAAATGGCGCGGGATGTTTTGTCCGCCCGCGCCCGCAAAGCCTGAATCATTCCGCGCGTGGCGGCCGTGCCCCCGCGCGCCCTCGAAAGGAGGCGCCCAACATGCCCTTCGTCGAATTCAATGGCGCGCGCATCCACTGCCTCTTCGACGATGCCTCGGCACCCCGCCGCGCCCCCATTCTCGTTTTCTCGAATTCCCTCGGCACGAATTTCTCCATGTGGGACCCGCAGATTCCCGCCCTGGCAGCTCGCTTCCGCATTCTCCGCTATGACACGCGTGGCCACGGCCAATCCGCCGTCACGCCCGGCCCCTACAGCATCACGCAACTCGGCCGCGATGTCGTCGGCCTCCTCGACGCCTTCGAAATCGAGCGCGCGCATTTTTGCGGCCTCTCGATGGGCGGCGCGATCGGCATGTGGCTTGGCATTTACGCCGCCGATCGCATTCATCGCCTGGCGCTCTGCAATACGGGCGCGAAGATCGGCACAAATGATGTCTGGAACGCGCGCATCGAAACCGTTCGAAAGGGCGGCATGGCGGCGGTTGCCGATGCGGTGGTGCAACGCTGGTTCAGCCCCGCCTTCCTCGCGAGCGCGCCGGACAAAGTCGAGCGCACGCGCCAGATGGTTCTGGCCACGCCGCCCGAAGGCTATATCGCCAATTGCGCCGCCATTCGCGATATGGACCAGCGCGAAACCATCGCGCGCATCAAGGCGCCCACGCTCGTTATCGCCGGCGCCAAGGATCCCGCCACGCCGCCCGCCGAAGCCCGCTTCATCGCCGAACGCGTTCCCGGCGCCCGCTACGTCGAACTGGATACCGCGCATCTTTCAAATATCGAGGCAGCCGGAAGTTTCACCGAAACCCTGCTGCAATTCCTGTCTGAGCCGGAGGCAAAGTGATGGACGAGCGCGAGCGTCATACTGCGGGCATGAAAGTGCGGCGCGCTGTTCTCGGCGATGCGCACGTGGACAAAGCGCAGGCGACCAAGAATGCGTTCAACGAGCCCTTCCAGGATTTGATCACGCGCTACGCCTGGGGCGAAATCTGGTCGCGCCCCGGCCTCCCGCGGCACACTCGCAGCCTGATCACGCTGGCCATGATGATTGCGCTCAATCGCAACGAGGAATTCCGCATGCACGTGCGCGCCGCCGCCAATAACAATGTCACCCGCGAGGAAATTCAGGAGCTGCTCCTGCACTCGGCAATTTATTGCGGCGTCCCCGCGGCCAACACGGCCTTTCACATCGCCCAGGAGGTATTCGCGGAAATGGACGCCGGCCGTTAGCCGGAATCGCGCCTGCGCCGCCCGCGCTGCCTGCCACACGCGCCGGCCCTCGCGCGGCTAGGCGCGGCCTATCTCCCCCAACAAGAAGCCGTTCGTCCGGATTTACCTTTTCGCACTCCACCGCAAGACGCCTCATCCCCCACCGCAGCAGAGTGCTAATTTTAAAAGTTGCCTCTCGGAGTATATTTTGACCGAGTCCTCATCCGCGAATCGCCACGCCGCCGAAAAACGCCGCAGCACGCGCGTGATGCAAGCCGTGCCCATCACGGTCAAGGGCACCGACGCGCTCGGCCAATCCTTCAAAGAGTTCACCTCCACCGTCATGGTGAATTGCTACGGCTGCAAGTTCCAATCGAAGCATTACGTCCCCAAGAATTCCATCATCACGCTCGAGATTGGAAATACGAAGCGCCACCGCGCGACGCGAATTGCTCGAGGCCGCGTCATTTGGGTGCAGCGCCCGCGCACGTTCCGCGAAGTTTTTCACATCGGTATGGAGTTCGATATCCCAGGTGATGTCTGGGGCATCGAAGTCCCGCCCAAGGATTGGTTCCCGCATCCCGAAGACGAGGAGCTTGTGATTCCCGTCTATCCGCACGCCGGCGAGCCGGAGCCATTCACGGCCCCCGCGTCCGCCCGCCACGCTGAAAAATCCGAAGCAGCCGCGGAGACGCAAACAGTTGTGCGCACGGTCCTCACAGAAGTTGCCGAACCGGCGCCCCATTCGGCGAGCGGCAAAACTCACGCGTCGCCCGCCTCCGCACACAAGCAGGATTCGCACCACGAAGTTTCTCCGCAACTATTGAAAGACGCGGCGCAAGAAGCAGTCGCCGAAGAGATGACCCGGTTGCGCTCGCAACTCGATGGCCAGCTCCGGCAAACGATCGAAGGCGCCGTCAATACGCTCATCGAGCGCGTCACCGAGGCTGCCGCGAAAAATATCGCCGCGCAGGTGGCGGAGCGCGCGGCGTCTGCTCTCGATGGCGCTCGCCCCGCTTGTCCCGCCGCCGATGGCCAACTCAATTCCAAGATTCGCCAAGCCGTCGAAGAAGCCCTCGCCGCGCAAGACGAAAATCCGTATCGCACCCCCGCAAGGCGAAAGCGCCGCCCCCGCTTCTGACATAGGAGTCCTAGTATTCGCGTACCCCTCGCCCCGTGACGAACGTTGTATTCCGCTTTCGTCGTTTCTTGCTATTATCTGCTCGTCTCGGATGCGCCGGATGCGTTCCTCTCTTCGCTTTTTCTTTTTCCTTCTCGCCGCCGTTGTGTCCGCAGGCCCGGCAGTCTTCGCGCGCCCCGCGGGCGAAAACGATACTCTCGCCCGGCCTCCGGTCATCGTCATCGGTTTTGTCGGCGGCTACGTAAGCCACACGAATAATGTCCACGCCGAGGTGCAACTCATCGAGCAGCTCAGCAAGGATTACCCCGCCGGCGTCGTCGCGCGCGCCTTCGAAAATCATCGCGGCGAGTTGGCTCATCAGGAAGTTCTGCGGCTCCTCGACGCGGACGATGACGGATCGCTCTCCTCTGCGGAGAAGCGAAACGCCCGCATCATCATCTATGGGCATAGCTGGGGCGCTTCGGAAGCCGTGAACCTCGCCCGCCTGCTCGAAAAAGACGGCGTTCCCGTCCTCCTCACCATCCAGGTGGATAGCGTCGGAAAGCGCGGCGAGAATGACTCGCTCATCCCCGCCAATGTCGCCCAGGCCGCCAATTTTTATCAGCCGGACGGCGCGCTCCACGGCCGCGCCGAAATTCGCGCCGCCGATCCCGCGCGCACTTCCATCCTCGGAAATTATCGCTTCGACTACAAAGGCAGTTCGCTCACCTGCGAGCGATATCCCTGGTGGGACCGCTACTTCGTCAAAGCTCACACGCAGATCGAATGCGACCCGAAAGTGTGGACCCAAATCGAATCCCTCATCCGCTCGAAATTGCCCTCCCCCGTCCGAACCGCCTCGCTCGTCAATTAGCAGCCGTGGCACAGACACTCTGTCTGTGCTCTTCCGTTCCCATGTGCCCCTTATCAGCACCCGCATACTCGTACTCCGTGGCACAGACACTCCTTTCTGTGTTTGGACGAGCAACTCTCCCGCAAGAATCAACCCTCAACAATCACACCGAAATTTCAAAGCCCGCCCCGGCATCAGGTACATGGACGTCATGATGACGCTCCCTTGTCTATTCGATTCCCCTTCGTTGACTTGCCTCCGGCCCCAACCTAAGATGTCCGCCCAATGGCCGCCGCGTTGACTTGAACATTCGCGCGGTCTAAGATGCGCCCGAGATCGATCTCCGTTAAATTAAAGTACTCAATTGATACAGTTAAGTTCTGGAACCGGAGCCAGTGGACGCACACAATCCAAGTCCCGCTCACTGTCTGGAGATGGCACATGTCCTGTTTATGGATATCGTGTCCTATTCCACGCTGCCCATGGACCACCAGCAGCAAGTGCTTCACGAGCTGCAAGAGGCAGTTCGCAACACGCCTGAGTTTGTTCGCTCGCTGTCAGACGATCGCCTCCTCCGATTACCAACTGGCGACGGCATGGCGCTAGTTTTCTTTCACAATCCCGAAACTCCCGTTCGCTGCGCCCTGGAACTGAGCCGCAGCCTCCGTAACCATCCTGACATCAAGCTGCGCATGGGCATTCATTCCGGCCCTGTCTATCGCATCGCGGACATCAACGCCAACCGTAACGTCGCCGGCGGTGGCATCAACATCGCCCAACGGGTAATGGACTGCGGCGATGCAGGCCACATTCTCGTATCCAGCGCACAGGCCGAAGTCCTCGGCCAGCTCAGCGCTTGGTCTCCCATGTTGCACGATTTGGGCGAAGCGGAGGTCAAGCACGGTGCTCGCGTGCACCTCTACAACTTGTATACCCAGGACGCCGGAAATCCTGAATTGCCGAAGAAGATTAGCGCGCAGAAAGCAGCGTTATCTCGTGCCGCGTCCGTTGGGAAACTGAAAAAACGCGGCCTCGTAATCTCAGTGATCGCAATCCTGCTCACCATCGTCTCCGCTGGCGTCTGGCTTACTTATACGCGCAAGGCCCACGCCCTCACTGAGAAGGACACGATTGTGCTCGCCGATTTCACAAACACCACGGGCGATGGCATCTTCGACGACACGCTGAAGACCGCGCTCAGCATTTCCCTGCGCCAATCTCCCTTCCTCAATGAGCTTACCGACAGCGAAGTCGCGAAGACCTTGCAACAAATGACCCGCCCGGCTAGCACCTTGATCACGCCCGCGGTCGCCCGCGAGCTTTGTCAACGGGCAGGCAGCAAGGCATACATTGCCGGATCAATTGGAAGTCTGGGCAGTGAATATGTTCTGGGATTGAAGGCCATGAATTGCCGGAGCGGCGACACGCTGGCCGAGGAGCAGTTGACGGCGGCGTCCAAGGAGAAAGTCCTGGACACGCTGGGACAGGCGGCATCCAAGCTGCGCGGCGAATTGGGCGAATCCCTGGCCACGGTCCAGAAGTTGGATGTCCCGCTCGCAGAGGCCACCACGTCTTCGCTCGAAGCTCTGAAGGCTTTCAGCCTTGGCGCAAAGGTCTATCAAGAAAAAGGCGACGCCGCTGCCCTGCCTTACCTTCAACGCGCCATCGACCTTGATCCGAATTTTGCCCAGGGCTATTCGGCCGTTGGCGATGTCTACGCCGGTCTCGGCGAGCTAGCGCGAGCCAACGTGTATTACACCAAGGCATTCCAGTTGCGCGAACACGCCAGCGAACCAGAAAAGCTGGAGATCGCCGTAGCCTACTATCAGAATGTAACCGGTGAATTGGATAAAGCGGCTCAGACCGTCCAGGAGTATCTTGAGAGCTACCCGCGGTTAGTCGGAGCATACTTCGAGTTGGCCCTCCTGTTTGCCGAACAGGGTCTGTATGAAAAAGCCGCGGAGACCACCAGGCAAGGCCTGCTCCTTCGGCCGGCTCTCGCAAATGCTTACACCAATCTCGCCAACGACGCCCTTGCCTTGCAGCGTTTCGACGAGGCGCGCCAAATCCTCCACGAGGCGCAGGCGCGAAATGCGGATCACTACATACTCCACAATGTTTCCTACTGTCTTGCCTTCCTCGCGGCGGACTCCGCCGCGATGGCGGAACAACAACAGTGGTTTGCGGCTAAGCCCGATTACGAGAACTATGGACTTGCACTCGCATCCGACACGGAGGCGTATCGAGGCCATATTCGCAACGCTCGAGAACTGGCCAAGCACGCGGTTGAATCCGCGATTCGCGCCGATACCAAGGAGAACGCGGCCGTGTGGCAGGAAAATTCCGCCCTCAGCGAAGCCGCCTTCGGCAACTCGAAGCAGGCCCGGCAGTCAGCGGCAGAGGCTTTGCATCTGGCTCCCGCCAGTCAAGGCGTCCAGAGTGAAGCCGCACTTGCATTTGCGATGACGGGCGATATCGCGCGAGCCGGGTCTTTGGCCGAAGACCTAGGGAAGCGCTTCCCGCTTGACACCCAGATGCAGTCGCTTTGGCTTCCTGCGATCCACGCGCAACTGGCGCTGGACAAGAACAACCCGGCTGCCGCCTTGGATGCTCTGCGAGCTGCTTCCTCCATCGAGTTTGGCCAAATCGGATTCGTCAACAATATATCCTGCCTCTATCATGTGTACATACGCGGAGAGGCATACTTGGGAGCCGGACGGGGCAGTGCCGCCGCCGCCGAATTTCAAAAAATCCTCGATCACAGCGGCATCGTCTGGAATTGCTGGACGGGAGCGCTCGCGCGTCTGGGCGTGGCGCGCGCGAACGAGTTGCAGGCGAAGACTTCGCAGGGCGCCGAGGCCGACGCCGCCCGCGTCCGCGCCCTCGCCGCCTACAAAGATTTCCTCACCCTCTGGAAAGACGCCGACCCCGACATCCCCATCCTCATCGCCGCCAAAGCCGAATTCGCGAAAATAGAAAAGTGAAAATGGAAATGGGAAGGCTTTGCAACGTCGCCGCCTCTTTGCGTGGCACAGACACTCCTGTCTGCGCTCTTCCGTTCCCATGTGCCCCTTATCAGCACCCGCATACTCGTACTCAGTGGCACAGCCGCTCCTGTCCGTGCTCGTCCGGCCTCCGCTGCTCCCAACAGCACTCCCCAAAAATCAGATCGCCAGCGTCTCCGTGTCCTCCCGCCTTCCTCTAAGTCCTCTGTGTTAAATCTTTCCGCGCCACCCAGCAATGCCACACCAAACTCGCACTCGCCCCCAAGGAAATTCCAGTTCTAGCACTGTCCGAAAACCTGTCCTTCTTGACACCTCTGAGAAAAGTCCAGTTTCAGTTCAGCCTACAAAATCCGTACCTCGGACCAGTAGAATTTCACTTTTCGTCGTGCTACCGTGCCTCGTGATTAACGAAAACCAACTCAAATTCCGCGAATTTTGCGTCCCGATGCATTATGTCGGGACCCCCGCCCAACGCGAAGTTGCCCCACGCTCCGATCATTCCTGGGGGTCACGCCCGCCCGGCAAGCCCGGCAATGCCATCACGATTGACGAATCACGGCTCACGAATCACGTCTTTTCTAATAGCAAACTTTGCCGATTGAGCCCCATCGCATCTCACACAAAAAAAACAACATCACCATTTTCTAATAGCAAACTTGTTGCAAATTTTGGCCTCGTTTTCGTCCCATTTCGGAACCGGGGGCTATCCGCCGGCCTCCAGCCCCTACCAGCAACATTGACCCGGGCAAGATTCAAACTAACTGATTGCAAGCAAAGGAAATCACGATTTGCTAGTAGCAACAAAAACGGCAATTCCGGAAATAGCCCTCTTCGCAGG
>Ga0187802_10000202_pt1 | contig 13890 bp, 11 predicted proteins | sample NC_wetland_sal_i_FD_130584 | JGI IMG/M metagenome (GOLD analysis project Ga0187802, IMG submission 130584) | Wetland sediment microbial communities from Neuse River Estuary, North Carolina, USA - Control_2 | ecosystem: Environmental > Aquatic > Freshwater > Wetlands > Sediment | place: USA... | reverse complement strand
TCCTCGGTCTGCGGCGGCTCGGATACATCGGCGCGCGGGGGCTGCGGGCCCGGCGGAATATCTTCGAAGAATCGCTTCGCGAGACTGAAGGCTTCCGCAGGGTCGAGGTCGCCGAGCATGAGGAGGACGGCATTATTCGGCGAGTAGTAGGTGTGGAAGAAGCTGCGGACATCGGCCAGCGTGGCGGCGTCGAGATCGGCGAAATCGCCGTAGAAATTGTGGGCGTTGGGCCAATTGCGAAACGCAACGGGCGGGAGATCGAGCCAGGGGAAACCGCCGTAAGGCTGATTCATCACGTTGACGCGGACTTCTTCTTTGACGACGTCGCGCTGATTGCGGAGGTTTTCATCGTCCACTTTAAGGGCGCGCATGCGGTCGGCTTCAAGCCAGAGGACGCGTTCGAGGGCGTTCGAGGGAACGGCCTCGAAATAATTGGTGATGTCGTAATTGGTGGTGCCGTTGAGGAGGCCGCCGGAGGAATTGATGAGGCGAATATGCTCCATTTTCCCGGCGTTTTCCGAACCCTGAAACATCATGTGTTCGAAGAGATGAGCGAACCCGCTGCGGCCGCGCGGCTCGAGGCGGAAACCAATCTGGTAATAGACGCCGACGGTGACGACGGGAGCGGAGCGGTCGGGCGAGGCGACGACGCGCAGGCCGTTTGCGAGCGTGGTGTGCTCAACGGGAATATGAAGTTTCTTCGGCTGATGATTCAAATGGCGCCTCCCCTGGAATTTTTCAAAGCGCGCTCGATTTTCCTGCGCGTCGCCGCGGGCTGCTTTGAGAGCACGCGCGCCGCAAGCAGCGCGAGAGCTGCGTATGCGTCCTTGAACTCGCGCGGATACGGGCCGAGTGCTTTGCCGTGTTTTGCGACCGTGGCGTAATCGCCGCGGGAAATCGGGCCGGTCCAGGCGGCCTGCGGACCCAGCCGTTCATAATTATCAAGCATTTGGCGAATTAATGGGAGCAGAGCTTGCAGGGCGCGGGGGCGCGAAAAGCCGAGCTTCATGAGCATGCGCGTAGCGGCTTCCATCAGCGCCAGGCCGTGACCGGCGACGAGAGCGCCGGCGGCATGGTAGGCCGGTTTATTTTTGCCGCGAATTTCGACGGGAGTGCCTCCGAGCGCGCGGGCGATTCCCCGGGCGGCTCGAAGGGCGGCGCGGTCGCCCTCGACGGCGAAAATTACGCCCTCGAGGCGCGGCATTCCACGGCCGCTAAAAGTTTGCATGGGGTGGAGCGAACCTGTCGAGGCGCCGCAACGGGCGAGCGGGGCGAGGACGGCGCGGTCGAGCGCGCCGCTGGTGTGGAGGACTATTTTGGCGCGGCAATTGTGCGGTCCGAACCGGGCAAGCGCACTTGCGACTTTTTCGAGTGCACCATCGGGGGTGGTTAGGAGAATTACGTCGGCATCGAGCGCCTGGGGCGTGATGTGCGAGTGCGGCGTGCCGGCACCGATCGCGCGAACCGCGGCGCGCGCTGTTTTCTTCGATTGTGCGACCACCGCCCCGATCCGCCAGCCCAGCTTGTGGAGACGCTTGCCGAGACTCTGCCCCACGCGTCCCGCGCCGACGATGGAAATAGTGCGCGACATGCAGCGTGATAGCATAGCGTGTTCAGACTTGTGGCGGTGGAGGAAATTGGACGTTGCATACATTCGTTGTGGGGCTCACGTTCGTCTGCGCGGCCCTCTGGGTGCTCAACGCGATTGATCTGGCGCGGGGAGTGCCGAAACTGCCTTCCATTTCCGATATCGCCCCGCTTGAGGATGCCGGCTGCCCTTCCGTTTCGATTCTCTTTGCCGCGCGCGACGAGGAGGAAAAGCTTCCGGGCGCCTTAACCAAGTTTCTCGCGCTCGATTATCCACGCTATGAAGTGATTGCGGTGGACGACCGATCGGAAGACCACACGGCGGAAATTCTCAAGGCGGCTACGCAGAAAGATGCTCGCATGAAGTACGCGCGCGTTGATTCCCTGCCCCCGGGCTGGCTCGGCAAGCCTCACGCGATGCAGCGGGCCTACGAGCAATCGAGCGGCGAATGGCTTGTATTCACGGATGCGGACGTGCATTTCTCGCCGGACCTGCTGCGGAGGGCGGTCGCATTGACCGAGCGCGAACGCTGGGACCACATGACGATTCTCGGCGGCGTGGAAATGCACAGCATGGGCGAAAGAATTGCGCTTACATTTTTCGGGATGACATTTGTAATCGGCGTTCGCCCATGGCGTGTGGGCGATCCGCGCTCGAACGGGTACGCAGGGGTTGGCGCGTTTCAAATGCTGAAGCGCGGCGCGTATGAAGCGATCGGGGGGCACCGGCGGCTGGCGATGGAAGTGGTGGACGATATGAAACTCGGAAAGGTGGTGAAGGAGGCGAGGATTCGCTCGGGAGTCGCCAAGGGATGGAATGAAGTAAGAGTGAGGTGGCATGCGGGCCTGGGGAATCTCGTCCGCGGGACGACGAAAAACTTTTTTGCGGCAGCCAGCTTCAATTTCTGGATTGCATGCACACAGCTCTCGATGGTGTTGCTGATGTGCGTGCTGCCGTGGGTGGCGCTGCCGTTTTTGCGCGGGTGGGCGCTCTTTTTCGATGCCATTGCGGTGGGAGTGATGATTGCGACCGAGGCGGGAGTTGCGATTGAGGTGGGTGTCTCGCCGCTGTATGCGCTGACGGAGCCGCTGGGGGCGCTGATCTTTGCGTGGATGCTGCTGCGCTCGACGATTGTGACGCTGTGGAGCGGGGGAATTACGTGGCGCGGCACTTTTTATCCGCTCGAGGAATTGAGGCGAGGGGTCGTGTGAAATACGGCGGGACGCTGGGGCGCACACCCCGAGAAGTATTCTCTGCTGCTTACCTGAAGAAGGAATAGCCTACGAAAATCACGTTGCTGTCCATGCCCGGATTCAGGGCTGAGCGGTTGGCATTCGAGATGTGGTGGAGCTTGTAGCCGAGCATCCACGCGCCGGAGCGTGAAGAATTGAAATACTGTAAGCCGCCCTGGAAATCGAAAGTGAAGTTGAAGAGCGTTCCGCCGCGGACGTCGATCGGCACGCGGGCCTCGGAGGCCACGAATCCGGCGGTGGAGGCGACGAAAGGCTGGAGGCGGTGCGGGCGGAGAAAATTGAATTTGAAGCCGATGGGGTTGATGCCGCCGGCGTAAACGAATTCGCGATGACCGTAAACGAATGTGGTGCGGGGCGGAGGCGTCGTGAAAATTTCCTGCGTCACCTTGGGCTGAAGAATCAATTCCAAGGGGAGAACGTCGATGGTGTACTGAAGCGAGATGGAGTGATTTTCCCAGAGCGTCCTGGCGTAGCGAACCGCGAGAAGCCCTAGCTGGCGGTGGCTGGTGGTGCCGATCACGTGCGGAGAATCAGGAGAGTACCCGGCCCACACGCCGAATTCGTTTTTGGGCTCGTCGTTTTCGGCGATTTGGCAACGCGCGGCGGGCGCAGCGGCCAGAAACCCGGCCAAAATCAGCGCAGCTAGCATGACAATTCTTGGAAGCCCACCTTTTGAGATTCGGATCACGAGTGCCTCATCGCGCGTGTCTTTTTCCGGCCTGTTTCTGTTCCGGAGGCAGCGCATTTTCTACAACCGGCAAAGGCTGGGCCTCGCTCGGCGGCGCGGCAGCAGGCGCGGAGCCGGGCGGCTCGATGGCGGAGATGACGCCCAAGTCGCGCTGGCGGAGCGCGCGGATTTTATCACGCAGGGCGGCGGCGCGCTCGAATTCGAAATTCTTGGCGGCGGCGCGCATTTGCGATTCGAGCTGGGCGATCACCTGGACAAGCTGCGCTTCGGTGGAAATTTCGCCGATGGCGGCATCGTCCGCGGGGACGGTGATGTAATCCGCTTCGACGATTCGCGCCAGCTGCATATCCACGGATTTGATGATGGAAAGCGGCGTGATGTTGTGCTCGCGGTTGTACGCTTCCTGCTTGGCGCGGCGGCGGCTGGTTTCGCCGATGGCCTGGCGCATCGAGTCGGTCATGGTGTCGGCGTAGAGAATGGCGCGGGCTTCGAGATGGCGAGCGCAGCGGCCCATGGTTTGGATCAGCGAAGTGGCGCTGCGAAGATAGCCCTCCTTATCGGCGTCGAGAATGGCCACGAGCGATACCTCGGGGAGATCGAGGCCTTCGCGAAGTAGATTGATGCCGATGAGGACATCGAATTCGCCGCGGCGGAGATCGCGGAGGATGCGGACGCGCTCGAGCGTCTCGATCTCAGAATGGAGATACCGGCAGCGCACCCCGACCTCGGCGAAATATTCGGCGAGGTCTTCGGACATGCGTTTCGTGAGCGTGGTGACGAGGACGCGCTCGTTGCGGGCGGAGCGCTGGCGGATTTGCTCGAGCAGATCGTCCACCTGGCCCTTCACGGGGCGGACTTCGACTTCCGGGTCAACAAGACCCGTGGGGCGAATCACCTGCTCGACCACGACGCCGCCCGATTTCGTGAGCTCGTAGGGGCCGGGCGTGGCGGAGACGTAAACGACCTGATTGGCGCGATGCTCGAACTCCTCGAAGGTGAGCGGGCGATTGTCGAGCGCGGACGGCATGCGGAAGCCGTAATCCACAAGAGTTTGTTTGCGCGAGCGGTCGCCGTGATACATGCCGCGGAGCTGCGGGACGGTCTGGTGCGACTCGTCGATGACGAGGAGATAGTCGGAGGGGACGTAATCGAGGAGCGTGGGCGGGGCCTCGCCGGGCAGGCGGCCGGAAAGGTGGCGCGAATAATTTTCGATGCCGTGGCAATACCCGATGGTGCGCATCATTTCGATATCGAAGAGCGTGCGCTGGACGACGCGCTGGGATTCAACGATTTTTCCCTGGCGCGCAAGCTCGGGCTTCCACCATTCAAGCTCCTCAGAGATGGATTGAATGGCGCGCTCTTTTTGGGCAGCGGGCATGACGTAGTGCGTTTTCGGGTAGATGGGAGTGCGCGAGATCTCGCCCTCGTGCGAGCGGATTTCGCCGGTGAGCGGATCGATTCGGCGGATGTTTTCAATTTGGCTGCCCCACATTTCGACGCGAACTGCGAGATCATCGTAGGGCGGATAGATTTCGATCATATCGCCGCGAACGCGGAAGGTGCCGGGCCGGAGATCTTCCGAGCGTTCGTACTGGATTTCGACGAGCTTGCGGAGAATGGATTCGCGCGCCACGGATTGCCCTTTTTCGAGCATCAGGAGCATGCCGTAATAAGCTTCCGGCGACCCGAGGCCGTAGATGCAGGAGACGGAGGCGACCACGATCACATCGCGGCGCTCGAAGAGCGAGCGCGTGGCGCTCATGCGCAGCTTGTTGAGCTCTTCGTTGATGGTGGCTTCTTTCTCGATGTAGGTATCGCTCGCGGGGACGTAGGCTTCGGGCTGGTAATAATCGTAGTAGCTCACGAAGTATTCGACCGCGTTCGAGGGAAAGAACGAGCGGAATTCGTGGTAGAGCTGGGCGGCCAGCGTTTTATTGTGAGCGAGGACGATGGTCGGACGGTTGATTTCCTCGATGACCTTCGCCACGGTGAAAGTCTTGCCGGAGCCCGTGACGCCGAGGAGGACCTGGTGGCGCTCGCCGTCCTTCACGCCGCGCGTGAGCTGCGCGATGGCTTCGGGCTGGTCGCCGCGGGGCTCGTAGTCGCTGGCTAGCTTGAATTTCATGGTCGGGGCGCCTCTGCGCGCAAATCGCGCGCCATGCAAAATTTCTATTATAGCGCATCTGTCCAGTGGCCAAGAAAACCGCGTGATTCCCAGGGAGGCCAGAGCGGGGCGATCTCGGTCCGTACAGCCTGGCCGGCTAGTGGCGGGCGCCTCCAAATTTACCTTCGCCGGCGTGGAGAACTGCACACGTCCGGTTACCGCGTTAATCAGGACTTGAAGAAATTGTTGCGGTGGGCAAGAATCGGTCCGCTCTTGCAACTCACCCGGAAGAGAAAACATGCGAGTTCTCACGCCTCGCCTTTGTGTGTTCGTGGCGGTCTCCCAACCGTTCAACCAAAAGCTGAAGGGGGAAGAAATAGCAAGACGACCCGGGGATTTTCATAAGGGCGGCGCTCTTTGGGCCAGAATTGCGGTCGGGATGAGGATCAGATGAACCGAAGGGATTTTGTGCGGCTTGGATGGGCCACCGTGATCGCGGCGAGGGCAGGAAAGCTGCGGCCCGCATTCGCGGAGTCGCTAGCGCTCCGGCATGTTCCGGCGCCGCCACAGCACCCGTGGATGGCGATGTCGGAACCGATGGCCACCGGACGCGCGGCGGATTTCGCCCTGCAAATCGCACCCGCGATGGTTGAGCTGGCCCCGCAGGTTGTCATCAGCACGATCGCCTACAACAATAAGGTTCCCGGCCCACTCATGCGCATGCGCGAGGGCCAGCCCGTCACCGTCGACGTTGTGAATGATACAGACGTTCCCGAGTACGTGCATTGGCATGGCCTATTCGTTCCCTCGGAAGTGGATGGGGCGCAGGAAGAAGGTACGCCCCCGGTCCCGCCCCACGGCCGGCGGCGCTATCAATTCGTGGCCAAGCCGGCGGGCTCGCGATGGTACCACTCGCACACCGCAGCCATGATGGATCTGCGACGGGGCGCCTACACCGGCCAGTTCGGTTTTTTCATGATCGATTCCGCGAGTGACCCTGGACTGTACGACCAAGAGGTCTTTCTGGCGCTGCGCGAATGGGAGCCTTATCTGACCACGACGGATCAGGACGAGGCGGCGGCCTATCCTAACGACCCCATGCCCGAAAAACCCGCCACTCCAGACCCGCGTCCCAACGGGCTCGAAGTCAGCGCTCCTCTTTACTCAATCAACGACAAAATGCTCGGCGCCGGGGATCCCCTTCGCGTGCAATCGGGTCAGCGCATCCTGATGCACCTGCTCAACGCCAGCGCCTCGCAAATTCATCGCGTGGCCTTGCCGGCCCACAAGTTTCAGGTGATCGCTCTCGACGGCAATCCCGTGCCCGCGCCTCAGCTGGTCAGCGTGATTGAGATCGCCCCCGGTGAGCGCGTGGATGCGATCGTAGAGATGAATCAGCCGGGCGTCTGGATCTTAGGGGAGCCGCGCGATGTCGCGCGGCAATCCGGCATGGGCATCGTGGTGGAGTATGCCAATCAGCAGCAGCGCGCAACTTGGCTTCCACCTCCGAACGCGCGCTGGGACTACACAATCTTTGGCAAGACCGCGCCGCATCCCGCGCCAGACCAGACCATCGACATGGTCTTTGAAAAAGTGCCCGGCGGGCCCCATGGGATCAATCACTGGCTCGTCAACGGCAAGGAATATCCGCATGAACGGGAATTCATGTTCCGGCAGGGAGGCCGCTACCGGCTGGTGTTTCATAATCGCAGTGACGATTCTCACCCGCTGCACATGCACCGGCACCTGTTCGAGCTCGTCGAGCTCAACAGCAAGCCCACTGCCGGCATCAAGAAGGATACGGTGATCGTTCCCGCATTTGGACGCGCCTCGGTGGATCTGGTCGCCGACCAGCCGGGCCTGACTCTCTTTCACTGCCATATCCAACAGCATATGGACTTTGGTTTCATGGCGCTATTTCGCTACGCCTGAGCGCGGCATCGCGTGCAAAACGCCGATGCGGCCACTCTGAAAATGAACACAAGATGAACCTGCTGCGGGGACGGCAAGTTTTTGCGAAAGCCTCACGGATGACATGCAGAGAATCGCAGTCACAAGCTTTTCACACATTAGAGATACACACGAAATATTGAAATGATAAAAGCCACCGCTTTGGCAACTGTCCGAACACAGGGCCAAACGGGAGGAATCGCATGAAGACGATGGGGAGAAGGTTCCGAGCGGCAGTGCTCATGGGAGCGGTCGCCTCGGTGCTGGCATTTGCAGCTGGGGCCAAGGCACAGAATCAAAACTCCAACGATGATCAATGGTCAAGCGACCATTCGGCACGGAACGACAATGTGTGGCCTTACGCAACAACGGGCCGCTCGCCTGTGCTGGCAGTGGTTGGCGACATCGCCTGCCAGCCAGATGCAGACTTTGTGCCAAATGGCGGTGAGGCTGGGCATGAAACCTGCGAAACCCCCAAGGCCCCCTACAGCAGCACCACCAGCAAGCCCCCAGGGCCGCCGTTTTCTCTGTACCAGTCCCAGGAGGCCACGGCGAATCAGATCGAGAATATGAAGCCTGACGCTGTCGCGATCACCGGAGATCTGCAATACCAGGTAGGCCAATACCAGGACTTTGAAAAATCGTTCGATTTGACGTATGGCGCTTTTAAGTTTCTACACCGGCCCTCGCCCGGCAACCACGAGTTTTATGACGAGCATAGCGCCACCGGCGTTGCCGGCTACGGCTACTTCTCCTACTACAACGGCTTCCAGCTCAATCCTGACGGTACTATTCCGATGACCACGATCCAGGACCCATGCCCACAAGCTTTGGCGGCGGCATGCAACTTTCCGGGCCTTACCACTCCCATTCCCCAACCCGTGCCGCGGGCGGATGGACAGGCGGGGCACTTCGAGTTGGGGCCGAATGCGGGCCTGAACGGAACTGGAGTTGGGGATGGCTGGTATTCCTACAATCTGGGCTCGTGGCACCTTATTTCGCTCAATATAGAGTGCTCGACGCAGCCGGGCGGCTGTTCGACGACAGGCTCCTGGTTCGCCGCCGAACTCACATGGCTGAGAAAGGATCTCGACCAGAATCACTCGGCGTGCACGCTCGCCTACTGGCATCAGCCCACGTTCAGCGCCACTAACGGCATCACCCCAGAGGGCGTGGCCGCTCTGGCCTTTTGGCAACTGCTCTACGAACACAACGCCGACCTGGTGCTGAACGGACACGACCACCTCTATGCCCACTACCGCCCCCTTGACCCTTCCGGGAATTTCGATCCAAGGAACGGGATAAGGGAATTCATCGTGGGCACCGGCGGCGAGACACTCGATCCGGTCATCACGGCCACTATGACGACTGGCTCAGGCGAAACAAACATGGAGGATCCTACCGGCAACCCGAACTTCAACGCATTGAATCTCGAGGCGGGGTCAACCGGGAACTTCTGGGGTGTGATGGCTCTGACGCTTGATCCGAACGGCTACAAGTGGTATTTCGAGTCGGCCCTGCAAGCTCCGGTGGCGCCCGCAGGGACACCGACTACTTTCACCGACCAGGGCGTTGGCCACTGCCACGGTGGGCACAATTGGGGTGATAACAACTGAGTTGGTGAAAATCACAACCCATCCCTAGCTCGGCTTCGCGGCCTTACCACCGGCGTTTCGTTCGGTTCGTATTCCCCAACCTTCGCGACTCCTCGCGAAGGGCGGAGAATTTTCTTTACCTCGCCTTGGCCGGCCCGGGCATTTTAAGTCCACCTGGAGAGTCAGTTTTCGGCAGAATCCAGGCCCGACAATTGGAAATAGCATCCTTGCCGTTACTGACGGTTTCGACGGGATAACCGTCGGCCTCTAGAACAGATTGCAGGCACTTCCGAATGCTCGGTTCATCCTTCAGTTTCATCTTCGCGTGCTCGGTCCTCATGCAGGGGCGCTGTCGCAAATCCGAATTTGCCATTTTCTGTGTGTAGGTGCCGGATTAGCCGGATAACCGCACATCTACGTTGAAGCGTGAATCGGGAATTGGGCCCATTGGCGTGATGGGGAATCCAAGTCGCAGTGGCTAGCGAGACGGGGGCCTATAACTGAACAGTTTTTGGCATTCCTTCCGCAGGAAGCCGCCGGTGACGGGAATGCGGTGATTGCCCTTTTCCAGGACGAGCCGGCAGGGGATGAGACACGCGCGCCACTTATACTCTTCTGTTCCCTTCTTCCGGCCATAGGCCGCGATGTCTTCCTGGGAAACGCCATACACGACGGCGCCGATTCTCGACCACACGCAGGCGCCCGCGCACATGGCGCAGGGCTCGTGCGTGGAGTAGAGGACGAAATCCGGCAGGTAGCGTCCATAGCCGCTTGAGACGTATTTGAGCGTTTCCAGCTCGACGTGTTTGATGCTTGATCCCGAAGTTTTTACGCGGTTGCCGGCGCTGGCAATCACCACCTCGCGCCTGCCGATGAGGCGCGTGATGACCGCGCCAATGGGATAGTCGCCGCGGTCGCCGGCACGTTTGGCCTCCTCGACAGCCAGTTCCATGAACTTCTGGCGCGGCTTGTAAGAGCTAGGAATCATGTGGATTGATTATATCCGTTTGTGGCGGGCGTTTCCTGGAATGGGTGCGTAAGAACGACCCGCACGGTCATCGGGTACTTGGTTGCTTCAGAACTCGTCGTGATCCAGAGACGATTCGCGGCTCGCGCCTCCTTGAGTAATATGCTTGACCGGCTCTGCCAGAGCGAATATGCTGGGTTCAGTTGGACGTGAGACCGTCCAACAACTTTTTGCAAAATGACCGCCTGGCTCCCCACGGGGCCAGGCGGTTTTTCTTTGGAGGAGACATGAACTGGATAGCATTGCTGTTCGCCGTTGGAGCCGTAGCGATAGTCCCCGGATCGCGATCCGCATTGCCGCAGAGCAAGCCGGCAACGGAACAGGTGGTTCGCGAAGGGTCATTTGAGCTCAATACAAGCGCCGACCGGGCGTTGCCGTTCTTCACGCCCGATGGAGAACGGGCCTGGGTGAGCGGCTGGGATCCAAAGCCACTATACCCCCCGCAAGCGGACGTGCTCTTCAAGACGAATTCCGTCTTTCGCCTCGATCATGGGGAAGAACACTCCCTCTGGACCATTATTGAGGCCGATTTGCAGGAACACATTGCGGAGTATGTATACGTGGTCGAGGGCGAACGTTTGTCGCGCGTGCGGGTTCAGATTCAGCCTCTCAGTGAAAATCACTGCCGCGTGCATGTGCAATACGTGCATACCGCAATTTCGGCAAAGGGCCTCGAGTTTGTAGCGAGTGTGACCGAAGAGTCTTACGCTCAGAAGATGCGGGATTGGCAGCGTTTGATTAGTGCTGCGATTCGGTAAATTCATGATCGGACGAACGGCATCTGGTCGAATCCGAGACGGGGTTGAAGGATGTGGGCCGTCTGCTGCAAGCGGACACTGCGCGCAGCACAGGTCGCAGAAACGCGCGGCCATTATTATTTCATTATTTCGCGGGTTTTTTCGGCGCGGAATGAAACGGATCCGGCTCCTTATGAATTGGGGCGGGCTCGGGGCTTTCGATCGCGAGGTTCACGACGATCGGCTCCTGTCCGCTCCTCACCACCACCGCTTCCACGGGCTCGTCGCGCCGCGCGTTGAGTTCCTGGTGCGGAACGTAAGGCGGCACATAGATGAAATCGCCCGGTCCGGCCTCGTCCACAAATTCGAGATGCTCGCCCCAGCGGAATCTGGCGCGCCCGCGAACGATGTAAAGCACGGTTTCAAGCTCGCCGTGATGGTGCGGCCCGGTGCGCGCGTCCGGGTGGACAACCACGGTTCCGGCCCAGAGCTTCTGCGCTCCGGCTCGGGCATGCGTGATCGCGGCGGCGCGAGTCATTCCCGGAGTTTGCGGAGTGTTAGTGTCGAGCTCACCCGCGCGAACGATGCGGATGCCGTGATGCTGCCAATCGGGATTCACAGTTGCTTTCGGCTCGGACATGCTCGCCCTCAATCCTCGCGGCCGAATCGTACGCGCCTCGTGCCGGGGATTACAACCATTGCGGCTGGCGACCCAGTGGTCGTCACTCCTGGATAGCTACTCACATGGAAGTGGAACGTATTAACTGCTCTTCCTGAGATGGAAGCCTTCATATGCAAGATACGCTGCAATGACGCAGGCGACCGCGCTGACCCACATGGGAACCTGCCAATTGGCGACAACCACCTCCCATTTGAAGGCGAGCCGCAAGGCGTGAGCGACTGCGACGATAAGAAAGATTGCGCCAGCCAGCAGGGGAAACGTGTTCTTGTTCATTTTCCTTCACCTCCACCGAGGATGGAATCGGGCCCTTCGGCGCATTCTACTCCCTTAGTGGGGGGAAAAGCGGGGGCGTCGCGGCGGCGGATTGAATTGGAGAGCGCAGGTAGGCTTGCGGCTAAGTCGAATAAGCAGCTTTTGCTTTTGTGGCTGGCTTTGGATTCCTGGCGATGCGCGCCCAGGCCTCGAAGGGCTCGCCGGACGGTTGGAGGCGGCCTGGATTCATCGTATTGGCTGGGTCGAGGCCATGCTTGATTGCCGCCACTGCCTTTACGCCGAGAGGCGAAATATCCGCAGCGAGCCACGGTAAGTGCTCTGTGCCGACAGCGTGATGGTGCGAGAGAGTGGCGCCATGGTCGATGAATGACTGCTGGATGGCGCGCTTGACTCTCAAATACTGCTCCATCTCGCTTCCCTGCTGTTGCATGAAACCAAAAGTAAAATAGAGGCTCGCGCCGCAATGATAAGTATGGCTGATGTGGCAGCCGGCCCAGGGCGGCACGCCGCTTTCTGCAATCGTGGCACGAAGCTCCTTCATAGCGGCCTGGTAGAGAGGGAGGATGTTGCTCCAGACTGTCGAGGTTTCGCTCACGTCCGAGGTCACGTCGCGCTCCAGCAGAAAATCGCGAATATGCGGGAAATCGTACTTTGTGGCTTCGAAGGACTTGCCTGCGCTGGGGCCGAGGCTAACGCCGCCAAATTTCCGGCAAATCGCGCTCACGTGGCGCATTTGAGCAGCGACATGCGACTCGCGGCCTTCAAAAGCCGTCAGCATCAGGCAGGCGCGCGGCAAGTCGAAGCCTTTGGCTCGCAGATACCCCTTGAAAATCTTGCTCATGGCCTGCGAAACGCGCGATGAAGCCGGCTTGAATGCGAGTGAGAGAGCCGTCTTGTCTGCATCGTTGAGCCGAACCATCGAAGGCATGCACTCCCTGCGCACGCATTCACGCATGGCTTCGAGGCCGCCTTCGAAATCGGGAAACAGGTAGGCGGGAACGAGACGCGATTCCGGCCGGGGATGGACGCGCATCGTCGCTTCGGTGATTACGCCGAGCGTTCCTTCGCTGCCGATACAGAGATGGTTCACATCAATGCCATTCGAGGATTTGGGGACCGCGCGCGTGGCGAGAACGCCTTCGGGCGTGACCATGCGGAGCGCGATCACCATGTCCTCGATCTTGCCGTACTTGTCGCTCTGCATTCCCGCGGAACGAGTCGCGATCCACCCGCCGAGTGTCGAGTGCAGAAACGAATCGGGGAAATGGCCGAGCGTCATGCCCTGAGCGCCGAGCTGCTCTTCGAGGTCCGGACCGAAGACTCCGGCCTCGACCCGCGCCGTGCATGAATCCGCGTCAACTGCCAGCACTCGCCGCATGCGGCGCATATCCAACGACGCGGCCATGCGATGGGTTTCCATGCGCTCGAGGCAGCCGGAAATATTCGAGCCGCCGCCGAAGGGGATGACGACCACGTCGTGCTCCGCCGCCGCTCGCAGCGTGGCCAACACATCGTTTTCGTTTTCGGGGTAAACGACCAGATCAGGAGCGCCCTCGGCTGAGCCGCGGCGGAGGCGAAACAGGTCGCGGAAGCCTTTGCCATAAGCATGAACCACTCGCTCGGCGCGGCTGTCGCATATTTGGTCTGGGCGCAGGGCCGATTGCAATTCGGCCAGGAAGCGCGGATTTACGATTGCGTTCGGGAGCTGCACAGCCTCGAGCGGCGCTGGCGGCGCGGGAATAGCTTCTCGCTCGATACCGAGCTGCGCCTTGGCGTAGGGCCAGAAGCCGGGGTGGGCGCTATTGTCGAAGCCGGCGTCGACATCGCCCCAACCCCACCACTTCATATGTTTTGGGACGTAAACCATTGCCACTCGCCGCGCATGTTATTCCTTTTCCGTGGCGCGAGCCACTACGTTTCCTCTCGCAAATCCTTACCCGTTGGAACGCGCACTTCAAAGACAAGAAAAATAACGCGCTAGACACCAGCATTC
>Ga0187802_10000197_pt1 | contig 14198 bp, 9 predicted proteins | sample NC_wetland_sal_i_FD_130584 | JGI IMG/M metagenome (GOLD analysis project Ga0187802, IMG submission 130584) | Wetland sediment microbial communities from Neuse River Estuary, North Carolina, USA - Control_2 | ecosystem: Environmental > Aquatic > Freshwater > Wetlands > Sediment | place: USA... | reverse complement strand
GCCGCCGAACTGGCTCCCACCGATGCGAATATTCAATCCCGCCTGGAACGATTCCGACAAGCGGCCGAAGAGGCGAAGTCTGTAAGACAGTAGGAGCTATTCCATTCGTGATGCGTCTCGATCAAAGAGTACGCAATCCGATTTTTGTGTGCGGCGGTTGGGGCGAGTTGGCCGTAAGAGCACAGACAGAAGTGTCCGTGCCACTTAAGGGCAAAACCGAGATTGAAGGCGGCGCGGTTAGGGGCGCGGGTGCGGGTGTGGGGCGTGCTTATGGCGGATGGGGGAGTGTTGCCAGGCGGCGGCTATTATTTTGTGTTCTTTGAAGAGGTGGCTGGAGACGCGGATTTGGCCACGGCGGATGAAGCGCTCGTGATTTTCTTCTAGCTCGTCGGGGAGGTAGCTGTAATTGGCGGTGAGGCCGAAGGAAGCGGCGAGGCCGTAGGGGCGCAGGTTGCCGAAGGCATTGATGCGCTCGAGGCGGGCGCCGTTTGAGAGGTGGAAGGTAGCGACAGGGTCATAGAGTTTCCCATTGTGGCGGGCTTTTGCGAGATAGGCGAGGGCGAGGCGCTCGAGTGGAGGGGCGAGCAACATGCGGTGAAGGAGAGGATTTTCGAGGAGGATGAAGAGAGATTCGACGGGGTCGCGGCGTTTCGCGGCATTGGTGAGACCGCGAGCGTAATCGGCGAGGAGGCGGGCGAGGCGGGGGTGCGTGAAGCCGTCTTCATTTTTCTCGTCGCGGAGGGCCTGGGCGAAGCGCGGGAGGGGCGAAAGAGTGGCGTAGGTTTTGATGTTGGGAAATTCGGCGGCAAGTTCGGCGACGACCTGTTTGATCAGGAAGCTGCCGAAGGGGACGCCGCGCAGGCCTTTGAGGCAATTGTTGATGGAATAAAAGATGGCGGCATCGGCTTTCTCGGGCGGAAGGACGGGAGCTGCGATATCGAGCAGGGGTTCGGAGTCTCCGGTGAGGCCATTGGCGAGCGCGACTTCGACGAAGATGATGGGTTCGTCGGCGAGCGCGGGATGGAAGAAGGCGAAGCAGCGGCGATCGGCTTCGAGGCGGCGGTGCAGGTCGGGCCAGCCGTTGATTTCATGCACGGATTCGTAGCGGATTAATTTTTCGAGGAGCAAGGCGGAGGTTTTCCAACTGATGCGCTCCATGCGGAGGAAGCCGCGATTGAACCAGGAGCGGAAGAGGTGCTTGAGGTCGGCATCGAGGACGGAAAAATTCGAGGCGTGGGAAGAGAGAGCGATGACGTGCTCGCGCATGGCGACGAGAGTTTCGGTGCCGCGAGGCGCGGTATTGATGCGGCGAATGAGTTCCTGGCGGGGAGGTTCGACGGCGGCGAAAAGGCCGGCGAGGGATTCGGGGCCGGGCGAGCTCTCGTATGCGGCGGCGGCGCGGCGGATGGCGGATTCCTCGGGGGAAAAATCGTGGCATAGCATTTGGAAAAAGGCGCGCCGCTGTCCGGCGTTCATGGCGTTGTAGTCGTTGATGATCTCCGTGGCAAGGGCGGTCTGGGAGGCTTCGCCGCGCTCGGAGAGGAGATGGCGGCAGAGGAAATGCATGTCGGTGCCACGGCGTTCGCGGAGCACACGGAGGAGGTTGCCGAGGAGCCCGGGCATTGGAGGCCTCTGGGCATTATAGCTTGAAGATGCGGGAAAGGGACGGGGGGTGAGGCGGGGGGATTGATTTGAAATTTAAGCATTTGAGATTTGAGTTGGGTGCGGCGGGGTTGCGCGGGGTGCGGGGATTCGTGAGGCGGGGAGAATTTGAAGGGGGATTTAACACAGAGAACGCGGAGAAATTCATAAGGACACGGAGAAGGAGAGGCCGGGGAGAGCACTCAAGCATGGAACCGCGCATGGCCCGGTTTGAAACACGGGGGTGGTTATCTGGTGAGGGTTCATGTGTTGTGCGGCGCCGCCGATTTGTTCTTATTGCGGTGTCGAGCGAAGGAGGATGAATGAAGTCCCTATTCGGATTCCGGGAGAGACCAATCACGGAACATCATATTGTGCTGGTCGTGGGCTTGCGTGCCCGTCCGAATCTGGACAAGGAGGTTCGAGAATTATTGATTGGAATGCGCGAGCCGACACGGGCGGAAAGCGGGTGTCTGCGATTCGATTTGCATCAATCAAAGGTGGATACGGGACTCTTCTTCGTGTATCAGATATGGCAGGACGAGGCGGCGCTCGAGGCGCATATGCAATGCGCGCACACGCTGAAGTTCAGGGATAGGGCGCCGAAACTGCTGGATGGGCCGGTGCTGCTGAACAAGTGGGGGCTTGTGGTGTAGGGCGGTGCGTGGCGCGGGGGAATTCAATTTGAAATTTGAGATTGGGGATTTGAGATGGGAGCGGCGGGGGCGCGGGGTGCGGAGATTCGTGTGGGGAGGAGAATTCGAAGGGGGATTTAACACTGAGAACACCGAGAAATTCATGATTGCACGGAGAAGACGAGGCGCGCGAGGCGGCCCACCTACGGTGATTGGCGATGCGTGGAGGCGGCTAATTGGAGGACTTCGGCGAGGTGGAGGGGGGTGCGGCCGGTGGCTTGGAGGATTTGCTCGCGGCAGCTGAAACCATCCGAGAGGATTATGGTGTCGTGGGAGGCCTGGCGGACGGCGGGGAGGAGGATGCGCTCGCCGATGGCTTGGGAGATGGCGAACTTTTCTTTTTCGAAGCCGAAGGGGCCGGCCATGCCGCAGCAGCCGGAGTCGAGCGAATTTAGATCGGCGCCCATTTTGCGGAGGAGGGATTCTTCGGCGGTCATTTTCATGAGGGATTTTTGATGGCAATGGCCGTGGAGGAGGATTTTTCGGGAGAGCGGGGGCGGGGCGTAGTTGGGGACGCGAGTTTGGAGGAATTCGGCGAGGAGGAAAGTCTGCGCGCGGAGGCGGGCGGCGCGGGGATCTTTCGGGAAAAGATTGCGGAGCTCATCGCGGAAGACAGAGGCGCAACTGGGTTCGAGGACGACGATGGGAAGGCCGGAGTCGATTTGGGGGGCGAGCGATTCGAGGATGCGCTCAAGATATTTTTTGGCGTCGTCAAGCAAGCCGAAATCGTAGAGGGGGCGGCCGCAGCAGAGTTGCCCGCGGGGAATGGCGGCTCGGAAGCCTGCGGTGGTGAGGACATCGTAAGCGGCGCGGAGAGTTTCGGGGTGGAAGGAATTGTTGAATGTGTCGACCCACAGGAGGAGTTCGGGGGCGTTCGAGGCCTCAGGGGTTAAAACCCCTGAGTGCGGGGAACTGTTCGGCACGGCTGAAGCCGTGCCCTGACGAAAAGCATTTGTTGGTGCAGGGGTGCGATTATTTTGCGCCCAGCGGCGGAAAGTTGAAGTGGCGAGGCGCGGGATTTGGCGCTCTGGGGCGAGGTGCAATACGCTGCGCATGATGCTGCTTAGGATGGGAGCGTGGCTGAGGAAATTCGCGAGGCGGGGGGCGAGCGAGGCGAATTGCAGCCAGTGGTCGATTTTTCCGAAAGCGTGGGCGAAGAGCGGGCGGGCATGCGTTTCATAGAAATGCGATAGAAATTCGGCTTTGTAGGTGGCCAGGTCAACGTTGGCCGGGCATTCGGATTTGCAGGCTTTACAGGCGAGACATAGATCGAGCGCTTTTTTTGCTTGCTCGTCCTTCCAGCCTTCGCGCAGGACTTCTCCCTGGAGCAATTCGAAAAGCATGTGAGCGCGACCGCGGGTGCTGTGCTCTTCCTCGAGCGTGACCATATAGCTGGGACACATCGCGCCGGAATCGGATTTGCGGCAGGAGCCAACGCCGATGCAGCGCTGGGCGGCTTGGGCGAAGGAGCCGTTGTCATCGGGGAACTGGAAGTGAGTGGGGGGATCGAGAGGCTTATAGTCCACGCCGAGACGAAGATTTTCCGTGGGCAAGTAGGCGTCGATGACTTTGTGAGGATTCATGCCGTTCGCGGGATCCCAGGCGGATTTGAATTGCGCGAAGGCTTTCATCAGCTCGGGGCCGAACATTTTGGGAAGCAAGGAGGCGCGGGATTGGCCGTCGCCGTGTTCGCCGGAAAGCGAGCCGCCGTAGCGGATGACGAGATCGGCAGCGCGGTGGATGAATTCGTCGTACTTGCGGATTCCGTGCTCGGATTGGAGATCGAAGGTGACGCGCATGTGGACGCAGCCATGTCCGAAATGGCCGTAGAAGGGGCCATCGTAGTCGAACTCGTCGAGCAGGGCGCGAAGATCGCGGAGGTAGGGGCCCATTTTTTCGGGCGCGACGGAGGAATCGTCCCAGCCGTCCCATTGGGGCTTGGCACCGGGCGCGAACTGAGCGGCGCGCGGGCCGGCTTCGCGGATTTGCCAAACGGCGCGGGCTTCGGATTTTGAGTAGATGCGCGAGATGGGCGCCCCGGGGAGTGTGGAAACTCGTTCGACAACGCGGCGGGCGATTTCTTGCGATTCGGCGGGATCGTCAGTGCCGATTTCGACGAGGAGGTAGCCGCCGGCTACCGGAAGCAAATCTATATTGGGCGCGCCCTTTTTTCGGAGCCGGTCAGCCATGCTGCCGTCGAAGCCCTCGAGGGCGATGGGATGAAACTCGAGGAGTTCGGGGACGTGATCGGCGGCGGTGAAGGCGTCTTTGTAAGCGAGGCCGACGAGGGTGCGGTGCTGGGGACTGTGGATTAGTTTGAGGCGGGCTTCGAGGATGGTGACGCAGGTGCCTTCGGTGCCAACGAGAGAGCGGGCGACATCGAAGCCGGCTTCGGGGAGGAGCTCGTCGAGGTTATAGCCGGAGACGCGGCGCGGGATGCGGGGGAATTTTGCGCGAATGAGCGAGGCGTATTGGTCGCGGATGGCGCGGAGGGTGGAATAGATTTCGGCTGGGCGATTGCCAGAGGCGAGGATGCGGGAGAGAGTGGAGTCGTCGGTGGGGCCGACGGTGAGGAGGGTGCCGTCGTAGAGGAGGATGCGGAGCTCGAGGACGTTGTCAACGGTCTTGCCGCCGAGGAGGGAGTGCGTGCCACAGGAATTATTGCCGATCATGCCTCCAATGGTGCAGCGATTGTGGGTGGAGGGGTCAGGAGCGAAGGTGAGTTGATAGAGTTCGGCTTTGTTGCGGAGGGTATCGAGGACGAGGCCGGGTTGCACGCGGGCGAATTTTTGGGCGGGATCGAGCTCGAGGATTTGGTTCATGTACTTGGTGAAATCGAAGACGACGGCGATGTTGCAGGTCTGGCCGGCGAGGCTTGTGCCGGCGCCTCGCGGGAGAACGGGCGCGCCGAATTTGCGGCAGGCGGCGACGGCGGCGATTACGTCATCGGAATCGCGGGGGACGACGAGGCCGATGGGGATTTGGCGGTAGTTGGAGGCGTCGGATGCGAAGAGGGCGCGGCTGCCACGATCGAAGCGGACTTCGCCGCGGATGGAACGTTTGAGCTCGGCTTCGAGAGCGGCGGCGTGAGGGAAGGAGTCGACGGGTTTGGCGTGGGAGCTGAGCGGGAGTGGAGTGAGTGGGGGCAAGGGGGTCACGGGCTCGATTAAATCGAGTTGTGGGCGGCGATGCAAGGGCGAGAACCAGGCATAGACGGTTTAGACGTTGGGATTGCTTGCTGGCGCTTGGTCTGCCAATGCTACGCCCGAGAGGCCTTCATCGGGCTTCATCCAGAAGGCCATGAGGGAGCCGAGGAAGAGGAGGCCGATGCTGCCGAGGAACGGGAGCTCCCAATTGCCGGTCTTATCGATGATGTAGCCGAAGACGATGGGGGAAAGGATGGCGGCGAGGGCCGAGCCGGTGTTCATGAGGCCGCTGGCGGAGCCGGAAAATTTTGGAGTGATGTCCATGGGAATGGCCCACATGGGGCCGATGGTGAATTCGGCGAAGAAGAAAGCGGAGCTGAGGCAAAGAGCGGCCATGTTGAGATTGTGAACAAAGACGATCGGGAGCATAAAGGCAAGCGAGCAGAGGAAGCCGATGACGACGAGATTGCGGCGGGCTTTATCGCGGCTGCCGGTTTTTTCGAAGATGCGATCGCTGATGACGCCGCCGAGCGTATCGCCCACGACGCCCGCGAAAAAAACGCCAGCGGAAAAGAGAGCGGACTTTTTCAGGTCGAGATTGTAGCTGTGAAGAAAGAATTGCGGAATCCAGGCGAGGTAGAGCCAAAGCGTCCAACCGTAACAGAAATAGACGGCGGTGACGGGGAGCATGCGGCGGGAGAGGAGTAGCCAGGGGACGGGATCTTTCTTTTTTTCGGCGCGACTGGAGTAGCGCGGGAGGGTTTCGAGTTCGCCGGAAGTGATCGCGGCGTGGTCGGAAGGGTTGTCGCGGAAATACCGGCCCCAGGCGATCGCCCAGAGCATGCTGACGATTCCGAGGACGACGAAGGAGCCTCGCCAGGTGACGAGGGCGATGAGCCAGACGACGAGGGGAGGCGTGAGCGCGTTTCCGATGCGGGCGCAGGAGTGCGTGATGCCTTGCGCGAAGGCGCGCTGGCCGGGCGGCGTCCAATCGCTCATGGCGCGTGTGGCGGTGGGAAACGTGGCGCCTTCGCCGAATCCCAACATGACGCGAGCGAAGAGCATGGCGGCGAGACTGCCGACGAGGCCGGTGAGGAGCGTGGCGGAGGCCCAGATGATGGCGGAGATGGTGAGGGCGCGGCGGGCGCCGAAGCGGTCGCTGACCCAACCGCCGATGACTTGGAAGAGGAGGTAGGGATAGGCGAAGGCGGAAAAGACCAGGCCGACTTGGGTATTCGAGAGGCGGAGCTCCTGCTTGAAGACGGAAGAGGCGGTGCTGACGTTGATGCGGTCGATGTAGGTGATGCCGTACATGAGGCAGATGAGGATGAGGACATTTCTGGTGGCGGAGAAGATTCGCGGGGTCGCGGCAGCTGCGGTGACGTCAGCGCGCATCGGTGGCCTCTCAAAACGCGACTGCTGATTCGCATTCGTGTGCGGTCTGGGGAATCATTACTTGAGTGAGGCGGCGGGCTCGGCGACTCTGCCGGAGGGGGCGAGAGAATCGAGGGCGGCCATGACGCCGCCGTCTTTGTGAGGCACGCCTGCGAGGCGGAGGCCCATTTCGATGCCGCTGAGCGTGCCGGCGAGCATGAGGTCGTTGAAGTGGCCGAGATGACCGATGCGGAAAACTTTGCCCGCGAGTTTGGAGAGGCCGGCGCCGAGGGACATGTCGAAATTTTCGAGGATGATTTTGCGCAGGCGGTCGGCATCGTGTCCCTGAGGCGTGAAGACCGCGGTGGTAGTGGCGGAATATTCGAGCGGTTCCTCGCAGACGATTTCCAAATCCCAGGCGCGGACGGCGGCGCGAGCGGCTTCGGCGTGGCGCTGGTGGCGGCGGAAGACATTGGGGAGGCCTTCTTCCTGCAACATTTGCAGAGCTTCGCGCAAAGCGAAGAGGAGATTCGTGGGCGGCGTATAGGGGAAAAAACCGGTGCGATTCTGCTGGAGCATGGGTTGCCAGTCCCAATAGGACCTGGGAAATTTGGCGGATTTGTTGGCGGCGAGGGCGCGCTCGGAAATGGCGTGGAAGCTGAGACCGGGAGGAATCATGAGGCCTTTTTGCGAGCCGCAAATGGTGACGTCGATGCCCCACTCGTCGTGGCGGAGATCGATGGAGGCGAGGGAAGAAATTGCGTCGACGATGAGAAGGGCGGGGTGACGGGCCTGATTCATGGCGCGACGAATCTCCGGGAGGCGACTGGTGACGCCGGTGGCGGTCTCATTGTGAACGACCATGACGGCTTTGAAGGCGTGATTTTTGTCGGCGGCGAGGCGTGATTCGACTTCGGTGGGAGAGACGCCGCTGCGCCAGTTGCCGGGGACATATTCGACCTGGAGGCCAATGGATTCGGCGAGCTGGCGCCAGAGCTGGGAAAAGTGGCCGGTCTCAAACATCAGGACACGATCGCCGGGGGAAAGTGTATTCACGATGGCGGCTTCCCAGGCTCCAGTGCCGGAGGAGGGGTAGACGATTACGGCGCCGGAGGTCTGGAAGACGGGGCGGAGGCCTTCGAAGACTTCGGTGGCTAGTTTGGCGAATTCGGGGCCGCGGTGGTCAATGACGGGTTGGGCCATGGCGCGGAGGACGCGGTCGGGGACGTTGGTGGGTCCGGGGATTTGGAGGAAGTGACGGCCGGTGTGAATCATAGGTGCTCCTGCGAATGGGTTTGATTGTCTGTGAGTGAATAAGCTACTCCAGGGGAAGTTTTCCCGCAAGGCGGCGGGGTATACAATGCCGCGGTTTGACAGTTTGCAGAAAAGTCGAAAGGCCATTCCTCAGGGGCTGAAGCCCATTTAGAGGGCTGGCGTTAAGTCGGAGCTAAAGCTCCGACCCCCTAAAAAACAAGAGCTTTCCGCAAACCGTTAAGCGATTCCATGGGAGGGTGAGATGAAGAGGATGCGAAGCTGCACGGTCATTTTTTTTGCAGTGATTGTGGCGCTGGTTGCGTTAGTGGCGACTGCGACGGCAAATCATGGCAGGTCGGCGGGCAGGGCCAGGGCCGCATTGGCTGCGGCGGGGGCGGGGAATTTTGTGCTGGTGGCGCATGGGGGTGCGGGGAGCTACGCGGGAATGACGCCGGAGATGATTGAGGCGCGGCGCGGGGCGATGATCGAGGCGATTCGGAAAGGGTACGGAATTCTAGCTGGCGGCGGGTCGAGCCTGGACGCGGTGGAAGCGACGATCCGGGTGATGGAGGACTCGGGATTATTCGATTCCGGGCGCGGCGGGTATTACACGCGGGAGGGCTTGCCGGAGTTGGACGCGGCGATTATGGACGGGCGGACGCTCGCGGCGGGGTCAGTGGGATCGGTGAAACATATTGCGAATCCGATTCACCTTGCGCGACTGGTGATGGAGAAAACGCCGCACGTGCTGCTGGTGGGAGTGGGAGCAGAGGAATTTGCGAAATCGCAGGGGATCGAGCTGGTGTCGCCCTATTACTTTTATAACGAGCGCGAGTGGCAGCGATTTGAAAAGGCTAAAGCGGCGGAGAAGAAGGTGGCTGGGCTGAAGGGCGATGACGAGCATGGGACGGTGGGAGTGGTGGCGCTGGATCAGGCGGGAAATCTTGCTGCGGGAACTTCGACGGGCGGGACGGTGCTGAAAATGCCGGGGCGCGTGGGGGACTCGCCGATTATTGGCGCGGGGACGTATGCGAACAACGAGAGTTGCGCGGTGTCGGGAACGGGCGTGGGGGAATATTTCATGCGCAACGTGGTGGCGGCGGATATTTGCGAGCGGGTGCGGTACCTGCGCGTGACACTGGAGCAGGCAGCGGATGACGTGGTGATGAACGAGCTTGTGGAGCAGCATGGCGAGGGCGGGGTGATTGCGCTGACGCGGCAGGGCGATGTGGCGACGCCGTTCAATACGGGCGGGATGATGAACGGGACGGTGCGAGCGGACGGGAAGATTGTGATGAAGGGGTGGAGCAAGACGGCGGAGCCGATGGTGGTGCCGGCGGCGGAGTAGCGCGGGGCGCGGCTGTTACATGGCGGCCGAGAGGGCGTGGGTGATTTTGGCGAGAAGGGCGGCGCCGGCAAAGCCGTCCGTCATGCCGCGAATCTGAATGACGAAGACGAAAGAGCGCGCGCCGAACATGATAGCGGCGTCGTGAATGTTGGAGGCGTCCATGGGCTTTGGCGGAGCGGGCTGAGAGGGAAAATCGGGCGACAGGTGCAAGGGAGAGCGCGAGAGGAGATCCACCATTTCCTTGCTGGCCTCGGAACTAACGGCCCGGTCGGTGGCCAAAGCATAGAGAAGGGTGAAGAGGGCGCGAGCGGTGGTGTGATTTTCTTGATGGCTCGGGAAGGGGGCGGCGATGCTCATTCCCGCCGCGCCGAGATCACCGATGCGCTGGCGGATATTCGTGACGCCGAGGCGCTCGATGAGGCGGTTGGTGGCGGGGTCGCTGCTACTCACGATCATTTCTTCGCAGAGATCGCGCAGGGTTTCGGGAGGGCCGGTGACCGTGCCGGCAGGGCCGATCGGGGGCGCGGGATCGCTGAGCTTGAGCAGTCCGGCGTCGGCCTGGGCATAGAGCTCGATCATGACCGGGATGCGGAGAGCGTCGCGGTCATCGAAGACCAGATCGGGCTTGATGAAGAGTTGCTGCGAACCGTCGAGCGAGCGGAAGACGACGGTGACCTCGGCGCCGCTTTCTTTGATGAGCTTTTCAACTTCGGGGCGCGCGGAGCTTTGCTCGGGCGCGTCGTCGGGCGTGGATTGCGCGCGGGCGGGAGAGAGGCCCGCGAAGGCGAGAGCGAGGAAGAGTGCCAGGGGGATGAGGGGGGTCGGTTTCATGGAGACGGCATTCTATGATGAGATGCGGTGTGGACTGAAAGAAAAGAAGATGCGGTGGAACTAGGCGGCGGGGGTGCGGGGTTACACGCGGAGATTCTTTCCGGCCGGGCCGGAATCTTCGATCGGGCATCCTTGTCGGATGCCCTCAGAATGACAGCGTTAGAGACGTGTCCCAATTAGCCGTAAGATGAAAAACAACTAGGTCCCTTCGGACCAGGAGGAGAGGTACTGCTCCTGATCGGGGGTGAGCTTATCGACCTGGATGCCCATGGAATCGAGCTTGAGTTTGGCGATATGGCGGTCGATGGGCTCGGGGACGGAATAGACCTGGGGCTTGAGCTGGCTCGCGTTTTTGACCATGTATTCGGAGGCGAGCGCTTGATTGGCGAAGCTCATATCCATGACGGCGGCAGGGTGGCCTTCGGCGGCGGCGAGATTGATGAGGCGGCCTTCGCCGAGCAGATAGATTTTGCGGCCGTCCCTCATGGCGAACTCTTCGACGAAGGGGCGGACGGTCTTTTTGGCGCTGGCGAGCTTTTCGAGCGCGGGGATATCGATTTCCACGTTGAAATGGCCGGAATTGGAAATGACCGCGCCGTCTTTCATTTTTTCGAAATGCTCGTGAGCGAGGATGGACTTGTTGCCGGTGACGGTGATGAAAACGTCGCCGACTTTGGCGGCTTCGCTCATGGGCATCACGCGGAAACCGTCCATGACGGCTTCGAGAGCGCGCGTGGGGCTGATTTCGGTGATGATTACATCGGCGCCGTGGCCCTTGGCGCGCATGGCGACGCCCTTGCCGCACCAGCCGTAGCCGGCAACGACAACGTGGAGGCCGGCGATAAGGAGGTTCGTGGCGCGCAGAATGCCGTCGATGGAGGATTGGCCGGTGCCGTAGCGATTGTCGAACATGTGTTTGGTGAGCGCGTCATTGACGGCGATGATGGGATATTTGAGTGTGCCGTCCTTGACCATGGCGCGGAGGCGAATGACGCCGGTGGTGGTTTCCTCGGTGCCGCCGATGACGCCCTTTAGGAGGTCAGGGCGCTTGGTTAGGAGTTGGGTGACGAGATCGGCGCCATCGTCCATGGTGATTTGCGGGCGATGCTCGAGAGCGGCATTGAGATGGGCGTAGTAGGTGGCGTTGTCCTCGCCCTTGATGGCGTAAGTGGGAATGCCGTAGTCCTTCACGAGGCATGCGGCGACGTCATCCTGCGTGGAGAGAGGATTGGAGGCGCAGAGGACGACGTCGGCGCCGCCATCACGCAGAGTGATGGCCAAGTTGGCCGTCTCGCTGGTGACGTGGAGACAGGCGGACATGCGGATGCCCTTGAGGGGCTGGTCTTTTATAAATTGTTTGCGGATGAGCTGGAGCACGGGCATGTGCTGATTGGCCCACTGAATTTTGCGCTTGCCTTCTTCAGCGAGAGCAAGGTCCTTCACATCGCCCGTCAATCTGGGTGCTGTTTCCACGAGAAACTCCCTTTCTAAATTAATTGCGGAAAAATCTTAACCGCGTGAAACCGCGACGGTGCCGTGCGCGCCGGCAGCTTTCCGGATGGCGTCAGCCTTGTCAGTGTGTTCCCAAGTGAAGCCCGGGCCGGTGCGGCCGAAATGGCCGTACGTGGCGGTGGGGCGGAAGATGGGGCGGCGGAGGTCCAGGGTGTCGATGATGCCCTTGGGCGTCAGCTTGAAAAATGCGCGAATGATTTCGGTGAGCTGGGCATTGGGAATGATGCCGGTACCGAATGTGTCGGCCATGACGGAGACGGGCTCGGCGACGCCGATGGCGTAGGCGAGTTGCACTTCGACTTTGCGGGCCAGGCCGGCGGCGACAATGTTTTTTGCGACATAACGCGCCATGTAGCAAGCGGAGCGGTCAACTTTCGTTGGGTCCTTGCCGGAGAGAGCGCCGCCACCGTGGCGGCTATAGCCGCCGTAGGTGTCGACGATGATTTTGCGGCCAGTGAGGCCAGCATCACCCATGGGGCCGCCGACGACGAAGCGGCCGGTGGGGTTGATGTGATACTTGGTGTGCTTGTCCACCATGTGCTTGGGGAGGACGGGCTTGATAACTTCGGTGAGGATGGCGTCCTGCAAATCGTGCAGCGAAATTTTTTCGCTGTGCTGGGTGGAGATGACGACGCAATCGACGCGGGCGGGGCGGCCGTCAATGTATTCGATGGTGACTTGAGACTTGCCGTCAGGGCGGAGGAAATCGAGTTTTTTGGATTTGCGTACTTCGGCGAGGCGGCGGGTGAGCTGGTGCGCGATTTGGATGGGCATGGGCATCAACTCGGGAGTCTCATCGCAAGCGAACCCGAACATGAGGCCTTGGTCGCCCGCGCCGCCTGTGTCAACGCCCATGGCGATATCGTCGGACTGTTTCTTGATGGCGCAGATGACGCCGCAGGTGTCGGCATCGAAGCCGTATTTGGCGCGCGTGTAGCCGACGTCGCGAATCACTTCGCGAGCGAGATCGGAGAAGTCCACATAGGTTTTGGTGGTGATTTCGCCGGCGACGACGACGAGGCCGGTGGTGACGAGGGTCTCGCAGGCGACGCGGCCCATGGGATCGTCTTTGAGAACCGCGTCGAGGACGGCGTCGGAAATCTGGTCGGCGATTTTATCGGGATGACCCTCGGTAACGGATTCCGAGGTAAACAGAAATTTTTCGTCGGCGTGCGCCAAAACAGTGTCCTCCAGAGGGATGAAAGGCAATTACGGGGCCGTATTGCGCTTTCGAATTGAGACTTGAATGAACGAGGCTAGCATGCGCCTCAAAGGCTGTCAATCATCTGCATCGAAACGGTTTAAAACACTTGCGAGCGGCGAGAAATGAGGGTCGAGAGGTGCAGGGAGGGGGTAATCATTTTCCCGGAGGGGAACTTCCCTTCCCTAATTTTTACCGGGCTGGTCCAGGTCGCGGCGATAGAGGAGGAAGGCGCGGATGAAGGGGTCCAGGTCGCCGTCGAGGACTTTCTGGACATCGCCGCGCTCAACCTTGGTGCGGTGGTCTTTGATGAGCTGATAGGGCTGGAGAGTGTAGGAGCGAATCTGGCTGCCGAAGCTAATTTCGGGCTTGGAGGCGTCGAGTTTGCGCAAATCTTCGCGGCGCTTATCGAGCTCGAGTTCATAGAGCTGGGACTTGAGGACTTTCATGGCGATTTCGCGATTTTTATGCTGGCTGCGCTCGTTCTGGCATTGGACGACGATGCCGGAGGGGAGGTGGGTGATGCGGACGGCGGATTCGACTTTGTTGACGTTTTGGCCGCCGTGGCCGCCGGCGCGAAATGTATCGATGCGCAGCTCTTCCGGCTTGACGACGATTTCGATCTGATCGTCGATTTCCGGGATGACGAAGACGGAGGCGAAAGAGGTGTGGCGGCGGGCGGCCTGGTCGAAGGGCGAAATGCGGACCAGGCGATGGACGCCGCTTTCGCCGGAGAGCATGCCGTAGGCGTTTTCGCCTTCGATTTGCACCGTGGCGGATTTGATGCCGGCTTCTTCACCGGGAGTGGAATCGAGAACGGTGGCGCGAAAACCTTTTTGCTCGGCCCAGCGAAGATACATGCGCAGGAGCATCTCGGCCCAGTCCTGGGATTCGGTGCCGCCGGCGCCGGGCTTGACGGTGAGAATCGCGTTGAGGCGATCGCTTTCGCCGGCGAGGAGGGTTTTGGTTTCGAGATCGGAGAGGAAAGTGTCGGCGCCGGCTAGCTCTTTCGAGAGCTCGTCGAGGATGGAATCGCGCTGGGCGTCGTTGGACTCTTCCTGGGCGAGATGGACATAGGTGTCGAGATCGCTGATTTTGCGTTCGAGGGCTTCTTCAGCGCCGGTGCGGGCTTCGAGCGTCTTGCGCTGCTGGAGGAGAGATTGGGCCTTTTGCTGGTCCTGCCAGAAATTCGGGTC
>Ga0187802_10000196_pt1 | contig 14220 bp, 10 predicted proteins | sample NC_wetland_sal_i_FD_130584 | JGI IMG/M metagenome (GOLD analysis project Ga0187802, IMG submission 130584) | Wetland sediment microbial communities from Neuse River Estuary, North Carolina, USA - Control_2 | ecosystem: Environmental > Aquatic > Freshwater > Wetlands > Sediment | place: USA... | reverse complement strand
TCCGGCACAAGTGCCCGCGGGCACTCGCGGGCGAGCTGGCTGGTGTCGTGACCGAGCTTGAACGCCTGGCCAAAATCAGTGTGTAAATTGACATCGAAAAATCCACGCGCCGCTTGCTCCGCGTCCCATCTTGACGGACAATTCAACGAAGGGCGGGCCGAAAGGCATATATGGCTTCCATGTCCACTGCCCGGAATCCCTTCACCATCGGCCCCTTGATTTACAACCGCCCTGCTCGTCAAATCGCCTCAGCCAGGTAGGTGCCATGCCGGTCAATCATGAATCGGGCGCAGAAATCACAGGGTGGGGCTGGGCGGTGGGGCGCGAATGTGTGGAAGTCGCGCGCGTGGAAAAAGAATTCGGGTTGAGTCCGGGTAGGATTCGCGAGCGTGCTGGGATCGAATCGGTCGCGCGAGTTACGCCGGGTGAAAACGAGCTGACGCTCGGGGGAGCGGCGGCGGAATCGGCGCTCGAGATGGGCGGCGCGAAGCGGGAGGAGATCGATTGGATTGTCGCCAGTTCCGAGACGATGTTGACTCAGCCTTCACTGGGCGCGGCGCTGCACTCACAGCTTCACCTGCGGGAATCCTGTGGAACGCTGGACGTGGGCGGCGCCTGCCTGGGATTGTTAAACTGCCTGCGGGTTGCCCAAGCGCTGATGGCAAGCGAATCGGTTGGCCACATATTGGTGATCACGGCGGATGTGCATAGCTCGCGGCTCCTGCCCGGCATAGTGCCGGCCACATTCGGGGCATTGTTCGGCGACGGCGCAAGCGCGTTTCTGGTGCGGCGTGTAAAAGCGAGCGCCGAGCCGAGCGCGTTTCGCCTGGGAGAATTTCAATTTGGCTGCGTGGGCATGCACGCCGCCGCATTGCAATTTACGTTCGCGCCGGATGGAAAGGTAGCGATGAATTTCGACGGAGAGGCGCTGGCCCATGCCGCAGTCTCCCGTTTGAAGAAGGTGGTTGAGGCGGTGGCGCAGCACAGCGGCATTGCGCTCAAGGCCGCGGGCGGATTTGCGATCCATCAGCCAAATCCTCGACTGGTGGATTTGTTTGCACGCCAGGCGCAAATCTCGCCGGCGAAAATTCCCCAAGTGGCCACCACATTCGGGAACCTGGGAACTTCCACCTGCGGGGTGGCGCTGGGCCTGGCGCTCGAACAATCCGACTCGCTGCCATGCGAGAGGCGCGGCCCTGTTTTTCTCGCGGCGGTTGGGCCGGGCTTAGTCTGGGGCGGCGGCCTGCTGTATAGCTAGACAAGATTTGACGGGCCGCGCGAATGGGGCGGGCTGAGCCGAGAATGAAGCGGCGCCCCGGAGAGCTCCCTTCGTTTTACTTTCGTGTAGATCGCGCTGAATGAGAACACTTCAAGCCTGTAGGCCCCGCCAGAACTTGTAACATTTCTACCCCGGCTACTGAGAGTTTTGAATGGACACGTTCTGTCCTATCCCACAAGCATATTATTTTCATTAACTTACATGCGTACTCGCATGGCCAGTCAGTTGCACCATCTGACATGGAATTTGAGGGTTCGCCGCCGCAAGATTCGGCGGATAGAGGGTGCCAGCGTGAAAGAGCGGGAAATGAAGTCGAGAGTGGAGCCCGGCAGAGGGGGGAGTGAGCGCGGGTTCTCATTGATCGAGTTGGGTGTGGTGGTTCTGATTATTTTCGTGCTTGCGGCCATCGCCATCCCACAGATGATGCCATTTCTTTACACGGCGCGCGCGGACTCTTACGCGCGAATGGTGGTGTCGCAGCTCAGGCAGGCTCGCGAGTACGCCATCGCAAACCGCCGCTACGTGCAGATATCCTTTCCGCCGGGCGCAGGCGGGGTCTCGCAGGTACAGACCGTAATCAAGAACTCGTTGACAGCGGGCGGGGGACCGGATGGAAATGCCGTCACTGTACCCCTGGTTCTGCCCTACACGTTCACGGCTTTCGGAGCGCTGGGCGATACCCCTGACGGATTCGGAGCCGGGAGCGCGATTGTGTTTGAAAACATCAACGGCGGTCCAGCGGGCGGTATGTATTTTCAGAGCGACGGAGAACTCGTGGACGCGCTTACCTTCCAGCCCATCAACGGGACTGTGTTTATCGGTGATACGGCTCAGAAAACGACGGCGCGAGCCGTGACCGTCCTGGGCACAACGGGGCGGATTCGCGCCTGGACAGCCACCAGCGGTGTGTGGCTCCAGTTTTAAGGAGAAAGTGAAAATGTGGCAGCCGAAAATGCGACGCGCGGATAAAGGGTTCACGCTACTGGAGACCATGATCGCCCTGATGGTGCTGGTGGTGGGCGTGCTGGGCTTGGCGGCGATGCTCGCCGCGTCGCTTGTCCGCATGGTGGGTTCGCAGAACGACTTCATCGCGCAGCAAAAAGCGGAAGAAGCGATGGAAGCGATCTTCACGGCGAAATATACGAACAGCATTTCGTTTGCGGGCGTGGCGAACAACAGCGTGGGAAACCCCGCCGGTCTGTTTGTTACGGCTGCGGTTCCGCTTAGACAGCCCGGGCCAGATGGACTCTTCAATACGATCAATGACGTGGGTGCGACGAGTGACTACATCATTGAGCCCGGCCCGGATAACCTCATGGGCACGGCCGATGATGTGAGGGTAGACCTGAGCAACAACTTCACACGCACGATCACGATTACGAACATCGGGGCTGCGGGAGATCTCCGCCAGGTGGCCATCACGGTGAATTATTTGACGTGCGGGGTTCCGCAAAGCTACACGCTAACGAGTTTCATATCCGCGTACTGAGCGGCAGGAGCCAAGGATGAAGCGCGAGAACGGGTTTTCGTTGATCGAACTAATGATCGCCATGGCCATTCTGCTGGTGGTCGTCGCGGGGGTCACCTCCGCACTGGTGCTGGCGCAGCACGCGTCGAGCGAAGCGATTCTCGAAGCGAGTGTGGTGCAGAACGTTCGCGCCGGGATGCATTTCGTCGTTCGCGATTTGATGCAGGCGGGCGAAGGAATTCCGCCGGAGGGAATCTCGCTCCCGAACACCCTCGCCGGGGTATCGGCCGTCAATCGGCCAGGCACGGCAACGATCTTCGCGAATGCCGGCGTGAGCTATCTGGTGCTTCCCTCGGTGGTCCCAGGATCGGGATTGGGGCAGGCGGCCACTTCGGTGAATCCGAATACAGGCAAAACCATAACGGCGGGCGCGGCGAATACGGACATCATCACTGTCTTTTATGCGGACAACACGCTCGTCGACGTGCTCGGCAACTCCCTCAATAGCTTCCCCATTATCCAGGCGGCAGGTCCGGCGTGCAATGGCACGATTGCGGCCAATGGATCGTTCATCAAACTGGCAGCAGCATGTTTCACCATGCCCGGATTAGTGACCCCCATTGCGGCGGGGAACCTTTTGCTTTTTACGAATCCGACGGGCACGGCCCTGGGCTACGTAACGAGCGTGAACGGACAAACAATCAATTTTGCAGGAGCTGATCCGGCCGGTGTGAACCAGACTGGCGACCCCAATAACACCCTGGCAGTGCTGGGAGCGGCCGGCCAGCCGACTTCGGTGACGCGCATCTGGATGGTGACGTACTACGTGGACTCCACGACGAATGCGGCATGCCCGCAACTGATCCGTCAAGTCAACTATCCCGGTTTCCCGGCCGCGGCTCCTGCAAACCCCCCGCAGCCAATCGCCGAGTGCATCGAGAGCCTTGGCATCACGTACGATATCACTAGTTCGACGGATCCGGCCGGCACCTATCCACTTGGGGCGGGCGATGCGCCCACGCCGGTTGCGCCCGACACAGCTTCGCAAATTCGCGCCGTGAACGTGTTTTTGGCCGGGCGGTCCGAGGTCCCCTTCTTGATGGGAACGAACCATTCTTTTGTCCGGAATAATATCTCAACGCAGGTGAGCCTTCGCAGTGTTGCATTCGTGAACCAGTTCAATACGTCGAATACGGCGCCACAGTAAGACGATGAGCGTTCACATCCGATCCACCAGAAGGAGAAATGAAGTGAGACACGAGCGAGAAAAGGGAATTGCCCTACTGACGGCCCTCTTGATTCTGTTACTGATTTCCGCCGTCGTTGTGGGAATGTCGTGGATGGTAATGACGGACCAGCGTCTGGATGGGAACAATAAAGACCGGGAATCCGCCTTTTACGGCGCGGAAGCGGGCATGGAGGCACTGACCGCAAATCTGGGAAATAAGTTTGCGACCAAAGGCGCCCTGACGGCTGCCGACGTGACCAACGCCGTAAACAATCCACCCCAAATTCCCAGCATCACGTTCACCAATACGCTCGGCTCCACATACCAAGTGCTCTGTGGGAACCCTGCCGTGACCCCCTGCGTACCGGCCACGACGAACGCCACGATTCTTCCGCCGAGCCCCTATGCGGGGATGTGGGGCCTGATCACTCCCTTTACTTTGCGGGTGGCCGCCCAGGCGCCCATGGGCTCAGAAGTGAAATTGCAGCGGCAGATGCAGGTGGTTGCGATTCCTGTATTTCAATTCGGCATCTTTTCGCAAACCGACCTGGCTTATTTCAACGGCCCGTCTTTCGATTTCGGTGGCCGCACCCACACCAATGGCAACCTCTGGCTCGCTCCAAACCAGGGACCTCTCTTTATGGGCGACAAGGTGACGGTGGTCGGGCAAGTCATTCGCACGAACTTGGAAAACGGCTACCCGATAGGTGGCACGATCGCAGCCGGTGGCGCCTACTCCGGAGATGTTTCGATCGCTCTGGTCCCGAATCCGGCCGCGTTGCCGCCGGGTCCCAACTACACGAATGCACAATGGCTCACTCTGGGCTTGAACCAGAGCAGCGACATCGGTCCCAGCGTCTATGGCGGCGTCAGCACCGTGGGCAATAACCCCACGTGGGGGGCGGTGCTCAACAGCTACAACGGTATGCTGATCAATGGCGTGGCCCCGCTGAGTCTAACTTCTACGTCGTTGGCCGGAATCACCAACCCTTACTTTCTGATTCAGCGTCCGCCCCCGGGCACAGCGGCCGCCAATCCAGGCCAATTCTCGCAGCAATATTACAGTGAAGCTTCGTTGCGCATTTTGCTCGACGACTACAAGACCCCTGGAAGTATCGCGTCCGGATGCGCGGGTTCCGACATGATGGCTCTCGACGGAATCGATGCGACCAAGAACCCTGTCGATCTATCCACACTCGCCAATATAGCCAAATCCGGTGCGACCAGCGGTGTTGCCTATACCGCGACGGACGGCTATTGGGTTCAAAACGGGCAGGCCACAATCACTGGCTGCATAAAAATCGAATACCAGGATAATGGCGGCGCGTTCCACGACATAACCGCCGCCATCCTCGCGCTCGGTTACCGCGGCCGGAACTTATACCCGCAAACGAGAGCGCAACTCCTGACTGCGGGGTCGGCAACGAAGCTGACAGCTCTTCCTACCAATGCCTGCGGAGCTTTCAATACCTGCGGACAAATGGCCGCCTCTGGTTGCGCGGACCCGGACCTCGGCGCCATCATCCGCATCGAGCGTGTCCGTGACAATCCGTCCCCCTTGTATGCCGGAGGGAGCCCTGGCAATTTGCCGAATAACAACACGACGTATTGCAGCACTGGCGCCCTCAACACCGATTACTGGCCAAATGTGTTGTTTGATGCCAGAGAAGCCAGTCCCCGGCCCAGCGGTCCCAGTCAGGTCCCGGGCAACGGTCTCGGCACGGGCCCCGGCAACGGAATGGTAACTGGGGCGGGTGTGATGCAATACATCGAGCTCGACGCAAACAATCTGGCGACGTGGTTCAAGAACAACCAGGCGGCACTCCCCGTCAACAACAACACAGGATTCACGGTCTATTTCTCAGACCGTCGAGGCGAGCAATTGGACCCGAATGCCGCCCTTACACGAACGGGGGCATTCGGCTTCAACGATAACGTGAACCCGAACGATCCGAATAACGGCTGCCCGAACGGCGCTCTGGACCAGGGCGAAGACCTCGCCGGCGACGGAGTACTCCGGACTTACGGCGGCGTAGAGTCAGCAATCCCGAACCTGATTCCCGTGGCTGGCGGCCTTCTGACCGGGAACACCGTCCTGGAACCGAATCCCACCTTCTGTACGGCCACGGGCAACAAATGGCCCGGCGCTGTTTACGTAAATCCTCAGGATCCGCGCGAGAATCCCGTGGTCTTCTTCCGGCACGCGCTCAAAGTGGTGAACGGCATCACGCTGAACCTCGGCACATCATGCTACGGAGTCGCTCCACAACCTCCCTGCGGTCTCACGGTTGCCTCCGAAAATCCGGTGTATCTCCAGGGAGATTTCGACGCGCCCAATAACGGAACCTGGGCCGGCAACTTCGTGGCCACGGCCATTGCCGCTGACGCAGTGACGCTTCTATCGGATGGCTGGAATGATGTGAATTCGTTCGCCTTTCCGTATGAGAACGGCACCCGCAATGCCGCCCAGACAGCGTACCGGGTGGCGATCATCGGCGGAAAGGGAATCCCGTTCCCGCAGCCCGCAGGAATGCCGGATGACTATGGAACCGACGGCGGTCTTCACAACTTCCTGCGCTTCCTGGAGAATTGGGGTGGTACAGCCTGCTACTACAAGGGGTCGCTGGTCAGCTTTTACTATAACCAGCAGGCGGTGGGTTCCTACAAGACGAATAACACCGTCTATACGCCGCCCGGCCGCAACTACTTTTTCGACGCCAGTTTTACGAACGGACCGTCATGGTTGCCGCCGCGAACGCCGACGCTGCGCTCGGTCAACACCATCGGCTTCTCGCAGATGCTGATGCCGACACAGTAGACGCTGAGTTTGCACCCCGCATCACCCAGGCGGCTCCCGTTCCCCCCGGGAGCCGCTTCAATTCTTGGCCACGCTGTTGCGGTGGTTATGGCCCGGAGGGCCGAGTCCGGGCATTGAAGTTAGTGTCCACTGCAGGGGTGGTGCACTCTGTTGTCCCTCCTGACATGCATAGGTCACCCAGAGCTTCGCTAAAGTCGCTCGGTTCCGCCAGCCCAACTAAAGGCTCCGCGTAGATGTTGTAGCTGTGCCCCACGGGGAGGCGGCCGAGCTGGTATGTTCCGTCGAACTGCGTTGGGGGATTTGCGGGATTGCAGCTCCAGCCCCCCAGCGTCGCGGCGATCACCGCGCCAGTATCGTCGTCCACGGCGACCACTTGTGCGCCGAAAATGCCGGTGACCGGAGTTCCCGAGGAGGGCGGCGGAATGATTGCCAGCGCGAATGGATTGGCCGGGAGGACGTGCCCTTGAATGGTCCCCACGTTCACGGCGTCGGCAGGGTCCGGATACGACACGCGAATGCCGGTGCGGTCATCGTCGGCGAGCGGGCCATCAGGAACTTGCGCCGTCGGCCGATCGCCCAGGAATTGCCCCGGCGGCGGCGCGAAGGGAAACATGATGGCACGCCAGACGCCCGAATGGTCAAGGCCGAACCAGTGGCCCAGCTCGTGAGCCAGCAACGATTCGAGGTCGTATGCGCCGGCACCTTGCGGTGTGGCGAGCGCCGCGGGAGTTGCGAAGACCGCCTGCCCGTCGTTGCGAAACAATGTGTCGGTATCGAGAATCTGTCCCGGGAAGGCTGCGGTGGCACTCGCGCCGACGGAAACGTCGGCGGCATTTGCCGTAATCGTGCGCGTAAATGCTAGGACTCCGCTTGTGAATCCCATGCTCGCCTGGTTGAAGCAAATGGTGTTGAGGCCATCCACATTGCTCTCGGTATCGTTCGTACAGGAATTCGCGGCGCTCACGCGGACGAGCGGAGCAAATAGGCCCGGATAGGCTGTGGCGTTGAAGGTGGTCCCGGTAACGCCTGCCCAGGCGCCAAAGGAGGCGGAGATGACCTGCTCAATTTCCGTAAGCTGAGCGGCGCTTCCGGCCGCGGCTACCGTCAGGACGGTTGTATTTATCGGTGAAAGCGATGTGCTCCACTGACGATTCAGCGGGGAGCTGACCGAGAGATTCCAGCGGTCGGGCTGCGGGCATCCGCCAGCGACTGGAATGGTGGATTGCGCCAGGTATCCGAGCGCCGGATTCTCAAAGATCGCGGCTTGCAAGAAAAAAAACAACACAATGGATGCGGCTACGCGCTTCATTGTGCTCTCCCCGCCCGATTGTGTAGCGCCGCATCCACCTGCGCGCGCAGGACGTCGATGGGCACACCGCGAACGCCACTTGCCACGAACTGCCGCGTGGCCGGATCAAAGGTGGGGAAATCGGCGGTGTCTTGCGCGGCGCTTTTCTTGCCAGTCCGAGGGTCTCGCCGGATCCGGAATGTTCCTTGCACCCAGCTCACAATGGAATAATCGCCGCGCCCGGTTGCCTGGAGAAACAGCACCACCTCCTCGCCCGGCTGGAAGCGGGGAACTCCCGGGACACTCGACGTGAGATTTCCAGCCCTGCCGCCGAGCAGCCGTACGGTGATGTGCGCTGCTGCCGCTCCCTTCCAGACTTCCACTGTCTGAAACGAAGTGAATGTCCAGATTTCGCCGGCATCCCAGCCCGTTGCGCTGCCAACGCATTGCGCGTGGATTACCACGTCCGCGGCGTCCGTCATTCTTGCAACGGACATATGCATGAGAGTTGTGGCGCTGACTCCCGCGCATGCCATGAATGCGGCCAAAAAAGCCACGTACACCCTTCCGCGAATGATTCTCATCATTGCACCTCCAGCATTCCCGTTGCCGCTGCGCAATCCCCATTCAACGTGGTGATGAAAAGCGTGCGCAAGCCGGGAAGCGTCGTGCTTGCAATTTGCAAATCGAGTTCTATCGTGCCGGGAAAGAGACCGGTGATGGCGGAGGCGGTGATTGGTATGTCTCCCCCGGGCGGCCCGGTGAACGTATACGTGAACGTCGGATCCAGTCCATTTCCATTCACGCAGATGCTTACCGTGGTTGTCCCCGAAGCGGGGCGCGTGACGGTGAGCGGCGAACCTTGCGCTCCGCAATTATTTCCGTCTGTGAGAAGCCCGATGAAATTCACATTAATCGGCATGGATGACGCGGCCGTCGTCGGCTCAACCACTACAATGTCTTTCCCGCTCACAGCGGGCGACGCTGCGCTCAGGGAAATTACATCCTCGGACACATCAAACGGTACGATCACAAAGGGCACGGGATTCGATAGCGCTCCCGGTGCGCCCGGGTTCTGGACTTCCACCGTCAGGCTCGCCGCCGTTTCAACGTCCGCAGGATTCAACGCTGTCGTGCAGCTCGTGGCCATGGTGCAAGTGGTGCTGCGCGGCGCGCCGTTCAAGAGAATCACGGAGGCGGAGCTTCCGCTTCCGGCAACGAAATTCATGCCCTCGACCGTGAGAGGGAAACCCTCCACGGCGCCTGCCATCACGCTCGAAGGCAGAATCACGTCGATTAACGGCCCGGAAGTGATGGCGATTGTGCTGGCGGCAGACTTCGTCGCGTCCGCTTGACTCACCGCCATGATCGAAATCGCGTTTGGCGATGGGGCGGCGGTGGGCGCTGCGTAGAGGCCATTCACGTCAACGGAGCCGCAGGCCGCGCCGCCGCAACCCTGTCCCGCAACAGCGCTCTGAACGGACCATGTGACGGCTGTGTTGCTCGTCCCCGATACCGCTGCAAAAAATTGGCTGGTGCTCAGCGTTCCTGTGGAGGGGGGCACGAGCGCAAATGGCGGGGAGATTGCGACTGTAATCGGACCTGTCGGCCCTGCAATCGCTACAATCGCTGTTCCGTTTTTCGAGGCGTCCGCGCGGCTCGTCGCTATCAACGTGACCGGATTCGCTAGCGGCACCGAAGCCGGCGCGAGAAAATCAACCTTTCCGGAAATCGGGCCCGCCGGCGGGGCGCATGGATTCGACCCGATTAGGCAGACTTGCCCGACGATTCCATTCCCGTTTGTCGTGCCGTTCACGGCCCAGGTGACTGCCGCATCGGAAGTGGTCATTACGTTCGCCGTGAACGTCATGCGCTGGCCGACGGGCACTGTGGCCGCGCCCGGGGAAACACTGACGGCCACGCTGCTTGTTACCGTAACCATCGCAGAGGCCGTTTGCGTTCCTCCGGATGACACATTGGCCGTCGCGTGAATTGTGACCGGATTGGACGGCGGCAAATCAGCGGGCGCTGAATAGAGTGCTGTGTTTGCTACCGCGGTCACAATTGTTCCGAGGCTCGCATTCCCGCCTGGCACGCCGTTCACGTCCCAGGTGATGGCCGCCTCCGCGGCAAGACAGAATGAAGCGGTGAAGGTTTGCGTTTGCCCCAGACCCACGTTCGATGTCCCAGGCACGATCGAATTTGTCGCAGGACATGTTACGGTCACGCTCGCGCCTCCTAATTTCGCCGCGTCCGCTACGCTTGTCGCCGTCACGCTGACCGTGGCGGGGGAGGGTGGGGTCACGGGGGCGGTGTACACCGCCGTCTTCGGCCCATTTGGCGCGACTGTGCCAACCGTCGCATTTCCTCCCGGGATCGCGTTCACACTCCAAGTGACGCCTGGGGCCGCATTGCCGGTTCCAGTGACGTTTGCGGTAAACACCTGCGCTCCACCTGCCGCGACATTTATGGGACTCGGAGTAACACTCACAACGATGTTGTCCATCAGCGCCACGCTGGCCGAAGCGCTCGCCTGTGAATCAGCATTGCTCACCGCCTCCACCATCACTGTCGCGGGCGAAGGCATTACCGGCGGCGCTGTGTACAACCCCCCGGTAGAGATCGTGCCTGTGGCCGCTGTCCCACCCGTCACGCCGTTTACCTGCCACGTGACACTCGTATCCGCCGTTCCGACCACCATCGCTTGAAATTGCTGAGTTTGTCCGAGAAGTGGACTGGCGCTCGTTGGTTGGATGCGCACAACAACAACGGCTGGACCTGATGGGTTTGAGCTGGTGGTCCCGCAACCGGGAAGCGGGATAGCGAGAAGGCAGATAATCACGAGCGGTAGCAACCAGCCGTCGGCGCCCGTGAGGAATGGGGGTGCGCTCCCAGTTTCCGAGCAACTTGAGTGCGACTGTCCGAATCGACCGGATGGCGTCATGTGCTCAGACCCATAGCGCACGGCATGTGCCATTGCGGACCAGTGATCGTGAAGGATCACTTGCGCGGCGATGAGCCTTCAACCGTCCGCGCAAAATCTCTAACTTATGCAGTCGCACCGGATTGCAAGCCTCGCGAAGGACAAAGCCCTCGGTCCGGTTCGAGTTGGTGAGCAAGATTCAATTCGGCATGCGCTTTGACGCGTTCCAGATTGGCATGGGGGCCAATCCGTTTTGGAATCGACATCACTTTCCAGTGCATTTAGAGCGGCGCCACTCAGACTGCCTCATTCGTTTGCTTTCACAGGCCGCGTAAGGTTGACACCCCCGCGCTCCCGTCGAATAATCTCCCCATGCCGAAGCCAGAGACGGTGCGGCGCGTGAAGAGCTATTCCGCAGCCACCGGCTACGTGTATCAATATCAATTTCAGGATGTGCACCCGGCGCGCGAGGGGTCGGAATCCGGAAACGAATACGTCTATTACGTTTCCGCCGACCGAAAGACCATGTTTCCCATCCGCATTTTTGTGCCGCGCGATTCCATCGAGCATTGGAGCAAGAAAACAGGGCGAGCGCTGACTGGAACGGAAGAATACGCAATTGCGAAGATGAGGTTATTTCAAGCGTTGGATGAGATCGAGGACTTCGCCACGTCGCGCCCGAGACTTACCGTTGAGGAATCGAGTTTGTCAGCCCTGCTGGCGCGATTGGACCTCTAGCTCTTGCCGCCAAGAATATTCCGCAGCGCGGAATCCAAGTCCGGCATCTTGAATTCGTATCCCGCTGCGATCATGTGCATTGCCTGAACGCGCTGGCTTGAAAGCAGCAGGGCATCGGCCATTTCTCCCAGCGCCACGCGGAGAATAAATGCCGGCGCGGGAAAAATCGCCGGCCGATGCAGCACGCTTGCAAGTACATGCGTGAACTCGGCGTTGCGCGCCGGATTCGGCGCGACCATGTTCACAGGCCCCTGGATTGCTTCATTCGCGATTGCCGCGCGAAGGATTCCCACCACGTCCTCCAGCGCTATCCACGACATCCACTGCTTTCCGCTTCCCAAACGCCCGCCCGCTCCGAGCCTGAATGACGTGAGCATCTTGGCAAGCGCTCCACCTTTCGTTGAAAGGATCACACCGAAGCGAACAATCACCGTCCGAATGTGGCTCGCCTCTGCGCGCATCGCTTCGGCTTCCCAATCGCGCGCCAGCAGCGCCAGAAAGTCATTTCCTGCCGCGCTCGACTCCGTGAGAATTTCGTCGCCGCGATTTCCGTAATATCCGATCGCCGACGAGCCGATGAAAACGCGCGGCTTTCGTGTCATGCGACCAAGCGAATCCACAAGCACACGCGTGGCATCCACCCGGCTGGTTCGCAGCACTTTCTTGCGTTCCGGCGTCCACCGCCCCCCCGCGATACTTGCCCCGCTGAGACAGATGACAGCATCTGCTCCTTCCATCGCGGCCACATCGACAGACCCGCTCGCGGGATCCCAGCGCACATCGCCTGTTCGCGCCCTTCCGCCCGGCCGCACAAGCTGACCTACCTCATGTCCTTCCACTCGCAGCGCTTCCGATAGTGCCGTGCCCACCAAGCCGGTCGCCCCGGAAATCAGGATTCGCATAGTCTTTTTCTCTCGCCGTCCCTCATGGGGGGAGGAAGATGCACCAAAACTCCGCAAATCTACCCTACGGCCTGCCAATCCCTGCGTCAATAGCTAGAAGGTAGGAGCACCGCACGCTCGCGGCGAAATTCGCGGCTGCACGCTCGGTTTTCGAGCGAGACTCCGAGATAAGGTAGAATCAGCGGCCTATGCATGAGGTGAGAATGAATTCTTCGTGGCGGTGGATTAGCGCAGTATTCCCGATTACTTGCATAATTTTATCGCCGATTGTGCTCTCGAGCGGCACTGGAGAAGACAATACCATTCGCGGATTTCTCCCGGCGCGCGTGGCCTCTGAACGCGAGCTTGAACAAAAGCTGCGAGCGATTCCCGATGCCGCGCACGCCGAGAGCAACTTGCGCCACATCACCTCCGAACCGCACATGGCCGGCACCGAGGCCAGCCATCGCGTCGCCGAATGGCTTCGAGACCAGTACCGCAGCTTCGGCTTCGAAGCTGAAATTGTCAGCTACAGCGTATGGCTCCCGCAGCCGCGCGAAACAAAGCTCGAACTCACAGCTCCCGAGGTGAAGCCGCTCGCCACCCCCGAGCAGCCCTTCGAGGTTGACAAGGACACACTTGATCCGCGCGCCGTCGTTGGATTCAACGCTTATTCTCCTTCGGCCGAAGTCGCCGGGTCTGCTGTTTACGTCAACTACGGCATGCCCGAGGATTACCGCGCCCTGGATTCTCTCGGCGTCAGCATGGAGGGGAAGATTGCCTTAGCCCGCTATGGCCGCGGCTATCGCGGCATCAAAACGAAACTTGCTGAAGAGCACAAGGCCGCCGGCCTGATCATCTATTCTGATCCCCAGGATGACGGCTACGCGGCGGGCGATCCTTTCCCGCGCGGCCCGTGGCGTCCGATGAGTGGCATTCAGCGCGGCTCGGTCCTCTATACACAGATCTATCCCGGCGATCCGCTCACCCCCAGTGTGGCAGCCACAGCGGACGCCAAGCGGCTGGCGCCATCCGAGGCCGCGAATCTCTCGCACATCCCCACGCTGCCGATCAATGCTCAGGACGCGCAAGCGATTCTCCAGAATCTCGGCGGGCCGCACGTCCCCAAAGGCTGGCAGGGCGGGCTGCCGTTCACTTATCACGTGGGCCCTGGCGAAGCGGCCGTACACATGAAGCTCGCGATGGATTATCAGCAGCGCGCCATTTATGATGTGATCGCGAGGCTTCCGGGCTCGGATGACAGTGAGTGGGTCGTCCTGGGCAATCACCACGATGCCTGGATTTTTGGCGCCGCCGATCCCGGGAGTGGAACGGCTGTGATGCTGGAAACAGCGCGCGCACTGGGCGAACTCGTCCGCTCCGGATGGAAACCACGTCGGACGATTGTGATGTGCGAATGGGATGGCGAAGAGCCGGGGCTCATCGGCTCAACGGAATGGGTGGAAGGAAATCGCTCGGAGTTGCAGGCTGAGGCGGTCGCGTATATCAATACTGATGTTGGCGTCGACGGCCCCAACTTCGGCGCTTCGTCCTCTCCTTCCCTGAAGGAACTCATTCGCGACGCCACGCGCGAGGT
>Ga0187802_10000193_pt1 | contig 14260 bp, 12 predicted proteins | sample NC_wetland_sal_i_FD_130584 | JGI IMG/M metagenome (GOLD analysis project Ga0187802, IMG submission 130584) | Wetland sediment microbial communities from Neuse River Estuary, North Carolina, USA - Control_2 | ecosystem: Environmental > Aquatic > Freshwater > Wetlands > Sediment | place: USA... | reverse complement strand
GGGTGAGGATGGAGCTGCGAGCGGAGTTCTTCAACGTTTTGAATCACCCGCAGCTCGCCAATCCGGAGGCGAGCACTTTATTTAACGAAGATCCCTCGAACCCAGGTCTTTTCGGCAATTCCAGTGTCACTCCGGACGTGGGTGCCGCGAACCCCATCATCGGGACGGGTGGGTCGCGGAACATTCAGCTGGGGTTGAAGTTCATTTTTTAGGGGAGAACTCCGAAGCATTGGGGTGAAAGTCAAAGCGCTGGAAATTGAAAAGGCCCGAACCGAGGTAAGGGGTTCGGGCCTTTTCTTTGCCTTGTCCTCTGAGGGGCTGCGACACGGGGACGAAACCGCCCCCGCCCCGGAAGAAACGCGAGGCGGAGACGGCCGAGCCGCTGCCAATCGTTGCGGCCCAGGAGGTGCGGCCGCGAAATCGCTACGCCGGAAACGTCAGCGCCGGCGGCCCATGGGGCGGTAATTTGCCAGGGTCCGAGGGCGCATGCGGAAGCGTGGCGCGAGGGGCGGCGGGACGTTATGGAGCGGCGCGCCACAAGCGCCGCAGATTTCCCGAGGCGCGTCCTGGACGCGCAGCCAATGACCTCGCGCGATACACTCCGGATTCAAACACTGCACCGTGCCACCGGGCAGATATTGCATAATCGGTTCGCCTCACAAATTTCAGGCACCGGCGGCTGGAAGGGGTGAAAAGCAGGCCGCCGGGCCCCCCGTACAAAGTTGAAAGCCCCGAAAACCTGGGGGGATTGTGCGACGGGCGGACTAGTGTGTCAAGGAAAATATCTACTATTAGTAGTGGTGCGGTTGCAAACCGGCACAGAGCAGGAAAAACCGAGGAGCTCCAGAGAGAAACTCAGTTCTGGTTGCTGGGGGGAGGGGTGGCGCTGGGGGCGCTGTCCTTGAGCTTCTGGTTGAGCTCGTCAACTTTCTTCTGCTGGTCTTCCACTTCCTGCTGTTTCTCGGCGATCTGGGACTGCTCATCCTTGAGCGCTTCGGCGCCGGATTTGCTGGCGGGGTCATTCGGGTTGCTCAAGTACGTTTGAGAATCGAGCGCGTATTTGCGCTGGAGGACATCGAGATCCGCTTTCAGGCTTTGCAGGCGCTCCTTCGCGCTTGAAAGTTCCGCTTGGGTGGCGGCTGAGTCCTGGGGCGGCTTATTTTCGGGATTGGCGGTCTCTGCGCCTGACGGGTTTTCGGCGCCCGGCTGCTGGTTTGCCGCTTCGCTGCCGGCTTCCGTTGATTGGCCGACGACATTCACTGCGCCGCCGGCCTTGGAGACATTGTCGTTGTCCCAAACCTTGGCAGGTTTGGCCTGATCTTTTTTCTGCTCGCGGGCGCGACGGGCGGCTTCGGCGAGAGAATCTTCCTGCTGCTGCTGCGACGGCTCTTGCTGCTGTGCAGCCAGGCTGCCAAGCGGCAGGGACAGCAGAAGCATCAGTCCGGAACATGCGATTCTCATGGTACTTCTCCCCGGGCGGCGGTGCGCCACTGCTTCATACTAGCCGCGGGCGCGGGCTGGAGGCAATGGGCGTTTGAAACGGCACCCAAAAAGGCAACCTGTCCTTTGCGGCAGGTGGGCGGGGCAGCGTGCCGGGGGATCTTTGGAGGATGAAGCTCAGCCCGGGAGGCGGTGACTTGTATCGTTGGGGGAGGCGCGAGATACTCACGGCGAACAATGAAGAACTTGCGGCTTCTCAGCACACTCCTGGCGCTTGCGTTCATTTCATTTTACTGCTTCCCGGCGCTGGCGGCATCGGCGGCGACATTTCTGCGCGCGGAACAGCGGGTGCCTGCTTCAGACGCACTTGTGACGCAGGCGGCCGCGAGCGTGGCCGCTTCGCAGCCAACGGAGAAAAGAGTCACCGCTTATACGCTGCCGCCTGATTTGTACAGGAAGGCGCACGAGCTCGGTCAGATTTCGTTCTGGGGCGAACTTGCGACTTTTTTCTACTCGCTCGTGGTGCTGCTGCTCATCTTAAAATGGAAACTGACGCCGAGATACCGCGACTGGGCGGAGAAGGCAGGTGCGGTGCGTTTCTTGCAGGCGATGATTTTTGCGCCGCTCTTTGTGCTCACGCTCGACATTTTCTCGTTGCCCACGGCAATCGCACGACACTGGATCAGCGTGAAGTTTGGGCTGAGCATTCAGGGCTGGGGATCGTGGATATGGGACCGGGCAAAAGGGGAAATCATCTCGATCGTGGTGGGGACGCTGCTGGTGTGGCTATTGTATGCGGTGATCCGGCGGAGCGTGAGGAAGTGGTGGTTCTATTTCTGGATGCTGACACTTCCGCTCATGGTGCTGGCATTTTTCCTGATGCCGCTGGTGATCGATCCGATGTTCCATAAGTTCGTGCCGCTGGCCGAAAAAGATCCGACGCTCGCGGCGGGGCTCGAGCAGATGGTGCTGCGCGCGGGGAAAAATATTCCGGTCGAGCGGATGTTCTGGATGGGAGCGAGCGAGAAATCAACGGCGCTGAACGCGTACGTGACGGGAGTGGGGGCGTCGAAACGGATTGTGGTGTGGGACACGACGATCGCGAAGATGACTACGCCACAGATTGTGGCCGTGGCGGGACATGAGATGGGCCACTACGTGCTCGGGCACATTTACAAGGGTCTTGCGGTGGCGGCTGCGTTGCTCTTTGTGTTTTTCTATCTTGGGTATCGCTGCGCCGGAGGGATGCTCGAGCGCTGGGGAGGCGGCTGGGGGATTCGAGGCGTGCAGGATTGGGCTTCGCTGCCGGTTTTGCTGCTGCTGCTGACACTATTCGATTTTTGCGCGATGCCGATTGAAAGCGGGTTCAGCCGTTATATCGAGCACCAGGCAGACCAGTATTCGCTGGAGGTGACGCACGGGTTGACGCCGGATTCGGGCGAGGTGACGGCGCAGGCATTTCAGGTGCTGGGCGAGGTGAACTTGTCCGATCCGGACCCGAATCCGGTGGACGTTTTCCTGTTTTACGACCATCCGCCGATTCCCGACCGGATTCGTTTCTGCCTCACGTACGATCCGTGGTCAAAGGGCGAGCGGCCGGAATTCGTGCACTAGCGGCGCGCTTGCAGGGTCATGCGAATTCCGTGGCGCGGGCGGAGAGTGACGAGAGGTTCGGGCATGACCGGATGGCCCGCCACGAGACGAAACTGGAATTTCTGCGCGATGGTGGCGATCACAAGCGCTGATTCGAGAAGCGCGAACGACTGGCCGATGCAGCGCCGAGGCCCGTCGCCAAAGGGAAAATACGCGCCCGCGGGAAGGCGCGCGGCCAGGCCGTCGAGCCAGCGCTGGGGCCGGAATGCATCGGGATCGTCGTAGAAGCGCTCATCGCGGTGCATCACGTACTGGGAAACCAGGATCGTGGAGCCGACGGGGAAATCGTAGCCGCCGAAATTGGATGGCGTGATCGAAGTGCGGGCGAGAAGATACGCCGGCGGATAAAGCCGCAACACTTCATTCACAACCGCCTGAAGATAGGGGAGGCGTTCGAGGTCGGCCAATTCGGGGGCGCGCCCGCCGAGCACTCCGCTGAGCTCTTCATGCAGGCGCGCTTCCGCCGCGGGATTTTCACTCAGAAGATACCAGGTCCAGGAGAGGGTGAGCGCGGTGGTCTCATGCCCGGCGAGGAAAAGCGTCATGGTTTCATCGCGAAGCTGCCGGGGAGTCATCTGGCTGCCGTCTTCATCCATGGCGCTCATGAGGAGGGCGAGCAAATCGGTGTGGTGGACGGAATTTCCCTGAGCTTGGCGTTCGGAAATGATGCGGTAGACGAGCGAATCGAGAAATTCGTACTCGCGATTGGCGCGGCGATTTCTTGGTGTGGGCCACGACGCGGGGATGGTGACCGGCGAACGCGCGCGGCCGAGCGAATAGCGCATCAGGAAAGTCATGGCGCGGCCGACCTGCTCGGCCTCGCCGGGAAGAGTGGTGCCGAAAAGCGTGCTTACGGCGATATCGAGCGTGGTGGCGGTCATTTCGTGCGCCATGTCGCGGGTCTCGCCGGAGCGCCATTCGCGGGCGTGCGCTTGCGCCAGCTGCACCATGGTCGCGGCGTATTCGTTGATTCGCGCGCGATGGAATGCTGGTTGGGCCAAGCGCCGCTGCCTGCGCCAAAAATCGCCTTCGCTGATCAGCAATCCTTGCCCGAGCAGGCGCTGGGTGGCTTCCTTGCTGACCGTGCTCTTATTAAATTTGGTCTGCTGAATGACCAGCAATTGTTCGATCAAGTCGGGATGGTTGAGGAGGAAGCGGTCGCCCTTTAGGACCGGGATTCGGGCGACATCTCCGTACTCGCGCGCCACGCGGCGGAGCAGGCCGAGCACGTCACGCAGCAATTCGAGCGACACTCCGAGGATGGGGAGGCCTTGCGGCCCCGGCGGCAGGCGATTTCCGTTGGCGGACATTGTTTCGCGCGCCCTCGATACGGCAGCGTGATGCTGCTTCAGATTCGGTGCACTACTACCTTACTTTAGTTCGCAAACGATTGCAGCTTTGAGGGTACGAGGCGAATCGAATGTAGTGGACGCATTGGTGGAATCGTTGCGATTGGGTAAGATACGCGCTGACGTCGGCGGAAGGGCGCGGAAGGAATCACCTTGGAAGCGGAACAGCCGGAATGGCTCGGACAATTGGAAGCCATCCTCGAGACGCTGAATGAAGGCGTGCTCGTGACGGACGATTGCGACCTGGTTATATTCGCAAATTCCGTCATGCAGGAGATGACCGGCTATTCCCGCGAGGCGTTCGTTGGCCACGACGTGGTTCACGAGTATTACAGCCCCGAGGATTACGCGCTCATTCAGGACCGGCGGAACGAGACGCGCAGGACAGGACGCGGCCGCGAGGAATTCTTCCTTCCCAAAATAGATGGAACGCGCCTGCCCGTAATTGTAAACGCGCGTTCGCTCGAAGACCCCGATGGGCGGCAGCTTACGATTTTGACTTTCACCGACATCTCCGAGCAGAAGGAAGCCGAGGTGCGACTTCGCGACGCGAACAAGCAACTCGAAGAGCGCCACAAGGAAATTGAAGAGGACCTGGCGCTGGCAGCGCGCGTGCAGCAGAGCCTGGCGCCGAAATCGGTGGTTTGGGGCGGGATTCGCGTGGAAACTTTTTATCATCCGGTGCGCACGATTGGCGGAGATTTTGGATTGGTCAGCCCGCTGGACGATCAGCATTTGAATCTGCTGGTGTGCGACGTTTCAGGCCACGGCATCGGCTCCGCGCTCGTGGCCAACCGCATTTACAGCGAAACGATGACGCAATTGCAGAATGGTACACCGCTGGGCGACATGCTGCGGCAGTTGAACCGCTTCGTGATGCAGAATATCGGGAGCTCGGTTTTCTTTTTCACGCTGGCGGCGGCGCGCGTGGACCGCAGCGGTAGGCGGATGGTTTTTGCGGGCGCGGGGCATCCGCCCGTGATGGTGGTGCAGCCCGGAGCGGAACCGCGGCTGCTGGAATCGCGCAGCATGGTACTCGGCGCGCTGCCGAATGCCGTGGACCTGGAGGCCACGCTCGACGTGGACCTGGAAGCCGGCGACCGGATCGTGCTCTACACGGATGGGATTACGGACGTCTTCGATTCCCACGGAGAAATGCTGGGAATAGAAGGCGTGCAAAAATTTGTGCGCGAGACGGCGCTGCTTCCTTTCAAGCAGATGAAGCAGGGTATTCTCGACCGGGTGGCCGCCTGGCGCGAAGGACCGCCTGCCGACGACGTGTCGCTCGTCCTAGTGGAAGTGAACTAATCAAAGATGGCGGATTTAAAGTTTTCCATCGAGTTCGCAACCACGCCCAATGAAATTTTCGTGTTCTTTGTTCCGCAGCGCATGCCGCTGTGGTACGGCGTTGAAATGGATGCCAAATTCGAAGTGCAGGGCGGGGCGGCGGATTTCGCGGTTGGGCAGAAGGTGAGGATTGCGGGGCTGCTCAGCGGTCACGAGGTGGCGCTTACGGTTGTCGTCACAGCGTATCGTTGGGAGCGGCTGCTCGAATGGCGATTCCAGGATTCCTACGGCGTGCGCGGGGTGCAGCGCTGGGAGATCGAATTGTGGGCCGGCAAGACGGTTCTTCGCATGCGCGATTCGTACCAGATGCCGAGCGCCTTCGGACGGGTATTTGATATGGTCTTCACGCGTTTTGCGGTTGCGCAACGCGACCGCGCGTGGCTGGATCGGCTCCAGCGGCTTGCGGAGCGGCGCTGAAAAAGTGACGGCGATCAAACGCCGATGACGCGCAGGAATTTTTTCTTGCCGACTCGCAGGGGCAGGAGATCTCCCGGATTCAGTACTATCGTGCGCTTCACGTCTTTTTCCACTTGCCCATTCACTTCCACCGCACCTTGCTTGATTAGACGCTCTGCTTCGCTGCGCGAGGCGGCCAGGCCCGTCTCGGTCAAGACCGTAAACAGCGCGCGGCTTCCCCACGACAATCGCATCTCCGGGATGTCGGTGGGGGCCTGACGATCGCGGAAGACGAGCCGGAATTCCTCGGAGGCTTTTCTGGCGACATCCTCTCCGTGGAAGCCGGCGACAATCACGTGGGCAAGCTGCATCTTTGCATCAATGGGGTGCAGCACGCCGATGCCGACTTCCTCGCGGAGTCGGACGATCACCGGCGAGGCAAAATCGGTGAGCAGCTCGTAGTACTGCCACATCAGTTCGTCCGAGATGGACATGATTTTGCCGAACATTTCGGCGGGCGGATCGGTGATGCCGATGTAGTTGCCGAGGCTCTTGGACATCTTGCGCTCGCCATCGAGGCCGACGAGGATGGGCATGGTCATCACGACCTGCGAGGGCAGGCCGTATTCGCGCTGGATTTCGCGGTGGACGAGGAGATTGAATTTCTGCTCGGTGGCGCCGAGCTCGACGTCGGATTTGAGCTCGACAGCGTCGAGAGCAGTCAGCAGGGGATACAACACCTCGTGCACAGAAATTGACTGAGGTTTTCGGACTTTGGCTAGTGGTTCCGAGATTGGACCCGGCAGCGTGTTTGAATCGACGTTGGCGTTGGCAAGTTGTGCTTGAGTGTTCAATTTCTGCTGTTCATACAGCCTTCCGGACTCAAGCCGGACTTTGAAATCCTCTCGTTCGAGCATGCGTGGCAGCGAATAGTGGGAGCAGAGCTTAACGACGTCGGAAGCGGATAACTTGTCGAGCCATTCGCTGTTGTAGCGGACCTCGGTCTTCTTCTTGTCGAGAATCTGGAACACCTGCTTGAGATACGTTTCGGAATTTTTCTCCACCTGCTCGCGCGTGAGGGGCGGACGCGTCTCGGACTGGCCGGTCGGGTCGCCGATCATGGCGGAAAAATCGCCGATCAGGAAAATCGCGGTGTGGCCCATTTCTTGAAAGTGCTTTAGTTTTCTCAGCACCACGGTGTGGCCCAGGTGAATATCGGGAGCGGTCGGGTCCACGCCGAGATAGACGCGCAGGGGCTTATCCTTCTGGAACGACTCGAGGAGCTTGGCCTTCAGCTCTTCTTCACGGATGATTTCAGCCGCGCCTTTTCGCAGGAGCGCGAGCTGCTCTTCGACGTGCTTGAATTTCGTTGCAGCCACTATTTTTTCTCCCACCCCGTTTCAGGAAGAATCATGACGCGGCGGTTCTCGATGCGGTAGCGCCCTTCTAGGACGATGCGCACCGCTTCGGAATAGATGCGATGCTCCTCGCGCAGGATCCGCTCCGAAAGCGTCTCGGGCGTGTCGTCGTCTTTGATCGGGACGGCCGCCTGCAACACGATCGGTCCCGCGTCCAGATTCTCGTCCACAAAATGCACCGTGCAACCGGAAAATTTGGCGCCGTGCTCGAGCGCCTGGCGCTGGGCTTCGAGGCCCGGAAAGGCCGGGAGTAGCGACGGGTGAATATTCAGGATGCGATTCCGAAAGGCCGCGACGAAGAAAGGCGAAAGCAGGCGCATATAGCCCGCGAGGCAGACGAGATCGATTTTCTTCTCCTCGAGCGCGGCGGCTACGAGTCTGTCATACGCCTCACGCTCGAGCCCCTTCGACGGTATCACACGTGCCTCAATGCCCCGCGCCCGGGCGCGTTCGATTCCCGGGGCGTTTTCCCGGTTGCTGACCACGAGGGCGATTTCGGCGTTGGGAATGCGCCCCGCGGCAGTGCTTTCCGCCAGCGCTTCGAAATTGGAGCCGCGCCCCGAAAGCAGCACGCCGATGCGTTTCTTCATGTCGGGCAGAAATTAGCACAGTTCCGCGAGGCATCCAAACGAGGGGCGAGCGAGGGAACGCTTGACACGGCCGCCGAGGCGAGGCATCTTCCTCGCGACTTCTCAACTGCTCAGGAGGGAAAGCCATGCCACGATTGCGCTCGATGATTTTGCTCGGCTCGTTTCTCACCATGATGTCTGCGGTAGCGTGCTCGAATCAGACGGCGCAGCAGCCCGCTCCGCCGCCCGACACGCGCAAGGCAGATGAGGCGGCGATTCGCGCCAACTCCGCGGCGTGGAGCAAGGCCGCGGAGGCCAAGGATCTCGAGAAGTCGGTCTCGTATTACGCGGACGATGCGGTGTATTGCGTGGACAAAGGCGCACTCGTGAAAGGAAAGGATTCGATCCGCATGGCGTGGAAGGATCTGCTCGCGCCGTCTGGACCGACGCTGACGTTTGCGACGACTTATGTGGAAGTGGCGCGCTCGGGCGACATCGCGTACGAATACGGGACGTATGATTTGGTGACGGAAGTGAAGAAGGGGAAACCCAAGGACGAAAAAGGAAAGTACGTGACGGTGTGGAAGAAGCAGGCGGATGGATCGTGGAAGGCGGCCGTGGACATCGACAACACGGGTGTGTAGCGTTTGCGTGAGAATTGCAAAAGCGGAGCCTTAGCGTTCAAAGCCGTGGCGCTATCAAATTCCCAGCGCTAAAGCGCACCACTAGAATCGACTGTTTTCCAGGAGCGCTGAAGCGCTCCTTCCCCCTCTTGAAACAGGGGGCTCCCACCGATTTGCGCTACAGGGCGAGCTTGCCTGAATAGATGACGCGGCCTTTGGCGTGGGTGGCGCGCTCGATGCGGCCAATCAAATAAAATTTTTCGCGGCGGCGCTTCAATTCGGCCTCGACGCGCGAGACGTCTTTTGCCGGAACGACGAGAATCATTCCCACGCCGAGATTGAAAGTCTGGAGGAGCTCATCGCGCTCGATTTTTCCGAGGCGTGCGAGATAGCGAAAGATGGGCAGGACGGGCCAGGAGCCGAGCTCGACGACGGCCTGGACATTGACCGGGAGGGCGCGCGGCAAATTGCCGGTGATGCCACCGCCGGTGATGTGCGCCATGGAGCGAACCCAGCCGCGGTCGAGAATATTTTTGAGCAGCGGCCAATAGGCGCGATGGGGCCGGAGGAGCTCAGCACCGATTTTATTTTTCACTTCGGCGACGTAGGCGTTGGGGGAGAGTTTTGCGACGCCGAAGACGAGCTTGCGGGCGAGCGAGTAGCCGTTGGTATGCAGGCCGCTTGAAGGAAGCGCGAGGAGCGCGTCACCGGGGCGGACGCGGCGCAGATCGAGCTGCTTTTTGCGCTCGACGGCGCCGACAATAAATCCCGCGAGGTCGTATTCGCCGGGGGAGTAGAAATCGGGCATCTCGGCCGTCTCGCCGCCGATGAGCGAGCAGCCCGCCTGCTTGGCAGCGCGGCTCATCCCCTCGATGACCTGCTCGACGATGGAGGCATTCATTTTTCCCATGGCGAGGTAGTCGAGGAAGAACAAGGGTTCAGCGCCCTGGGTGAGGATGTCGTTGACGCAGTGGTTGAGGATATCGGCGCCGACGGTGGAGTGAATGCCGGTGGCGAAGGCGATCTTGAGCTTGGTGCCGACGCCATCGGCGCTGGCGACGAGGATGGGATCGCGCCAGCGCTTGCGGTCGAGCTGGAAGAGGGCGCCGAAGCCGCCGATGGGAGCGAGGACGCCGCGGCGAAAAGTTTTTTTAGCCATGGCGGCGATACGCCGCTTGGCTTCGTCCGCGACCGCGATATTGACGCCAGCATCGGCGTAGCGCATGAAGAGAATCCGTTTCTGGAAGGGGGACGAAAATTTTCGAGAAAATCAGAATGTGTGGAACAAGCGCTTCCAACGCACCTCGTGCGGGTGAATCAAGGCGTTGATATAAGTGGCGAAGCGCTCGCCGACGTGCCCGGGTTCCCAAACTTCCTCGGGCGCATCGATGGACATGTAAATGACGAGAGGCGTGCCGATAATATTGGCGCGCGGGACGAAGCCCCAGTAGCGGCTGTCGTAGGAATTTTCGCGATTGTCTCCCATCATGAAATATTCGCCGGCCGGAATTTTCACCGCGGGACGGTTTTCAAGCGGATTGGGCGGATCCTCGCGGTAAGGCTCGGCGAGCGGCGTGCCGTCGATATAGACGATGCCTTTTTTGACCTCGAGGGTATCGCCCGGCAAGCCGATGGTGCGCTTGATGAAATCGGGATTGCCCGGGAGCGGCGCGCGGAAGACGATAATCTGCTGGCGCTTCGGATTGCGCCAAAGCGGGACGTGCCAATCGGTGAACGGGATGCCGGCGTCATAGCCGATGCGGCTGACGATCAGATGATCGCCGATCAAGACGGTGCGTTCCATCGAGCCGCTGGGAATGACGCGCGCCTGGACGAGCGAGCCTTCGATGAAGAGGAAGGCGAGAATCACCCAGAACCAGGAGAGGACTTCGCGCCAGATATGGTCCTTGAGCGTGGCCTCTTTTTTTACCGGCAACTTTTGGACTGCCACGGCTTCGGCGACATCAGCCTTCACGATGAGCCTCCACTTCGAGTTGCACCAGCTCAATCGGATAGCTGCCGGTGTAGCACGACGTGCAGAATTTTCCTTCGTTATCTTCGACGGCGGCGCGCAAGGATTCGAGCGAGAGATAGCCGAGCGAATCGGCGGCCAGGAAGCGGCGGATTTCCTCGACGGATTTTTGCGCGCCGATCAGTTCCTCGCGGCGGGGCGTATCCACGCCGTAGTAGCAGGGGGAAATTGTGGGCGGGCAACTGATGCGCACGTGGACTTCGGCGGCACCCGCTTCGCGGACGAGGCGGACAATTTTGCGGCTGGTGGTGCCGCGGACGATGGAGTCATCTACCAACACGACGCGCTGCCCCTCTAGCATTCGACGCACGGGATTGAGCTTTAGCTTCACACCAAAATCGCGGATGGCCTGCTCGGGCTCGATGAAGGTGCGGCCGATGTAGTGGTTGCGGATCAGCGCCATGCGAAAGGGGATACCGGACTGGGCGGCGTAGCCGACGGCGGCGGGCGTGCCGGAATCGGGGACCGGGGTAACAATGTCGGCTTCGACGGGATGTTCCTGGGCGAGCAAGCGGCCGAGGCGCTCGCGGCTCTGATTTACGGGACGGCCGAAGACGAGGCTATCGGGGCGCGAGAAATAGACATGCTCGAAAATGCAGTATTGGTGGGGCTTTTCGGCGGTGAAGCGGATGGATTCGAGGCCCGAGCGCGAAATGCGCAACATTTCGCCGGGCTCGATTTCGCGGACGTATTCCGCGTCGATTAGATCGAAAGCGCAGGTTTCGGAAGCGACGACCCAACTGCCATCGAGGCGGCCGAGGCAGAGGGGGCGGAAACCGCGCGGGTCTCGGATGGCGAAGATTTCATCGCGCGTGAGGAGCAGGAGCGAATATGCGCCTTCGACTTGGTTGAGCGCGTCGGCAATCGCGCCCGAAAGATTCCTCGCCGTGCTGCGCGCAATCAGGTGGACGATCACTTCGGTGTCACTGGTAGTCTGGAAGATCGAGCCACGGTGTTCGAGGCGGCGGCGGACTTCGAGGGCGTTGGTGAGGTTGCCATTGTGCGCGAGCGCGAGCTTGCCCTTGTTGCAATCGATTACCACGGGCTGCGCGTTCATGAGCGTGGTATCGCCCTGGGTCGAATAGCGCGTGTGGCCGATGGCTGCGGCACCCGGCAAACGCGAGATCACTTCCGGGGTGAAAATTTCCTGGACGTGGCCCATGGCTTTGTGGACGCGGACGTCGGCGCCGTCGGTGGACGCGATGCCGGCGGATTCCTGGCCGCGATGCTGGAGGGCGTAGAGGCCGAGGTAAGTGAGCTTCGCGGCTTCAGGGTGGCCGAAGTTGCCGAAGACGCCGCAGTGATCGTGGAAGCGATCGTCCAAGAGATGGATTGTGTTCGTCACGCGAATTGATTTCTCCGTGAGTACCTTGCGCGAACGGCGGGGAGCAGGAGCCAAACCAGAGTGGCGCAATTGAGAATGAGCAATTCCCAGTCGCTGGCGTGCAACCCCGAAACCTTGTAAGTCAAGGGAACAGTGAAAATTGCAAAGCTGGTCAGCACGAGCGCAAGCACATAGGCCCAATGACGCCATTTCACGAGGCCCCAAGCGCAAGCCACAGCGGGCACAAGCAAGAAGAATCCCATATATACGGGGTAAAACGACTGATTTTCTCGCACATGGGAAATGATGACCGCAAAGAGTCCCGCTATCGAGCCAACCACAATCATTCCGAAATATGCGGCCACCACCCAGCGTCCCCAATTGACGAGCTTGGTCATTTGCTATTTGTGCCTTCGACTGCTTGCGCCAGCGACTCGGACCAGACTCTGCGGAGAGAATCGACATCTCCGTGTATCACGGGTGAAGCATTACATTGGATGCGAAAATCACCGTGTGTGATGGTGCCGATGCGCTGCGCGGTGACCTTGTATTGTGCCGCAATCGCGGTTGCGCGGGCAAGGGAGGCGAGCGAAAGGGATACGACGGCGCGGGCGCCCCGTTCACCGAAAAGTGCTGTCTCAGATGGTTCGTGGCCTTCGAGATTGAGATCGGCGGAGAGCGCGTCCGTGCCAAAGCAGCTTTCGGCGATTGTGACGGCTAGGCCGCCGTCGCTCACGTCGTGGGCGGAGGCGATAGCGCCTTCGGCGGCGAGAGCGACGAGGCATTCGATGAGGCGTTTTTCGGCGGCTAGGTCGATGGCGGGCGGGGCGCCTGCGACTATTCCGTGAATGGTTTTTGCATATTCGGAGGAGGAGAAGGCGCGCCAGTCTTCGCTTGGGCCCAGGAGGCGTTTTTCGATTGCGGCCAAATCCAGATGCGGCGAATTTTTCAGGAGCGCGGCGAAATTTTTCCAGTAGTCATTCTTTGCGGCCTGGCTCCATTTGCCTGCGCCGTCGAGGAGGAGGATTATGTCGCCTTCGTTGCGGAAGGCGGAGCCGAGGGAGTGTTCCGCGTCTTCGAGGATGCCGAGTACGCCGAGAACCGGCGTGGGATAAATCGGTTTGCCTAGCGTTTCATTGTAGAAGCTGACGTTGCCGCCGGTGATTGGAATTCCGAGTGTGGTGCAGGCTTGGGCGATGCCGTCGATTGCTTCGCTGAATTGCCACATTACTTCGGGCTTTTCCGGGTTGCCGAAATTTAGGCAATTGGTGGCGGCGACTGGTTGTGCGCCGGTGCAGGCTACGTTGCGGGCGGCTTCGGCGACGGCGTGCATTGCGCCGATGCGCGGGGAGAGGGAGCACCAGCGGCCATTGCAGTCGGTTGAGAGGGCGAGGGCGCGCTTGGTTTCTTTGAGGCGCAGGACCGCTGCGTCGGCTGCGCCCGGGCCGCAGCGGGTGTTGGTGCGGACCATGGAATCGTATTGCTCGGTAATCCAGTATTTCGAGGCGATGGCGGGGGAGGCGAGCAGGCGGCGGAAATTTTCGGTGAGGTCGCTTGCGGGCGGCGCGAATTCGACTAGCGGCTCATGCGCGGTGGGAGTGCCGGGGCGGGGGGGGGAGGGCTTGGCGATGGGGCGCTCGTAGCGCGGGCCCTCTTCGGCGATGGCGTGGGCGGGGATGTCGGCGGCTACGCGGCCGTGATCGAGCACGCGCAATTTGCCATCTTCGGTGACGTGGCCGACTTCGACGGCGTCGAGGCCCCATTTGTGGAAGACGTCGAAAACTTCGCGCTCGCGGCCGCGCTCGGCGACGAGGAGCATGCGCTCCTGTGATTCGGAGAGCATGATTTCGTAGGGCGTCATGCCGGTTTCACGCTGGGGGACTTTTGCGAGATCGATTTCAATGCCCATACCGCCGCGCGAGGCCATTTCGGAGCTCGAGCTGGTGAGGCCGGCGGCGCCCATGTCTTGTATGGCGACGACGGCGCCGGTGTGCATGGCTTCGAGGCAGGCTTCGAGAAGAAGCTTTTCCATGAAGGGGTCGCCGACCTGGACGTTGGGGCGCTTCTGCTGAGATTCCTCGCTGAATTCGGCGGAGGCGAGGAGCGAGG
>Ga0187802_10000185_pt1 | contig 14488 bp, 12 predicted proteins | sample NC_wetland_sal_i_FD_130584 | JGI IMG/M metagenome (GOLD analysis project Ga0187802, IMG submission 130584) | Wetland sediment microbial communities from Neuse River Estuary, North Carolina, USA - Control_2 | ecosystem: Environmental > Aquatic > Freshwater > Wetlands > Sediment | place: USA... | reverse complement strand
GCTGTTGGCTGAAGGGTGTGAGCGGAACGCTCATTGCGAAAGCAGCAGGCCGCGATCTTGCGCAGCTCCGGCAAGAGCAATTCGAAAATCTTCGACTCGGCGTCCCGATCGCCGAACTGCCACAGCCGTAGCAACTGCGTGATCTCGTCTTTTTCAGTAGCCATAACAAACCGCCAGCCGGGGACATAGTTGCGGAATTCTAGCACACGTCTGCAAGCCACGAGCAAGTTGAACTCTTTTATGGCGGTATTTTCCGCAGAACAACGCTCTTGCTTGTGAGGGTGGGACTCGAACCGGTTAAGGGATGCCGGCAAGTGTCATACCTGTCTAGCAAGCGAGATGCCGTTACTCGGGGCAAACCCGTCCCGGACAATCGGCAAATCGACAACCCGAAACCTTTCAACAATCGGCACCAAGCTGCCGAAAGAAGGAGACTACAATGAAACTCAAAGCTACATCGCTCTTCCTGGGACTCTGCCTCGCCATTTTGGCCGTCGCAGCCAGTCCTGCCCACGCGGTGGGTCCGCACCGGTCAACCACCGCGTTCAGCGCGTTCCACGTCGAAATCAACACGTTGACGAACTACCCCGGGGATCCCTACCTTTGCTTGTTCGAAAACAACGGGGCCGTGGTCAATACCTGCACGTACACCGTGGGCTTGGAGTTTGACCTCCCCATCGACACCTACGATAAGAAAGCCATCAAGGTGCAGAATGGTTGGGATGCAATCTACGATCAGGCGGGAGAGTCGTGCCAGGCTTTCGCGTACACGGGCTCAATGCCATCGTCGAACGTGGGGACGAATGTCTCGTTTACGGGACCGGGCCAAACCAAAACGACAACGGTCAGCCTGCCCGCCGGATACACCAGCATTCAGGTGCTCTGCACTGTTCCTCCTGGCGATGCCATTTCCAATCTCATCTGGAACCCGTAGTCAGCGGCCAAGAAAGGTTGCGGTCGCCAATTTCCGCAGGGCAAAGGATGAAAACCAGCATCCTAGTGCCCTGCGGGGCTTTTCTATTACCGTTCCAATCCTGTGGTGATGTGGTCCAGACGGGCGTACTCTAGTTCTGCTAAATCGAGCCGTCTTGCTTCAACTTCCATGGAACCACACCTACGCTCATTCGCTGTTCGGCTGAAAGAGGACTAAATGCTACGCTGCCACGATCCCCGGCTCACTTACCTTAATGATCTCGGCTACAACGTTGTACGTCTGCCGAGGCAAGGGATAAACCCGCTAGGAGTTGTAGGACGAGATGGCCACTCGCTCAACTATCTGGGGACGCTCGATCAGATTTGGGAGAGCTCCAACGCAACTCCTGTCGCCGGTCATCCGAATCCGGTTGCAGCCCTGAACGGCGCCGCCACTAGCGACATTGACCTATCCATAGGCTTGGACATCCTAGCTAACGCGCTTTCCGGAATGTTCGGATCGACTGCGCCCAGCCTCAAGTTTGCGTACAAGGCCGCGAAGAGCGTCCAGTTCAAATTCACCAACGTGCAGGCATCGTCGATCGATCCCTTTCTCATCGACAATTTCCTGGCAGCGGGGCGTCTGCGTGAGGGCCCGTTCGTAGCGCGGTTTCTCCACGACGCTGACACAAAAGCTTTCGTCATCACCGAAATACTCCAGGCAAAGTCTTTATCTGCCATCGCAAAAGGCGACTCCAGCGCGGAAGTTTCGGTTGACGTGCCCGCGATCCAGTCGGTTCTCGGCACTAAGGTGGCCGTTTCCCAAACCGACGCGAGCAGCGCGGAAGTTTCTTACGACGGGCCAGATTATTTGACTTTCGGTTTTAAGGTCTTTGAGATTAAGATGGACAACCAACGCTGGCGGATTCAGGGAGTAGCCGCTGGAAAAAGTCTTGCGTTTGAGCCTCCAGACGCTGGCGAGATAGCTACGAACCCGGGCCCGATTCTTTTCGAAAAATCCACTCTACTGGATTGGGGTAACTAGGGGTTGCAATTCATGAACACCAACCTCACCTTCAACGGCATCGACGGCTCGACCGGCAACTACCTGCTTCCGCCCATGTCTGCTCACGACATCGCCGCGCTGGCTCAGGGCCAGCAACTCGACCCGCGGCTTCTGAATGAGCTGAAATGGAAGTATCAGCAATCCACCGAGGGGCATTACGGCACGAGCGAAGGCATTAACCCCAAGAACCTAGCGGAGACGGGCTGGGGAGTAATCTTTGCCTACGGTGCCGATCCAACCACACGGGAGGCGTTGGGCGAGCTGCTAAGTCACCGCAAGGAGCAGACCACGCAAAAGAAAGAGAACTATTACAAGGAGTACACCGGTGTGGATGCTTATCGGCCCGGCGAGTCGAAGCAGGACTTCCTCGCCCGTCACGGCGCCGGACCAGGTCCGGCTGATCCGGAGAAAGTTCCTTATTACTTGCTAATCGTCGGAGACCCGGAAACGATCCCTTATCGTTTCCAGTATCAGCTCGACGTGCAGTACGGTGTGGGAAGAATTCATTTCGACACTCCGGAAGAATATGCGCAGTACGCGCACAGCGTAGTTGCCGCCGAGACTCGCAAAATTACTTTGCCGCCGCGTGCTGTTTTCTTCGGCGTCAAGACTCCGAACGATCCCGCGACCAATATGAGCGCAACTCAGCTGGTGACCCCCCTCGCGGACTTGATAAAGAAAGATGAATCGGCCTGGAACGTAGAAACCATTGTCGGTGACGGCGCGACAAAGTCGCGACTGCTCAGCCTGCTGGGAGGAGATCAGTCTCCGTCGCTGCTCTTTACGGCGAGCCACGGAATCGGTTTTCAGAACGGCGATCCTCGCCAGTTGCAAACTCAAGGCGCTTTGCTTTGTCAGGATTGGCCCGGTCCTGGCAAGGGCTTGTCGCGAGACTTCTACCTGGCAGCTGACGACATATCCAGCGATGCCCAATTGCATGGATTGATCGCTATGCATTTCGCCTGTTTTGGGCTGGGCACGCCGCAATTCGATGACTTCTCCCGACAGTCGGCAGGCCCGCCAACAGCGATTGCCCCCCGTGCTTTCGTAGCTGGTTTGCCGCGCCGATTGCTGAGCCACCCAAAGGGCGGAGCATTGGCCGTCATCGGCCATGTGGAGCGCGCGTGGAGCTATTCATTCGCCTGGCCTGGTGCTGGTCGTCAGATCGCGGTGTTCGAGAGCGTGATGAAGCGACTCATCGAGGGACATCCAGTTGGTTCTGCTACCGAATACTTCAACGTGCGATACGCCGAGCTGTCAACGGACTTGAGTACTGAGCTCGAAGACATCAAATTCGGAAAAGTACCCGACGACAACGAGTTGTCTGGTATGTGGACAGCTAACAATGACGCGCGCAATTACTCAGTATTGGGAGACCCCGCAGTTCGTCTGAACGTGGGAGATGAACAACACAGCAACTAACCCATGTTTTCCGGAGCGTCCGAAACTCGAAAAACATTTGCTGCAGGTTCACGAATGTCCAACTCAAGCTCAACTTATGGGGAGATCGAAATTGGTCTCCACCGGATGCAACCCGAGGCGTATGAAGTTGAACTGCGCGTTACCGACCCAGATAGCGACGCTGAGATCGCACCAGCCCGCGCGCAGGCTCGAATTCCTCTCGACGAAATGGGGGCGCTCGCCTACAGTCCCCGCGAATACGGCCAGAGGTTAGCGGATCAACTTTTTGAGGACCAAGCACTACGCGAATTCTACGGGCGAAGCAAGACCGCATTCGACAGCCGGGGCCTTGTGATCCGGGTGCGACTTTTGATCGGGCCTAGTGCGCCGGAATTACACAGTCTGCGTTGGGAACTACTGTTGGACCCGGAAGCTAAGCAGCAGTTCTCCACCTCCGAGAGGATTTTATTCTCGCGCTTCATCCTCAACCGGGACTGGCGTGTGATCAAGCTTCGTCCTAAGGCGGACTTGAATGCCGTGATTGCTGCATCGGCTCCGAATGATCTTGCCAAGTACGGTCTGGCGGACGTGGACAAAGCCAGTGAGATCGCTCGTGCCCGCGGAGCGCTTGCAGGCATCCGGTCAACTGCCGTCGGAGAGGATCTGCCTTTAACGCTGCCCGGCCTGATAGCCGCGATCAGGCCAGGAATCGATATTCTCTACCTCGTCTGCCACGGTGCCTTGCCCAAGGGCGAAGCGCCCTGTCTTTTCTTGCAAGATGAACAGGGCAAGACCGCCAGGGTACTGGCGAACGACCTGGCGCAGCAAATCAGCGAGCTGCAGCAAGCGCCGCGCCTGATCGTGATCGCTTCATGCGAGAGTGCAGGCCGTGAAGATGATTTCTCTATCGATGGAACGACTGCGGCCCAATCAGCCCTGGCGCCGCGCCTCGCAGAAGCGGGAGTTCCCGCCGTCATAGCGATGCAAGGCAAGATCACTATGGAATCGGTGAAGCAGGCATTGCCCGTGTTCTTTCGCGAGTTGCTTAAAGACGGACAAATAGACCGGGCCATGGCGGTGGCACGGGGAACAATTCGTGATCGGCTGGATAGTTGGATGCCCGCGCTATTTCTACGTCTAAAGAGTGGGCGTATCTGGTACGAGCCGGGATTTGCTGGGGAGGTCAGAAACGAATTCGAGAAGTGGAGGTCAATCTGCAATTCGGTACGCAAAGGGCGATTTATACCAGTCCTTGGGCCGGAGTTGGGAGAGGATTTGTTCGGCGGGACAAGTGAACTTGCCAATCGGCTCGCGGAGAAGCACGCCTTTCCGTTGGCGAGCTATGAGCGTCTGGACCTCGCGAAGGTTACTCAGTTCATCAGCACAAACCAGGACCGAAGTTATGCGTCGGAGGCGGTCCAGGACCAGTTCCTGCAGCAGCTAACGGAACCCCTTAATGGCGGAGCCAACAGCAATATGCAGAAAGCCCCTTCTGCGCTCCTCGACCTCGCCATCCAACGTTGCATATCCGATGGGGAGCATCCATACCGAATCCTGTCGGATCTTCCAGCTTCGATTTACCTCAATGCCAGTTACGTGCCTCTGTTGTTCCGATCCCTGAAGGGCGTCGGGAAGAATCCGGAGGCGATCGTCGCCTCTTGGAGAGGCGTCGATGTCCCCAAACAGCCGCAGCCGAAGAACGCCATACCTGCCGCTGAAACTCCGTGGGTCTATCATGTTTTTGGTCTCTTTGGAAGGCCCGATACTATGGTGCTTACCGAAGACGATTTCTTCGATTACTTGATAGCGACCTCGCGGCTGGATCTCTTGCTGCCGACTCTCGTAGGTCGGCTCATGCAGAGTTCTCTTCTCTTCCTGGGCTTTCGGCTGGATGACTGGAGGTTTCGCGTCCTGTTCCGCATGATCGTCACGCGGCAAGGTACCGAGACCATGAAGGAACTATCCCACGTCGGCGTGCAAGTGAATCCAGACGAACAGAATTTTGCCGACGTTGAGCGAACCCGCAGATACATCGAGAGCTACTTCCATGGCGGGATGAGCGCCCCTGAGATCTCCATCTATTGGGGTAGCTCCGCCGACTTCCTCAGACAATTGCGAGAGAACTTGAATGCGTCGATCAAAGATGAGCCAGTACGTGTTGCGGTGAATAATAATGACTGGCTCTAGCAGCGCCGCAGTCACGCTCGCCAATCCGTTCATAGGACCGCGTCCTATCGATACCGGCCAGAAGATCTTCGGCCGCGACCGCGAGATCGAAGAGCTTTACTACGTGCTGAGCGCCGAGCGAATCGTGCTGCTCCACTCACCTTCGGGGGCCGGAAAGAGTTCGCTGATACAAGCTGGCTTGGTGCCGCGCCTGGGACTCTTCGACGTATGGGGACCGACGCGTGTCAACCTTCAACCGCCGGACCGTGATCTCCAAAGCTTGAATCGATACGTGCAAAGCACCAATCTGGGCTTCGAGGCGCGTATTCCGAAAGAGCGGCAACGCCCGCCAGAGCTGATTTCGACGATGACTCTATCCGAGTATGTCGCAAGCCGGCCGCGTCGGCGTTCGGCGCCTCCGAACATTGTTTTGCTCTTCGACCAGTTTGAAGAAATCCTTACCGTCGATCCGCTGGCACTGGAAGCGAAGCACGAGTTTTTCGATCAGTTGGGGAAACTGCTGCAGGATCCCCATATCTGGGCTTTATTCGCCTTACGCGAGGATTACCTGGCTCCTCTCGACCCTTACGCCGAACTGGTGCCCACCCATTTAAAGAATCGATTTCGGCTCGATCTCTTGGCGAGAGATGCAGCAAGCGAAGCGATCTCCAAATCGGTCGAAGAAGGCGGCCGACACTTCGCTCCCGACGCGGTTGAGAAACTCGTCAACGATTTGGCGACGATGCAAGTCCAGCGTCCGGACGGGACGTTTCAGAGCCAAACCGGCCCATTCGTCGAGCCGCTGTATTTGCAAGTGGCGTGCCGCGGCCTGTGGGAGCGGATGCCCGCAGAAAAGCTGACCATCGATCTGGATGACATCCAGTCGTTTGGCGATGTCACCAAGGCCCTTGCCGAGTACTACGAGAGGGAGGTCGCCGGAATCGCCGACGGCGATCCGCACGTGGAGCGAGCGATCCGCGCGTGGGTGGGTGAAAAGCTGATCACGCCCGATGGCATACGTGGGCAGATCCTCAAGGCCGCGGGACAAAGCGATGGCCTCGATAACCAGTTAATCGATAAACTCGTGGACGCACATCTGGTGCGAGCTGAGCAACGCGCAGGCGCGGTGTGGTACGAACTTTCGCACGATCGCCTGATCGAGCCCGTCCGAACCAGCAACAAGGTATGGTTCGAAGCCCACCTCAGCAAGCTGCAAAAAGTCGCAGCGGTGTGGGAGGCCCAAGGTCGGCCGGAAGGCTTGCTGCTGCTCGACGCGGATTTCGTGGAGGCAAAGAAGTGGGCTTCGCAAAATGAATCCTCGCTGACCGGCAACGAGCGTAAGTTCTTGGCGGCGTCCGAGGCGAGACAGGAAGCTATTCGCCGAGAACGGCGCCAGACCAGACGATTGCGGTTCGCGCTGGTAGCTGTGACCGCATTGTTATTTCTCGCGGCCTATGCAACTTGGGAGGCATTGAAGGACGAGTCCAGAGCTGTAGAAGCCGAACAGATAGCAAAAGACAAAGCAGGCGAGGCCGCAAAGGCCGAGGCAACAGCGGAAGACGATGCAGCAGAAGCGCAAAAGCAAACGTCTATCGCAAACGACAAAACACGAGAGGCGAAGCGGCAGGCCACGCTCGCCAAGGAGCAAAGGATCGTTAACGCGTGGCAATCCGCCGCGAGACAGGCAGCGAACGACCTCGCGACTCATTCGGACGACGACCGAAGCGTTCTGCTCGCGGTGCAGTCTCTGGCGCTCCATAAAAGAACCCCGAATGAGCCTCGGATGCTAATAGAGCGAGCTCTGCAGTGCGCTATCGGCGCGGTACAGTTTGTGCATGTGCTCTCTGGCTTTCAGAGCCCGGTATTGTCGGTTGCCTTTTCTCCCGATAGAACCCGTTTGGCGGCGGCCAGCCTCGGGAGGATTCAGATATGGGACCTAAGGACGCCGAGCGCCCCCCCGATGTCACTCGAAGGTGGGGGCGGAATTGCTTTTTCTCCCGATGGCTACCGCTTGGCCTCCAACGCCGGCCGGGCAGTTCTCTTGTGGGACCTGCGGCAGCCGAACCTCGCACCCGCGCAGTTCTCCAACCCGACGGGTACTCCGATCTGGCCTAATATGACCTACTCGGTTGCCTTTTCTCCCGACGGCAACCGCCTGGCTTCAAACGCCGCTGGGACGTTTCTCCTCTGGGACCTCCGTCAGCCGAATCGCCCCGTACAGCTTTCCCGGTTGGTTGCCTCGGTCGCCTTTTCTCCCGACGGCAAGAGCTTGGCTTCGTCCGGGGGCGTCATGTGGGATCTACAGCAGCCCAGTACGTCTCCGCAGGTGCTACCCTTAGGCAGTCAAGTGAGATACTCCGTGGCCTTTGCCCACGACGGGTCCCATTTTGCCGGGGACTGTGGCGTGGAGGTATGTCTGTGGGACTTGCGGCAGCCCAATGCTGCCGCCATCCGACTCGATGGTCTCGGAGGCCAAGTCGAGGCGGTCGCCTTCAGTCCCGCCGGAAATCATCTGGCGTCGGGCCACTGGGACGGCGGAGTTCGCGTATGGGACTTGCAGAACATATCGGCGCCACCATTGGTGCTGCCGGGCCACCAGGGCGTGGTCCATTCGGTGGCCTTTTCGCCCGACGGGAATCATTTGGCGTCTGCTAGCGAAGACGGGACCGTACGTGTGTGGGAGCTGCGACATCAGAACTCGCCGATGAAGATACTCCCTGATCCTGGTTTCCCCGGACCTTCGGTCGCCTTTGCTCCATATGGACACCATCTTGCATCGGCCGGCCATGACAACGTCGTGCGAGTGTGGGACCCAGAAAAGCCTGACGTACCCCCAGTTAAGTTCCTAGGCAACCAAAGCCCGGTGTGGTCGGTCGCCTTTTCTCCCGATGGGAATCTCCTGGCGTCAGGCAGCGACGACCCGACCGTGCGCGTTTGGGATCGGCAAAAGCCTGACGCGCCACTCTTTCTTTTGCCCGGCCACACTCGCAAAGTCGGGTCGGTTGCCTTTGCTCCCGATGGACACCGCTTAGCGTGTAGCGACGACGCGACCGTGCGCATATGGGATTTGAAGAACATATCCGCACGATCATCGCTGCTGCCTGGTGACGGAGGAGTCGAATCGGTCGCCTTTTCGCCCGACGGGATGCGTCTTGCAGCGGCTAGCGCCGCCAAGGCGGCGCTCGTCTGGGACTTGCGGGAGCCGATCAAGCCTGCATTGCGCCTTCCTAGCGCTGGAACGGAGACTGCCTTCTCGATCGCTTTCTCTCCCGACGGAAATCTCATCGCTCTAGGAGACAACGATAGTACGGTTCATGTCTGGAATTTAGACACGCGCGAGGGCTTGCTGCTTTACGGCCATGAACATGTTGTCTGGTCGGTCGCCTTTTCTCCCGACGGGAGTCTCTTGGCGTCAGGCAGCGACGACGAGACTGTGCGCATTTGGGACCCGCGGCAGCCACATCAATCTCCTATCGTGATATCGGTTGATCACGGCAGAGTCGAGTCAGTCGCCTTTTCTCCTTACCGAAATCTTCTAGCGTTGGCCAACGGCGACAAGACGGTGGGATTGTGGCCGCTTTGGGATAAAGCTGCGGACTACCTCTGTACGGTCGTCTGGCGAAACCTCTCCTGGGATGAGTGGCAGTCCTACCTCGGAAAAGACATACCCTACGAGCGCACCTGCCCAAAACTCCCCGACGGCGAGGGCGTGCCCAGCAGGCAGAGGGCAAAAGCCGCAGCTAGCTCCAGACAGGCACGACAGTAGGGCATTTCTCCAGCTCTTGTGAGGTTTCAAACGAGCGGGCCGACAGAACTTTGACTTCGCGCTCTATCGGCCATGTCCGAGCCACACATTCAAAGGAAACGTGTTGAAAAACCTGTCTCGTTAGACATTGTTGGCCAAGGCGGAGGGGGTCAGCGCTGGTAGCCGTCGGACCGGGAGATCGGCAAGACCCGGAAGAATCGCTGCCAGATAGTCGCGTACGGAAATTCTCAGCCGTCGACAGCTTTCGACGACCGAGAAAATCGCCGCAACCTTCGGTCCCGCTTGTGGGCTGCCGATGTGCAACCAATTCTTTCGACCCAGAGCCACTGGACGCATGGAATTCTCCGCCAGGTTATTGCTCAGTTCAAGCTCCGGACATTCCATGAAGCGTGTAAGTTTCCTCCAAAGTGCGAGCGCGTACTGGCAAGCCTTGCTAAGTGCGCTGGAAGGCAAAGCAGCGGACTGCGCTGCCTCGATCTTGCTGCGGATATCATCGAGAAGAGGTCACGCTGTTTCCTGACGCCGGATATGGCGCGCCGCAGTAGTCAGCGCTTTGCGGCGAGCGTCGGCGTCGACAGAAAACAACTCGTCCATCCGCGCCACAATCGGGGTTGCAACCGGATCTCGGGGATTTAGTTGCACTGCTTCGAAAAACTGTCTTCTGGCATGAGACCAACCAGCGGCATGCACCATTCTCGGCCCACCGATTTGGTCATACGCTGCATATCCGTCGGTTTGGAGAATGCCTTTAACTGTCCCAGGAACCGCTTCGGCCCATCGCGTCGGCGGCCTAGACGGAAATCGAACACCACGCTTCCTCCGGGGCGACTGTATTGCCAGAGGTACGCTTGGTGGTTCTTACCTCGGCCCTCAGTGTCTGCACATCGACTGGGGTTTCATCCGCCTGAATGTAACTTCCGCTGATCAATTCTCGCCTCATTGCCGCGACCATCGGCATCAGCAACTCGCCGACTTTGAGGACCCAGCCGTCCAGCGTTGCGCGGCTGATTTCCAAGCGGAGGTCCCTTTCCAGAATCATGCTCTGCCGATGCAGGGGCGTGTGATTGCAATATTTGCCGACGACCGTCTCCATGACGATGCGGTCACTCGCCAGGCACTTCTCGATGATCCGTGGCGGCAGGGGCGCTGAGACGACGCCGAGATCCTCGCACGACCGACAAGCCCGCTTCTCTCGTTTCGTGACCAGCACGAAATACCTCGCCGGCTCCACATCCAACTGGGAACTCTCTTCGTAGCCGATCACCACAGTCTCTTTGCCGCAGCGTTTGCACACGCACTGATCCGGCGTGCAAGGCAGAATCCGCTTAACGCGAGGAAGATTCGCCGGCAACTCCTGGCGACCCGGATGCTTGACGGATTTCTTGGTCGAGCGATGCACTGGAGCGTGCTCACTCTCCGCCTGCTCGATCATTTTACTGGCGACGGGCTCAAGCTCGAACAATTGCATTTGCGCCTGCGAAAGTTTTTCGCCGCCTGCTCCATACTTCTCGATCCGCATCAGCCGCAGTCGCTCTTCCAGTACCCGAATCCGCAGCTCCGCATACTGTAACTTGCTCTTCAGTTGTGCGATGAGTTCCAGATCGGCTGGTGCTGAAGGAATGGGAGCTACACTCACAATGGGTTAATGATTTACCAGAGTCGATCGAAACGATCAAACAACCACGCAACTTATGCGGCAGCGTGTCCCTCGGGGGAAGCCTTCCGGTACCACCGCTTGTGCTTGGTTTTGGTCAGATCGATCCCACCTAACAGTAGGGACAGCTCTTCGTGACTCAGGACGACCTTGCCCTGCGCATCGCCGAATTGCGGCCAAGTAAAACGCCCTTTCTCTAACCTCTTGGCACAGACCCAGAGTCCGCTTCCATCCCAGACGAGGACCTTCAACCGATTGCGCTGGCCGTTGCAGAACAAGAACAGGTGCCCGCTCAGAGGCTCACACGACAAACGATCGTGGACGAGACCGTACAGCCCTTCGAACCCCTTGCGCATGTCGGTGATTCCGGCGGCCAAGTAGATCCGTGTGGCTGGGCCTAAACCGAACACGGCTTAAGCTCGCTCCAGTGCACTCACCAGGCGTTCGAACGTACTCATATCAAATTCAGGATACACCTCGATCCGGCGCCCGCCCGGCAGCACCACAGCCAGCCCACAACTCGGTTCGTGCTGCTTCGGCGATTTCCTGGCCGCCAACTCCACCGGCAGCAAACGACCGGCCGAGGAGATTGGCTTACGCCTTCTCTTCCAACGCAGTTTCTTTAGATGGCGATCCAGTGTGCTGAAGCTCAAACCTCGACTCTGGCAAAACTCGCTCCGCCGCATACCGCTGCTCACAAACTCGGCCACCAACTGCTGAACCTCCGCTCGTGTACGTCGCTTGGGCGCTGACAACTCTGTTTTTGCGGTCATCCGGACACTTCAACACAGACCCGGCCTGTCGAACAGGTGTGTTGGTCAGACGCTAACGTTCTAAAATCATCGGCGATGCGTTTCGCTCTGACCGCCGGAGACTCCCGACATTGCCGGCTGCAATTGAGACGCTATCTGTGCAGCCCTACGCGGGCTATTGTGCGCGGCGAGCCCGCGTGGGAGTCGCATGGTGATGGGTGTCGCGTTGAACACGGTTCATTTGTTAGCGTGAGCGTCGAAAACCAAATTCCCGCCTACGAATGTTTTGAGCACTCGGATCGCCAAAATCTCCTTCGCCGGCAGGCTCGTGATGTCTTGCGAAATCACGATGAAATCAGCCAGCTTGCCAGGTTCGATCGAACCTTTGGCCTGCTCTTCAAACTCCGCATAAGCAGCCTCGACGGTGTAGCCGCGCAAAGCCTCCTCCAACGTAAGGCGTTGTTCGGGATACCAACCGCCTGGCGGATTGCCCTGCGGATCCTGGCGAGTGATCGCAGCATAAATCCCGTAGAAAGGATTCAAAGTCTCTCCGGGAAAATCCGAACTGAGGGGCAAGTGAACGCCGGTTTGCAGCAAAGATCGCCAGGCATAAGCGCCCTTAACCCGCTGCGGTCCCAGCCGCTGCTCCGCCCAGCCCATATCGGACGTAGCGTGCACGGGTTGCATCGAGGGGATGATACCCAGTTTCGCGAACCGCGGTATGTCTTCTGATGAGAGAACTTGGGCATGCTCGATTCGCAGCCTCGGATCGTGGGCTTGCGGAACATCGGAGAGTGCATGCGCATACGCGTCCAGTACTATGCGGTTGGCGGCGTCGCCGATGGCGTGAGTGCAAACTTGAAAGCCTCGCTGCAGTGACTTGCGACTCAAGTTATAAACTTCCGGTTCGGGCGTCGTGAACGTACCTTTGCTTTGCGGTGAATCGCTGTAAGGTTCCAGTAGCGCCGCACCCCGCGAGCCGAGGGCTCCGTCAGCAAATAACTTGAAGGCGCGAATTGTCAGCCGATGATTCGGGTCGATTTCGGGACCGCGCTGGAGCCATTGGCTCACCAGTGCGGGATCGGCTCCGTCGAGCATGGCGTAAACCCGGAGGGGCAGGCGATTCTCGCGGATCAACTCCCGAAACGCATCGACCATGAGTGGTGAAACCTTGGCTTCTTGAACGGAGGTAAGCCCATAACGAACGCACTCCTGTGCCGCCACTTCGAGCGCTTGCTTCGTTTGCTCGAGAGTCATGGGTGGGATCTGTGTTTCCACCAAGTCCTGCGCGTGGTTGAGCAAAATGCCTGTGGGCTCGCCGGTTTTCTCGTCCCTAAGAATCCTTCCGTTGGGCGGGTCTTTTGTGTCCTTCGTGATCCCCACCAGTTGAAGCGCACGCTTGTTGGCCCACGCCGCGAAAGTGTGCAGGCCGACGAGGTACACCGGGTTGTTCGGAGAGACATCGCTCAAAGCCTGATTGTCGGGGTAATGCGAAGCCCATTTGCCCTCATCCCAGCCCCACCCGAGAATCCATTCATTGGGCGCGGCTGAGCTAATCCGCTGCTTGACTCGTTCGACGGCCTCTTGCCCGGTGGCAACATCCTTTAGATTTAAGCGAACCAGACTCTTGCCCAGCTCTATCAGGTGCGTGTGTGCATCATTGATTCCGGGCAGGACTGTCGCGCCATGCAGATCAATGGCGCGAGTTTCCGGGAAGCGCTTTTGTGCCTCCGCCGTGTCTCCAACCCAAACAATGCGGTTGCCCTGAATGACCAACGCCGTGGCAGTCAGGCGTTTCGCGTCCATGGTAACGATATGAGAATTGAGGATGAGCAAGTCCGCTGAAGGCTTCGCGGGACCACGGTCGAAACCACTCAGAGCAGCGAGAATGAGGAAGAAGATCAAGCCGGGATTCATGGTTGGCGACTCGCGACGAGTCTAACAGAGAAGTTTGATTAGCATAGTTAGGTGAGCTTGAAGGGAACGTTTCATTGCAAGAGGTTCCCACTGGATCAGCGTTGCTTGAAGACCCTAAGAAATCTGGGGCTTTTAGCCCCGCTCTGCAATCGCGCGAACCGTGGCCCCGACGTCCTAGCAAAGCATCTGCGCACGCGTGTCGGCGCTAGTCGCCGATCTTCCGCGATTGAGAAAATATCGGTCACGCCCTTGTGATGTAGTCTGCAGGAGTGCGCTACGCGTTGCTTCATTTCGTCTTAGCGGTTTTAATCTCAGGCGGTCTGCCTGCATTTGGTCAAAGCGAGCGCCCTGTCGACTCTGCGATGTCTTCGTACTTGCTGCGTGTTCAGCGCACAACACCAGGAATAACTTTTGTGTTCTCTTACGCCACGACTTCCCGCGACCGGTGGCTAACTCCATGATCGACCACACAAGCGTGGGGACAGCCTAATGCCATAACTAGACTGACGCGCAGGGGGGTGCCGACCCTGCGGAGGTGGATTCCGATGATTCAGGATCATCCCACTTCCCTAGCCTTCTCACTAAAAACCGGATTGACAAGGGCGCGGAAACCTCCGGGAACTGCTGGATGGAAACAGAAAACATGAGTCAGCAAGCGAGCCCATCACCGTAGCTGCGCGCTGGATCTGTGGGGACGCTCTTTCAGGCGAAAGACGAAGCTCACGGTTAATCGAAGATTGTTCTGGGGCTGCACGGCGCCAGTAGAGTCATAAAAGTCTGTGCGCAAGTAATCTCCGATCACACGGAGGGCTAATTGGCCCGAGACCGGGTGCTCGACTCCTCCCCCAAACGCG
>Ga0187802_10000183_pt1 | contig 14581 bp, 9 predicted proteins | sample NC_wetland_sal_i_FD_130584 | JGI IMG/M metagenome (GOLD analysis project Ga0187802, IMG submission 130584) | Wetland sediment microbial communities from Neuse River Estuary, North Carolina, USA - Control_2 | ecosystem: Environmental > Aquatic > Freshwater > Wetlands > Sediment | place: USA... | reverse complement strand
TGGTGCCAAGCCTCGATAGTCGCCAGGAACGGTGACAGGGGGGCGCTTATAGTTCGGGCCTACTTTGCAGCCGGGGAGCAGTACAAATGCGAGCGCGACGAACCAACACCTGCGAAACGGACAAAACCGTTCCGAAGAAAACATGGCGGGAAGTTTTTTAGTCATCGGCGGCTGCTCCTCCGAGAGTTGGTCCTGCTGCCAATGCTTCCGGCCCCTTTTTCTTTCCCGATGCCCATATTCCAAACCGCTCCACAACTTCGAAGCTGACCGGAATGAAGAAAATGGCCAATACCGATGCTGCCAGCATTCCCCCAATGACCGTGGCCCCCAGAACCCGACGTGAGATCGCGCCTGCCCCGGAAGCGCCCCAGAGCGGTACGCATCCCAGAATGAAGGCGAATGCAGTCATAAGAATCGGCCGCAATCGCAGCTTTGCCCCAGTTAGCGCAGCATCGATCAGCGATCTTCCTTTCTCGTATTCCGCCTTGGCGAACTCGACAATGAGAATGGCGTTTTTGGCGGAAAGTCCGATCAACATCACTAAACCAATCTGGGCGTACACATCATTGTCGAGATGACGCAAGTAAAGCGTCATGAACGCGCCGAACACTGCAATGGGAACTCCGAGCAACACGCTGAATGGCAGTGTCCAGCTTTCATACTGCGCCGCCATAATGAGAAAGACGACGAAGAAAGCCAGTCCAAAGATTGTGGCGGGCGAAACACCTTGCGCCGCCTTTTGCTCCTGATACGACATGCCCATGTAGTCGAATCCCATCTGACTGGGCATTGACTTGTTGAAGACATCCTCCAAGGCTGCCATGGCTTGCCCTGAACTGTAGCCAGACGCAGCCGACGCATTAATCTGGACGCAATTAAACAAGTTGTAACGCATCATGAACTCAGCGCCACTCCGCGGATAGGTGGTGGTTAGCGCACTCAACGGAACCATTCCGCCCGTGGCATTTCGCACGTAGAATCTGCCCACGTTGTCGGCGTTAGTGCGAAAGTCGCCGTCGGCCTGAACGTACACCTGCCATTGCAATCCGAAACGATTGAAATAGTTAATGAGCGCACCGCCCATAAATGTCTGGATGGTCTCGTACAAACTACTCAGTTGAATCTGCTGTGTCATTGCTTTCGCGTTGTCGACCTTCACTCCGACCTGCGGTACGCCGAACAGAGCCGTCGTCATGACTCCCGCTAACTCCGGGCGCTTACGTGCTTCGGCCACAAACAACTGTGCATTCTTCGCCAGGAAGTCAACGCCGCTACCCGAGCGGTCTTCAAGAATGAAAGTTGCTCCTCCCGAGGTTCCGACACCGGGGATAGCCGGTGGTGGGAATGAAAACGCAATTCCTGACGGTAGTTTTGAGAGAGTACGTTGCAGGTGAGCCTTGATGCCTTCGTAACTCGTTTCTGGAGTCTTCCTTTCTTCCCAAGGTTTGAGTGAGATGAAGAAAAAAGAACTGTAAGTGCCATTAACGCCGCTCAGCATGCTGTAGCCCATCACCGAACTGACGTATTCGACGCCGGGCGTCTCCATCACGGCCTTCTCCACTTCCCGGGCAGCTTCTGAAGAGCGCTGCAATGAGGAAGCATTCGGCAATTGCAAACCAGCATAGATGTATCCCTGATCCTCATCAGGAAGAAAGCTCTTCGGAATGCCTTTGCCGAACAGACCAGCGCCGACCGTGAGCAACGCAAGCAGGACAAAGGCGAACCCTGCCTTATGGATCAGGTATCGGCACCAACCCACGTAACCGTCGGTACCACGCCCAAAGATTCGATTAAACCAGCGGAAGAAAGCTCCGAGAGGTCCACGAGTTGGTTTTCTTGGGCGCAGCAACATGGCCGAAAGCGCTGGGCTGAGAGTCAGGGCATTAAAGGCAGAGAACAGCACCGAAACGGCGATAGTCAGTGCGAACTGCTTATACAGTTGGCCAGTGATGCCGGGAACGAACGCGGTGGGAATAAAAACCGCCGCCAGAATCAAGCCGATCGCAATCACCGGTCCAGAAACTTCCTCCATCGCTTTGATCGTCGCGTCATGCGGCGTCATACCGTGCTCAATGTGGTGTTCGACGGCTTCAACCACAACGATGGCGTCATCGACTACCAGTCCGATGGCTAACACCAGTCCAAAAAGTGAAAGGGTGTTGATGGAAAAGCCCAGCATCGGAAAAACGGCGAAGGTGCCAATCAGAGAGACTGGAACGGCGAGCAGAGGAATCAGCGTCGCTCTGAAACCTTGAAGAAAGATGTAGACAACCAGAATGACAAGGATCAGAGCTTCAAACAGCGTCTTGTAGATTTCATGGATGCCCTCGCTGACGGCCAACGTAGTATCGAGCGCCACAATGTACTCCAAACCCTGAGGGAATCGCTTCTTCGCTTCATCCATCATCTTGAGGACAGCTGCACGGGTCTGTAGAGCATTGCTGCCTGGGTTCAGATAAAGTGCGATGAGGGCTGCGGGTTGGGCTGGCTTACCTGCCCCCGCCGTTCCCAACCGCGCCATATAGGAGTAGTATTGCGATCCCATTTCCACGCGTGCCACATCCTTCAGGCGCAGGACTGAGCCGTCGGGCTGGGCGCGAACTACGATGTCATTGAATTCTTCAACTGTGGGCAGTCGTCCTGGAGCACGCACGTTATAGGTGAATTGCTGCCCGGAAGGAACCGGTTCGCCTCCGATCTGCCCGGCAGGATTGACCTTGTTTTGTGCCTTGACTGCATTGGTGATATCCGAGACCGTCACGCCAAGTCTTGCTAATCGATCAGGATTGACCCAAACGCGCATCGCGTATGGTCCCGCGCCGTATATCTGAACCTGTGAGATCCCCGAGACACGCGTCAGGGCATACTGCAAATTGATGATGGCGTAGTTGGCCAGAAAGACATTGTCGTAAACGCCAGTCGCTGAGTAGAGATCGAGCAGCATGAATGGCGCTGTTGTAGCCGGCTGAACGATGACGCCCTGCTGGACGACCTCGCTTGGCAATTGCGAGTTGGCTTGTCCGGTGCGCATCTGGGCGAGAATCTGGTCAGTGTTAACATCGGTCCCAAGCTGAAAATCGACGTAGAGCGTGCCCCCTCCGCCGGAGCTTGCGCTCAACGAATACATGTAGTTCATGCCGCTAACGCCCGACATCTGTTGCTCGATTGGAGTTGCAACCGACTCAGCAATGGTTTGTGCGTCTGCACCGGGGTAGGTAGCTGTTACCTTGATCATCGGATCGGCGATATTGGGAAATTGCGAGGTGGGGAGGCTGGCCATCGACACCAAACCCACCACAACCATCAGAATCGCGATGACAATTGCGACGATTGGGCGATTGATGAAGAATTTCGCCATGGTCAGTTACTCCCGCCTGCCGCCGCCCCCAAGTACGGCTTAGGAGAGACTGGAATACCTTCCTTTGCCATCTCTGGCGCCTGAGCTGCGGCCGTTTGTATTTTTTGAATACCTTCGACCACAACCCGCTCGCCGGACTTCAAGCCTTCCGTGACAATCCAGTTCACGCCAACACGGTCCCCGACCTTGATGGGTCGCATGGTGGCCTTGTTGTCCGAACCGACCACTATGAGCTGATAGTTGGACTGCACTTCAATGACGGCGGGCTGCGGCACCAGCAGTGCGTTCTTGCTTGTGCCGATCTGCACGCGCACTCGCCCAAATCCACCAGGGCGTAGGATCCCAGCTTTATTCGGGAAGGCGGCGGCGAGCTGAATCGTGCCGGTGCCAGCAGTAATCTCACGGTTTACGAAGATGATGGTTCCTTTCGCTGGATATGGAACATCATCGGCCTGAACGTACTCGACCGGAAGATTACTGCGAACAGCGGATCGCATGAGGACATTAGAAATCTGCGGTGCAAACTTAAGATACAAACTCTCGCTGATATTGAAGTACGCCCAGATCGGGTCGATCTGGGAGACGGTCGTCATCTTGGTCGTCGTGCCCACTAGATCGCCGACCTGAGAATTCGCGACTCCCGCAATCCCGTCCACCGGCGAGTAGACCTTGGTCCATCCCAGGTTCAGCTCAGCCTGCTGTCCTTGCGCCTGCGCCGCTGCCAATTGCGCCGTGGCCGAAGCCTGGTTCGCAATGTCATCATCTAGTTGTTTCTGTGGAATCGCAATCTGCTTCGCCAATGGTGTGTCCCGCTGCACATCATTTGTGGCCTTCGACAGCGATGACACGGCCTTTTCTACATCTGCCTTTGCTTGATCCAGTGCCGCTTCGAACGGACGCGGATCGATGTCAAAAAGCAGTTGGCCCTTCTTTACGAACGATCCGTTCACATAAGTCTGGTGGAGCAAATACCCTTGTACTTTCGGTGTGATGTCAGCGTTCACAGGGCCGTTCAGTTGGGCTACCCATTCACCGTAAACAGGGACGTCCTGCTCAAGAACATCCGCAACCTGGACCTCGGGAGGTTGTGCGGCAGGCTTCGGCTCGTTCTTGCCACAACCGATAAGCACAACCAGAAGTAGGCCGACCACGATTTCCGCACTCCAGCACAACCGACGCAAGGGCCAGGATGATTTCCCCCGAATGACGCTAGTGATTAATGGGAGAGCAAAAGGAAGCTCAAGTCCGGTTTGCATAGGCACACTCCTGATCACAGGAACTCACTCCGGCCATGAAATCTGTACAGACCTAGTAAAAGGTAGAAGCCAGACCCACTAGGGCAAACTGGTAGAAGTTACAGTTCGTTTGGAACGCCCGTCAGCTTAAGTAATGAGTATGTCCGAACGACTTCAGGCCTGCCGGACTACCAGCCTGCCGATCCAAACGCTCATAAGTCCATTCGTGCGATTCGCCAAAATCGAGTCGGCAAGCGGCCTCGTGCTTTTGGCTAGCACGGTTGCGGCGCTGGTTTGGGCCAACTCGCCTTGGGAGCACAGTTACCACGCGCTATGGAGTAAGCAAATACCTATTGGTTTTGGCTGGCTCATCTTGTCGGAGACGCTTCAGCAATGGGTCAACGACGGGCTGATGGCTATCTTCTTTTTCCTGGTGGGGCTTGAGATTAAGCGCGAGGTCCTCATTGGAGAATTATCGTCGATGCGACATGCGGCTTTTCCTTTCATTGCGGCGGTCGGCGGAACTCTGGTTCCTGCGCTAGTTTATCTGTTGATTACGCGTGGCAGCGAAGCACAAAAAGGCTGGGGCATTCCCATGGCGACCGACATTGCATTTGCTCTCGGGGTGCTGAGTCTGCTTGGGAATCGAGTTCCAGTAGCCCTGAAGATTTTTGTCACGGCACTGGCCATCGTAGACGACATTCTCGCAGTACTTGTCATTGCTGTTTTCTATACAGACAAAATTCAAGTGGTCAGCCTGGCCGCCGGCCTAGCTGGCGTAGTTCTCGCGTTCGGCATCAACCTCTTGGGTGTGCGTAAGCCGGCAATTTATGCGGTTATCGGCGTTGGGGTTTGGATTGCGATGCTCAAATCAGGAGTGCATGCAACGGTTGCTGGCGTCCTACTCGCATTCACCATCCCAGCGCGTACATACGTTGACCGAGACCTCTTCATTGCCAAAGGGCGTTGGCTATTGAAGACTTTCGAAGATGCGTTGCCCAATTCCTTTCAGGCGCACGCAGCGATTCACACGCTGGAAGCCCAATGTGGATTGATCGAATCGCCTTTGCACCGCATAGAACATTACCTTCAGCCCTGGGTCAGTTTCCTGATTATGCCAGTGTTTGCTTTGGCCAATGCTGGTGTGCGTATTCTCGGTAACCTCTTACCAGCCGTGACAGACAACGTAAGCCTGGGTGTCGCTTTGGGCCTCTTCGTCGGCAAACCTCTGGGAATTTTCCTTTTCGCCTGGACCTCAGTCAGGCTCCAATTGGCAACGCCACCGTCAGAGTTATCGTGGAGAGAGATTCTTGGGGCGAGTTGGTTATGTGGAATTGGCTTCACGATGTCGTTATTTGTCGCAGATCTGGCTTTCGGAAGCGGGCATATGCTAGATATGTCAAAAATTGGGATTATCTTCGCCTCTATCGCCGCGGGCATGTGGGGGGGTGCTTTTTTGTTACGTCGCAAATCACCGGCCCTGCTCGAGAGTGCCGCTCAGGTTCCGGCAGCTTGAGATTGCAATGACCTCCCGGAATGGCGCTTCGCTCCCCCACTGTTAGATATCACAGTTGTCCCCCCTGAATCGGCCGGTAACACTTTTGCTAGTCGCAGCCCGGAAACTTTGGCGAGAGTAACTCGCCGTAAAGAGATGATCATGTCACCACGATGGGTGGCGTTTTGCCTTCTCGTGATCGTTGCTTCGAGCAGTTCCAATATGTTTCCGCAAGATACTGGGCCGACTGCAAAGCGTCCAAAATTAGCGTTGGCGCTTGAAGGTGGTGCTGCGCTCGGCCTTGCTCATATTGGTGTCTTGCAGTGGCTGGACGAACATCGCATTCCGGTTAGCTATGTGGCGGGTACGAGCATGGGCGGACTTGTCGGCGGCATTTTCGCCACAGGGAGGTCCCCGGCCGAGATCCGAGCCTTAGTAGAGCAGATTGATTGGGACGAGGTCCTGCATGGAGAGATTCCTTTTCAGGACCTCGCCTACCGCCGCAAAGAAGACGCCGAGGCCTATCCCAACGGGCTTGAATTCGGAATTAAGCAGGGGATTCGATTCCCGGAGGGATTCAACTCCGGACATCAAGTCGGGCTGATTCTTGACCGCATTGCAGTTGGCTATTCAGAAATGGAGAGTTTCGATGATCTACCGGTGCCATTTGCATGTGTAGCAACCGATCTGGTTTCTGGCAAACAGCACGTCTTTCGTGGCGGCTCGCTTTCGCAGGCTCTGCGAGCGACCATGTCCCTTCCCGGCATCTTCACTCCGGTAAGAACAGGCGATTCCGTCTTAGTCGATGGCGGCCTGCTCGACAATCTTCCTGTCGAGGTCGCCAAGGATATGGGCGCCGATCTTGTGGTCGCCGTTCACCTTCAAGAGAAGCCTTTAGAAGCCGACGAATCGCTTTCATCTTTCGGTGTATTAGGACGATCGGTTTCCGTAGTGATTGCCGCCAACGAACTTCGAAGCATGGAGCAAGCCGACATTCTGATTTCGGTGCCGGTAAGCGCGTACGGTCCGAGTGATTACAAGAAGAGCGCTGCAATCATCCGGCTGGGATACGAAGCTGCAGATAGCAAAGCTGCGCTACTATCACGCTTCAGTTCGGATGAGACAACCTGGAACAATTACATAACGCAGCGCGGGGCACGTCGAAAGGGCACGCCTTCTCCACAGTTCATCGAGGTGACAGGCACGAAACCGGCCCTGGCCACGGAAATAGAACACGCCTTGTCCAATAACATAGGACAGCCGGTGGACTCCGCGAAACTCGACCAGCAGCTTAACTCTTTATTAGGCACTGGACGTTATTCCCGCCTTGGTTATCGCATGATCGAACGGGACGACAAGCAGGGACTGCTGATCGTTGCCTCCGAAAAGGAATATGGACCGCCGATTGTCCAGCCACTGGTAGTCATTGATGGTTCTGAGTATGACCGAGTGCAGTTCATACTCGGCGCCCGGATCACGTTTCTCGATGTAGGAAGCTTCGGTTCCGAATGGCGAAATGATGTGAAGGTCGGCTCCGAATATGGCATCAGATCCGAATACTACCGCCCCTTGGGGAAGAATCTTCGCTGGTTTGTCGCACCACAAATATTCGCACAAAACAATCAAGAAGACTTTTATTCGCGCGAAACCCTGGTTGCCGAGTACCGGGACCGTCAAGGGGGTGGCGCATTCGACGTGGGGCACCTGTTCGGCCCCAGCAGTGAACTGCGGTTGGGTTACGAAGCCGCGGAACAGAAATTCTCTCCTTCGGTCGGGTCGGCCGCCTTCGGGACTTTGCAAGGCAGAATCGGAACAACATCGCTTCGTTTTAATCGTGTCGGGCGAGACAATCCCATCATTCCAACTCGCGGCTTCGACCTGCACTTCCGAACGGAATGGAGCGACGCAAATCCTGGCGCTAAGGCCGGTTTCCCCCTAGCCGAGACGCACATGACGGTTTTCAAACCCCTGAACTTTGCGTCGTCGGTGTTCTTTAGCGCAGCAGGCGGTACCACATTCACGTACCATCAGACCGGGCTTCCGCCATTTTCATTGGGTGGAAGCCAGAACCTCGTTGCTTACGGGACTAACGAGTTTCTTACCGACCAGTACTTTCTCTTCAAGACCGGTTACATCCGCAGGCTGTGGCACCTGCCGCCTCTGTTGGGAGATAAGATCTACGCACTGGGCACCTACGAAATTGCAAAGGTTTACGATTTGAAGACAGTGTCCTCCTTGCCCACGGATGTGGCAGGCGCTCTGGTTATAAACACTATTTTTGGGCCTGTGATTCTGGGCACTGCGTTCGGCGCCACCGACCATTACAAATTCTTCTACAGGGTGGGGCGGGTATTCTGATTGATCAGTGTCTGCAGGCAGCAACACAGTATCCTTTTCGATTTTTGTCTAACTTACTTGGTTGCTGCGACTGCATCAAGGCTAGGCAGGGTACGTTGAGCCCGGCTGCTGGAGCATTTCCGACAGCGTACTTCTGTCGCGGGCAGAATGAGCGGCAACATAGACCATTTGGGCCGGTAAGGCAATCTGAGCGCCGGTCTGCTCGATGATTCCCATGATCGAGAACAGTAGCCCCTCTTGAAGCTCGAGAAAGTGGTTCCAATCCATCGCGTACACATATGCGAATACATCCACGTTGAACGAAGAAGTACCAAACCCCAAAAGTCGAACACGGACCGAATGACGCTCGAAAGAGGGATGCTTTGTTAACAGTGTTCGAATATTCGTCAGCACTTGCTGTATCTGTTCCGTGCTCGTACCGTAGCGAAGACTGATCAAGGGATGGAACCAGAACTTATCGCGCACCGACAGCGTTTCGAGGTGCATGGTTGCCATCTGACCATTCGGAATACTGACTACCGTCCGATCCAACGTCCGGATGCGGGTTGAACGGAGCCCGACTTCGTCGACCTGGCCTACGACTTCCCCCACCTTAAGCGTGTCTCCGACCTTAACCACCTGATCAACGATCAGCGAAACTCCGCCAATTACATTTTCCAGTGTCTTTTGTGCGGCTAGAGCTACGGCGATACCGCCGATACCGAGTCCAGCCAGTCCAGCGGTTGGGCTGAACCCAAAGTAGTACAGAATCGCGAGAACGCCGCCGAAGATAAGCACCAGGTCGATGACACGACGCGAGAGACGTAGTACGGAGGCCGTTCCCGAGAGGTCACGCTCTCGCAGGCGTTTATGAACATACTTTTCGGCCCGGCTGGTCAGAAGAATAAGGATCCAGATTACGGCAGTCGCAGCAATAACCGTCGCAACGCCTGACCAGAACTGGCGTGCCAGTAGCGATAGGCCGACTCTCGCGCGTAGCCAATTGATTGTAAGGGCGATCAGCAGGAGACGCGTTGGCTTGTTCAGAACCTCAGGATTGATCAGATCTGGATTGTTCTGCAAACGCCGCCGCACACGGCCGACCAGGAAACTTAGTAAGCGGTTCAACAGCACCATGACGAAGTAAAGCAGCGGCAGACCGACGAGGAGGGCAACCCATTCGAACAGTTGAACTCCCAGTACACGAGTAGTCACGAGGAATCCGGGAAGGACATCCTCCGCGCTAACAACATCGATTTCCTCGTATACCTCAGGAATGGATTCCAAAGTTTTGCTGGAAAATAACCAAACCAACCCAGATTTGCCTCGATCCACACGTTCCAGGAGTATCTGCGCACTCCCGTCGTTGGTGTCGATATTCCCAACGAGATCGTGATCAGGGTTTAGTGGATCGAATTGCGAGCCTTCCGGCTTATCACTGAGTTGGTTCAGTCGAGCGGGTAGGCGGCGGTCCAGAACGATGGAGAGCTTGTAAGCGAGAACCGCTGCGGCCTTGCCACGCAAGCGAGTGTTCAAGTACTCGGCGGCTACCGGATACTCACCTTTTCGAGCCTCGGCGAGGAATCCGAGTACCGTGCCGCGCGGGGTTGTGCGGCCTAGAGGATCCTTCGGAACTTCAGGCTGGGACGCGGGGGGATTGGTTCCTGGGAGCGCGACCTGAGGCCACGCTGGAAAACAAGAAAGTAAAATAACAGAAACAATACAACTGCCGAGGCGGAGGCAACCCACCAAGTTCTTGGGCGAAGGACATTTCATTGAACCCAGCCGTGAATGAGCATTTTTAGCTTGCGTCAGTTGATTCAAGTGTCCGTCGACCAGGTTATTCTTGTGGACTGGTAGTTCTGCCAGTCGTTACCCAGTGCACTTACAGCGTTCCTCAACGTTCTGCGAGCATGCGCCACTGAATGGCTTAAAGCAAATCACCCGATTGCTCTATCGCAACGACGAACGCAGCATGACGTGCGATTCTGCCCTTTCTCAGGTTGGCCGATGAAATTCGGTTGTCGACCTTTGCCTGGCGGAGTGTATCTTGCAATTCTCAGTTCGCGTTCTGGTATTGATGGAATTCCATCAGTTCCAAACATTCATAGCGCCGATTCTCCAACAAAGGCCGAATTGGCATGTTGTTGCTGTTGCCGCCGAGCCATCGGATGCTGTTCGCCTCGCGAGACACTTACATCCAGATTTGATTCTGCTGGATCTCGATTTGCCGAGGATGAACGAAATCAATGCCGCTCGGCAAATCCGGACGGTTTCTCCAGAATCCAACATCGTATTTTTGAGTCGCGAATCCTCGGCGATGGTGGTGCGAGATTTGTTCCGATTTGGCGTTTTGGGTTACGTAAAGAAGGAGTATGCCTCGAGCGAATTGATCGCTGCCATGGAAGCCGTTTTTCAGCACAGGCGTTTTATTGGCAGCGGAGAAGCGAGTCACGAGCTAGCCGACACCGGAGAATCGCCCACCGACGGTCATATAAGGGAAGTTCTGAATGAGATGGCATCGCCCTGGCGCGAAAAGCCCCTTTCCCCGCCTAGCCATGAAATCCAGTTTTATAGTAAAGACGCAGTCCTCCTCGATCGCCTCAGTGGCTTCGTCGAAGCTGCACTCCGCGCCGGCCATTCCGCCGCCGTTTGCGCGACGAAATCGTCCAGAGATGATCTTGTCTATGCTTTACAAGGCCGGGGCTTGGATGTCGATGATCTTGTACGTCGGCGGAACTACATGGCGTTCGATGCTGCCAAGATTCTTTCCGCATTTACCACCGGAGAATCCCTGGATCGAGCGAAATTCCTGCGAGTGCTGGGTGGAGTTATTACTAGCGCTGTTGATGCAGCGCGGGCTAATCGTCCGCGCGTTGCTCTTTATCAAGAATGTTCATCTCTGTTGTGGGCAAAAGGCCGGGACGAGACGGCTATTCAACTCGAGCGCCTCCTGAATGAGCTGGTTAACAGACACGATATGGATGTGCTCTGCGGGTATTCGCTTATCTATTTTCATGGTGAAGAGGACAGCCATGCCATCCAGCGCCTTTGTGCCGAGCACTCGGCCGTAAACTCGGAGTGAGCTGCGCCCTACAACGCCTGCAGTAAATTACGCCCATCCCTGCGAATGCTGCCCTCTTTTTCCACTGCTACATCTGACAGGTCATCTCTCTGGGCTGCGGCGCTAACCTGATAGAGGCAGAAAGCGAAATTCGTCCACTGAATAGTGCTGTCATCGACACCAGTAAGAGAGTAAGCACAAATGGAATCCCTTCTCAATCACCCTTGGCCACTTGGCGTACTCACTGCGGTGTCTTTAGCTGCTGTGATCGAGGTGGGATACCAGAGCGCCATTCGGCTGCGCATTCAGGAAAACGCAAATCGAAAAGATCAAATGATTGCAATCCGCGACGGTCTTTTCATTCTCGTTGGATTGCTTTTTGGCTTCACGTTAGCCTTGGCTGCTCCGCGATTTGCCGATCGCCGCTTGTTGTTGATCGATGAGGCAAATGCGATTGGAACCACATATTTGCGTGCCAGCACCTTACCATCACCACACCGCGAGCAGGCTCAGCACTTGCTTAGGGAATACGTCGACGCCCGACTTGATCTGGATAACGCCGGCTTAGACGGCGCCAGATTTGCAGAGGCAGCGAATCGCGCTAAGCAAATTCAAGAACAACTCTGGCAGACCGTAACAGAAATTACGAAAACGGATCGCTCAGCTGTTGCCGCTATATACATCACTTCGCTCAACCAGATGATCGATCTTGATGAAAAGCGCGTTTCCGCGTTGGAGAATCGAATCCCTGGCTCCGTTTGGCTCTTGATCTTTTCGGTTTCCACCATCGCGCTCTTCACACGCGGGTTAACCTTGGCTGGGCACTTTTGGCTGACGCTTGTGCTTGCCCCACTCACCATCGCCATCGTTGTCGCTCTTATCGCCGATCTCGACACCCCAAGCAGCGGACTCATACGCCTGGACCAACGAGCGATGATTAGGTTAAAGGCCGACATTACCGCTCGACAATAGGAATGGAAAATCCCGCCTGGCTTGGAGCGCAGGAACTGCTAAAGCAAGTCATAGTCTGCCGCTTAACAATTACAGGTTTACCTCTGTCAGTGTTGACAGTGCCACGCACACCCTACCATCCATAGAGTGATTTCCTCGTCAGTCTTGCCACGTGGAAGAAGTTCTCTCACAAGGCGGCAAAGCTGAAAAAGACGAAAACGCTGAAGATTCACGGATGGGACCGGACGATTGTGGATATGAAAGGCGTGATAAGAAAGTTTCTCGGATTCCCTAAAGAAATCAACGGGTGGGACCATCGTCGTTTGACACACCAGTCTCGCTGGACGATCTTCACGAATAAGCGATTCCAGGTGTTCTTAGATCATTGCGACGTTCAAGATTGGCATGCCAATCTTCACAATTATCCTGAGCGCTTCATTTCCCTGGGCCTCGTGCAATCGGGGACCAACGGCCCTCAAGCCTGCGATCGAGCCGCATGGATGCTATTATTCGGCAGATCGTCATTGGGTACAAAAAGCTAGGTTTCATGCGAATACGCTGCGGTGAGGTCAGAATCCACCCCGTCAACTAATACCTTCCGTTTGAGCCGTATCAATTGGACGAGCACCGCTTGTGGATAGTCTTGATCGAATGAACCGTGATCTGGAGCGGATTGGCGGTGCTTGCCTTGGGGGAACTGGTGCTCATAGCGGGGGATTCTGTGCCAGTTACTTCAACCTCTTGGCCGAGGTATGGATCTAGTCTTACTCTTTTACCTTCTTCTAGTTGATAGCTGCTGCTCTGATCAGACAACATGAGAATAAAGCTTGAATTCAACCGACTCACGCACCCTGCCACCGTGATTTCAGCTTTGCTCTTTGTCGAGGGCTGATTTACGGCAGACGACTGACCCTGGTTCAGCGCTTGCGCAAACGAGATACCGGCGCACAGCAGAATGAAAGAGATTATTCTTCTTGCCACCTTCCACCTCCTGAATTGAATCCAACCAAATGCGAATTCACCAACGCAGCCCGAACGTCAGCGGAAGCAGGTCTGTGGCTACCTGCGTGTGAGGCACATGGTGATATCTTACTTCCGTGTAAAGCTTCAGTGCGCCCATAGGGAGCTTGTAAGTGACGCCGCCACCTATGTTGCCGCCCCAGGCATCACTGCTCGACGAGGCCAGCACGTTTTTCCCGGGGAATAATCCATCCACACATCCACCCCACCAAAGATAAAACGGAGCACAAACAGTGCCTGGGACATACGTTGGTTCGGTAAGTTCGCCGGAACGGTGGTACCAGCCACCACCCCCGATAACGTAGAACCCCATTTTCCCGTGCGTCGGTATAGGGACCATGGCATTGAGGGTCACTGCGTGAATCCGTCCACCTCCACCGGGGACCTGAAGATCGTTGATGATGTTTTGCTTGATCGGTAAATCGTGCCATAGGTACTCGGCATCCACTCCAAGCCAAGGCCAGAGGTTGGGTCCACCACCGATTACAAAGTCAGCGCCATTGTTAACGAAATGAGCGCTCGTACTCTCAGGAAAGCCGACTCCTCCGCCTATTGTGAAGTTCCAGCGAGGGGAATCTTGTCCCATCCCAGGGTAAGAAATGAGCAGAAGGCACGCGCCCGCCAAAGCCCTGACCAGCATCTGCTCCACTCTTCCTCCCCGATCTCGGCAATTTTGCCCTGCCTACACGACATTGGCGACTGTCAATATTGCCAGTGGTACTGCCACAAGGTGGGCGCGAATATCGTTTGGTCGAGTCCTAGGCGGGGAACAAATGTTCCTGGCAGGCACACAAATGAAACTCGTTCTACTCAGCTACGCCGCTCTCCTTCTCAGTGCTTTATTGGCCTCTTCCCAGCAGATTGCTGGACCGAAACAGGCTCCTGCCAATTATGCTACGGCTGCTCCATCGGCACCATCTGCACAACAGATCTGGGCAGATCTGCTGGAAGGAAACCGCCGCTTTGTCGCCAGCGCTCCAAAGTTTCGCGATTTGGCCGCCCTTCGCAACGGCTTGACGAAAGCTCAACATCCGAAAGCTATTGTGCTTGCCTGTTCCGACAGTCGGGTGGCTCCGGAGTTGCTGTTCGACCAGAGTTTAGGCGATCTTTTTGTCATTCGC
>Ga0187802_10000182_pt1 | contig 14603 bp, 15 predicted proteins | sample NC_wetland_sal_i_FD_130584 | JGI IMG/M metagenome (GOLD analysis project Ga0187802, IMG submission 130584) | Wetland sediment microbial communities from Neuse River Estuary, North Carolina, USA - Control_2 | ecosystem: Environmental > Aquatic > Freshwater > Wetlands > Sediment | place: USA... | reverse complement strand
TCAAACCAGATGAGCCAGACACTCTCTTAAATTGCCAAGCCAACCGTCCGAAATGTTCTGACGACATACACTGGCTTCCCTTGCTCGCGCTCTTCACTGGCGCGCGACGTGGCGAACTGACTGGCTTGCGGCCCGCCGACGTAGCCTACGACAAAGTAATTGGCGCCACGTCCATTTACATCACGGCAGATCGCAAGACAGGCAAGAGGCTCAAGACGCGCCAATCTGCGCGTGTGGTCCCGCTTCACCCGGACTTAGTCAAGCTCGGATTTCTGGACTTCACCGCCGCACAAGCCAAAGAACGCGTGCAAGGTGCGTGGCTGTTTCCGCATGTCGCTCCGGGAACCACCGGAGAGAAAGCGTGGTCAAAATGGTTTGGGCGTCACATTCGCGTGCACGGAGTGCACGACGTTGCAAAGGTGTTTCACTCGTTCAGGCATAACTTTGTAGACGCGCTGCGGGCAGCGAACGTGAATGTGGAAATCAACGCGGCTCTTGTTGGACACAGTGTCGGCAACGTTCATGCCAGCTACGGCGCGAAAGAAATCGCCAGACGCTTCGGACGGAGGCTGGCTGAGGCCGTAGCTGCTGTCGCTTATGACGGCCTTGATCTTGCACACCTGAAAACCCCAGCGGAGCGGAGCCGACTACCGGCGAAACGAACAGCCGGCCCGAGAGGAGAACATGGCGTGAAGAGGAAGTAGTTCAGCAGGCAAGCCAGCAGCCAAAATCTCGGCAAACAACAGCAAACCGCCCGCGCGCCCGTAACAAACCACGGCAGGCGGCAACCTTAAACACACGAAGCGAGACCCGAATGAGCAAAAAAGTCATCCGTAAGACCTCTAACGTGAACGACGCGGCGCTTGAGCGCTTGGAGAAAATCGAGCCGCGACGGGAAGACACGCCGTCGAAACTCGCGCTTTCTGACATTCACGTTGCGGACAAGGTGTTCCAGTGGCGACTACCCGACGAGGACGTGCTCGCTGACACAAGGTTTGTGCAAGAGCTTGTGGACGCTTTAGAGGTCCAAGAGCCGCCTCTTCAACCATTTGAGCCTCTTCTGGTGGTGCCAATCGGCCAACGTTTCTTTCTCGTTGACGGTCATCACAGGCTTGATGCTTACGCCACGTTCGGTTGGAAAGAGCCTGTTCCGGTAGAAGTGTTTCCTGGCAATTTGCAGGATGCAGTACTGGAGGCGTGGAAGCGGAACGCGCACAATAAGCTCACAATGACTAAAGCGTCTCGTTTCGAGGCTGCTTGGAAACTCGTGAGCCCAGATAACGCGCCTCACGAGCGTCAGACGGAGCACGCTTACGAACATGCGAAGCGTGCTCGCGGAGTTCGGAAAGCGCGCGAGTGTCCGCACCTGGGCCGAAGCGCGAACGCTCCGCAGGGACCAGGAAGTGCTCAGCGGCGACGATTGGAAGCAAGCAGCGGCGCGTGAGATTGCCCTGCATCTGGCGAAGGGCCCGAAGCAGACCACGGACCCCGAGTTGCTCGCTATGGCGCTTACGATGGCTAAGGAGGACCTTCCGGAGCAGCTAACGCGTGAATGGCTAGGGGAAGTGGTCGAAGACGTGCTGCTGGAAGTCGCAGAGGACGGGGGACACCCTGAGCTTCAGGAGGACATTGAGAAGCTGTTCAGGGCGCTATTTCGAGGCCCACTGGGCTTCGGGGAGACCCTTGAGGCGAACCAGACTGCGCCTGACGCAACCAGCGACGGCGCTTCGTAGCTTCGGGTGACGGGGCCAGCTACCTGGGAGGCCAATTTGGCCCCCACGGGGTCCTCTCTGCGCGGTAACGTCAAACAACAACAGCAGGCCCTTTAGGCGGTTTTTTGAAAGTGGGTAGGGTCAAATTCCCCTGGAATTTCGGGGGAATGGGACCCGTTCCCCGCCCGACGTCCGCACGCACCGGCCCTTGTATAAAATATAAATGAGGGTTTTAACACCGTTCGGCGACGCCGATTGCGCAAGGCAGAAACTTGACGCCATCGCAATCGCCATCACGCCAGCAAGACCTAACCGCTGCAACATCGGATACTCCTGGATTTGGCATGGCGGAAAACCGATTTTTTTGTGTGTCACTTCGAGCGCTTTTTACTGAATCGATTGCCGTCATCGGAAAGACACCCATTGGCCATTGCAAAGCCGCAGCGCCTGGTCCGGCGATCCAAATAACGAAATGGCCTCCTCGGCGGAGTACCACGCGTATAGCGTACGTTCAGGCATCGTGTTTCTGACCAGGCGGACAACGCCGCGCGTTTAGTGGCTGCTAGCATACAACTTAAGCGTGTGCCAATCGCGATTAGCGGGAATAACGGACCGCCGCCGTGCATCTAAGCGTTGCCCCGCCATCGGGCTGCAAATTTCGGAGACGCGCCATGGCCGCGACACTGCATTCGACCACGTCCACGACAGCACACGCGACCAAAGACTATTTGCCCGCGCTGGCGCGGCTTTTGCTGTGCAGCCTGTTTATTTGGGACGGCATGCACCAGCTCGGCGACCCAGCCGGCACCGTGCAATATTTGACGAGTCTCAATGTTCCGTCACCGCAGATCGCGGTGTGGGTCTCGATCGCCGTTCACCTCCTTGGCGGCGCGGCGATCCTGATCGGCTTTATGACGCGCTGGGCTGCAGCGTTGTTGATCCTGCTCTGTCTCGGCACCGCGTTTGGCGTGCATCTGCCGGCCGGCGACATGGAGAACATGACCCATTTCTACAAGAACCTGGTGATGGCCGGCGGCTTTCTCTACGTGATCGCTTATGGCCCGGGTGCGATGAGTTTCGACAAGAGCTGACGCCCGACCAAGTGCAAACGTTCAATCGCCGTCATTGCTTCGCTCCGCTCGAAATGACGATCCAAAAAATCTAAAACTCTTGAACCGCGCGAATGAGCCGCTCGATGTCTTCCGGCCGGGACAGACGGTGATCGCCGTCCTTGATCAGCGTGAGGACCACGTCATCGCAGGCGAAGCGGGCGACCAGCGCCTTGGCGTGCTGCCACGGCACGTCGGGATCCTGCACGCCTTGCAAGATGCGCACCGGACAGCCGGTCTCGATCATCCCGCCCAGCAACAAATGATTGCGGCCTTCTTCGATCAATTGCCGGGTGACCAGATAAGGCTCGGGCGAATATTGCGACGGCCGCGCCCACACGCCCTTGTCCGCGAGCTCGCGCTTGATCTCGGGCGTGAAACGCTTCCACATCAGCTCTTCAGTAAAATCGACCGCCGGCGCCACAAGAACGAGGCCCGCGAGACTGGCTGCCTCCTTGCGCCGTCGCAGCGCCCGCGCCAGCAGCAGCGCCAGCCAGCCGCCCATCGACGAGCCGATCACGATTTGCGGCCCTCGGCAGCAAGCGTCGAACACGGCAAGCGTTTCGGCGAGCCAGCGGCCGATCGTGCCGTCGGTAAACGCGCCGCCCGATTCGCCGTGTCCGGAATAGTCGAACCGCACGCAGGCGCGACCGCTGCGCGCCGCCCAGTCCGCCAGCGCCTGCGCCTTCGTTCCCTGCATGTCGGATTTGTAGCCGCCGAGCCAGAACAGGCCCGGCGCGGCGCCGTCATGCTGGCGCACCGCGATCGCGCGCTGGTCGGCGCCTTCGCCAACGGCGAGGAATTTCAGGCCGTTATCGGTCATGTTATCAGCCAGGTTATCAGCCATCTTGTCGACCAGGTTCTCAGCCTTGGACGCTCCGCATCGGGGCCTCATGTCGAGGTCGCGGAAAATAAATCATGCGCAGCCAATCGACTATGCCGCGGTGCGCATTGGCGTTGACTTAAATCGAAAAACTCCCGATCTTGAGGGTTCGCCATTCGGGCATGCGACCATGATCAGGTTGCGGCACCGAGCGGCGGTGTAGCAACAGCACAAGGAGATAGCACCCATTCGTCGCCCGATCAGAACGCCGCAGCCCGCCGCCAAGGAGGGGCCGCGCATCAACGAGGAGATCCGCGTCCGCGAGGTCCAGCTCATCGACAAGGACGGTTCCAACAAAGGCGTCACCGAGATCAATGCAGCGCTTGCCATGGCGCAAGAGGCCGGGCTCGACCTGGTAGAGATCGCGCCCAATTCGGTTCCGCCGGTTTGCAAAATTCTCGATTTCGGCAAGTATAAATATCAGGCGCAAAAGAAGGCCGCCGAAGCCCGCAAAAAGCAGAAGGTCGTCGAGATCAAAGAGATCAAGCTGCGGCCGATGATCGACGATCACGATTACGACGTGAAAATGCGCTCGATCCAGCGGTTCTTCGAGGAAGGCGACAAAGTCAAAGTGACATTGCGGTTCCGCGGCCGCGAAATGGCGCATCAGGAGCTCGGCTATAAGCTGCTCGACCGCGTCAAGGGCGACACCGCCAAGATCGCCAAGATCGAGCAGGAGCCGCGTTTCGAAGGCCGCCAGGTGGTGATGGTGCTCGCGCCGCGCTGAAAATCGGCCGTTGCGGCCGGAACGAAATTCGAGGGGCAATGGAATTCAGTAAAGCCGGCGCGCCGCGCCGGCTCCGTGGCGTTTGTCCAGCAGTGCGAGGAGACGATCATGCCAACTTTCCTTATCACCATGAATTGGACCGAGCAGGGCATCCACAATATCAAGGAGGCGCCGAAGCGTGCCGCCGCTGCGCGTGAAACGGCCAAGAAGCTCGGTATCGAGATCAAGGAAACCTATGTGACCACGGGCCAGTCCGATCTCCTGGCCATCGTCGAATCGCCGAGCGGTGACAATGTCGCGAAGTTCTGCATGGCGATTGGCTCGCAAGGCAACGTGCGCACCCGCACGGTGCGAGCTTGGTCGCAAGCTGAATACGCGAAACTCATATCCGAACTGCCGTAAGCATCGGGTCCGACGGCTGGGTTATGGTCGTGGCCGCCCCTCTGGGCGGCCGTGGCCCCCTGTTATCGTTCGGAAATTTGCAAAATCGGGTTGGCTCTGCCATAACCCGCGCTCCCGCCGCCCGGCTGATCAAGGGCTGCCGTGGCGGCGGCGAAGTGCTCAAAAGCATGATCCCGAAAAGTGGATTCCGAGTTTCGGAAAAGATCATGCTCAATGCAAATGAAGCACGCAAATCACGAGAGCGATCGTCTTAACGATCGCCGCCGCCGCTTTGCCGGCGGCGCAGATCAGGAGAGCAAAATGCCCAAGATGAAGACCAAGTCCGGCGCTAAAAAGCGCTTCAAGGTGACCGGCTCAGGCAAGGTCCTCTATGCGCAATCGCGCAAGCGTCACGGCATGATCAAGCGGACCAAAAAACAGATTCGCCAGCTGCGCGGCACCAACGTGCTGTTCAAGACCGACGGCGACAAGATCAAGAAATATTTCTTGCCGAACGGCTGACCCGGCCCGGCTCCCGCGACCGTGGGAGGTAAGGCTTCGCCTGTTATTCTCGAAAGGAGATCATTATGGCTCGCGTTAAACGCGGCGTCACCGCCCATGCCAAGCACAAGAAAGTGCTCAAGGCCGCCAAGGGCTATTACGGCCGCCGCAAGAACACAATTCGGGTCGCTAAGCAGGCGGTCGAGAAGGCGAATCAATACGCCTATCGCGACCGCAAGCGGCGCAAGCGCAGCTTTCGCGCGTTGTGGATTCAACGCCTCAACGCTGCAGTGCGTCCGTTCGGCCTGAACTACAGCCGCTTCATCGCCGGCCTCGCCAAAGCGGGCATCGTGGTCGACCGCAAGGTGCTGTCGGACCTTGCGATCCGCGAGCCCGCGGCCTTCGAGGCGATTGTCGGTCAGGCCAAATCCGCGCTGGCTGTGTGATTATCGTCATGCCCGCCCGGCCATGACGCTTATGAGAACACCATGATCGATCGTGCCTATGTACAGCGCATGGCGCGCTACAATCGCTGGCAGAACGAAAATCTCTATGGTGTTGCCGATCGGCTCACTGCGGAGGAGCGGCGGCGCGAGCGGGGCGCCTTTTTCGGCTCGATCCACAAGACGCTCAGCCATCTCTTGTGGGGCGACCAGACCTGGATGAGCCGGTTCGCCGCGGCGCCGAAGCCGGAAGGCAACATTGCGGCATCCGTCGCGCTTTACGCGGACTGGGAGGATTTAAAGTCGAAGCGCACGGAGTTCGACCGGCTCATCGTCGCGTGGGCCGATCCTATCGAGCCTGATTGGCTCGCCGCCGAGCAGACCTATTTCTCCGGCGCCATCGGCCGCGAAGTCACCAAGCCGCGCTGGGTCCTGGTCACCCACATGTTCAACCATCAGACTCACCATCGCGGCCAGGTCCATTGCATGCTGACCCAGGCCGGCGGCAGACCGTCGGATACCGATCTGCCGTTCATGCCGGAGTGAGCGATGACCGATCTGGCGCAGCTCGAAAACGAAATTCTCGCCGACATCGTCGCGGCCGGCGACGACGCCGCGCTCGAAACCGTGCGCGTTGCGGCGCTGGGCAAAAACGGCTCGATCACCGCGCTCCTGAAAACGCTGGGCGCATTGCCGCCCGAGCAACGCAAAAGCCAAGGACCGCTCATCAACGGCATGAAGGATCGGGTCAACGCCGCGCTCGCCGAGCGGCGCGAGGCGTTCAAGGCTGCGGCGCTCGTGGCGCGGCTCAATACCGAGAGCGTCGACGTGACGCTGCCGGTGCGCGAGGCGCCGGCGGAGATCGGACGCGTTCATCCGATCACCCAAGTTATCGATGAATTGACGGCGATCTTCGCCGACATGGGTTTCGCCGTCGCCGAAGGTCCCGACATCGAGACTGACGACTACAATTTCACCAAGCTCAATTTTCCGGAAGAACATCCGGCGCGGGCGATGCACGACACGTTTTTCTTCAATCCGAAGCCGGACGGCACCCGGCTTCTATTGCGCACGCATACTTCGCCAGTGCAGGTGCGCACCATGCTCGCGCAGAAGCCGCCGATCCGCGTCATCATTCCCGGGCGCACCTATCGCTGCGACAGCGACCAGACGCATACGCCGATGTTCCATCAGGTCGAGGGCCTGGTGATCGACAGGGGTTCGCATCTCGGCCACATGAAATGGATCCTCGAGGAATTCTTCAAAGCCTTCTTCGAGGTGGATCGCGTCGGCATGCGGTTTCGCCCGTCGTTCTTCCCGTTCACCGAGCCCTCGCTCGAAGTCGACATCCAATGCCGCCGTGACAAGGGCGAGATCCGCTTCGGCGAAGGCGAGGATTGGATGGAGATTCTCGGCTGCGGCATGGTGCATCCGAACGTGTTGCGCAATTGCGGCCTCGACCCGGACGAGTACCAGGGCTTCGCCTGGGGCATGGGCATCGACCGCATCGCGATGCTCAAATACGGCATGCCCGATCTGCGCGCCTTCTTCGAGGCCGATGTGCGCTGGCTGTCGCATTACGGCTTCCGCCCGCTCGATTGGCCGACGCTGGCCGGAGGATTGAGTTCGTGAGTGGTGGGGCAAAAGAAATCCCATGATGAAGCTCACCTTCGGCTGGCTCAAGGAGCATCTCGACAGCGCGCGTTCGCTCGATGAGATCGCCGGCAAGCTCACCATGATCGGGCTCGAAGTCGAGCGCATCGAGGATAAGGCGAAGCTGTTCGCGCCGTTCGTCATCGCCCGCGTGGTCGAAGCCAAGCCGCATCCCAATGCCGACCGGCTGCGCGTGTGCATGGTCGATACCGGCGACGGCAAGCCGATCCAGGTGGTGTGTGGTGCGCCCAACGCGCGGACCGGAATGAAAGGCGTGTTTGCGCCACCCGGTGCGTTCATTCCCGGCAAGAACCTCACGCTCGGTGTCGGCAAAATCCGCGACGTCGAAAGCCGCGGCATGCTGGTGTCGGAGTTCGAGCTGCAGATCTCCGACGATCACGAAGGCATCATCGAACTGCCGGACGACGCGCCGATCGGCGCGCCTTACGCCAAATATGCCGGGCTCGACGACCCAATGATCGAGATCAATCTGACGCCGAACCGCGGCGACGCTACCGGCGTGCACGGCATCGCCCGCGACCTTGCCGCCGCCGGCATCGGCAAGCTCAAGGATGCGTCGATCAAAACCGTCAAAGGCCAATTTCCATGTCCGGTGGAGGTGACGCTTGATTTCGGCACGACGCCGTCGCTCTGTCCGGCTTTCGCGCTGCGACTCGTGCGCCGCGTCAAAAACGGACCGTCGCCGGATTGGCTCCAGCGCCGCCTGATCGCCATTGGGCTTCGCCCGATCAATGCGCTGGTCGATATTACCAATTTCATCACCTATGACCGCGGCCGGCCGCTGCATGTGTTCGATGCGGCGAAAGTGCACGGCAATCTCACGGTGCGGCGCGCGCGCGCCGGCGAAACAGTGTTGGCTCTCGACGGCAAGACCTACACGCTGGACGAGACGATGTGCGTCATCGCCGATGATGACGCTGTCGAGTCGCTCGCTGGCATCATGGGCGGCGAAAAAACCGGCTGCTCCGACACAACCACCGATGTGCTCATCGAATCGGCGTTGTGGGTGCCGACGAATATCGCGCAAACCGGCGGCAAGCTCGGCATCAATTCCGATGCCCGCTATCGCTTCGAGCGCGGCGTCGATCCCGCCTTCATGGTGCCGGGCCTCGAGCTCGCGACCCAAATGGTGATGGATCTGTGCGGCGGCACGCCATCAGAGATCAAGATCGCCGGCGATGCCGCGACCCCCGCGCGCGTTATCGATTTTCCGGTCGCGGAAACCGAGCGCCTGACCGGCCTCGCGGTGCCGCTCGCCGACGCGCGCCGGGTGCTCGAAAGCCTCGGTTTTAAAGTGGCGGGGCAATCAAGCAATGGACAAGCCGCGCGCGTGAAGGTCACGGCGCCCTCATGGCGCGGCGACGTACAGGACAAGGCCGATATTGTCGAAGAAGTGGTGCGCATCGTCGGCGTCGATCGCGTGCCGTCTGTGCCATTCGATCGCGGCGAGGCGCCGCGCAAGCCGGTCTTGACCTCGATCCAGCTTCGCACCCGCAAAGCCAAGCGCGCGCTCGCGGCGCGCAACCTGGTCGAGGCTGTGACCTGGTCATTCATCAGCGCACAACACGCCGAACTGTTCGGCGGCGGCAAGCCCGAACTGGCGCTCGCCAATCCCATTGCCGCAGACCTTTCCGACATGCGCCCGAGCCTTATTCCCGGGCTCGTTGCCGCCGCGCAAAAAAACGCCGACCGCGGTTTTCCGGACGTTGCTTTGTTCGAAGTGGGACGAGTATTCCGCGGCGATCGGCCCGAGGATCAATTGACCGCGGCCGCCGGCGTCCGCCGCGCCCTGGCAAAACCCTCCGGCATTGGCCGGCATTGGACCAAGCGCGATGGCGAGGTCGATGCGTTCGACGCCAAGGCCGACGCGCTGGCGGTGCTCGCCGCCGCCGGCGCGCCAGCGTCCGCGCTGCAGACGGTGCCGGGCGGTCCGGCCTGGTTTCATCCCGGGCGTTCCGGAACGATTCAGATCGGACCGCAAAACGTGCTCGGTCATTTCGGTGAATTGCATCCGCGCGCGCTGGAAGCGCTTGACGCCGAGGGTCCGCTAGTTGCGTTCGAAGTCATTTTAGAGCGCATTCCCGAGCCGAGAACGCGCGGCACGCGCGCCAAGCCGGTGCTCGAACTATCGCCGTTCCAGCCGGTGCAGCGCGATTTCGCTTTCGTGGTCGATCGCGAGGTCAAGGCCGCCGATATTGTGCGCGCGGCGCAATCGGCCGACCGCAAGCTCATTGCCGGCATCGCCGTGTTCGACGTTTACGAAGGCCAGGGGGGCCAAGGGGGCCAAGGGGGCCAAGGGGGCCAAGGGGGTCAAGGCATCGCGCCGGGCAAGAAATCAGTCGCGATCGCGGTCACGCTGCAGCCGCGCGAGCGAACGATGACTGATGCTGAAATCGAAGCGCTCGCCGCCAAGATCGTCGCCGAGGTCGGCAAGCGCACCGGCGGCGTGCTGCGGGCGTGACGGTGTCGCTATCGCTCCTCGCGCATGATGCGCGGGGTGCCGTAGCTCCGCGGCTCGCTCCGTTCCACCCGTGACGGCTTGGCCTTGCGTGTCGGTTTGGTTTCCCCCGCCGGGGCGGCCTGTTTGACGCCGCCGAGCCGGCGCAGCACGGCGTCGGCGGCGCGCTCGCCAGATTCCCAGGCGCCGCCCACCGTACCCCATAGAGTCTCGTGGGCGGCCTCGCCGGCGTACCAGACATCGTCGGCGATCCGGTCCATGAGCAACCGCCGCGCTGACTGCGCGCCCGGTAGCGCGGCCGACCAGGCGCCAAGCGCATAGGGCGCCGCGTTCCAGCGTGTCGCCTGCTTGCGGCCGATCGCTCTTTTGATTTCGGTGCCGTACAGCCCGCCGAGCCATTCGACGGCGAAATCGAACATCGCGGCTTCGCCTTGCGCCGCAAGATCGCGGCCGAATCCGCCGGCGACATCGACGAAACAGAGCGGCGTGCCGCCGACATTGGCGAGAATCGCAGCGGTATGCGTATTGCTCGATTTCTCGAAAACCAAATCATCGCTTTCAAGCCCGAGCGGATTGCCGAGAAGCTCGAGCGCGATGTGATCGTAGCTGCCGAGCGGCAGCCGCGCGAACAGGTCGCGACGATCGGGGCTGAATTTGAACGCGCCAGAGGCGATAACGTTGGTCGGCACGGTGACGATGGCAGCCGTGGCCGAGATTGTGCCGCTCGTGGTTTCCACCGTGGGCACGCCGCGCCTGCTCTCGATCGCGCTCGCCGGGGTCGACAGCTGGATTGCCAGTCCCTGGGCCAGGGAGGCAAGCAACGCGCCGCAGCCTGGTTTGCAGAACGCCGCGCTGCGGCGTTCGGCGGTTTTGGCGAAGTCGAGTGACGAGACCTGCGCAAGATCCTTGCCGCAATTATAGGGCCCAAGCACGAATTCGATTGTCGCGCGCCAGTCGCCGAGATCGCCCGGCATCGCTTGCGCGCAAGCGAGGTCCGCCTTGCGCGCCGCTTCGTCGATGGCGCGCGTCGCGCGGACTTGCGCCGACAGCAAATCCTCAAGCTCGCCCTCGCGCGCGTAGCGCCGGCCGATCCGTATTTTCTGGCTGAGCGAGGCCGGATAAATGTCGCCGCGGTGCGGCGCCACTTTGATCAGCGGATTTGAATCGGGCAGATAAAACCAATGCGCGCCGCGATCGAACGGCACGCCGAAGCTCGTCGTGTCGGTAATGCACCGGCCGCCGACGTGATCGGTTGCCTCGATCACGAGATAGCGCCGCCCGGCCGCGGCGAGCCGCCGCGCGGCGGCGATTCCAGCGGCGCCGGCGCCGACAATGATCACATCAAGCGGCCCGCCCGACGGCGCGACTGCGGCAAATGCCGGACCCGCGGCGAGCGCGGCCGAGGCCGCAAGCAGCGAACGGCGGCTCAGAGACGGCATACTTTCCACTACACTTGCGGCCGGTGTCTCGATGTGGTCGGTTCGCCCCAATGTCCGCGCGCACATTGCCTCAACCGCCGCCGCGGGGCAAATGTTTCGGCTTGATCTGAACGCAAGACGGCGCAATGACGCGCAGACATGCTCGACGATGCGATCAAGGCGATAACCCAATTGTTCGCAGCCCCGCTGCGCGCGGTGCTGTGGAAGAGCGTTGGCCTTGCGCTCGCGCTTATTGTGGTGGTCGGGATCGTGCTCGAACGCCTGATCGTGCATCTCGTCGATGCCGGCAGCGCGTCGGCCGAGGCGACTTTCGGCGCTCCGGTGCACTGGCCGGTCAATGCCGTGGCTTGGCTGCTCTCCATCGCCGCCGGGCTCGGCATCATCGTCGGCAGCGTCATGCTGATGCCGGTGGTCACGGCGATGGTCGGCAGCTTCTTCGCCGACCAGATCGCGGACGAGGTCGAGCGCGAACATTATCCTGCCGATCCTCCCGGCAAGGCGGTGCCGTTGTGGCTTGCGCTATGGGAAGGCGTCAAGACCGCCTTGCTCGCTCTAGTCGTTTATCTGTGCGCGGCGCCGCTATTGCTGTTCGCCGGCTTCGGCGCGGTCGTCTTTTTTCTCGCTACCGCCTATGTGCTCGGGCGTGAATATTTCGAGCTCGCCGCTATGCGCTTGCGCCCGCGCGCCGAGGCCAAAGCGCTGCGCCGCCGCAATGCCGCGATGGTCTATGTCGGCGGCCTGTTCATTGCCGCTTTCGTTTCGATTCCGATCGTCAACCTGGCGACGCCGCTATTCGCCATGGCGTTCATGGTGCATCTGCATAAGAGGCTGAGCAAGGCTTGAGGCCGCGCGAAGGCGCGCGGCTGTGATTTTGGATTCCGGGTTCGCGCGGAGCTTGTCACCGGACCGGCCACTTTGGGCCGGACCTGTTGGCGCGCCCCGGAATGACCCCTCACCCCCACACCTCATTGGCCAGTTCGACGATCGTCCGCAGCTTTGCCCATTCCTCGTCCTCGGCCAGCACATTGCCTTCCTCGGTCGAGGCGAAACCGCATTGCGGCGACAGGCAAAGCTGATCGAACGGCGCGAACTTGGTGGCCTCCTCGATGCGGCGCTTGACGGCGTCTTTTTTCTCGAGCGTGCCGCTCTTGGTGGTGACGAGGCCGAGTACGACGATCTTGTTGCCCTTCGGCAGAAACCGCAGCGGTTCAAAGCCACCGGCGCGGGCGGTGTCGTATTCGAGGAAATAACCGTCGTAATTCAATTTCGCGAGCAATGTTTCGGCCACGGGCTCATAACCGCCCTCGGAAATCCAGGTCGAGCGGAAATTGCCGCGGCAGACATGCGTGGTGATCGCCATGTCTGCGGGCTTGCCTTCCAGCGCCATGTTGATGACGCGGGCATAGTCCTGCTGTAGGCGGTCGGCGTTAAGCCCGCGCTCGCGCGCCTTTTTCAGCTCGACCTGCGAGCACAAATAGGCCCAGGCGGTGTCGTCGAATTGTAGATAACGGCAACCGGCGTCGTAGAAGCCGCGGATCGCCTGCCGGTAGGTCCTGGCCAGATCGTCGAATATGGCGTCGCGATCCTTGTATTCCTTGGCCGTGACCGCATTCGGCTCCAGCCGGAAATGCATTGTCGCCGGACTCGGTATGCACATTTTCGGCGTCGCCCGCGTGTGCGCTTTAAGAAACTTGAAATGGTCGAGCATCGGATGATGTGAGAAACCGAGTTTGCCGTGAATGCGAATGCTGCGCGGCTTGGTCTGCACGCCCTGGAATTGGATGCCGTGATCGAGCTCGTAGATCTCGACGCCGTCGAGCATCCCGTAAAAATCGAAATGCCACCATGACCGCCGGAATTCGCCGTCGGTGGCGACTTTCAGCCCGACGTCCTCCTGTTTTTTAATGATTTTCTCGATCTCGCGGTCTTCGACCTCGGCGAGCTGCGCGGTGCTGATCGCGCCTTTCTCCCGCTTTGCCCGCGCCTCCTTCAATGGCGCGGTGCGCAACAGGCTGCCGACAATGTCGGCGCGAAACGGCGGCTTGCTTCTGGTCATTGGGCGATCCTCCACACCGGCTTGCCCTGCGATCTGGCGCGCGGGCTTTAGGAAAGAAGCCGGGCCGATGCGTTGTCGTCAACCGAAAAGCGCAAAGATCGAAGACAGCGGTCGGCGCTTGATGGGCCGCTTCCCAACGGGGCGGCTCAGGCCTCAATGGTGACGCGGCCCTCGATGAGGCTCACCGGATAGGTCTTCACCGGCATCATGCATGGCGGCGATACCACTTCGCCGGTGCGGATATTGAACTGGCCATTATGAAAATTGCATTCGACGACGTCGCCGTCGATATAGCCCTCCGACAGCGAGCCGGGCCCATGCGTGCACATGTCGTCGGTGACGAAGAATTCACCGTCGACGTTGAACACCGCCAGCGCGAGATCCTCGATCTCGACCTTGAGCGCGGTGCCGGGTGCGACCTCGCTCGCGGCGCACAGATCAAGACGTTTTGCTGTAGAGGACATCGCTGCCTCGGCGAGGAATCCGCCAAATGATCGCTTATAAAAGTGAAAGCCGGCCGTTATACAAGAGTGTGCCGATAATGAAATAGCGTGCCCGCTTCGCTATAGTGGCGCGGCCATACGCCTCGGGAGATTAAGGGATGCAGAGCGAATCGGCCCGCATGAGTTCGGCGGCAGAGGCGAAGTTTCGGATCGCCGCGCCGAATTCGCGTCCGCGGGCCGTCAAAGTCATCGCGCTCGATGCCGCGAGCGAACGCGTGGTCAAGGAACTGGCGCGCGATTCCTGGCAAGGTGCGACCTTTCTCACCGCTTCGGCCTTTGCCGGCGCAGCTTCCGGCAGCGCGCCGGAGCGCTTTTCGCTCGGCGGGTGGCTCAATGACCTCGCCGGGCGCACCAAGAATCTGGTCGAGGAGATTGCTTCCGCCGATCTGGTGGTGATGGTGGCGAGCGCCGGCGAGAGTGCCGGGGCTGCGGCCATTATCGGTGAAGCCTGCGCCGTCCGTCACGTGATGACGACCGCGCTGATCCTCGGCACCGCGTCCTCCAGCGACGAGGCGCTGTCCAAGATGCTGGCGCAATTGCGGCCGCACGCGATGATGCTGGTGATTTCCAGCGCCGACGAATACATCAAGGACATGCTCACCGCATTGCGCGCCTGAGCGGCGAATTCGGGAGCCGAATTCGAAAAATCATGAAAGTATCCGGAACGATAATAGTCCAGGCGCCGCGCGCCCAAGTTTACAAGGCGCTGCGCGACGC
>Ga0187802_10000180_pt1 | contig 14728 bp, 13 predicted proteins | sample NC_wetland_sal_i_FD_130584 | JGI IMG/M metagenome (GOLD analysis project Ga0187802, IMG submission 130584) | Wetland sediment microbial communities from Neuse River Estuary, North Carolina, USA - Control_2 | ecosystem: Environmental > Aquatic > Freshwater > Wetlands > Sediment | place: USA... | reverse complement strand
GGGGGCGGACGCCACCGAGGTGCCGAAGGAACCGCGCCGCTGATCGTGGTACTTTCCGCTGGCCAGTTCGTCCCGGGTGTTCTCGTCGAGGACCAGGTACTGCTCCGCAGCCTTGTTCACCCCGATGGCCACCATGGTCAGGCCCTTGAGATTTTTCTCCTGGCACTCGGGTGCCATGCAGTAGTCGTACTTCTCGGCCCGCTCGGGATGCAGCTCACTCCCGCACGTTACGCACTGCGCCATTACTCTTCTCTCGCTCCAAGAACGCGCCCCCAGCGCTCAAAGTAGAACACCGGGCCGACTGGCGGTGTTCCCTCTTTCCGTGCGGTATCATAGACGGTTGACCTGAAACACAGGCTACGCATCGATAGAGGTGATCAATATGGCTGCCCATGTTTCGCCCGTACGGCGGGCTCTGGGCCGGTCAGTCTCCGCCATCCGGAAGATCTACGCGGACCAGGTCCACGCCTTCGAGGCTTTGTTCCGAGCCGGCCTCCCGCGGCGGTAACCCGGAGGTAACCAGAGAGCCGCGACCGCGGCCTCGATGACGCGCCCGAGGGCGAGGAGTTGCTCTTCGCCTCCGGGCGGTCCGATGAGCTGGAGCGACGCGGACAGGCCCGCGGGGCCGCCGGGAACGGGGAGGGCCAGCGCGGGCAGCCCGGTCAGGTTGGCCGGCATGGTGAGGATGGTGAGCGGCATGCGGGCGCCGATCAGCGGCGGCGCGCCCACCAGCGTCGGCAGGGCGAGGAACGGGTGGCGGGCCAGCTGGCCCATGAACCACTCCCGCACGGACGCCCTGGCCTCCTTCGCCGCGGCCACCTGCTCGGCGGTGATCGTGGCCGCCTCGGTCAGGTTGCGCTGGATGTTCTCGCCGAGCCTGGCGAGCTCGGGCATCAGGTAGGCGTTCACCTGGTACGCCTCGGAGTCGATCAGCGTGTCGGCCGCCTGCTCCACGGCCGCGAAGTCCGGGGTGTCCGCCTCCGACACCAAGATCCCGGCCGCATCCAGCGCCGCGTCGAGCGCGGCCTCGATGACGGGGTCAACGGCGGCGCGGCCTTCGGTCGGCCGGATCCGGCCGACCGCGAGCTCGCAGGGACCGGCCGTGAAGCCCGGTTCGATCAGGCGCATGCCGAGTTCGACCGCGGCCACGTCGGCGCCGAGGGGCCCCACGGTGTCCAGCGACGCGGCCAGCGGGTACACGCCGCTGGCCGGGACCCGGCCCCAGGTGGTCTTCAGGCCGACGACGCCGCAGCAGGCGGCCGGGATCCTGACGGAGCCGCCGGTGTCGGTGCCGAGTGCCACGTCCGCCTCGCCGAGGGCGACGGCGACCGCCGAACCGCTGGACGAGCCGCCCGGCAGGCGCTGCGGGTCGGCCGGGTTGACCGGCGTGCCGGACCAGGCGTTCATCCCGCCGGCCGACCAGCACAGCTCGGTCAGGTTGGTCTTGCCGACGATCTGCGCCCCGGCCCGGCGCGCCGCGGCCACCACGGCCGCGTCCTGCCCGGCCGGGCGAGCCCGCTCGGCGATCACCGGGCAGCCGACCGTGGTGGGCAGGCCCTCGACGTCGATACAGTCCTTGACGGCGAGCCGCGCGCCATCCCCGTCCGCCGCAAGCCGCATGATCCAGGTCGCCGTATCCGTCTGGGACATGCCCTCATTGTCGCAAATTCCAAGAAGTCACAGATATTTCGCTTGGAAGTCACGGCGCCACTGGCGTCAAGATCCTCTGATGTCGCACCGTGTGAGCATGAGGGTCGCGATTATCACCGAATCGTTCCCGCCGGACCTCAACGGCGTCGCACACAGCGTACAGCGCGTAGCCGAACTGCTCGTCGACCGCGGCCATGAGCCGCTCGTCGTCGCGCCGCGGCCGCCGCGCGACGCCAAGGACCCCGGCTCATTCCCCTACCCGGTCGTACGCGTGCCCGCGGTACCCCTGCCCGGCTACCCGAGCTTCCGCCTCGGCCTGCCCAGCCGTCGCGTCAGCGACGCGCTGATCAGGCACCGGACCGAGGTCGTCCACCTGGCCAGCCCGGTCTTCCTCGGCGCGCACGGCTCGAAGGTGGCCCGGCGGCTGCGCCTGCCGGTGGTCGCGGTGTTCCAGACCGACCTGCCGTCCTACGCCCGGGCGTACCGGCTCGGCCAGCCCGGGGAGGCCTTCGCCTGGAGTCGGCTGCGCCGTATCCACAACCACGCCGGGCGGACGTTGGCCCCGTCCACGGTTACCGCGACCGGGCTGCTCAGCCACGGGATCAACAACGTCTGGCTGTGGGGCCGCGGCGTGGACACGGCCCGGTTCGACCCGGCCCGCCGTAGCGAGCAGATCCGCGCCGAGCTCGCCCCGGGCGGCGAGCTGATCGCCGGCTACGTGGGGCGGCTGGCCACGGAAAAGCGCGTGGAACTGCTAGCCGGGATCACCGCGCTGAACGGGGTGCGCCTGGTCATCGTCGGCGGCGGGCCCGCCGAGCCTTACCTGCGCCAGCACCTGCCCGGCGCCCTGTTCCTGGGTGAGCGGCGCGGCGACGAGCTGGCCGCCATCTACGCTAGCCTCGACATCTTCGTGCACAGCGGGCCCTACGAGACGTTCGGGCAGACGCTGCAGGAGGCGGCCGCCAGCGGGCTCCCCGTGATCGCGCCGGCCGCGGGCGGCCCGCTGGACCTGGTCGACGACGGGGTGACGGGCTACCTGGTGCCGCCGGGCGACGCCGACGCGTTCACCGTCGCGGTCGCGCGGCTCGCTGCGGCCCCGGCGACGCGCCAGGCGTTCGGCGCGGCGGGGCGGCGCAAGGTCCTCGGGCGCACCTGGGGCGCGCTGACCGACGAGCTGATCGGCCACTACGCCGCCGTAACCGGGCGGACGCGCGCGGCTAAGGTCTCTATATGAGGATCGTCCGGCTCGCGAACTTCGTGGCCCCGCAGTCCGGCGGCCTGCGCACCTCGCTCCGCGAGCTCGGGGCCGGTTACCTGGCCGCGGGTCATGAGCCGGTGCTGATCATCCCCGGGGACCGGGACACCGACGAGCAGACCGAGCAGGGCCGCGTGATCACCCTGCACGGGCCGCGCGTGCAGTTCCTGGGCGGGTACCGGGTGCTGACGCGCAAGCGGAAGGTGGCCGCGCTGCTTAGCGAGCTGAAGCCGGACACCCTCGAGGTATCGGACCGGGCCACGCTGCGCTGGACCGGGCGCTGGGCGCGCGGGCACGGCGTGCCCGCCGCGATGGTGTCGCACGAGAGCCTCACCGCGCTGCTGGCCATGATGCCCGTCGGGCCGGCCGGCCTGTGGCGGGCCGTCGCGAATGCGCTGAACCGGCGGACGGCCCGGTCGTACCCGCAGATCATCTGCACCACCGAGTGGGCCGCGGCCGAGTTCGACCAGATCGGCGCGGGCAACGTGGTCCGCGCCCCGCTCGGAGTCGACCTGGACACCTTCAGCCCGGTCCGGCACAGCGAGCCGCTGCGGACCTGCTACGCCGCGCCCGGGGAGACTCTCCTGGTGCACTGCGGCCGGCTATCCGCGGAGAAGAAGCCGCACCGCTCGCTGACCACGCTGGCCACCCTGCGGGCCCAGGGCCTGCCCGTCCGCCTCGTGGTGGCCGGGGACGGCCCGCTGCGCGAGTCCCTGGAGCGGATCGCCACCCGCGACGGGCTGCCCGTCACCTTCGCCGGTTTCCTGCGCGGCCGGACCGACCTGGCTGCGCTGCTGGCCACCGCCGACGCGGCCATCGCCCCCGGCCCGGCGGAGACCTTCGGGTTGGCCGCGCTCGAGGCGCTGGCCTGCGGGACGCCCGTGGTGGTGAGCGCGGAGTCGGCGCTGCCCGAGGTGGTGGGCGAGGCCGGCGCCAGCGTGGTGGGCGAGGACCTCGCCATCGGGGTGGCCGACGTGCTGTCCCGCCCGGAGCCGGACCGCCGGGCCGCGGCCAGGGCCCGGGCCGAACGCTACGGCTGGCCCGGGGCCGTCCAAGCGTTCCTGGCTATACACGAAGACCTCGCCGAGGCCGGCGCCAGCGGGCTCGGGAAGGACACTACAAATGGCGTAGTCACCGCAGGGCGGAGGATGGCATGACGACGTTCGTCGCGATGGGCGACTCCATCACGGTGGGCATGGGAGACCCGACGCCCGAGGGGCGCGGCTGGCGGGGCTTCGCGGTCCTGCTGGGCGACACCTTGCCCCAGCCGGACTTGCACAACCTCGCCTTCCTCGGCGCGCAGGCGGCCGACGTAGAACGCGTCCAGCTCCCGGCCGCCCTCGACCTGAAGCCGGACGTAGTCAGCCTGGTCGTGGGGATCAACGACACGCTGCGCGGCGACTTCAACCCGGAGCGGACCGGCGCGTCGGTCGGCCGGACGGTGGCCGCGCTGCGGGAGTCGGGCGCGCAGGTGCTGACGATGACCCTGCCCGACCCAGGGCAGATGTTCGGCCTGCCGAAGGCGCTCGCCCGGCCGCTGGCCCGGCGGATGCACGCGGTGAACCGGGCCATCGTGGCCGAGTCGCGCCGATATGGCGCGCTGCTCATGGACGCGGCCAGGGACCAGGACACCTACGACCGGCGCTACTGGAGCGTGGACCGGCTGCACCCGAACGAGCGCGGGCACCGCCTCATGGCGTGCCGCTTCCACCACCTGCTGGCCGAGGCCGGATACCCCATCGGCCCCGGTCCCGACCCCGAGCCGTCCAGCCCGCCGCCGACCCGCCTCGCCGAGTTCGCGTGGATGGCGACCAAGGGCACCGCGTGGGTGATCCGGCGGTCCAAGGACCTGGTACCCGCGCTGATTTACCTCGCCGTGTGCGAGGTAACGAGGAAGCGGGATGAGCCGGACGCCGACGAGGCCGGGGAACTGGAACTGCTCCCGGCCACCGGGACCCCATCAAGCTGAACGCCTTCAGCATACGTTCAGGAAACTTGGAGCATCGCGACTGGTTATCTTGGGCTGCCCTCCAGGTCCGCACCCGATTATCAGGTGTGTAAAGACCGGAGGAAGGGCCAGACATGAGCCAGAACTACCCCTACGACGCCTATCCGAGCCTACCCGGTTACGGCAGCACGCCACCACCGCCGCCGCGCCGCCGGAACCACGTCCGGGGCCTGATCGCCACGGGGGTCGTGGCGCTCGCGGCCGGGGTCGGCGCGGGCGCGCTGATCGGTCACCTGAACTCCACCGCCACGGGCACCGTCACCGCGACGTCTCAGACCATCCTGTCCACGAGCCAGATCGCGGCCCGGGTGGACCCCGGACTGGTCGACGTGGTGTCCACGGACGGCTACCAGCAGGCCATCGCGGCCGGTACCGGGATCGTGCTGACGTCGAACGGCGAGATCCTCACCAACAACCACGTCATCGAGGGCGCCACTGCCATCAAGGTCACCGACGTCGGGAACGGGCGCACGTACACGGCGACCGTGGTGGGCTACGACGCCAGCCACGACGTGGCGGTGCTCCAGCTCCAGGGCGCGTCCGGGCTCACCGTCGCCAGCCTGGGCGACTCCGGCTCCGTGCGGGTCGGCGACAACGTGGTCGCGCTGGGCAACGCCGGGGGCCAGGGCGGCACGCCTTCGGTCGCGGCGGGCTCGGTCACTTCGCTTAACCAGTCGATCACCGCGTCCGACGAGGGCTCCGGGGTCAGCGAGCAGCTGACCGGGCTGATCGAGACCAACGCGGGCATCCAGCCGGGCGACTCGGGCGGCTCGCTGGTCAACGCCTACGGCCAGGTGATCGGGATGGACACCGCGGCCTCCTCGACCTACCAGTTCCAGTCCCAGTCCTCCTCCGGCGAGCAGGCCTACGCGATCCCGATCAACGAGGCGGTCTCCATCGCCAAGCAGATCGAGGCGGGCACCACCTCGGCCGACGTGCACATCGGGGCGACCGCCTTCCTGGGGATCTCGATCCAGCCTGCGAGCTCCGGGTTCGGGGGTTCCGGCATCAGCGGCAGCGGCGTCACGATCGCGGGCGCCCTCTCGGGCTCCCCGGCGGCCAGCGCCGGCCTGACCGCGGGGGATGAGATCACCTCGCTCGGCGGCCAGCAGGTGGCCAGCGCCGAGGACGTGGCGCACGTCCTGGTCTCCTACCACCCCGGCGACCACATCTCGGTGACCTGGCTGGACCAGTCCGGCCAGTCGCACAACGAGACCCTGACCCTCACCACAGGCCCTGCGGCCTGACCGAGGCGGGCCCTGCACCGGTGATCCCCGGCCCTGCGGCGGGGATCACCGGTCCCGTCGTTTTTGCCCCGGTTTCCGGTCCTCGCAGGCAGGCCGGGAGGGGGACCAAGCACCGTTCGGGATAAAAAGGGGTTGTCAGGCGACGGGAGGAGTGCCGGTGCGCGCAGCGAGGGTGGCGCTGGTGCTCGATTGCTGCTGCGTGCTGGCCTTTGTCATCATCGGCCGGGCCAGTCACTCCCGCGGCGAGAGCGCGGGCGGGATCGCGTCGACGGCGTGGCCGTTCCTCGCGGGCCTGGCGTGCGGGTGGCTGGCGGTCAGGGCCTGGCGGCGGCCGCTCGGGCTGTTCCCGGCCGGGGTCGGCGCGTGGCTGGGGACCGTGGCGGCGGGCATGGTCCTGCGCGTGGTGGCGGGGCAGGGCACGGCCGTGGCGTTTGTGCTGGTGGCGCTCGGGTTCCTGGGATTGTTCCTGCTGGGGTGGCGGCTGGTGCCGCGCTTTTCCGGTTTGGTCAGGCTCCGACTGTCACCGGCGTGGCGCCGACGTCGAAGCCTTCCGTGATGCTGGCGATGTCGGCCAGCGCGTAGCTGGACAGGACCTCAAGGGACAGCTCGTGCAGGCGGCGGGTCTTGGCGGCGCAGCAGTCCGCCAGCAGGGTGACCGGGAAGTCGCGCATGAACGCCGAGCGCACCGTGCTCTCCACGCAGATGTTGGTGATGACCCCGCAGATGACGAGTTCGGTCACGCCGAGGCCCCGCAGCAGCGGCTCCAGCGAGGTCCACTGGAACGCGTCGAAGCGCACCTTGTCGACGACCAGGTCGTCCGGCCCGCAGCCGAGTTCGTCCATCACCTGGGCGTCCCAGGAGGAAGCGGCCAGGCCCTCGAGGTTCGCCAGGGCGGGGCTGTTGCCCTTGAGCGCCCGACCCTCGTCGGCGCGGCCCGGTCGGTAGACGTGCCTGGTGAACACCACGGGGATCCCGGCGCGGCGGGCCTGCCCGACCGCCACGGCGGCGTGGCCGACCGCCGCCAGCGCGCCCTCCAGGCCCATGTCCATGTGGGCAAACGAGCCGTCGGGGTGGCAGAAGGCGTTCTGCATGTCGATGACGAGCAGCGCGCGGTGGTTGGCGGTCATGGGGTACCTCCCTGCTGTTCACAGGGTAGCTGGCGTACCGGGGGGCCTCGTGGCTAGCTCGGTGGAGGGCTGGGGCGCGGGGGGCTCATCGGGCCCCGGCGGTTCGATGGGTTCCGGCGGCTCGTACGGCTCGGGGGGCTCGTACGGCCCGGGGGGCTCGGGCGGCTGGGAGCGCGGGGCGGAGGCTACCGCGCGGTCGTAGGCCTCGCGGAGCTTGGCGACCTCGGCGTCCGGGTCGTGGAGCCAGTTGGTCGACCACAGCCGGTGGACGTTCCAGCCGAGCCGTTCCAGGTGCTCCTTGCGCAGCCGGTCGCGGTCGCGGACGCTGCCGGAGTCGCGGTACGAGGCGCCGTCGGCCTCCACGGCGAGGATCATCCGGGAGGGGTCGTCGGGGTGCGCGGCGGCGAAGTCGACGCGGTAGCCGCCGACACCGTACTGCGGGACGACGATGATGCCGTACCCGGCGAGGCGCTCGCGAACCGACGCCTCGAAGGCGTCGGCGGGCCCGGCGCCAGCCGCTGCCATCGGGGTCCCCCCGGCGCCCGCGTACTCCAGGTACTCGGCCAGCAGCCGGGCGCCCGCCTTGGTCAGCCGCTCGGGGTCGACGTCGTGGCTGGAGAACGAGCTGACCACGGTGAGCCGGTGCTTGGCCCGGGTGGCGGCGACGTTCAGCCTGCGCTCGCCGCCGTCGCGCAGCAGCGGGCCCCACTGGTACCGCATCCGGCCGTCCGGGTGCTTGCCGTACCCGATGGACAGGATGATCGCGTCCCGCTCGTCGCCCTGGACCCGTTCCAGGTTCTTGACGAAGAACGGCTCGGGCACGTCGTCGGCGAAGAACGCCTCGGTCTGCGGACCCGTTTTGGCCAGGGCCGCGCGCAGGGCCAGGTCGATCCGCTCGGCGTGCTTGATGCCGAGCGCGATCACGCCGAGGGACTCGTCGGGCCTGGTGCGGGCGTGCTCGAGGATCAGCTCGACCACCCGCGTCACCTCGGCGGTCACCGAGGCGTCCTGGCCCGGCGAGGCGTCCTGGGCGACGACCACGTGCTGCAGGCAGTCGTCGCGCAGCACGCCGGGGAACGTGGTCAGCGTGCCGCCGTAGATGCGCTCGTTGGAGAAGGCCACCAGGCGTTCGTCCCGGCTGCGGTAGTGCCAGGTCAGCGCCGCCGTCGGGAGCAGCGGCCTGAGCGTGTCGAGTACCGACTCGAAGCCGGCCTCGAACGACACCGTGTCCTCGTCGTCCTCGTCCTCGGCGCCCGCGTCCCCGAACTGGCGGAAGAAGCTGGTCGGCGGGAGCTGGTGGTCGTCCCCGGCCACGACGACCTGGTGCGCCCTGATGATCGAGGGAATCGCGTCGGCGGGGACGATCTGGCTGGCCTCGTCGAAGATCACCACGTCGAACAGCCGGGCGCCGGGCAGCACCTGGCTCACCATCAGCGGGGACATCGCCCAGCATGGCTTGACCGCGAAGAGGACGTCGGGGGCCTGGTCGAGCAGCCTTCTGAGCGGCAGGTGCCCGCGGCGCAGCGCGGCCTGCTTGCGGATCACCCTGGCCTGCAGCGGATGCCGCTCCTCGGCGTCGCGCGTCATCTCGGCCCAGGTCCGCCGGACCCGGGACCGGTTTCCGGCCAGGTGCTCCACGTCCCGCCGGCGGAAGTCGTCGGCGATCTCGTCGAGGGATCCGCCGTGTTCGGCGGCGTAGCGGGGGTCACGCACCCGGATCTGGTCCAGGATCGAGGAATACCACGCGTGATCGAAGGTGGCCGTGGCCTGATCACCGTCGGCCCGCTTGCGGGCCAGCTCGTCGAGCAGCGGGCGCAGCCCCAGGCGGTCGAACCGCTTGGCCAGCTGGTACAGCCGGGGCAGCTGCCACGGCGTCTGCTGGTCCTGGGCCAGGGCGTGGACGGTTTGCTCGACCGTTTCTGTGGCTAGCGGGGGGACGAACGTCCTTAGGGCGTCCAGCTGGCGTTCGGCATCGAGGAACGCGCGCGCCACTTCGGCGTATCCGGTTGGGACGTGGGGTGGACGGGCCTGAGCGGGGTCGTTTTGGACGACGCTGAGCCGCTGCCATTCGGCCAGTTCGGCGGCGGCCTGGTCGAGGGCCTGGTGCAGTTCGTCCCAGGTGGGCTTGTTCGCGGGGTCTTGGCTGCCGCGCCACAGGGACCGGGCCTGATTGCGCAGCCGCCTTCGTTCGAGCATGCCTCCGCCTCCGCCTCCCTCGGATGTCGCGGCGGCCAGGGTGGCCGGGGACGAGGTGTACACGGCGGAGTCGAACGTCAGCAGGGTCCGCGCGACCTGGGCGAACAGGTGCATGAGGGCGGCCTGCTCGGTGTAGCTGGTGCGGCGCTGCAGCCCGGTCTCGGTGGTGAGTTTGTCGATCCGGTGCGCGAGCATCGGGAGCGTCTCGGTGTCCAGCGTGCCGGCCAGCTCGATGGCCTGCTGCGCGTCGCCGGTGGTGCGGATCAGGGCGCCGTACCAGGGGGTGCTCGACCGCCGCAGCGTGAACCCGCCGAGGTGGGCGAACTCGCGGAACTCGTCGCGGACCGTCTCGGCGGCCTCGGCGTCGAGGCGTTCGGGGGCGGGCAGCCGGAAGGGCGTTCTGGCCGCCTCGGGGATGCCGAGCAGCGCGGACTGGACCGCGAACGGCGTCAGGCCCCAGGGCTCGTGCACCTCGTGCAGCGCGCTGACGTGCCGGGACAGGCGCTGGACCCGGTCGACCAGCCTTCTATGCAGACGCCCGACTTCCGGGGTGGCGGCCTGGCCGGCCAGGTCGAGGGTGGCGCCGAGGTCATTGGCGATCCGCTGCCGGTCCCTGGTGCCCTCGTGGATGTCCAGCACCATGTCGCCCAGGTCCACGCCCTTGAGGCGCGACAGGACGGCGTCGATGGCGGCGCGCTTCTCCGCGACGAACAGCACCTTGCGGCCGTGCGCGACCAGCGCGGCGATCAGGTTCGCGATCGTCTGGCTCTTGCCGGTCCCGGGCGGCCCGTGGATGACCAGGCTCTGCCCGGCCAGGACGGTGTCGATCGCGTGACGCTGCGAGGAGTCGGCGTCCAGGACGGAGTAGTCGTCCTCGGGGTCGTCGGCTTGGTCTTTGTGGGCCGCTAGCGGCTCGGCCGAGACCAGCTCCTGGGCCTCCGGGTCGCCCGCGATGGCGGCCACCAGGTCGCTCTCGGCCAGCAGGTCGCCGGCCGCCTCCATGTCCCTGACCATGGGCAGCTTGGCGTAGGTAAAGGTGCCGATGACCTGGCGGTCGGTGATCTCGAAGCCGGGCACCTCCGCGGCGTCGGCGGCGAGCTGCAGGCGGTCGAACGCGTTCTGCGGGGTCAGCCTGGTCAGCTCGGCCCCGAACACGGTGGTGAGCTTGTGCACCAGGACGGGGTTGACCTCGTGTTCGTCGTCCAGGACGAGGTCGAAGTCGTCGTACCTGGCCCGGGTCGGAGTGATGGTGAGCCCGCGGAGCAGCACCGGTGCGGCGGGCTCGAGGAACAGCTCATCCCAGCGGGCCATGCCGGTGGCCAGGTACCCGGCCCGGATGCCGCGCTCCTCGAGCAGCTCGCGGGCCTTGCGGTGGATGGCCTGGACCCGCCTGATCGCGTCGCCGCGCAGGTCGACGTCCTTGAAGAGCCTGGTCAGCCGGATCGAGCCGGTCCTGGTGAAGCGGTCGAGCGCCTCGGGGTCGGCCTGGGCCAGGTCGAGCGTGGCCGCCCGGCGGTCCTTGTAGTACAGCAGCGTGTTCCGGCCGCCCAGGTCCGTCAGCGCCGCGATCCACCGCTGCTGGGCGGCGCTGACCAGCGCCAGCCTCCTGCTGTCCAGAGTTTCGGTCATGCCCGGCCTCCCAGAGGCGAACGCAGAGATCCCGCGATGCTCTTCCCCGGATGGGCCGGTTTATCCTTCGCCGGCTGGGGCGCCAGCATCGGAAACGGACCTTCCGGCGTTGGGCTGCATGTCATGCTTTACGGGCGCAAGTGAGGAGCCACCCTTGAGGGAGGGGCGCCGGAGCATGCAGCGCCGCTGGAAGACCGCGTTCGCCGGCGCGGGGACGGCCGTGGTCGATGCCGCGCTGGGTGTGCTGTTCGTGTTGCTCGTGTCCCGCGGCCGGCCGAGCGCGTGGCAACGCGTGGTCGCGGTCGTGCGTCTGCGGCGCCCGGTCCGGCCGGTGAGGGCCGCGGTTCGGGCACACCGGAAGATCGCGTTCGTCGGCGCGGGGACGGCCGTGGTCGCGGCCGGGCTGGGCGTGCTGCTTCTGTCCGGCGGTCAGCCGGCCGCGGGGCAACGCGCGGTCCCGGTCGCGCACCCGCTACTTCCCGTCGCGCATCTGGCGCACCTGCCGGTCAGGCCGCTGCCCGACGCGGTTCCGGCGCAGCTGACCTCCCCGTTCACCGGCGAGCCGGTCAAGACCCTCGGCCGGGTGCTCGTGGTGAAGATCGACAACATCGTGGACGCGCGGCCGCCGGACAACCTGACCAGCGCGGACATCGTGTACCTGCTGCCGGTGGAGGGCGGGCTGAGCCGCATCTTCGCGGTGTACTCCTCCCGCATCCCGGCGGTGATCGGCCCGGTGCGCAGCGCCCGGGAGGACGACCTGGAGTTGCTGCAGCAGTTCGGCAGGCCGGGGTTCGCCTACTCCGGCGCCACGCCGCATCTCATACCGTTCATCGCCCGCGCCCGGCTGGTGAACCTGTACGCCCTGGACGACCCGTCCGCGTACTTCCGCGACTACAACCGGGTGGCTCCGCACAACCTGTACGCCTACGGCAGCGTGCTCCGCGCCGAGCTACGGGGGGCCAGCACGGCCCGCGACATCGGGTTCCGGTTCGGCCCGGCCCCGCCCGGCGGGCACCCCACGACATCGTTCACTGTGTCCTATCCGGAGGCCACGTTCACCTTCCGCTGGTGGGCGCGGTCGCACCGCTGGCTGGTCTGGATGGACGGCACGCAGGCCACCGACGCCGCCGGCGGGTACCTCGGCGCGGCCACCGTGATCATCCAGGACACGGACGTGCGGACGTCGCGGTTCCGCGAATACGGCTTCCGTCCCCCGTACGCCGACTCCACCGGCTCCGGCACCGCCGTGGTGCTCCGCGACGGACGCGCCTGGCGCGTGCACTGGTCCCGGCCCAACCCGGACGGCGGCACCACCTACACCCTGCCCTCCGGCGCCCGGATGACCTTCGCGCCCGGCCAGGAATGGGTCGTCCTCACGACGACGGACTGGGCCCACGCCGGACTCTAGGCGTGTTCCTCGTCGCTGGGGGTTAGCGGCGGCTGTCGTGCCGCTGGCGTATCTGGCGGACCGCTTCCTGGATGCCGCCGGTCCAGGCGTCGCCGTGCCCGGGAAGCACGTGATCAGCGGAGATTGCCTCCAGACGGGCCAGCGATTCGACCGCCTGGCCGGCGTCCGCGGTGAACGGCGCGACCTGAGGGCCGCGCGCTCCCGTGGTCACCGCGTAGGTGGCGAGTGCGTCCCCGACGAACAGGGCGCCTAGCGATGCGACGTGCAGGACGGCGCTGCCGGGGGTGTGGCCGGGCGTCAAGATGACCCGCGGGCTGCCCGGGACGTCCAGGGTGGCCCCGTCGCCGAAGGTCGCGACCTGCTGCAGCTTGACGGTGCGCAACCCGCCGTGCAGGGCGCTGAACCACAGGAAGCCGAGGAGGGGCCCGAGCTTTACCGGGCCAAAGCCCTTCGCCGGGTTAGGCACCTCCCCGCGGGCCAAGGCGGCGTCGGCTTCGTGCACCGACACCGGGACCCCCCGCTCGCGGCGCAGCCGCTCGGCGAAGCCGATGTGGTCGGTGTGCCCGTGGGTGAGAACCAGCGCCCGCACGTCGGCAGGTGTGCGGCCCATCGCGGCCAGCTCCCGGTCGATGTCCCGGTAGAAGCCGGATACCCCGGCGTCGATGATCGTTACCTCGCCGGCCTGCTCGATGAGGTAGGCGTTGATCATGCTGTTGCCGCCGATCCGGTGGATGCCCGGCGCAATCTTCATGATGAGATCCTCCATTCGGGTGGGTGGGGCAGCCGGCGGGCGGGGGTGGTCATGATGGCCGCGCCGCTGAGTGCTGTGCCATTGGGTGCCGGGCCATTGGGTGCCGGGCCATGCCGCTGACGTCGGCGGAAGGGCGGTCGGCGAGCGGGGTGGCGGCGGCGCGGGGTCGGCCGGCCGAAGCCCATAGGGCGGCGGCGAGGATGATCGAGCCGGCGGCCAGCAGGATGCCGTGGGCGATCCGGACTGCGGCCGGGCCGAAGAACTGGGGAAGGAACAGGGCCATTCCGGTGGCGAACAGAATGGCGCTGGTGCGGGGCAGGACGTCTGAGCGCCACACCGCGATCGCCGCCATGATGGCTGCGGCAGCCAGCAGCACCAGCCCGGTGCCGAAGATCGTCATCGCGAGCGGCTGGTAGCGCACCGCGTGGATGAGTCCGAGCAGGCCGGCCCTGGGCCCGGCGGATCCGGCGATCGCGTGCAGCCCGAAGTCTTCAGCCCCGTAGTAAGGCAGCACCAGCCCGGAGCCGATCCAGGCCAGCACCGCTGCGGTCAGGGCCAGCGGCTCGGTCCTGGTGCGCGCGAGCGCCGAGCGCAGGGCCAGCAGCCCCAGCGGCATCAAGATGAACGCGAGCATCGCGAAGAAATGAGCAATCACCCAGGCCGGGGAGCTCATCGAGGCGGTGGCCCCGGCGACCGTGCCTTCGTCGTGCCAGGGCCGCAGCGCCGGGTAGGCGAGGAACAGCAGTCCGGCAGCCGCCAGGGCGGCGGCGCCTGCGCGGATGCGGGTGGCGGAGGTGGACATGTGCGTCTCCTGAAGTGGTGAACGGGGGCAGGTCAGTGCCGCGGCAACGATGCGAGGTACATCTGGATGAGCTGTTCGTAGGTTTCGGCTGGGTCCTCGGCCAGGCCGAAGCCGCCGCTGGATTCGATCGACACGAAGCCGAAGACGATCACGCGCAGGCACCGGGTGGCGTGAATCGCGGCGGCGCCATCTAGGCCGTAGCCGCGCAAGGCAGCCAGGAATACCTCGATGAAGCGGGCCGCCGGCTGGGCCAGCGCCGGGTCGTGCATCGGGTCCGGCGGCACCGCCCGGTAGCGGGCAGGATGTTCTGTGCCGTAGGCACGCAGCCGCCTCATCAGCGCGGCGATCGCCGCGTCTCCGCTCAGCCCCAGCACGGCGGTGGTCGCCGCCTTGGTCATCTCGGCCAGGACCCGGGCGGCCACCCGTGACCGCAGCTCGGCCAGGCTCGCCACGTGCTTGTACAGCGACGGCGCGGCTACCCCGGCCCGGGCGGCGACCACCGACAGCGAGAGCGCCTCGGGCCCCTGCTCATCCACGATGGCCAGGGCGACATCGACCACCCCGTCGGCGCTGAGCCCGGCCCTAGGCATGACTGCCGTTGCCTGTACAGCTATGTCTCATAGCTAAGAAGCTATAGTCATTAGCCAGCGTTGTC
>Ga0187802_10000179_pt1 | contig 14774 bp, 14 predicted proteins | sample NC_wetland_sal_i_FD_130584 | JGI IMG/M metagenome (GOLD analysis project Ga0187802, IMG submission 130584) | Wetland sediment microbial communities from Neuse River Estuary, North Carolina, USA - Control_2 | ecosystem: Environmental > Aquatic > Freshwater > Wetlands > Sediment | place: USA... | reverse complement strand
TCCTGAAATTTTCCCATCGTGTGCGGGCGGATCGTGTCGCGTACGTACGATGTCACCATCCAGCGGTCCGCGCCTTTATTTGCAAACACGTTGAAATGGTTGAACCAGAAATCTTCCATCACCGCTTCGAGCTGCCGCTGGCTGTAAATGGCGCGATCGAGCTTCGCCATCGAGAGTTCGGCAACGATCCGGTTCAGACCTTGAATCTTTGCAAGCTGCTGGCGGGCTTTGTCGAGGTTGTCGTTCCCACTGCTCGGCAATTCCGCAACGGCGTCACGCCGCTTTTCCTGTTGCTCGGTCTCGAACTGGGCCTTCGTCAATCCTTCCTTTTTGGCGGCTTGCTCGGGTGGGGGAAATCGGTCGAGTAGCTTCTTTGAGGACATCTTCAATGTCGGGTAATTTTCAAGGCGCAGGTCGAGCGAGGAATCGTCAATCGAATCGGGATGGAGCTGCTGATCCACCCATTTTTCGAGGCCCATTCGCCGCACGCGCTCCACATCCCCAAGCCGAGGCCCATAGCCCAGCCGGTTGAGAGCATGAAGGATCGCCTGGTCCTCGGTGAGTTCTGTGATCGGCAAATTCCCTTTGAATTTCTTGTCAAGATTAATCGAAGGATGATTCCGGCCCGCGTCCGGGTCGGCGCTTGCGGCCAGCGTCGCGGCAGTCATGAAAATAGCGAGTGCGGCGCCCAGCCCAAACGCAAGAAAGCTTGCCCCGGCCACATCAAGGCGCGGGCGATCTTCATATGTCGGGTCCGTTCGCATATTCCAGAGCCGCCTTCTTCTGTCGGAGCCACATAAATCGTGACCGCGCTCCAATCCACTCATTGTAACCCTGCGAAAGTCCGAAAGTTGCGCGGAGGGGTCCAAGACGTCAATGGCGGGAAAATACCGGGCGCGTTCAAGTTCTATCAGTTTTTATCTACGTTCATGTGTGGATAAAGGGCCATGCGACTCGTGGGCGGCGCGGAATCCATCTAACGTCCAAAAATCCTGCGCCTCGTCGTGGCGCAGCACGTAATAATTTCCATCCTCGGCGCGAACTCGAAAGTAGCTGGCGGCCGGCGAGTACCAACGCCCGTCCAGCTCCTGCACCTCAAACGCTCTCCCACGCAGGACGAAGCGCAGGGGCCGCTCATCAGCCCTGTGCCCCGCATAACATTCGACGCGAATTTCCCTCATCGCGCTTTCGCGGCGAAAACATGACCCGCCGCTCCCACAATGCTTTTCCTGCTGCGGAGTGTATCAGCTTCGTCCCCGCATGAGAACCGGACGCGAGGCGCAAGCTGTCAACCTTTCAAGCTGATTAGCTGCCGCGCAAAGCTGCTTTTCCCTCGCGTGCTTCGGCGTTATAGGCCGCTCCCAGCAGCACCACCATCGCCGTCAGGTACATCCACAGAAGCAAGCCAATTGCCGCAGCCAAACCTCCGTACACCATGTCGTACGGCATTTTCCGGACATAAAAGCCAAACACTATGTCCACCACCCACCACAAAATGGTGGCCACCGCCGCGCCGGGGATCACCTCTCCCTTTCCCGAGTTTTCCGGCCGCCCGATGCGGTAAAGCAGGATGAGCACTCCCATGGCGAGAAGGAACACGACTGCCCCATAAAAAAAGAAACCGAGACTGCGGATAAGGTCCGGCAGCCCGAACTGGCGAATCAGCCATGCGCGCGCCTGTTTTCCAAAGACGGTGAGGACGATTACGGCAATCGTCGGCGCAATCGTGAGACAAAGCAGAAGCAAGGCGCGCAAATGGGTTCGCCAAAACCCGCGTCGAAGCGGGTGGCCTTCGACAATTCGGAAGCCTTCTATAAATCCTGCCATCACTTGGGCACCGGCGAGCAGCGTTCCGCCGAGGCCCAGTGAAATCCACCTCCAGGGATGCACTCCGCGTCGGATGAAATATTGCACCACCACGGTCTCGCTACCCGGAGGAAGAATCAGGCGGAGACGGTCAGGCAATTCCTTGAGAGCAATGCGGAAATAATTCGTGCTGCTGAAGATGCCGAGGATCAGCAGAAGCATCGGGAAAAATGCGAGGAACATATTGAACGCGATCGCCTGGCTGAGGGTCACGCAATCCGGAAAGAGTCGGCCCAGCCCGCGAAACAAACTTTTGAGCATGCGCTCCATTGTTTGCCCGGCGGATTATAAAGGCAGGCCACCAAAATTGGGCGGATATTCTCTCGAGCTCTCGTCGCCGGCTTGGAAAAGCTCACATTGGTGCTGCGGCCGCTTCGCTTGCCGGGCGAAGCGCCGCGGAGTAAACTTCTCGCGAGGCTCTTGTAGGAGGTGTGCGATGGCTCGCTTGGTGCGTTGCGGACTCATCCAAGTCCACTGCGAATGGTCACCGGAAAAGTATTCGATCAAGGAAATCTCAAAGAAAATGCTGGATAAGCACGAGAAAATGATCGAGGTCGCCGCCAAGAAGAAGACTCAGATCCTCTGCCTCCAGGAACTTTTCAACGGGCCATACTTTTGCGCCGAGCAGCAGGCGCGCTGGTATGAGTTGACCGAGCCGATTCCGGACGGCCCGACCATCGAGCGCATGAAAAAGTTAGCCAAAAGATACGAGATGGCCATGGTCGTTCCGATTTATGAGCGCGAAATGACCGGCCTTTTCTACAACACGGCGGCAGTGATCGATGCCGACGGAAAATATCTCGGCAAATATCGGAAGCACCACATTCCGCAGGTCGCTCCGGGATTCTGGGAAAAATTCTACTTTACGCCGGGGAACACGGGATATCTCGTCTTCCCTACAAAGTTCGCGCGCATCGGTGTGTACATCTGCTACGACCGCCATTTCCCCGAAGGTGCGCGCGTCCTTGGCTTGAACGGCGCGGAAATTGTTTTCAATCCTTCGGCCACGGTAGCAGGACTCAGCGAATATCTGTGGGAGCTCGAGCAGCCAGCTCACGCGGTGGCGAACGGCTACTTCGTCGGCGCGATCAATCGCGTAGGGAAGGAATCCCCTTGGAACATCGGCGAGTTCTACGGCAAGAGTTACTTTTGCAGCCCTCGGGGCAAGCTTGTAGCGCAGGCAAGCCGCGATAAGGACGAAGTTCTGGTCGCCGAGCTGGATCTCGAAGAAATCGACCAAGTGCGCGCTACATGGCAGTTCTATCGCGATCGCCGCCCCGAGTCTTACGGCGAAATCACACGGACGCATACAACCGCGGCCCGCGCCGCTGACGCGGCCAACTGAAGTGCCATGGAAATTGGAAAAGTGAGTACGCAAAAAGCGGTTGCCGACGATGTCGGCCTTGCCGTTTTCAAGTGTCCCTTTTCTAATTTCTTGTATGGGAACAGGACACATCCCCGAACGAGATCTCACAAATGACAACGACGCCGAAAATGACTGAATCCCGCAGCGAGGAAATTGTACGCAAGCACAAGGAATTTATCTGGCCGGCGGTGACGAATTATTTTCAGAAGCCGCTAGTCGCCGACCACGCTTCGATGCAATACGTTTGGGACATTGAGGGCAACAAGTACCTCGATTTTTTTGGCGGGATTGTGACGATCGGCGTGGGCCACTGCAATCCCAAGGTCACCTCGAAAATCAAAGCGCAGGTGGACAAACTCCAGCACACTTCCACGCTTTTTCCCAACGAGCACATCGTCGCCCTTGCCGAGAAGCTTGCCCAAATCACGCCCGGGAAATTGCAGAAGAGCTTTTTCACGAGTTCCGGCACTGAGGCCAACGAAGCTGCAATCCTCCTCGCGCGTATGGTCGGGCCGAGTTACGACGTTGTCGCGCTGCGCCATGCCTATTCCGGCGGCTCCATGCTCGCGAAGTCCGTCACGGCGCAGGCGCCCTGGCGGAAAGCGGGAGTAATCAGCGTCGGCATCTCTCATGCCGTGAATCCTTATTGTTACCGCTGCCCGCTTCACTTGAAGTATCCGGATTGCGGGGTCGCGTGTGCCAACGACGTCGAAAACCTGATTCAGACCGGCACCAGCGGGTCGATCGCCGCGTTCATCGCCGAACCAATCCAAGGCGTCGGAGGGTTCATCACTCCCCCACCCGAATACTTCAAGATTGTTTATCGCATCGTAAAAAATTATGGCGGCCTCTTCATTTCCGACGAAGTACAGACCGGCTGGGGACGCACGGGCAAGAAATGGTGGGGCATTGAGCAGTGGGAGGTCACGCCGGACATCATCACTTCTGCCAAGAGCATGGGCAATGGCGTCCCGGTCGGCCTCACGATCACCACCGCCGAGCTTGCGGATAAATTCCAGGGACTTACGATTTCTACTTTCGGCGGCAATCCGGTCACGTCGGTCGCCGTCCGTGCCGTCATCGATGTGATCGAAGAAGAGAACTTGCGCGAAAATACGTTCGTCGTCGGCGGCTACTTCAGAAAAAAACTCGAGGAGTTGCAGGCCAAGTATCCGCTCATCGGCGATGTTCGCGGCATGGGAATGATGCAGGCGCTCGAGCTCGTAAAAGATCGTCAGACCAAGGAGCCCGCGCAGGCCGAGACCACGCAGGTTCTTGAAGCAGCGCGCAAGAACGGACTCCTCGTCGGCAAAGGCGGACTTTACGGCAACACGATCCGCATGGCCCCGCCGATGAACATCTCGAAGGCCGATGTGGATGAAGGCGTCCGCCTGCTCGACAAATCGTTCAGCGAGGTCCGCATTTAATTTTGGGGGGAATGGAAAGATGGCGACTGCAACACTGATTGGGCAGCTTTGCAGGAATTACATCAACGGTGAATGGGTGGAATCGAAATCCGCGAAAATCGTCGAGCGGCGAAATCCCGCGAATACCGACGAAGTGGTGGCGCGCATCCCCCTTTCGACGAGGGAAGAGATGAAGCACGCCATCGTCGCCGCCAAGGCCGCCTTCCCTGCGTGGCGCGAGACGCCCGCTCCCAACCGCGGAAGGATCCTGTTTACGGCGGTTCGCCTCATGCAGGAGCATAAAGAAGAGCTCGCACGCCTCCTAACGCGCGAAGAAGGCAAAGCCCTCAAGGATTCGCTCGGCGAGGTCCAGCGCGCCATCAATATCACCGAGTTCATGGCGGGCGAAGCGCGCCGCATGAACGGCGAAACTTTGACCAGCGAGTTGCCGAAGAATTTCGCCTACACGCTCCGGCAGCCTCTTGGTGTCGTTGGCGCGATCACGCCCTGGAATTTTCCGGTCGCCATCCCCGTCTGGAAAATCGCCCCGGCGCTTGTTTGCGGCAATACAGTCGTGTTCAAGCCCGCTACGCTCACACCGCTCACGGCCATGAGGATCGTGGAAATCTTCGCGCAGGCCGGCCTTCCCGCCGGAGTGTTGAATCTTGTAATGGGCTCCGGCAAGGACGCAGGCGACGAACTCGTCACGAACATCCACGTCCACGGGCTTTCCTTCACAGGCTCAAACGAAGTCGGTTGTGCGCTCTACACCTCCGGCGCGCAGCGGCTCAAGAAGATTCAGTGCGAGATGGGCGGCAAGAATCCGGTTGTAGTTCTCTCTGATGCCGATTTGCATCTTGCGATGGAATCCACGCTTTTCGGAGCATTTGCTTCCACGGGCCAGCGTTGCACGGCCACCAGCCGAGTGGTGATCGAAGACGCGGTCGCCGACAAATTCCTCTCTATGCTGCTGGAGCGCACGAAAACATTCGCTGTTGGCGACGGCCTCGAACCCGGTGTCGAAATGGGCCCATCGGTCGACGAGTCGCAGATGAATACGGTGCTGAAGTACATCGAGATCGGCAAGAACGATGCGAAGCTTCTGTGCGGCGGCGAACGCCTTTCCGGGCCGCGTTACGACAAAGGCTGGTTCGTCTCTCCCACGATATTCGATCAGGTCCGGCCCGATAGCCCCCTGTCGCAAGAGGAGATCTTCGGGCCGGTGTTGAGCATTGTGCGGGTGAAAAATTTCGACGAGGCACTTGCCGTGGCAAATTCTGTCCGCTACGGCCTTACCAGCGCGATTTACACGACCGACTCGAACAAAATATTCGAATTTGTGGACAAGATCGAAACCGGAATGACGCATGTCAACTCGCCAACGGTGGGCGGCGAAGCTCACGTTCCTTTCGGCGGTGCGAAAGAATCGAGCGTTGGCCCCCGTGAGGTCGGCCACGCCGCGCTCGACTTTTACACCGAAACGAAAATCGTCTACATCGATTACACGGGCCTCAAGCGCGAATCCACCATCTACTAGCCCCATTGGGGGAACGGCATTCCAATTGGCCTGCATGAGTATTGGCTGCCGCCTCGCCGCTGTCGCACCGCTCTGTCCTCACACCAACATATGGCACAATTGCAAAGGGAGACTCCTACGGCTGGACTGTTCGATCGCGAAATCTATCTCGACATTGAAACGCTGCGGCTCTCGAACGAGGTGCAGGGCGGATGGTCCAATATCCGTGCGTTCGGCCTGGCGGTCGCCGTAACGTGGGATAAGGAGAACGGCTTTCGCCGCTGGTATGAGGATGACGCCGCTGACCTCATCAACGAGCTCGAGAAGTTCACTCACGTGATCACGTTCAACGGCAACCGCTTCGACCTTGAAGTCCTCCGCGCATACGCGCCTGTCGACGGCCTTCGCAAACGCTCTTTCGATATTCACGAATTGCTCCACACGCAGCTCGGCCATCGCGTGAAGCTCGATCAGCTCGCGCGCGAGACGCTCGGCACTGCAAAGAGCGGGGACGGCTTGCAGGCGGTTGAATGGTGGCGCGCCGGTCAGAAGGATCGCGTCGCCGAATACTGCGAGCAGGATGTCGCGATTCTCCGCGACATCGTCGCGCACGGCCGGGCGAAGGGCTACGTGATCATTTCATCGCGGCAGGTTCGCGTCTCGTGGGAATGATGGGTGCAAGAAATGCCGCGCAACGGCGGATTTTCGATCCGCTCAAGTGCGGGATGTGGATTGCTTGCTTTGCGCTGGCGGTGAATTGGGCGGCGGCCGATGGCCCTCCGTTCCATTGGAAGCTCCACACGGACGCACAGGTGAAGCTCGACGGCAAGCCTCCTCTTTCGTGGAATGTCTATCAAACCGACAAAAAGAAAGAACAGCACCTCGTTCTCATTTTGCTTGGGCATCGCTATCTTGCAATCGATCTGAAAGCCAAGGTTGTGTATCAAGTGTTTCCTCAAGACTTGCGGGCGCAGGGAAAAGACTTCGAGAGTGACGATCTCTTCAAAAAAGAGCGCTTGCTCCCCACCAACGACTGGGTTCTACGCGACGTGGGGCCCGCCGAAATGATTCACGTCACGCTCGGTGATTACGGCCGCACCCTGGAATTAATGCTCCCTCATCCCCCCGATTTGCGCGCCTTCTATTGACCCGAGGGAGCTAAAGCTCGGGCGCGCAGGTGTCCGCGCCCCCGCCCGTCTTCTGCTTCCACGACATCGGTGGCAGGCCCGTATGAATTTCTTCCATCGTGATGCAGCCATCCACCGGGCACACGAGCGCACACAGATTGCATCCCACGCACTCTTCATCGATGATGCGCGGCACGTGCACTTCCATGCCGTTCGGATTGTGCTTGCCGTTCCCATTTTTCGCGGGCGCGCGTTCAATGCACTGGTGGGCGCCGTCTTCGCACGCCACATAGCAGAGCTGGCAGCCGATACAAAGCTCCGTGTGAATACGCGCGATGATTTTGTAATTCAAATCGAGGTCGCCCCAGTCAAGGACATTCGGGACGGCGCGCCCGCGGAAGTCTTCGATTGTCCGGTAGCCATGGTCGTCCATGTAGGCGTTCAGGCCGTCTGCCATGTCCTCGACGATACGAAATCCATAGTGCATCGCCGCAGTACACACCTGCACCACCGATGCACCCAGCGCGATGTGCTCGGCCGCGTCAATCCAGTTGCCGATCCCTCCGATGCCGACAATCGGAATTTTCACGGTCTTGGCCACACTCGCCACGAGATGCAATGCAATCGGCTTCACCGCCGGTCCACAGTAGCCTCCGTGGGATGATTTTCCGGCCACGTTCGGCCGCGGCGCGAAGCTGTCGAGATCGACGCCCATCAGCGAATTAATCGTGTTGATCAGGCTCACCGCGTCGGCGCCGCCGCGCTCCGCCGCGCGCGCAATTCGCGTGATATCGGTCACGTTGGGCGTGAGCTTAGAAATCACAGGCGTTCTTGCGGCTTCCTTCGCCCACGAGGTGATCATTTCCGTATATTCCGGCACCTGCCCGACCGCCGCGCCCATGCCACGCTCACTCATTCCATGCGGGCAACCGAAATTTAATTCCAGCGCGTCGGAACCCGCGTCTTCCGCGCGCCGTACGATGTCGTGCCACGCCTCACGCTTCGATTCCACCATCAGCGACGCAATCACTAGGTGCTTCGGGTAGCTCTTCTTCACCTCCGCGATCTCGCGCAGGTTATCCTCAATCGGGCGATCGCTGATCAATTCGATGTTGTTCAGGCCCATCATCTTTGTGCCGTTCAAGTCCACAGCACCATACCGGGAAGAGACATTTTGGACCGGCTCGCCGATCGTTTTCCAGACTGCCCCGCCCCATCCCGAGTCGAAGGCGCGCATCACTTGCCCGGCAGTATTCGTTGGCGGTCCTGAGGCCAGCCAGAATGGGTTCGGAGATTCAATTCCGCAGAATTTCACTTGCAGGTCAGCCATAGCTCACCTCCCCGATTTGGAATTTGAGGCCCCCGCCGGGCTCGGCCACGGGCTCAAACTCCGGTACACCATCCACGCGACGGTTGCAAGCATCCCGGCCCATCCGATGAACCGGACGGCACTCGCGATTTGCGTGTCGTGCTGGAGCACTCCGAGCTTGCCAAACATTGCAAACCAGTCGTGTTCGGCAAGCTCGGGATCACCGATCGTGATGAGCGGTAATTGCTGGGCGCGTGCGTCGGCCATATACGTCGCCGTCGGCAAAAATTGCTCGAAAAAGAAAAATGTGCAGAAGGCCGTTCCCTGAACTTGCCGACGGAACAGAAAATATATCGCCAGAATCACCGGCACTCCCAATTGCAGAATCGTTCCGCCCGCGATCATGAGCGTATGCCCGAAATAGCTGAAGAGTGCGTGGCCCCCTTCGTGGATGGGAATGAACACGAGATCCATCAGCGCCGGCAAGCCCTTGCCTTGCGCCAATTGCAGCAAAAAAATTGCATAGAAAGCGCAGGCAGCAATCAACACAGCCCTCGGGACCGGCTCCCAATCCTCTTCCAGGCTTTCAAGAAATGGCAGCCGCTCCGTCCATGACTCGGGCAGCCGCACGGCCGCCTAACTCCTTCCGCGCGGGGCGCCAAGCCAGGCGTCGATCCCGCGCGCCGCCGCCATCCCTTCGGCTACGGCGTCCACCACCTCCCTACCGCCATTCACGCAATCGCCGCCCGCAAAATATTTCGCATTTCCTGTCTGATGCTTCTCGTTGACGGCCACGGTACCGTTTGCGCGCAATTCGATCCCTGCAATGCTCTTGAAAATGTGCGTTACGGGCTTTTGCCCGATCGCGCGGACGACCATGTCCACGTCGAGTTTGAACTCGGTTCCTGTTATCGGCGTGACCTTGAAGGTTCCCCGGCCTTTTCCACCTTCGATGCGGGTGCGTATGCATTCCACCGCGCAAACCCGGCCATTTTCGCCAAGGATCCGGAGAGGCTGGGCGCACCAGTGGAAAATCACTCCGTCGAGCTTCGCGAGTTCGAATTCGTAACGGAATGCGGACATCTCTCTTTCGCCGCGCCGGTAGAGCAGATGCACGAATTCCGCGCCGAGCCGCTTTGCCGCTGTCACCACGTCGATTGAGGTATTCCCCGCCCCGATGCAGGCCACTCGCCGCCCCACCTGCACTTCGGAGAAAGACCGCAGCTTGGTCGCTTCGATGAACTCCATCGCCCCGCAGACGCCGATGAGATCCTCACCGGGCAAATCGAGTCCCCATGTCTCTCCGAGGCCCACACCGATGAAGATCGCGTCGCACTCGTTTTCGAGCTGGGCAAACGAAACATCGGCGCCAACTTCGGTCTTTTGTCGGAATTCAACGCCGAGGCCGCGGACCATCTCGACTTCCCGCAGCGAGTCCTTTGCCCGCGTCTTGTACGCGGCGATTCCGTACGTGTTCAGGCCTCCCGGAAGTGCATTGCGGTCGAGGATCGTGACGCGGTAACCTAGCTTTGCGAGCTCGGCTGCGCACGCGAGAGACGCAGGCCCAGATCCGATACACGCGACTTTCCTTCCATTCGGCGCAGCCGCGCGAAAAAGCTGAATCTTCCCATCGAGGACGTAATCAACCGAATGGCGTTGCAGCCGCCCGATTTCAATCGGCTTAATTCCCTTCTCCACCATCACGCAAGCGCCTTCACACAAGACTTCCGTGGGGCACACGCGCCCGCAGCTCTCGCCCAGGATATTTGCCTGGAGGATCACCCGCGCCGAGCCGCGGAGGTTACCCGTGGAGATTTTCTTGATGAACGCCGGAACATCGATGTGTGTCGGGCAAGCGATTGTGCAGGGCGCGTCGAAGCAGTATAAGCAGCGAGCGGCTTCCACAGCGGCCTGACGTGGCGTCATCCGCGGCACGATCTCCGCAAAATTCTGCTCGTACTGTTCTGCAGGCAGCTTGGGGGCGACTTCGCGCAGTGTCATTGCGTCTCTTATGGGCATCGCGCCTTGGTGGAAAGACGCCATTTTAGTGCTGTTTCCAGCGGTTGTCGCTATGTTCCTCCTGCAGGCGGATTCCGATTAGTAAGAGGCGATCCTCGCGTGTGCCAAACTGGGCGCAAGCAGTGTAAGCTACAACTCCGTAAAAGAATTTTCAGGGGGGAGCTTAGCGCATGCGCTTTGATACCGTAATTCGTCACGGCATGGTCGTGACCGCCACAGACACCTTCGCGTCCGACGTCGGCATCTTGAACGGCCAGATCACGGCACTCGGCAAGGACCTCCCGACGGACAATGCCGGGAAATTGATCGACGCGCGAGGGCTGCTCGTGATGCCCGGGGGCATCGACGTTCACACCCATCTCGACATGCCGTTTGGCGGCACTACCAGCGCTGACGACTTCGAATCTGGCACGATTGCAGCAGCTTTCGGCGGCACCACCACGCTGATTGATTTTGCCATCCAGTACAAGGGCCAGACGCTTCACCACGCTTTCGACACCTGGATGAAAAAGGCCGAGGGCAAAGCCGCTATCGACTACGCGTTTCACTGCATCATCACCGATATCGCCGATGCGCAGCTTGCAGAGATGAAGGCCCTCGTGGGCGAGGGCGTCCCGACTTTTAAACTTTTCATGGCCTACCCAGGTGTTTTCATGCTCGACGACGCTTCGATTTTTCGCGCCATGAGGCAGGCCGCCGATTCTGGCGGCATGATTTGCATGCACGCCGAAAACGGCGGCGCCATCGACGTGATCGTGCAACGCGCTCTCGCCGAGGGAAAGCGTGCGCCGAAGTATCACGCGCTTACGCGTCCCACCACAGCCGAGGCGGAAGCCACTTCCCGCTCCATCGCTCTTGCGGAGATGGCCGGTGCGCCCGTTTACATCGTGCACCTTTCCTGCAACGACGCGCTCGAAAAGGTCCGTGAGGCTCGCGACCGTGGGCTTCGCGCTTATGCGGAAACGTGCCCGCAGTATCTTTACCTCTCGCTTGAAAATATGGATGCTCCCGGCTTCGAGGGCGCCAAGTATGTCTTCACCCCGCCCTTGCGCAAAAAATGGCACCAGGAAAAGCTTTGGCAGGGTCTTGCGAAAGATGATCTTCAGGTCGTGTCCACTGATCACTGCCCCTTCTGCTTCAAGGAACAGAAAGAGCTCGGCAAAGACGACTTCACGAAAATTCCGAATGGCGGCCCGGGAATCGAGCACCGCTTGAGCCTCGTGTACACAGGCGGAGTCCACGGCGGCCGCTTCTCCGCGAATCGGTTCGTCCAACTTGTCTCCACCGCCCCCGCCAAACTGTTCGGCCTCTACCCGCGCAAGGGCACAATCGCCGTGGGCTCCGATGCTGATCTCGTCGTCTTCGATCCGAACGATGAGCAAGTCATCAGCGTGAGGACGCACCACATGCGCGTCGACTATTCGATGTTCGAAGGAATTCGCGTGAAGGGGATCCCGAAGATCGTGCTCTCGCGTGGCCGCACCGTAATTGAGAACGGCCGCTTCACCGGCAAGCCCGGAGCGGGCCAATTCCTGAAGCGCGAGAATCCCGCGAGGATCTAATTACGGGCCCGATGGGAGCGAGTTGATGCCGCGCTCTGGATCCGCTACGGCCGCGTAACTCCTGCCACCCAGGGAATCCCGATCAATCCTTCTTGCACTCTCACTCCGACAACGTCGCCAGTGCTGAACCGATCGTAGTCCCTCCGGTCCACGGGCACTCGCTCGAATCTGTGCCCCTCGCGCCATGAGGTCACAATCAACCGTCGGCTTTGCACAGGCCCCGGCATCGAAAATTTCCCGATTACACGCGCGTCTTTGAGCTTCGGCGGCGTGTGGTCCAGCGCTCCATTCCCCAGTAGCATCGCCGCCAGAAGCCAGGGCAGCGGAATAAGCCCATGGTAAACGCGTTTGAGCGCTTCCACTTCCGCATGCCGCAGCGCGCGCCGCTCGAGCCACATCACCACGCCGAGCGTAAGGAAAAATAGGACGCCGATAAAGATGAGAATTCCGTCGAGCTCGAGCGCCGGATACCGCCCGCTTGCCACCACGAATGCGATCGCGCCGAGAAGGAACACCGCCGTGCGGTTCAGCAGTTTCCGCCGTAGGGTAAATTCCGCCGCTGAAGAGCCGAGACCGCAGGCACCACAGACGTCTGCGTCCCGCTCGGCTCCGCAATTGAGGCAGCGCGTCAATTTCTTCCAGCCTCACTCATCGAACCAACCGATGCTATTCAGTGTCTTCCTGCCTGTCAATCCGCGGCACGCAATCCTCCCCGGCTAATAGACACCGGAAATTGGCGCGGCGGCTGGCGTATAATCCACGCATGACGCTCTTTGAGTTTTTCCCCAAGCAGAAGGAGGCGGTCCGCGCCCGCAGCCAGGAAGTTTTCGCTCTGCTCCGCCCCGAGCATATGGACTGGAAGCCCGAAAAGGGCGCTCTGACGGTGGGCGAAATGCTGCGGCACCTCTGGGTGTCAGAAGAAGGAGTGCGGCGCTGCGCTCTCGACGGAGATTTCTCCTACTACGAGACGCGGATGCCGAAGGGCCTGCGCGCGGTGACTGGAACTCCGCGTTCGCTGGAAGAAGAGCTGGAAGATATCGATCGCGCCCACCACCAGACGCTGGCAGCAGTGATGGCGCGTTCACCGGATTTCTTCGAAGAGGAGCGCGCCCATCCCGGCCTGGGCTTTCGCCGCAAAGTCGCCGTGATCCTCTTCGGCCTGAACGAGCACGAAGTGCATCACCGCGCCCAGCTCATGACCTACTTGCGGATGCTCGGCACGCCCGCGCCGGAGCCGTTCAAGCTCCCAAAGAAATAGCACCCGTCGAGCCGCGCGCTATTTCACTTCGTGCACCGACGATGGAGTCTGGCTCCCGCACGCCATAATTTCATCCCGCCCATTGGAAAGAAGCTCGCAATCGATGTCCTGCGCGCTTCGGATGGCTTCGGCTTCAGTGGCCCCCGAAGCTGTCGCGCAGTGGGTGCCACCCTTGAAGGTCATGCACACCTCGAATTGTCTGTGAGTTTGCTGGAGTGTGGAATACAAAAGCACACCAACCAGGACGACCCCGCCAGCCACCATAATCCATCGCATCTGATTCGGACGCTTTGCCATCAGGCTACCTTCGATTCCCGGCTACCGCGGCTGATTCGAGCGTTCGCCGGCGCGCCGCCCTAGCTCCTGCTGAATAATTTTCCGCACGTGTGGCGGGAGCGGTTCGAGTGTCATGATTTCCTTCAAATCGCGCAATGTCACATTGGGCAGAATCATGAGCACCACCGGAAGCGGCGTGTGCTGGTTGCGCACAAGCGCCATTCGCACATTGTATTGGCTCACCCACTTCGGATGCTGCGCGATTGCAGCCACCACGCGCTCCGGCACTCCACTCTTCGCCAGCACCTTCAGAACTTGTGCCTCCGTGAGAAACGCATTATTGAGGGCGAGTTTGACCGCCTGCGCGTGTCCTTCTGCAAGCAGCGCTCCGGCCACCCGTGAGGGCCCGCGTCTCGCCAAAGTCAATTTTTCGCCCACCGGCAAATGCGGGACACGCGTCACAACGAGTTCTTCCGCCACCCGCCTGATCTCTTCCGGGGTCGACGGCAGCAAGCTCACGCGCACCAGATCAAAAAGATAGAGCTGACGCAGCAGCGCAAGCGCGATTCGTCGTGGCGTATGAGGATGCCGGGCCAGCCGCACCCGCACGCCTTCGCTCGCCATCCACTTCTTCTGCTTCCCCACTGCCGCCAGCACATTCCCGGAGAGGTCCAGCCGCTCGAGCATTTGGCTGACGTGTGGCTCTTCGAGGTTTTCGTTCTCGAGCAGCGCGAGCAAAACCGCTTCGTCCGCGTCGTGCACGAGGATCTTCAGTTCCTCTCCCGAGGCCGAGCGCGCCCGCTCCGTCCGGGCCGCTGTGTCATCCGGCATGTGCCTTTCGCCGTCCTAAACGAGTTGCGAGCTTCGCCGCCGCTTCCGCCGGCCTTACTTGCAAAGTGACGACGTTTGCGCGCGGCGCCATGTGTCTAAGGCTTGCATCGATCGCTGCATCGAAGAATTGGCTGCGCCCGATTGCTCCGCCTGCTTTTGCAATCGGCACTTCCCGCTCAAGCATATGGAGCCTCTCCAGCACGCTTCCGGCAAGCTCGCCAAGCGAATCCGCCGCCAC
>Ga0187802_10000175_pt1 | contig 14975 bp, 10 predicted proteins | sample NC_wetland_sal_i_FD_130584 | JGI IMG/M metagenome (GOLD analysis project Ga0187802, IMG submission 130584) | Wetland sediment microbial communities from Neuse River Estuary, North Carolina, USA - Control_2 | ecosystem: Environmental > Aquatic > Freshwater > Wetlands > Sediment | place: USA... | reverse complement strand
GAAGGTTTTCTGCTTCCAGCGAGGCGCCGACCGAAACAGCCTGTGCAGGGCATACGATCAGGAATTATACGTCGGCAAATGAGCCACCCGATTCGCAGTATCTCGACAGCTGTTTTGGAATTTCCGGTAGGGACACCTTCTCGACCTGCGTTGCCATGTTACGCAATAGCGTTGCAGCACTTCTAATGTTCTGTTCAACTATTGAGGCTGCTTAAAAAACACTTCGACCAAAGATTAGTAAGCTCAGAAGATCATGTGATGATTGAGCTTTGCGCAACGCGAGCCCACACAAGCGCAGTACCACTCAGCAGTGTGATGAAGTCGCATCGCCTCATGGGGCCTTTCCCCTGGGCCGAGGACGACAATCTACCACATCGTTGATGAGACGCGGTGGTATTGCGCGCCACAGCAAAATTGGTCGCTCGACTTCCGATCAGGTCATTCTCCGAAGTCCGCGGACGCCCGAGGGATGTCTACTCTTAGCCCAAAAGCGGAAATCGACATTAAGGACCGAGATTTCCGGCTCTGACTCCGCAAAAGTTTTCCGCTGAGGTTCCTGATCGGATGATTTTGATGTCGATCAAACGACGGAAGTGCCGCTCTGTCACCACGCCACGAATAGCACGATCAAGGCAAACGGCACCGCGACGAGGCCGAGATAAAACCAGGTGCGGGAGCTGTCGGCGTCTTTCGGCACCAGAAAGAGCTGGTAGACGAGCCATGTGCACACACCGAGACCGAGGATTAGCCGCACCAGATCGGCCGGTGTGTCGTAAGCGGTCCAAATCGTCTCGCTTTGCGGCAGACTGACGCGCAGCGTCAGCACCACCAAAAGAACAATGAATAGTGTACGGAGCGCGATCGCGGCGATGCGCAGCGCATGCGAAACGTCGCCCGACAATTTCGCTTCAGGGGGATGCTCCAGGTTTGCCATTTCGTTTGCTCCGTCCGGCAACCGTGGACTGCACGCGTACAGTAAATGTCCCTCCCAGACTCAATATAATCATAATCCCGAATCATCGCGCGATTAAGCGGGCCCCCTCCGTTCCTCCGCCGCTTGCGGGGGAGGGTCAGGGTGGGGGGTAGCCGATTTTTGCGGCAGCGAAGCCGTGACGGACGTCCGATCAAGGTGAAGACAACCAGGCGCTCGTCCCCGCGACAACGGGGACCCAGCATTTCTCCTAGATTCCCGCTTTCGCCGGGAATGAGCGGAGATTCTGGTCTAGTGCTTGTTCTGTACCGTCGTGCCGTTGATGCCATAGCGGGCCTGCGCCGGTCCGCCGATGACCGAGGGGCCGGTGGTCGGCCGAATCACAGTTGCGCCATTAACGTTGCCGCGGTTCGTCCCGTTGGCGACGTTTACGCGCGCGGTGCCAGATGAAACGGCGGGCGGCACGGCAGGCCCGCCGTGGAGGATCGGCGGCAATACCGCGCCCGGCCTTTGCAGCGTCAACACAGGCGGCTGCGCGCCGGTGAAATTTTTCGGCGAAACGACGGGCTGGCCGATCGCACTGCGCGCGGTCGGCACCGTAGCCGTTATTGCGCCCGCTTGGCTGCGCGATGCATTTCCCGGGTTGACGGTCTTGACGCTCGGATTGATGGTCCGAATTTGCCGCTGCGTGCCGGCGCGCGGCGGCAGCACCGGAGGCGCGACAGCCGCCTCGATCGGCACATCGGCCTTGTTCGGCGCTGGATTGACGCTAGTACCGTTTCCGCCCGCACCCTTCCCGCTTGTACCGTTATTGGCTGTACCGGCGTGCGCGCCGTGCTGCGCATGGCCGTCCTTGGCGAAGCATGGATTTGCCGCCAGCGCCGCCAGCACGATGCTCAAAAGAACCAGTCGCAAACGCATCTCCTGTCAACGCTGCCTTACGTGCCCGATTGCGGCGGCACGTCCACGGGCGCCACGGGACCAGCACCGTCTCTGCGATCAAGGAACAATGTCATCAGCGCCGGAACGACGACGAGCAGGACGATTGGCCCAATAAACATGCCGCCGACCACCACCGTCGCCAGCGGCCGCTGCACCTGGCTGCCGATGCCGGTCGAAACCGCCGCCGGCAATAGACCAATGCAAGCGGACAGCGCCGTCATCAGCATCGGCCGCATGCGCTGCGAGGCGGCGCGGAACATTGCCTCGATAGTGTCAATGCCGCTCGCCTTCACCTCATTATAATATGAGATGATCAAGATGCCGTTCATGACCGACACGCCGAACAAGGAAACGAATCCGACCGCCGCCGAAATGCTAAAGTTAAGGCCCGTCAGATAGAGCGCGATAATGCCGCCGCCCGCTGCAAACGGAATACCTACGAGCGCCATCAAGCTCTCGCGCAATGAATTGAACAAGCCATAGAGCAGCACAAGAATAAGCAAAAGGCTGATCGGGACGATCAACTCGAGACGCGCCTTGGCATTCTCCAGATCCTCGAATTCGCCCGCCCATGCCAGACGATAACCGCTCGGCAGTTTTACGTTCTGCGCGATCCGTTGCTGCGCTTCGGCAACAGCGCCGCCAAGATCGCGATCGCGCACGCTGAACTTGACCGGGATATAGCGCTCGCCCTGCTCGTGATAGATATAGGACGCTCCGGTATCGAGCGAGATATCGGCGAGCTCGCTGAGCGGAATGTAGGCGTTGGCGCCGCCCGAATTGGCAACTGCAACCTTCACTTTGCCGACCGCTTCGAGGTTCGATCGGTACTCGGCTGGCAGCCGAACGGCCACGCTGAATTGCCGGTCGCCCTCCAGCAAGGTAGTCGCCGTCGTGCCGCCCAATGCGGCTTGGATCACCGTATTCACATCGCCCGTGTTGAGACCATAGCGGGCTGCTTTTGCACGATCGATCTTGATGTTGAGATTAGGCTGGCCGAGGACGTGAAATATTTGCAGATCGGCGACGCCCCGCACTTCCTGCATCTGCTGCATCACCTCGGACGCGATCCGCTCGATGGTCGGCAAATCGCGGCCGATGATTTTCACTGAATTGGCGCCTTTGACGCCGGACAGCGCTTCCTCGATGTTGTCCTGGATGTATTGCGAGAAATTGAAATCGATCCCGGGCAACTCATCGGCGAATTCATGCTGCAGGTCCTCGATTAACATGTCCTTGGTGTAACCGACGCGCCATTGCTCATAGGGCTTGAGCGGCACGAACAGTTCGACATTGGAGAATGGCGAGGCGTCGCTGCCATTATCCGGCCGGCCGTGCTGGGAAACCACCGTGATCACTTCCGGGTGACGCAGCAGAATCTCGCGCATCTTGTGCGTCGCCGGCTCGCCAGCTTCGAGCCCAATGGTTGGCGGCATCGAGGCACGGATCCATAAATTGCCCTCTTCGAGCGCGGGCAGGAATTCGCTGCCCAGCCACAGTGTCAGCAATCCGGTGAGGACAACAAATGCTGCGCCAAGAATGACGATGGTTCGCCGATGCACAAGCGACCACTGCAACGTCGGCGTGTAGATCACGCGTATTGTCCGTACGATGATCGTCTCCGCCTCCTCGATACGTTCGGGGAGGAGAAACGAGGTCAGGACGGGGGTAATTGTGAACGTCGACAACAGCGAGCCGATGAGCGCGAGCGCGTAGGTCCGCGCCATCGGACTGAAAATCTGCCCTTCGACGCCCTGCATCGCGAACAACGGGACGAAGGCAGAGACCGTAATCAGCCGCGAGAAAAAAATCGCCTTGTCGACTTGCAGTGCGCTCCCAAGGATCAGCCGCAGCCGGTCGGTCCAGACTTGCGCAATTGCGGCCTCGGCCGGCCTGGTCGGGTCGGGGCCAAAACGGCCGCCGGCAAGCTGCGCCAGCAGGTTCTGCCGCTCGGCCGGACTTGCCTGAAAGTTGCGGAAAACATTTTCCACCAGGATCACCGCCGAGTCGACGATGATGCCGAAGTCGATGGCGCCGACCGAGAGCAGATTGGCGTCCTGCCCGGTGAGCACCATGATGATCACGGCAAAAAACAGCGCGAATGGAATATTAGCGCCAACAATGATCGCGCTGCGCAAGTTGCCAAGAAATATCCATTGAATCACGAAGACCAGGCCGCATCCGTAGATGAGGTTGCGCAGCACCGTTCGGGTGGTCTCTGATATCAGCGTCGTGCGGTCGTAATACGGGACGAGCTTCACGCCCGGCGGTAGCGAACCGTCCCTGTTCAACTGCTCGATCTTGTTCTTGATCAGCGGGATGACGTCGTTGGCGTGATATGTTCGGCCCATGACGACGATTGCCAGTGCGACATCGTCATCATGATCCCTGCCGGCGATGCCAAGCCGCGGCACGTAACCGACCGAGACCTTGGCGACGTCTTTCACCTGCACCGGAACGCCGTTCGATTGCGTGAGCACGACATTCTCGATGTCGTCGACGTGCCAGCCCTGGGTGAGATCGCTGCCCCCGCCGCTGTCGAACAAACCGATGCCGCGGATATTGACCGATTGCTGGCCGACGGTGATCTCGCGGCCGCCGACATTAATATTGGCGTTGCCGAGTGCGCTGATGATCTGCGGTATCGTGATGTTATAGGCGTCGAGCTTGTTGAGATCGACGTCGACATCGTATTGCTTGGTCGTGCCGCCCCATGAATTTACCGCGACCACACCCGGCACCGTGTATAGGCGCCGCGCTACGATCCAGTCCTGCACGGTGCGCAGATTGGTCAGTCCGAAATGCGGCGGGCCGACGATCTGGTAGCGATAGACCTCGCCGACAAGACTGGATTGCTGAATGAACGGCACCTGGCCGCCCGGCAGGCTGACATTCTGCTGCAGGCTGACCTGGGTCTGCGTGTAGGCAAAGAAATAGTCGATGCCGTATTTGAAAGTAATGCGGACAAACGACAGTCCGTAGAAAGAAGTCGAGCGGATATTCTCCACACCCGGGGTGACATAGAGCCCTACTTCCATGGGGACGGTGTAGTACCGCTCCATCTCCTCGGCGGAGAGGCCCGCGGCCTGGGCGGTGATTTCAAGGATGACCGGCGCGGGATTTGGATAGGCCTCGATATTAAGGCGGGTAAAGGCAACGAGACCGCCGGCGATGAAAACGAGCAGGCCCAGCAGCATGATCGCGCGTCGGGTCAAGCCAAATGCGACAACGCTCCTCAGCACGGCTCACCTCGATGTCGCTTGTGGAGGGCTCATCGCGCGCTTGCGGTGGCGAGCATATTGCTGAGAAAGATCGCGCCCTCGGTCGCGACCAGTTCGCCCGGATGCACGCCGTCGAGAATTTGGCGGTAACCGTCGCGCTGACCGCCGATCTGCACGGTCCGCCTGGCGAAGCGCCGCCGGTCGGCGGTGACCCAGATCGTCTGGCTGCCGTCGCCTTCGCGCACCACGCCGTTGAGGGAAACTGCGGGAGAACGAACCGGCGTGCCGACGCTGATGAGAAAATTCGCGAACATGCCCGAGCGCAGCTCGTGCTGCGGATCCCTGATCTCGGAACGAACAAGGACGCGGCGAGTATTGGGGTCGACCACAGAGCCGACGGTGGTGATCCTGCCGTCGAACAGGCGACCGGGAAAAGCGCTGATGGTAACTTGCACGGCTTGGCCGACCTGGAAAGCCGGACTGTCGTTCTCGGCGACATTCGCCAGCATCCACATCGTATCGATGTTGGCCATCGTATACGGCGCCGGCGCGCTTCCCGGCTGTACGAATAGGCCTGGAGCTGCATTGCGCGCCGTGATCCGGCCGTCGATTGGGCTGGGTACGACGAGCGTCGGATCTGCCTTGCGGTCGGTGACGATGCGATCGATCTCTTCATTGGTTTTGCCGAACAGCCGCACCGAGTCGCGTGCCGCGCGCAAGTTTCCTTCCGCGGTCTGCTGATCGGAAATGCCCTGATCATAATCACGCTGCGACACGGCGCGCGTCGTATAGAGCTCTTTGAGGCGAGCGAGATTGCGCGTGGTCAGTTCCAATACTCCCGCCGCAGCGATCAAAGTCGATTCCGCCTGCAAGAGATCGGGGCTGTCGATGGTGAATAATGTCTGCCCCTTCTTCACATCGTTCCCGACCTCGGCGAATAATGCGATGATTCTGCCCTGATAGGGCGTGAACACCTGCACCGCGAGGTCCTCGTTGAAATTAATGCTGCCGACCGCCTCCTTCTCCTGCGGGAAATCGCGCTCTTCCACCGGCTCGACCTTCACCGACGAGAGTTGAGCATCCGATAGGTCAATGCTGTCCTGCCGTTCACCCGGCGCATTAGCGTGAACACCTGTTGTGGCGCCCGGTGTGCCCGACCCGCCCTTCGGAGGCCCGCCGAAATGCGAGGCCAAGTAGAGCACGACAACAAGCGCAAACAGCGCGGCGGCAATCGCCGCGCTCACGCGACTACTGGTTGGGCCGGGTGCCATCTAAAGGTCTGATCAAACGTTTCCGGGATCGCGTCGACCTGCGGCTGACAACGCCACCAGGCGCCCGCGCGGTCTACTGTCATTAATCACAGAAGACTGGGATTAATCGCACTATGCTGTACGACTCATTACAGTTTATCACGGCTGCGGGCGCACCTCGGTTTTTCCAGCCGTATTTGCTCTCTTACCTTGGTGGTGCGACGCGGCCATGAAACATGTGCACTGTGGCTAGCCGAGCACAGCCATCCCCAGCAAAATCGGAAATAATGCCACGGGAATGCCCTGTCCTAGACCTGTTTCAATAGTGCTATTGCGCAATGTCTCGTGTAGCGGCCAGGTGGCTTGCAAATACCACCGCTCTCGCGGCCGCGATGCTTGTGACGAGCTGCGCCGTCGGGCCGGACTTCCTCCACCCCGCCGCGCCGGAAATCACCCGCTATACGCGCGAGCCGTTGGTACATACGTCGTCGACGGACGTCGCTTCTGGCCAGCGCCAGGTGTTCTTGCCCGCCCGCGACATTCCCGACGAATGGTGGGCCTTGTTCAGATCGCCGCAGCTCACCGCGCTAGTTGAACGGGCGCTGCAAAACAATCCTAATCTGCAATCGGCGCTGGCGACGCTGCGTGCGACGAAGGAGAGCGTTTACGCCCAGGCGGGCAAATTCTTTCCACTGGCTCAAGCCAACTTCAATCCGGAGCGCGAGCGCAGTTCTGGCGCACTCTCTCCGGTCCTTTCAACCCCTTCTAATGTTTTTAATCTCGTGACCGCACAAGTTCTGGTGTCTTACACGTTCGACGTTTGGGGTCTCAACCGGCGCACGGTCGAATCGCTCGAAGCCTTGAGCGACGTACAACGTTTTCAGGTCGAGGCGGCCTACCTTTCGCTGACGGCCAATCTCGTGGTGGCGGTAGTTACGGAAGCTTCGCTGCGGGGCCAGATTGCCGCCACTGAAAATATCATTGCCATCAATACCAAGATGCTCGACATCTTACGACGTCAGTTCAACACCGGCTTCGCCAATCGTAATGACGTGGCTTTGCAGGAAGCCGCGCTCGCGCAAGCCAAGGCGATGCTACCGCCGTTGCGGAAGGCGCTCGCGCAGCAGCGCGACTTGATCGCGGCGCTGACGGGTACTTTCCCCAGCGAGGCGCCGCGCGAAACATTCACGCTCGCCCAGCTAAAGTTGCCAACCGATCTGCCGGTAAGCCTGCCGGCCCAACTGATCGAGCAGCGGCCGGATGTTCGCGCCGCAGAGGAGCAATTGCATTCGGCGAGCGCGCAGATCGGCGTTGCCACGGCCAGCCTGCTTCCCAGTTTCACCATCAATGCTAACGGCGGCTACACCAACACCGCGCTCCCGGGCCTGATCGCGCCGCAGAACCTGTTCTGGATACTGGCCGGCAATGCGACTCAGACCGTATTCGACGGCGGCTCGCTCCTGCATCAGCTGCAGGGCGCCAAGGATACCTATCAGGCGGCAGCATGGACCTATGCAGGCACAGTGGTTGGCGCCGTGCAGAACGTCGCCGATTCGTTGCACGCGATCCAAAACGACGCCGATGCACTAAGGGCGGCGCGAGAGTTCGAGCGCGCCGCCAAGGTGAGTCTCGATCTCGCGCAGCAACAGATGCAAACCGGTTACGCCAATATCCTCGTCCTGCTCACCGCGCAGCAGACCTATCTGCAGGCGACCATTCAGGTGGTTCAGGCACGCGCAGCACGGCTTTCCGATACTGTGGCTCTGTTCCAGGCGCTCGGCGGCGGTTGGTGGAATCGCGAGAGCTTACCGATCCAGCGGATACTCAATGTCGGCACCGGGCAAGCCGATACGTTGGCCGATCAACCCAGCGGAGTCGGCAGCATCGGCACAGCACTTTCGGGAATGTTGCACCCCGATACGTCGCCATGAAGACGCCCGTGGCTGCGACCATTGCGCTCCTGGTCACGGTAACCGCAGCGCGCGCCGACGACGAGATTCAAATCTACAACGCGGATATCGCCGCGGTTGGGCAATGGACCTTCGAACAGCATCTCAATTACACGTTCAACGGCCGCAAAGAGCCGGATTTCCCGGGCGGATTAGTGCCGAATCACGCATTAAACGGCACGCCTGAATTTGCCTACGGTATGACCGATTGGTGGGAGGTCGGTTTTTACATACCATTTGCGGTAAGCGGCAGCGGCGCCTTCCTTTCCAACGGGGCAAAGATTCGCAGTCTCTTCGCCGTGCCGCACGCCGGCGAGCGAAATTTTTTCTATGGCGTCAATTTCGAACTCAGCTACGAGACCCCGCCATTCTCACAAACGCGTTTTGCATCCGAAATCCGCCCGATCGTCGGCGTGCGCAACAAGGAATGGGAATTCATCGTCAATCCGATTGTCGACATCGGATTCGGCAGGCTTGGCGAGGCCGATTTCTTGCCCGCGGCAAGGCTGGCGCGCAATCTCGGCGAGGACCGCTTCATCGGCGTCGAATACTATACCGATCTCGGCAAGATCGGAGATTTCCTCCCCCTGGGGCAGCAGCAGCACCAGCTATTCGGGGTAACGGATTTCAAGCTCGGCGTGTTCGACATCGAACTTGGCCTCGGCTATGGCCTCACCTCGGGTTCCGATCGCCTGATTGCCAAAGCTATCGTTGGCTATAATTTTCCGGTGCCGGGGGCAACGAACCACACGAGCGATAGCGGGCTGAAAGTGCCGCTGACCATGAAGGCGCCGTCGCAGCAGACGGCCGCGAATGTCCTGAACTATTCCGCATCTAATTTTTCGCCGTAGCCGCCGAAAGTCCAGCCCGGAACTGCCCGGCTGCGACGGTTTCATATCGCTCCAATCCTGTCCTATAGAGGGATCGAATGCTAATTTGCCGCCATCGGGCCGCCGCCCGCGGATCGACGTGAGGCCGATAATGAACAGCCCCAATAGTTTGGACCCGAGCACTATTCTCGATCGCATCCTTGCAGCGGTGACGCGCAATCTGCGGATCGAGGAGATACTGCTGCAGCTCGGCCTCGACCCGAGCAACCTCACCTTCGACGCGGTGGTCAACCGCCTCGTCGATGTTGGGCTGACCCACATTACGCTAGCCAACATGCTGGCCTTGACGGGCGCGGTATTTTTCGTCGCCACGCTGATGGTGCGCACGATTGTCCCGCTTCGCGTTATCGGCATCATAAGCAATGTGTTTTTCATCGCCTATGGCGCGCTCGCCGGATCGATGGCGACGTTCTTCCTTTATCTGTTGTCGCTGCCGATCAACGCCGTCCGGTTGCGTCAAATGCTCAGCCTCGTCAAAAAAGCGCGGCTATCCGCTCGGGGCGACTTATCCATGGATTGGCTGCGGCCATTCATGACGCCGCGCAAATACCGCAAGGGCGATGTCTTGTTTCACAAAGGCGACGCGGCGAATGAGATGTTCTTGACCGTGACCGGTAGATTTCTGGTGACCGAAATCGGCATCGAACTGCCGCCCGGCCGCATGATGGGCGAACTCGGTTTTGTCGATCCCAAGAACCGGCGCACCCAAACGGTGGAGTGCATCGAGAATGCTGATGTTTTGGCCATCACCTATGAAAAGCTGCTGGAGCTTTATTTTCAGAATCCGGAATTCGGCTATTATTTTTTGCGCCTGACCACCGAGCGCCTGATGCAAAATGTTTCACGTCTTGAAAGCACCGTTGAGGCCAAGAATAAAGACATTGCCCGCTTGGAAGGCCTCCTCGCCGCGGGCACAGTCGCCTCGCCGTAGCAGCCGAGTTGCAAGCCAAACTGCGACTCACCGCATCGCGACGCTTATTTTGTCTTTATGCGGCGCATCAGCTTTCCGTCTGGAATTCCTATGCAATTATCTGCACATCAGCCGCAGCAATAGCTCGCAGCTTGCGGGCGTTGAAATCTGCGGTGCAGTCATGAAAATCAAAGTCAAAACAGCTCCGTTAAAAAGCGATCACGACAAATCGCCGTTTTCTGGAGTGGCCTGTCTTCTCTTGCTCCTTTTAGCGGGACTCTTAGTAAAGTTCGCTGCATTTACTCCAAACTTTCATTTGGCTCATTGGAATTGAGGTGGGCCATGAAACAAGTTCAACTTAGCCAATTCGACCCAGCACGCCTGCTCACATATCTGCTGTCGCGGCTCATCGACGCGCGTTCAGTTGAGGCCGCCACAAGGAAAAGCGGTCCCGGCCAGATAGGCGACGAACACACTCAGTTGGCGTGCTCGTCGACGAGAGCCGCTGGGGAAATCCTCAAGGCCGCCGAACGACGGTGGCCGTCGCGCTATTATTAAATTGGAACAGTGACTTGGGAAGTGGGCATTCTGTGTCGCGAAACATGATCTTTATGGAATTCCTATATCTTCGAACGCCCTATCCCTCTCGAATTCCTATGCGCTCAAGCGCAGGTATTACCTCTAAGCGGGCGGGAGTTTTTGTGCTGTCTTGATGCAAATCAAAGTAGCCTTCCGCCACTAGGCATCAGCTTGTGTTCTTGAGAATTCCATTTGGAGCACTTCGATGATGGACGTCGTGATGGTAGCGCTCGCGATCGGTTTCTTCGTCGTATCGATCGCGTATGTCTATGCCTGCGAACGGTTATGAGGAGATCGGGTCATGGTTTTTGACTACTCGCTCGCTGCGCTCGTGACTGCCGGACTGCTCATCTATTTGGTCTACGCGCTGCTCAAGCCGGAACTGTTCTGAAGGAACAAAAGCCATGACCGCCATCGGCTGGGTTCAGATCTTGCTCTATTGCGCGATCATCGTCGCCATAACGCCGGTGCTCGGCGCCTATATGACGCGCGTCTTTAACGGGCAGCGCACATTCCTCACGCCAGTTCTGCGACCGGTTGAGCTTGCGATCTACAAAGTCGCCGGAATCGATGAGCGCCACGAGCAGCACGCGGTGACCTATACGGTCGGCATGCTGCTGTTTCACGTCGGCGGCTTGTTCATCATTTACGCACTGATGCGGCTGCAGGCGTTCTTGCCGTTCAATCCAGCCAAGCAGTCCGCAGTATCCGAGGACCTGTCGTTCAACACCGCAGTCAGCTTCATTACCAATACCAACTGGCAGAACTACGGCGGGGAAAGCACGCTCTCTTATCTCGTGCAGATGTTGGGGCTGACGCACCAGAACTATCTCTCCGCCGCAACGGGCATCGTACTCGCGCTAGCGCTCATTCGCGGCTTTGCCCGGCATTCAGTCCGTACCGTTGGCAGCTTCTGGGTCGATGTCACGCGCTGCACGCTCTACATTCTTCTCCCGATCTGCATTCCCTACGCACTCTTCCTGGTCTGGCAGGGCATTCCGCAGACGCTCGGGCCTTACGTCGACGCGACGACGCTGGAGGGCGCCAAGCAAACCATCGCGGTGGGTCCCGTCGCCTCGCAAATCGCCATCAAGATGCTCGGCACTAATGGCGGCGGCTTCTTCAATGCCAATGCGGCGCACCCGTTCGAAAACCCAACGGCCTTGTCCAACTACGTGCAGATCATTTCGATCTTCGCGCTCGGCGCGGCATTAACCAACGTGTTCGGCCGGATGGTCGGCAACCAAAAGCAAGGCTGGGCGGTGCTCGCCGTGATGGGCGTTCTCTTCATCGCGGGCGTCATCGCCTGTTATGCCGCCGAGGCGCACGGCAACGATGCCCTCAACACGCTCAGTCTCACCGGCGGCAATATGGAGGGCAAGGAAGTCCGGTTCGGCATCATCGCCTCCTCGCTGTTTGCAGTGATCACCACTGACGCCTCCTGTGGCGCGGTCAACGCCATGCACGATTCCTTCACCGCGCTCGGCGGCATGATCCCGCTCATCAATATCCAGCTCGGCGAGATCATCGTCGGCGGCGTCGGCTCCGGCATGTACGGCATGCTGTTGTTTGTCATCATCTCAATCTTCGTGGCCGGCCTGATGGTGGGCCGCACCCCGGAGTATGTCGGCAAGAAGATCGAGGCAAAGGAAGTCAAGATGGCGATGCTCGCCATCCTGATTCTGCCGCTGATGTATCTCGGCTGGACCGCGGTCGCAATGCTGGTGCCATCCGCAGTTGCGTCGATGAACAATCCCGGGCCGCATGGCTTCACCGAGGTGTTGTACGCCTACACTTCACAAGACGGGAATAATGGATCGGCCTTCGCTGGTCTGAACGGCAACACACTGTTCTACAATCTGAGCGGCGCCATGGCGATGGCAGTCGGCCGGTTCTGGATGATCATTCCGACCATGATCATTGCCGGCTCGCTCGCCAGCAAGAAACTGGTGCCGGCCTCTGCCGGGACCTTCCCGACCACCGGCGGTCTGTTTGTCGGCTTGGTCGTCGGCGTCATCGTCATCATCGGTGGTCTCACCTTCTTCCCCGCGCTGGCGCTTGGCCCGATCGTCGAACAGCTCGCGCTCAACGCCGGCACCCTGTTCTCTTCGAATTAGACTCGGAGTTCACTGCGATGGAAACCTCAACCCTGCGCAAGAGCATGCCGGTATCGGCGCTGTTTGATCCGAGGATTGTCGTGCCGGCCATCGGCTCGGCCTTCGTCAAGCTCAACCCGCGCACCCTGATGGCGAACCCGGTGATGTTCGTGCTCGAGATCGTCACGGCGCTGACGACCGTGATCCTGATCCGCGATTTGTTCATTGGCGGTGAACATATTCTGTTCGAGTTCCAGATCGTTCTCTGGCTGTGGTTCACGGTGCTGTTCGCCAATTTCGCGGAAGCCGTGGCCGAAGGCCGCGGCAAGGCGCAGGCCGACGCTTTGCGCCGGCAGCGCACCGAGACTCAGGCCAAGCTTCTCATGGCCGCGGGCGATTCACAGAAGTATCGGCTGGTGCCTTCGACGGATCTCAAAGTCGGGAACGTTGTTCTCGTGGAAGCCGGCGACATGATTCCGTCGGACGGCGAGGTGATCGAGGGCATGGCTTCGGTCAATGAGGCGGCGATCACCGGTGAGTCGGCGCCGGTCATCCGCGAGTCGGGCGGCGACCGCTCCGCCGTGACCGGCGGTACGCAAGTGCTGTCCGACTGGATCCGCGTGCGCATCACCGCGGCGCCCGGCTCGACCTTTCTCGACCGCATGATCCGCCTGGTCGAGGGCGCCGAACGACAGAAGACGCCGAACGAGATCGCGCTGAACATCCTTTTGGTCGGCCTCACCGTCATCTTCGTGTTCGCGACTGCGACAATCCCGAGCTACGTCTACTACGCTGGCAGCACTATTTCCGTGGTGATTCTGGTCGCGCTGTTCGTGACCTTGATCCCGACCACGATCGGCGCGCTCCTGTCCGCGATCGGCATTGCCGGGATGGATCGCCTGGTCCGCTTCAACGTGCTGGCCATGTCGGGTCGCGCCGTGGAAGCCGCCGGCGACGTCGACACGCTTCTGCTCGACAAGACCGGCACGATCACGCTCGGCAATCGCCAGGCGACCGAGTTCAGGCCGCTGCGCGGTGTCACCGAGCAGGAACTCGCCGATGCCGCGCAGCTTGCCTCGCTTGCCGACGAAACTCCCGAGGGCCGCTCCATCGTCGTGTTGGCGAAGGAAAAATACGGCATCCGCGGCCGCGGGCTTGCGGAATTGAAAGCGAATTTCATTCCGTTCAGCGCCCAGAGCCGCATGAGCGGCGTCGAAATCGGCACCTCCTGGGTTCGGAAAGGCGCAGTTGATGCGATCTTGAATTACTTAAACGGCGCCCCTGCCGGTTCTTCGGTCGGCGCGGTGCAGGCGTTGCGCCCGGCCGTGAGCAGCGACACCGCCCGCGAAGCGACGGCGATCGCCGATACCATCGCCAAATCGGGCGGCACGCCGCTCGCCGTCGCCAAGGACGGTAAATTGCTCGGCATCATTCATCTTAAAGACATCATCAAGGGCGGCATTCGCGAGCGTTTCGCCGAGTTGCGCCGCATGGGCATCCGCACCGTCATGATCACCGGCGACAACCCGATGACCGCGGCGGCGATCGCGGCCGAAGCCGGCGTTGACGATTTTCTCGCCCAGGCGACGCCGGAGGAGAAGCTGCGCCTGATCCGCGACGAGCAATCGAAGGGCAAGCTGGTCGCGATGTGCGGCGACGGCACCAATGACGCGCCGGCGCTCGCCCAGGCCGATGTCGGCGTGGCGATGAACACAGGTACGCAGGCCGCGCGCGAGGCGGGCAACATGGTCGACCTCGACTCAAATCCAACCAAGCTGATCGAGATCGTCGAGATCGGCAAACAGCTCCTGATGACGCGCGGCGCCTTGACCACGTTCTCGATTGCCAACGACGTGGCGAAATATTTTGCGATTATCCCCGCGATGTTTGTCGCTTTCTATCCGCAGCTGCAGGCGCTCAACATCATGAACCTGCAGACGCCGCAAAGCGCGATTTTGTCGGCAATCATATTCAACGCGCTGATCATCATTGCGCTCATTCCGCTGTCGTTGAAGGGCGTCCGTTACCGGCCGATTGGCGCCGGCGCGCTGCTTCGCCGTAATCTTTGGATTTACGGCGTCGGTGGCGTCGTCATTCCGTTCATCGGCATAAAGGCGATCGACGTGATCGTCAGCGGCTTACATCTCGCCTAAGGAGAAGAAATCATGTTGCGACAAATCCGTCCGGCGCTTGTCGTCCTTGTCGCG